>Ga0308021_10000903_pt1 | contig 13602 bp, 7 predicted proteins | sample Neamet351_FD_201296 | JGI IMG/M metagenome (GOLD analysis project Ga0308021, IMG submission 201296) | Marine microbial communities from water near the shore, Antarctic Ocean - #351 | ecosystem: Environmental > Aquatic > Marine > Unclassified | place: Southern Ocean | collected 2014-10-02
TGAACCTGCCTGGACCATTTCTTGTTTCCAACATTCCCAGAAACCGTAATTTTCCCTACGCTCTTGCCACTACCCAATTTGAAAGCCACCAACAATGGCTGGCCCTGGTACAGGTCTGGAATCCGCTGCGGGTAGGCTTCCACCTCAGTTGGCCATGAAACCTGTAGCTGCGTTGCCAAGGGTGTGGATATCTGATCAAACAGAGTCTGCATTTTCTGCGTTACTTCGCTGACATCTCCAATGTGTGTATGGGTACCTCTACCAAATTGAGCCGCCTTGCGCATAAACCATGAGTTGGGCGCGGAACCTATCCCAACTGTAAACAGGCGGCTATCACCCATGGTGTTCACTATTTCTTCAAATAGTTGTTCCTCATTGCCAATAGCACCATCGGTGATAAATACAACTTGCCTCACCCGTCCTCGGGTTGACTCACCTTGCACCACATTTTGAACCGATAGTGCGGCCTGTAACGCGGGAAGTATTTCGGTGCCTCCACCCGCCTGTAGTTGCCTGACGAACTTAGCTGCCCTTTGTGTTGCGTGTCTGCTTACTGGCACTGGTGCACGAAACAACATCTGTATTTCGGTGTTGAACTGTATAATGTTGAAGCGGTCCTGGGGGCGTAATTGTGTCAGTGCCAAAGCCAAACTTGCCTTGGCCTGCTCAATAGAAACACCACCCATAGAACCCGAAGTATCTATTACAAATATAATTTCCCTGGACAGAGTCCTCGCTTGCGTTACACCACTCAACTGGGGAGGCACAAGCATGAGCAAACCGTAATTGTCGTCACCAAGCTGCTGCGTGAATACCGCAGCAGCGGGCTGCGACCCGGTTACCGGTTTCCAGTGCAACACGAAATCGCGGTCCATCGCGCTACTACCCTCAGCAAGTTGAATCTCGTAGTTGCCCTTGCTACGCGAAAGCACGATTTCATGATAGCTGGAAGAAACGGCGGCCAGTGGCATTCCCGCATCCAGACGGGCGCTTATCTGCATCCGACTCCTAGGCTCCCCGTCAACCCCACTCTGGGGTGATAGTGCCCAACCCATACCGTCATTGATCGTCAGGTCTCTCGAACTTTCATCTTCTGCGTGATAATCGACAGCATGAGTAGGGAAGTATCTCGGTGTAATCGTCATGGGAAAACGTAGAAGAAACTCTCCATGGTTATATTTCAAAGCCTGTACATACTCCAAGCGGACTATAATCTCGTCGCCTGGGCCAATATTCGCCACACGGTTTGTAAACAAGTTGGGCCGCTGCTGTTCGAGCAGGCTAGCCTTCTTACCCATTAGTACCGCTTTGTTGTAGATTTTCTTTGCCAGTGAGCTCTCTTTTATTTTTCCGACAATTAGGCGTTCGCCTATACGCATCTCCATGTGTCGTACCGCCGCTTTATCAGGTAATGGAAAAGCATAAACACCTTCTACCCACTTGTCGGTGTCATTACGAAATGATTGCTCCAAGGTCACGGTGGCAACCATGCCATGAATATCAAAATGCACTTTTGCCGCCTGTATTACAGCAGGTACATATGGCTCAGTACTTGCTGGTCGCAGTAGCATTTCTCCTCCGCGCACTTCATTTGGAACCAGCTCTTGAGAGTCTTGACCCATTTCACTGTGCTGCAATGAACCAGAGTACGCTGGCGTTATAGTTAATAGCAGCCCCACGATCGCAGCGACAATCAGGATAGATAAGGCGCGAAACCCCAGCCAGAGGCCATAACTTCGGTCGACATGATGCTGAGGGCTGGAACTGGGCCGGCGGTGCAACATAGTATTCCCCCTGATTTACGGCAGTTAGATGCGAGTTGTTATTAAACCGCTGTGATCTGGCTAAGTTACGACAAAAATATGGCCGACCTCTGAGGAAATATGATGAATTGTGACAAGCGCTTGTAGTGGGGGCTAATTTTTGAAATTATGGAAGCATGCCTCAACATATAGCCATTGTAGAAGACGAACCTGCCATTGCAGCGAACTACCGCGACACGCTGCAACGCCAGGGATTTGTGGTGTCCCTGTATGACAGCCGTGAAAAAGCATCCGCGGCATTTATTGATGCACTGCCAGATCTTGCCATAATCGATGTTGGGCTGGGTGACGATTTTGAAGGGGGTTTCGAGCTGTGCCGAGATCTGCGCAGCCGCTGCCCCGAACTGCCCATCATCTTTCTCACTGCAAGAGACTCCGAGCTGGATGTTATTTCTGGGTTGCGTCTGGGGGCCGATGACTACCTCACCAAGGACATTTCCCAGGCCCAGATGCTGGCAAGAATTGTGGCGCTTTTGCGGCGGGTTCAAGCACTGCGAGTGCCTGTACAGCAAGACCATTTGATCGAGCAAGACCACCTGTTACTCAATCTAGAACGGATGACAGTGAGCTGGCAAGGCAAGGCCATCGACCTCACAGTAACCGAATTCTGGATTGTCCATGCGCTGGCACGACACGTTGGACATGTCAAAAATCGGCAACAATTGATGGACAGCGCCAATGTTGTATTGGATGACAATACAATCACTTCTCATATCAAAAGAATTCGACGTAAATTCCAACATATTGATCCCACCTTCACCTCGATTGAGACAGCTTATGGCATAGGCTATCGCTGGTCGGGTAAATAAGTGAGCCTGCGCCAACAGCTTCTTCTTGCAAGCCTGTTGTTACTCACACTGCCTTGGGCGGGCTGCCAATTCGTACGAGAAATGGAAGGCGCTTTAAGGGCAGGGCAGGAACGAGCTTTACAAGCCACGAGTCTTGCAGTGGCGGCCGCGCTTGAAGACAAGCCTGAACTACTCTACCCCAACCCACGACGGCTACAGAATATAGAAAGCTCTAACACGGCCCTCTCAAGAAGCCTCTACGCAGTTCCCGTCGATCAACCGATTATTATTGATGGCTATGGTGATGGTTGGGAAGACCTCGATTTTCAAGTTTTTGAGAGCTCGTCCAGCGTCAACCCGCTGACAATTCAATACAAGGCGGCCACGTGGCGCGGACATCTCTTTCTTTTCATCCAAATTGCAGATAACAATGTTGTATTCCACAACCCCGCCTTGTCACGAGAGCCCAATGGAGACAGACTAATACTGCGCACTTGGCTGGACAATCGTCGGCAGGAATATGTAATCGCCACTGCGGCACCTGGCAAAGTTATTGCTCGCCATAAGGACAAAATTTACGGAGGAGGCAGCGCTCGCCAAATTCGGGGTCAGTGGCAGGATACAGTGCGAGGCTACAATCTGGAGTTGGAAATACCGCTGTCGTTAACCGGCGGGCGTTTGGGCTTTTTTGTCATTAATGCAAGCTCACCAGCGACAGGAGAAGTTGACACATTGGGTAACGCAAAGCCACTGGATATGGCGCCACCCCCCTGGCTAATTTACACGGCCGACACTTTAAATCACGCGATTGCACCCTTCACCAGACGCGACCAACGGCTACAAATCGTGGACAAAGCACACTGGCTTCTTACCGATACAGCCACCGCTGCACAATCGGACGTGGAAGAGGCCCAGAGCGACGCCGTTGAAAGAACATTCTGGCTAGTAAGGGCTTTGTACAGAAGTATCTTATCTCGTGACACACCCCTCCTTCGCTCCCCAGTTGCACAAACGGGAAGGCTAAATCAAGAAGAAGTCATGGCGGCAATCAGTGGCACCGCAACAAGTCGCTGGTATAAAAACGCCGAAGCCACAGACCGCACACTCCTATCTTCCGCCGCCCCCATTCGAAATGACAATCAGGTAATTGGTGCGGTTCTGATCCGCCAGAGCAATGAAGAATATTTATCACTGACCGACGAGGCCTTCAGCCGTCTATTGGGATATTCCCTTATGGCTCTATGCGTTGGTGTTCTCGGACTCCTGGGTTATGCCAGCTTGCTTTCCTGGCGGATTCAAAAACTCTCTCGTGACGCTGCAAGCATCATTCGTGAAGACGGGTCATTGGGACAGGGGTTTCCCATTAGCACAGCACAGGATGAAATTGGAGAGTTGTCCCGTCGTTATGGCCAGATGCTGGACAAGCTCCGAGAGCATAATGATTACCTACACACGCTCAGTCGCACGCTGTCCCACGAATTGCGCACGCCCATCGCTGTCATCCAAACATCACTGGAAAATCTGGAACAGCAACAGGCTCCACTAGAGCAGAATAATAAATATCTCAAGCGCGCAAAAGAAGGCTTGGCAAGGCTCAATAAAATTCTTACTGCAATGAGCGAAGCGAACAGATTGGAAGAGAGTATTCACAACAACGCGCAGCAACGCATTGACCTTCATCCCTTACTGCGAGAAGTATTTTCGGCCTACCAGGGAATCTATACGAATGCCAAGCTAACACTTGATTGCAAGGTTGAAGAGGCCTATGTCGAGGCGGCGCCAGAACTTATTGTGCAAGCCCTGGATAAACTAATGGACAATGCCATCTCATTCTGTCCCGAGCAAGGCGGCATTCTCGTGGCCCTTCATCGCAGTGCTGAACACATCGAAATCAGTGTCAGCAATGAAGGTCCTAGGCTTGCAGATAAACTGCAGCACAGCTTGTTTGATTCGATGGTTTCGTTGCGCGGCGGTGGTTCGCCTGACGTACATCTGGGCCTGGGACTCTATATCGTCCGACTGATCGCTGAATTTCATGGAGGAAGTGTGCGCGGCGAGAATCTAGCTGATGAAAAAGGTGTGGTATTTACGCTGACGCTGCCCAACACCAATGAACTAGCCTCTAATTGAGAAAAGCCATCTGCTTGATCTGTGTAACTTCGTCACGTAGGTTTGCCGCCTCTTCAAACTCCAGATTTTTGGCGTGCTCGTGCATCTGCGTCTCCATCTGCTTGAGCTTCCTGGCCAGGGCCGTTGGGGTCAGGTTCAACACTTCAGCGCCATAGGACAGTTTCTCTTGCGTAGATTTCTTACCCTTCGCACTGCGTTTGGTGGGCATGCGCCGGGCACCTTCCATAATATCCTGTACAGACTTTTCTATACCAATGGGTGTAATACCATGCTCCGTATTATGTGCCAACTGCGTTTCACGGCGACGGCTAGTCTCGGCGATAGCCCGCTCCATAGAGCCTGTAATTCTGTCTGCATAAAGGATTGCCCGGCCGTTGATGTGCCTAGCTGCCCGACCAATGGTTTGAATCAATGAGCGATCGGAACGCAAAAACCCCTCTTTGTCTGCATCCAGAATTGCCACAAGAGATACTTCGGGCATATCCAGCCCTTCACGCAACAAATTGATCCCGACTAGCACGTCGAACACACCAAGTCGAAGGTCACGAATAATTTCCACCCGCTCTACTGTGTCAATATCGGAGTGCAGGTATCGCACTCTCACATCGTGATCCGATAGATATTCAGTGAGATCTTCGGACATTCGCTTGGTTAAGGTCGTTACCAGAATACGTTCGCCCTTTTGCGCAACTTGACGAATCTCACCTAGCAAGTCATCCACCTGTGTTGTCGCTGGTCTGATTTCCAGCGGTGGGTCGAGTAAGCCCGTGGGGCGAACCAATTGCTCGACCACCCTTCCGGCATGTTCTGCTTCATATTTCCCCGGGGTAGCCGATACAAATATGGCCTGAGACACTAGATTTTCCCACTCCTCAAAACGCAACGGCCTATTGTCCAGTGCCGAGGGTAATCGAAACCCGTATTCCACCAGGGTTTCTTTGCGAGAGCGGTCGCCTTTATACATGGCGCCAATCTGAGGAATAGTTGCATGGGATTCGTCGATGATAACCAGAGCGTCTTTAGGCAGGTATTCAAACAAAGTCGGCGGCGCCTCACCCGAAGCGCGTCCCGACAAATAGCGAGAATAATTCTCCACTCCATTGCAATAGCCCAGCTCACGAATCATTTCCACGTCGTACTTGGTACGTTGTTCCAGCCGCTGGGCCTCCACCAGTTTTTCATTGTCCCTGAGCTGCTTCAGACGTACTTCTAGTTCCTCTTCAATCTTGCCTACAGCATTTAGCATCACATCCCTTGTAGTGACGTAATGGCTTTTGGGAAAGATGGTTACTCGGGGCAGCTTAGCCTCTACTGCGCCGGTGAGTGGGTCGAAAATATAGAGCTCCTCTATTTCCTCATCAAACAATGCCACTCGTATTGCATCGCGTTCGGAATCCGCTGGAAAGATATCGATCACATCGCCCCTCACCCGATAAGTACCACGGCTAAAATCGGTGTCATTGCGAGTGTACTGAAGATCAGCGAGCTGCCGCAGCACCTGCCGCTGGTCAATAATTTCTCCACGTGAAAGGTGCATAACCATTTTAAAATAGGTTTCCGGGTCACCCAGTCCATAAATGGCGGACACTGTGGCCACCACCAAACAATCCGTTCGCTCCAACAGAGCCTTGGTGGCTGAGAGGCGCATCTGCTCGATGTGCTCATTGACCGAAGCGTCTTTCTCGATATAGGTATCGGAAGACGGAACATAGGCCTCAGGTTGGAAATAGTCGTAATAGGAGACAAAATATTCCACCGCATTATTGGGGAAGAACTCTTTGAACTCACCATAAAGCTGCGCTGCCAGTGTCTTGTTGTGCGCCATAATGATAGTGGGTCGCTGCATCTTCTGTATGACATGGGCCATAGTAAATGTTTTACCAGAACCGGTAACACCCAGCAGGGTCTGGGAGGCAAGCCCCGCCTCAATGCCCTCAATGAGTTCAGCTATCGCATGCGGTTGATCGCCGGCAGGCTCGAAAGTGGAGGTAAGTTCAAACGCTTTATTCATTTATTAGCCAGCTGAGAGAAGACGAAAAATAGCCGGTTATTATCTTCCACTTAGAAACGAATTGCAGCCCGTATTACACTACAGCCTAAATTAGGTAATATTCGCTAAATTCCTATTGACCACGGGCGCTGCCATCATTAATATACGCGGCCTTAGATCGTATCCAATTCCGCTTTAGCTCAGTTGGTAGAGCAATTGACTGTTAATCAATGGGTCGCTGGTTCGAGCCCAGCAAGCGGAGCCATATAAGCGTTAAATATCAAGGGGTTGCAGAGATACAGCCCTTTTTTATTGCCTGTTAACTGGGCTGTGTAGACCTATTAGACCAGAACATTCCTCTGCCTGCGCTAATTGATAAACGGTCACCGGCTCAGCGCCCTCGTCTAGCCATCCTTCCGCTCTTCTGGACTGCTCCTTGTTCACCCTACATTTCATCAACTACCCCATAGGTTTCTTGATAACGGCGAAACAGCGTCCTCTCACCACTTCTTGAGCTATCAACCTGATACTTGTGGCGACCAAACTTGCCCCGCGGCTTTTCCTTGAGATATTGCAGCATTTTTTGTCGCGCCTCAGCGGACAGTGTCATATCGAAATATCGGTACAGATTTTCAATGCAGGAGATAGGGTCATCCATTAAATCCTGATAGCGTGAATCGGTAATATTCTGTGCTGGAACCACACCGCGCTCACGCTGTTCAATAACTTGTTCCAGGCGTCGCGCAGTGGCTTCACCCATAATAATGTTCTCAAACATTTCGGCGTTAAATGCCTGGTCGCTGCGCATGGAATAAAGGGTACCCATTAAACTCGTGGTCGAGGCCATACATTTAATTGGGTCGCGATGGGTTTGTACGATACGTGCATCGGGATAGACCTTGAGCAGCGTATCCAGATGCACTTGATGTTCGGGCGCTTTCAACAACCAGCGCTGGCGCGGATTTCTCCACTGCAATATCTGCAACACAGTGCGGTGATATTGATAAACCGGCAGAAAGTCTGCGGTCGCACACCAGGCGCTGTAAGCGGGTGTTTGATGCAGCGAGGCGACGTGATCACTAATAAAGGTCCCGGCCATCAGCAGGCCGCATTCGGCGGGTATATCGCCGTGCATCTCGTGCATACCGGCAAACTCAGGCGCCACACGGTTCCACTGGGTAAACAACTTGTCCGCCTGCTCAATACGTGGGTCACTGCTATAAGTGGCAGTCTCCGGCGGTGGGCAGGGCTGCAGTGCTTCCCACATCAGCGGCACGCCAACTTCGGGGTCCTGCGCTAATAGCTCAAAGAGGATAGATGTGCCCGAGCGTGGCAGGCCAATAATCACCATCGGAGCCTGCACTTCCTGCTCCAGTATCTGTGGGAATTCTTTCAGTGTTGCCGTCACTTTCAGGCGAGTACTCAGCCACAGGATAATGTCATTTCTGGCCATAAGACGGCCCATCAAAGTGAGCTGTGCCTCCTGCTCCAACGATTCAAGCAAAACCGAGAACGCTTCACGCCAACGATCTTCGCCAAAATCCTCGAGCCCGGTTGCTAGGCGAGCGTGACGTAACAGAGATTCCTCATCCAGCGGCACCACAGCGGGCAGATTGAAATAGCTGCCCTCGCGATTCATCGCGCTCAGCCAGTCGGGGTGGGGCGGTGGCGTCCACAGCGGCTTATCATCATGACTCATGCGGTTTCTCCTGCAATCCCAAATCCATAATATCCTCTCCTGTTTAGACGAAGTGCTATGTAGTATTGGACCTGATAGCGATTATCCTGCGCTCCTATGATCTCTAATTAAGGTGTGTTTCTGCCTACCCATTGCGCCAGAAAACAATCAACTTCGCCGAGCTGTAGCTGTCGGGTATACAGCGATCTACTGTGTAGGGCTGCAATACTGATTCCGGTGGTCATGGTCACCAACCTGCGGGCGAGGTCGATGGGTTCATCAGCAGGGCTGATTTCGCCGTTTTCTATCGCATGGCGAATGTCACCCTCGAAATAGTCCGCTGCACGGCGCAGACGCTGCTCCTGTTGCTTGCGTAATTCCTCATTGATCGCCGCCACACTCCAGAAAACCAACCGCACTTTCCATTCGTCACGCACCGCTTTATTCAGCGGCAGAGTCGCCTGCACCCGCTGCTGCAGCGCGGCCATACCTAATAATCCTCGAGTCGCTTTTTCGACACGCCGCTCGTAACACTGATTAATCCAACTCAGTGCAGCGCTGATCAATGCATCCTTGTTTTCAAAGTAGTGCTCTACCACCCCTTTGGAGTAGCCACTGACAGCGGCAATTTCGCGAATCGTCGCCATTTCCATACCACCGCTGGCAATCAGCGCGGCCGCGACCGCACTAATTTCATTGCGACGTAACTCATGGTTAACAATTTTTGGCACTGCGCTCTCCCGACTCCGGTAGACCTAATATCCGAAGCGCTTGATAACACCGCCTCGTCGCGCCGCAAGCTGCTGTTTACGCGCATCACCAGAGAGTGTCTCCATACCGGCAGGCAAATAGTCCCGAAGGGCTTCACACTTCATCTGTATGCACTGTGGCGCCGGATAGTTCTGGGCACCGATCCAGCGCACCGTAATATATCCCTCCACATGCCCGGACGGATCAAGCCAGTTAGGCAGACCCGGGTCGTCGTGCGCCACTACTAGTATCAATTCACCGTCGTCCTCAAGTTGTGCATGGTGGCAATTAGTGCTGCATAGGCGATAACGGTAATCCATGGTCTCCCACCAGTAGTTGCCAAACTCAACCGCCCAGTAATTGGCCTGAGGTGGTGTCACGCGCACCACCAGTACTTCACCCGGCGGTACTTGCCAGTAGCAGATCAGCGGCTCACCCCCGGGCGTGGCATCAATGGAGCTGTCATCAAGTTCACGATAGGACAGGAAGGTATTGGGCTGTACTTTCCACTTATCCAGCATATCGGCCCAGTAGAAGGTCGACTCGCGGACCCAGGCAGCTGCGTCCTGTAAACCCTGCTGCACCTGACCGGGAGTAATTATCGGATCGTGTTCCAGCTCATTCAGACGATCGATACGCGCCACCATGGGCTGCTCATTCTCCCAGTCGGCAAAGAACTGCCTGACCGTTACGCGCCAACTTCCTGGCGTTGTTTGAATCCAGTTGCCCGGATGTTTTTCCGGGCTCAATATAATTTCAAACGTGCCGTCCCCCGCCAACTTAATATCACTGTCGATAAGACTACCAATAACCACGCCGCCCCAGGGCGTTGCACCGTCTTCCAGTACAGTGACCGCAAAATAACGCGCGTCACCGCGTTGGCCGGAAATACGATAAGTATGCTCGCCATTGACAGGCGCACCCACGTACAAGGCGTCGGTATTGTCGCCGCCCTGCTTGCGAATTGGATCAAAGTAATGCAGTAACTCGGGGAAATCCGGATTGTTATTCTCCAGATGAAACTGCAGGCCGAGAGCGATATTACGCGACAGCAGCCTGAAGCCCTTAGCCCGGTCGATATCGTTGGCGGGGGTTGAATCTCTGAACACCAGATCGCTGGAATTTTTGAGTTCGTCGCAGAACGCATCCCAGCTTTCTTTCAGCCCAACGTCATTAGCGTTATCACCGTACATAAATCAATACCCCAATTAATCGTCACTACGATCAGTTATATTAGGACAAACGTCCTACTAAAAGCAAGCACTGCCACCGGTGTTGTTATCCACACCATGGGGATGCAGAAAATAGTAACTGACGCACGCGACGCCCTATCAATATGATTAGGGGACTGGGGGTTGAGCGTACTATTTCTAGGTGGGATGGTTCTTTAATATTATTCTGAACGCACAGGTTTCTGGCTGATTTATGGCGTAGCGCGGTGCATAATTGAAGCCAACAGGCCAGGGTAATTGGTCGTACCAGATCGAGGCTAGAGCCACAGACCATTGCTGGCCTTGAGACCGCTCTACTGCCTGTGTATTTACGCTACTAGCAAGTAGCAGCATTAAAATAGCCTACATGACGATTTGAGGCGCGACCCAGAAAGCTTTCGTGTTTTAAGCCTAGCTATAGAAAGCTGAAAATGTATCGACAAAGTTTGCCAACATGTCCCTGGGTAAATCGTTGATTCCAGCAGCAGCTTTGCGCCCTCCCCCGGTGGGAAACTTCATGCACAATTCATCGGCACCGGTTTTATTGTTGAGCGGTGCACGCACGCTTACCAGGTACCCACCATTATCTTTATTTGTAATAACCGCGTGAGCACGATCAGGATGTGCATTAGCCAAGTCGTTGCTGTACACACCACTCACTCGTCTCGCCCAGGGCTCGTTGGGCAACATGAAAACCGCACTGGCACTAGCGGCATGCTCAGGAATAAGCGCCGAGGCAGCAGCCATATCCTGTTTATACCCGCTCTCCAGCGTATCAAAATGATCGCGAGCGTCATCAATAAAATTAAACGGGTCGGCGTAAGCACTAATCAAACGATATAGCGCCTCTGGCTCGAAATGTAAATCTTCCAACTTGGAGCCGTAACCGTTGTAGTTAATATAAATACCTAGGTCTTCTAGCTTTTGCAATTTGGAATCATTCAAATGGAGAGGCGCTGCAAGTGTCCGGGCACTATTCTGAAGATTATCTCCAAACGTTCCGACTACGGCCCACGCCAAAAAAGCACCTTTTAAATAATTGTTAACCAACAGACTGGTACAAACATCGGGAGCAGTGTTAACCAGAGCCTCGAGATTTGGATTCTGCGGAATATCGCCAGCAAAATGATGGTCGCAGTAAAACACTTTGGCCCCTGCATCCAACACTCGCTCGAGACCTACTCGGTTTTTATCTAATGACACATCCAATACGGTTATGCGTGAATCCGACTGTGCAGCCACGCGGTCGAGCAGCTTAATATCGCGTTTTACGCCAGTGACCAGTTGAGCCTCGCGAGGCTGCGCGTTACGCAACTGGGTCAGCGCGCACAAGCCATCTGCGTCACCATTAAAAACATCAAAGTCTGTCAAATTTTCGTCCTGCTATAAGAGAGTAGATTCAGCGAATAGGCTTGCACTTGAGGACACTCAAGCTTGATCGGGGAAGAGTTCCTGCACATTGGAAGCCACAACCGGGGGCCCCACTATAATGTCGGAGGGCTTACCTATTTTGCCCTGTTTTTTCCACACATGGTCGTAACGAACCTGATGATCGCCAAAACCGCTAACCGCAGAATTCAGTACTGAAGTAATACTGGCGCAATCCATATCGTTGCAATATTCAATTAATTCGAGCAAATACTGATGTATCTGCTCATAGGGAAGACATTCTTCCTCAGCGCGCATAATCATGGGATGCCCAGTGCCCTCCACCTTGGTGCCCAACAGTAATTCCTCGTAGAGTTTTTCTCCGGGACGCAGGCCGGTGAACTGTATTTCGATGTGTTCACCCGTGTGGCCATCGTGGTCCATTTCGTAACCGCTGAGTCGAATCATCCGTCTGGCTAGGTCAAGAATTCGTACTGGCTCACCCATATTCAACACAAACAGATCACCGCCTGTACCCATCGCGCTGGCTTGCAGCACTAACTGAGCGGCCTCGGCAATACTCATGAAGTAACGGGAGACATCGGGGTGGGTAACAGTGACTGGGCCACCGGAATTAATCTGATCTCGGAAAAGCGGCACCACTGACCCAGAGGAGCCTAGGACGTTACCAAACCTCACCATACAAAATCGAGTCCGTGTTTTCTGCTGCGCCATGCCCTGTAGAATCATCTCGGCAAAGCGCTTGGACGCCCCCATGATGTTGGTAGGTCTTACAGCCTTATCGGTTGATACCAGCACAAATGTCTCTACATTGGCGCGCCGGGCAGCCTCGGCTGCGTACCAGGTGCCAAATACATTATTAGCGACCCCCTCAGCGACATTATATTCCACCATGGGCACATGTTTGTATGCTGCAGCGTGATAGATGGTCTGTACAGAGAACGCCTTAAGGACACTCTCCATCCGCCTCTGGTCCTGGACGGAACCAAGCAGCGCAATGATCTCTATGTCTAGCTTCAGATTTTGTACGAGCTTTTTTAGCTCGCATTCAATTTGGTAGAGCACGTACTCGGAACTGTCTAGCAAAAGTAATTCTTTTGGGCGCGAGAGCAATATCTGGCGGCACAATTCAGAACCAATAGAACCACCCGCACCAGTTACCATAACGACTTTATCGGTAATGCATCGGTCCATGAGCTCGGGGTGGGGTGGCACTGGCTCTCTTCCCAGCAACTCGTCTAGCTCGATATCCTGGATTTGGGTGACATTTGCCAGCCCCGCTACCAGCTCGCTAATTTTTGGAACCGTGCGCACGTAGACCGGCAAACCTACCAGCGAGTTAATTATTTCCTTGCGTCGCTCCGGTGATACGGAGGGAATAGCCAACAGTATTTGAGTAATATCATGCTCTAAAATGAGCCTCGGGATATCCACGTAGCGGGCCACTTGTAGCCCGTTGATAACAGTGTGCTGCAAAGCGATGTCATCATCGACAAACACGACTGCCCTGTATTCGTCGCCATGGTGCAGTGCAGTAAGTAATTGGCGGCCCGATTCACCGGCGCCATAGATGATGACTGTTTCTGACATGGAGCGAAGTTTCGCCTGGTAATAGCCCCGCACCGCAAGACGTGTACCGCCTATAAACAACAGAGAAATAACCCAATAAAGGAAGGGCATAGAGCGAGGCACTTCTGCCTGGGAGAAAAATATCAAGGAGCCCAATATTAGCGTGGAATAACTAACCGCGGTAATGACTGCCCAGATAGCCTGCTGGCCCATGAATCGAATTACTGCGCGGTAGAGGCCAAGCCTGAGGAATATAACCGCGCTAAATAAAATA
>Ga0308021_10000905_pt1 | contig 13583 bp, 9 predicted proteins | sample Neamet351_FD_201296 | JGI IMG/M metagenome (GOLD analysis project Ga0308021, IMG submission 201296) | Marine microbial communities from water near the shore, Antarctic Ocean - #351 | ecosystem: Environmental > Aquatic > Marine > Unclassified | place: Southern Ocean | collected 2014-10-02
CTCTCTCTCTCTCTCTCTCTCTCTCTCTCTCTCTCTCTCTCTCTTTCTCTTTCTCACCTCAAAGCGCGCAAGCTCGTGCTTCTCCCGCGCGGCTACCACGTCGGCGGCGCGCTGCGCACGCGCCACAAGCTCCCGAGCCGCACGTGCTGAGAGCACCACGGCTGCTGGCGACGGTGCGCGAGTGTCGCTGCCGCTGCCACTGTTGGGCGACAGAGCATCGGCGCTGCTCGCATCGTGTCCCTCGCTGCTTGCGCGCTCGAGAGTGCGGAGTGCCGATGGCGCCACCGCCACGCGGCCCATTTCGATGCTACTGGCGCGCCGTCCGCGTAGCGGGGCGGAAGCAGCGGCAGCAGCACCGCCCTCCACCTCGGCCGCTGCACCCTCGGTGCCTTCGGCGCCGGCAGTGGCTTCGTGAGGTTCCATCAGCGCCTGCGCAGCCGCTGCCGCTGCCTCCTTCTGCTGCGCGAGGCTTTCTGCCGCTGCTGCCTTCTTCTTAGAGTTACTGCGCCCGAGCAGCCCGCCCAGCATACCACCACTGCCGAAACCTCCTGTGCTCGCCGCTGTCATCATACCCCCAAACCCTGCCTTGGCCGTAGCCTGCGCGGCAGCAATCTTGCCGCCGAGCACGCGCTGGTGCAGCATGCGGCCGAGCGCAGCCTCGAAATCGTCCAGTGCGCGACCGTGCGCCTTCGATAATTCCGGCAAGCGTGCAAGTGGGCCCTCGGCGATGTTGCGGAGCGGAGCGCAGACAGAGGCATCGACGCCATCGGCGAGCCGTGCGGCGAGGTGCGACACTTGCCCCAGCTGCTCGCCAAGCAGAGCCAGCGGCGCGGCAGATTCGCCCAGCGCGCGGTACCACTCGCGGATAGAGACCGCATCGGCTTCTGACGAGCCGAAGGCGTCTGCTGGAGCACCACTGCCGGCCACGCCGCCGCCAGCCAAAGCGCCACTGGAAGATGACGAAGAAGATGGCAACTGTGCCATAGGCCCACCGAGCGCACGCGTCAGCTCATCCGCCTTGGCAGCCCACGCGCGCCCCTGCTTGGCCCACGCGGCTGCGGCTTTCAGCGCGCGGCGTACGAAGCGACCTAGCGCGGCGGCCGAAGCCTCCACCTCCGTCACCTTGGCGCGGAACATGGGCGAATCTTCAAAAAAGTCCAGCAGCTCCTGCACCGGCTGCGCCGCAGTAGCGGCGGCAGTGGCGGCATCGTCATTGCCGCGCATGCTATCATCATCCAGATTGCTATCGTCGGCGCCAGGGACGCCAGCGGCGTCGGCAGCGTCGGCAGCGTCGTCGTTGGCGGCGGCAGTGGCGGCGGCAGCGGCGGCGGTGCCCCTGACCTCCTCCAGCGCGGGCGCCTCCTCGCAGCGGTCAATTTTGTCATTGCTCGTGGGACCAACGGCATCCGCGACCTCTGCCTCGGCAGGCTCATCGTGTGCCATCTTGGGTGCCGCTTCTGGTGCTACCAGTGCGGCGGAGCCCTCTTCATCTGCTTCGCACAGGTCGTCGGAATCTGCATCAACTTCTTTTGTCGATGCCCCTATCGATGGCACATTTCCTGTCGATGACGGCGGGCGCATCGGCGAAGAGAAGTCCGGGAGCAGCGAGCTCGAATTGCGACGTTGCAGCGTGCTGCCCGGGCTACGCGGGTGCGGGTACAGGGCGGTGGGGCAGTGGTCGCTGCCTTCGCGCTGTAGCACGTCCAGTCGTGACATCGACCCAGGGCGCGATAGTACACTCGACGCGATCGCTTGCTCGGACGCGCCGGCTTCGGCCGCCGCCGCGGCGGCGGCAGGCGTGCCCAGCTCGAGCGCGGCGCAAAGCAAAGCCTGCAGGCGAGGCCAGGCGAAGCGATGCGGCAGCTTTAGTGCGGACCAGCCCTTCGACGATGCGGCAGCAATCTCGTCCAGCTCTACATCGGGCTCGAGGATGCCCATGTCGCGCTGACGAAGCCATTCGGCGCACGTGAGGTGGAAGTGAAGGGGGCTCGGGGCAGCCATCTCGACGGGCGAAAGCGCTCCGGCAGCTTCAGTGTGGACGCAGCTCCGCGGGCGGCACAGGATCGAGAGGTTTGGAACAGAGAGTAGCAGCTTTCCGCGTTTTACCTCGCCCCTAACCCTAACCCTCAGTCCAGCGTTTTGCTGCTCTGCGCTCAGCTTGGCGCAATGCAGCATGTGAACCGCAAGCCCCCCACGGCGGCAACGGAAGATCCCCTCGGCTTTGTGGATCCCCTGGCGGCACTGCTAGCGGGTGGCACCGACGACCCGCTTGGCACAGCTAGTGGCGGCAACAACGGCGGTGGCGCTGGCGGCAGTGGCGGTGGTGGAGGCTCGACTACGACAGGGAGGCATGGGCACACGGGTGTCGCGCCGCTCGGCGATGGTAGCACACACGCAGCACAAGGCAGCGCTGCATATGCTATGCCGACCGACCCGGCAGCAGCAGCGGCTGCAGAGACTGCGGCAGCTGCAGCGGCGGCGGCGGCGGCTGGACCTTTGATTAGCGCGGCGTTTGTGGTGGGTGCATATCTCACCCCCGTTGGTGCGGACGATGTGCTGACACTTGGAAAGGATTGCCATTCCCCTACTGCCGCCACTGCTACACGCCTGACATTGCCGCGCTCCGCATCGGCGGGCGCGCTCGCTGACGCCCGTGGTAGCGGCTGGGATGACGTGGCAGATCCCGACCCGGCGTTCGAGGTGATGGCGATCTTGGGGGATGGAGAGGAAGTGCATGCGTCCCAGCGGCGTCTTAGCGAGCTTTGGCGCCTGCGCGATGCGCTGCGCCACGAATGCCTCGGCTCTGTTCTGCCTCCCGTGCCGCCTGCACAGGGCTACCTGCCAATAAGTTCGGTCGAGGTCGACGAGGCCGCGATGGCCACACGGATGCGACGGCAGCTGCGCGTGCAACTGTGGGAGGCTCACTGCTTCCTGGCGGCGGTAGCGGCGCAGCCGAAGCTGGCGGGCGCGCTGGCCACGCGCGCGTTCTTCGCAGACCGGGAGCCACTACCGAAGGGCGCAGAGACGCACTCGTTTGGCGGTTCAGCCCCACACATCGTGGCAGTTACCGCCGCCACCTCCGTCGCCACCGCTACGGTAGCGGCCGAGGCAGTGCCAATTGCGATTGCCATGCCTTCTGCGGCAGGAGTGGCCAGCTTGCCACCGCTCTCTGCCGCTGAAGCAGCCCTTGCCGATGCCACGAGAGGCCTCGCCCTCGGGCTCACCCGCCCCGCAGCTGCCACCTCGGCGATTCCCACCGTTGCAGGTGCCTCCGATTGGAGTTTCGGTGAAATGGTGGAATCGCTCACACTGTCGGCAACTAAGCAACTGGCTGAGTTTGTGAGTGATGGTGCAACAGGTGGCATGCGTGATGGCAGTGCTGGAAGTGGTGGCTCTTCGCGACTGTCGTCGCCGGCGGCGCAAACACGCTCGCTCGCGGCGGCCGACTACTCGCCCAGCAGCCACAGCCCGAGCACACGCCGTGCGGCCGCGTCGCAGCCCGCCACAGACGCAGCAGTGGGAGGTTTCTCTGATGCTGTTCCCGCTAAACCAGCCCTCTCCAGCACTACGGGCAGCGGCCATAGCAGCGCTGCTCTTGATCTGCCCACAGAGCAACTCACGCACGATCTGTTGCGGCTCGGCGCAGACCTGAGCTCGGTCAACGCGGGTGGCGGATGGCGTGACGTGAAGCCGGATTCCGACGATGCGAGCGCTGCTCGGCTGCGTTCGTACTTCTGCAGCATCGAAAGCGCTGCTACAACCCTGCGGGAGGCGTGCCTGGGGGCGGAAGCTTGCACAGCGGCTTTGGGCAGCCACTGGCGTGCGCTGCGGCGCGCTACAGCGGTGCTAGCAGAGGTGGCAGAGGGGGATCACGACGAGGCGCTGTGCTTGCTGCTGCATGTGGGACCGGCCGCAAGTCAGATGGAAAAGCAGTCAAGTCAGAGCGACTTCGTGCTGCCGCACTGCGCCTTTGCAACGACACAAGCACCCAGCGGCGGCGGCGGCGGCGGCGGCGGCGGCGGCGGCGGCGGCGGCGGCAGCGATTGCGTTGGGGGCGGCGCTGCCCCGCTGGTACCGTCAGCTTTGAAGCTTTTGCGTAACTACAGGGCAGCGGCGGCAACCGCTGCCGCTGCTTCCGATCCTGCGGCTGTTTGCGTCGTGGCAGACTTCAGCCAGTGCATTGCGGATGCCTCAGGCTACAACAGCCACATTTCCGCCTACGAAACGGCAGTAGTGCCGCCGGCGGCAGTGATGATGACTGCAGCTGAGCAGTGCCAGGCAGCTGTACACGAGCAGCCGCTTTCCGCACTCACCTCAGAGCTGCGGTTTCTTGTGCAGCTGTGCGCTGAAGTGAGCTTGGCGAGTGTGGCACGGGAGCGCACGCGCACCACAGCACTGGAGACGCGGGCTCTTGTGGATGCTGCGCAGGCCCGCGAGTCGGCGATGCAGGTGCGCGCTGGCCCGCAAACTAATTCGCCGGGGTTGTGAGCTGTCCTTACAGGTTGTGACAGATAGACTGACCGTTCCCCACCCCCACCCTTTCTCCCACTTCGCTTTACCGCGGTGGCGGTGGCCCTGTCTTGTGGTGTTATGCTTGCTCGCCTTGTCCCAGCGCGAGGCGTCGTCAGAGCCAGAGGTGCAGCAGTTACGCGCGCGCGTGTCGGAGGCAGAGAAGATGTACAAGCGCGCACACAACGCGTCGCTCAGCGCCATGGGCCGTCAGGGGCACGGCGCGCGTGGTAGCGTGGACGCTGGCGACATTGCAGTGCAGGCGGCGATGCGCGCCAAGCGCGTGGCGCTGTTGGCCGTGCAGGAGCACAAGCAGGCACTGCGCGTGGCGCTAATGCGTGCGCGGCTGAAGTGGGGCGTGGGTCCGTTGACGGAGCAAGTGGACGCGGGAAAGGCGCTGCTCGTGGACGCTGAGAAGCGCAGCAACGCAGTGACGCGCTGCTTCCTGGCGGGCACAGCTGGGCTGCAGCATGGGGTGCCGACGAGGCTGCGCGCACTGCTGCGCCACTTTTTGCAGGCGGATGCTAACGCGTGTGAGCGTGCCAACAACGCGCTTTTACTGTGCGAAAGCCAGTTGGCGGAACTTTCCGATGGCGAGCTGCTGGGCAGTCTGCGGCAGCCCCAGGCGGCTGTAGCGCTGGCAGAAGATCCGAAGGCGATGGCGAACATGAGCTCGCAGTTCTCCGGCGACTTCACGCAGAGGACGAAGCAGGACAAGGAGAAGGTCGAAGCCGACTTCTTCGACCCCTTTGCCGCAGCTGTGGAGCAGCTCGTTTCGTGTCGCTGATCAGGATGCCGCTCATTTGAACTCGGAGCCCCAAAAGAGCACGCTTGTGGTGTGAGAGCCAGGCAGCCGTTCTCTACGCAATTCCTTGTTGTTCTCACACGGAATTAAAAACGTCAAGCATTTAAGCGTACATGGCGCAGCAACGAACTCAACGCGAAGCCGCCCGAGGCCTCCTGGAGCACTCGAGGCCATGTGATGCTGCATGGAGCCCATTCTTGACGTCTCCGGATTCGGTTATTCCGCGTGCATTTCCAGACGATGCAAGAAAGAGAAACCCATCCGGCCACTCGTTCTTGCCCAAATGTGCCTCGCCTCATCAAGCTGCTCCAACTACTTTGAGGCCTCCATGTCCAGCCTCCGACGCGCGTTGCTGGAATCGGCCGCCGCGGCGGCAGCGGCAACAGCGCCGCCGCCCGCACCGTCAGTAGCAGAGAAGAAGAAGAAGAAGCGGGGGAGGCCTTCGAACGCCGCAAAAGCCGCAGCCGCAGCGGCCACAGCGCCCGCGGCGGCCGCGGCGCCTGCCGTGGTGGAGAGTGGCTGCAGGGGCGCGACAGTGGGCAAGCGCAAGCGCGAGACATCGGCCGCCGAGACGGCGGCGAGGCGCGGTGGTGGCGGTGCCAACAAGGGCAGCAGTGCAGGTGCTGCCACCAAGAGGGCGCAAAGCAAGAGCAGCACCCGTGGTAAAGATGCTGGCGGCACTGCGACTGTCAGCCCCCCCCCCCGAATTGTCAGTGGTCGCGGGCGCGGTCGCGGGCGCGGTCGCGGGCGCGGTCGCGGGCGCGGTCGCGGGCGTGGATGCGGGCGCGGGCGCGGGCGCGGGCGCGGGGGCCTTCCGGACAGTGGCTCGAATACGGCCAATGCTGCTGCCACCTCCGACGACGACAGCAATGGCGACGACAGCGCTCATGGGAAAGAAGAGGATGAGGATTCGAGCGAGGACCTTGAGCTCTTCACTAGCGAGGACGACGAAGGGGGCGGGCAGAAGCAGGGCGCCGTTGCTGCGAAGCGCGGAAGGAGCAAGCAGATCGCTAAGTGCAGCCTTGGTGGCGGTAAGACTTCGCGCAGCGCAGGCCGCGGCACAGAGCGCGCGCGCAGTGAGGCAGCACGCAGCACAGGCAAGCCCAAATCCAAGGCCACGCCCAAGCCCAAGCCCAAGCACCAGGCAAAGCGACCGTCTGACAAAAGGAACAAGGACGGCAGCAGCGACAATGACGGCGACGGGAACAGCGTGGACAGGCGCGAGGAGAGCGACGGTGGCCCCGAATTCATGGACGAGGGCGAGGCAGCCGAGGCGACAGGCAGCCTGGAGGAGCCTAAGCTGTGCAAGCCTAAGCCTCGCAACTGGGTCAAGTGCGGCTGCCACGCTCCCGTGGACGGTGCGTCTGGTGCCGCGCAGCGGGAAGGTCCGCTGTCCTTCCGCTTCCCGTTGCCTGTCATCGACGCCGATGACGAGGATGGGAGAGAGGTCGATGACGAGCAGCAGCAGCAGCAGCAGCAGCAGCAGCAGCAGCAGCAGCAGCAGCAGCAGCAGCAGCAGCAGCAGCAGCAGCAGCAGGATAAGGAGGAGATTGAGGAGATTGAGGAGGCTCGTGGCAGTGGCGCCGAGGAACAGGCTAAGGGCGCGGCTGCGGGCTCAAGCGAGAGGCTGCGGCGCCTATGCCGCATGCGCAGCGTTGTACCGATGCGACTGCCTTATGAACTGTGCTTCGAGCGGCAACAGCAGGCCGCGGTAGAGGCAGCTCGCCTCAGCGGTCAGCGCAACACGCTCGCGCAAGCCATGGCAGAGTTCGAGATGGTTCGCAAAAATCGCTATTCGCACCGCAAGCTCGTGACACTCGAGACCGACGAGATCCCTGCGTGCGACTGCGATGCCACTCCGCGGCAGGTGGCGGAGGGGCAGCGGGGCTGCGATCCTGATGATTGCGAAAACGCGCTTATGTACCAGGAGTGCGATCCCGGCGTGTGCAAGTGGGGCAAGCTCTGCCAGAACCAGCGCTTCCAGCGCCGGCAATACTCACCGATCAAGATTAAGCACTGCGGCAAGAAGGGCTGGGGGCTGTTTTCCAACGCGCCGCTCGAGGAGGGTGCGTTCGTCTACGAGTACATGGGCAACATTCTCACCGAAGCAGCGGCGAACCATAAGATGGCCGAGTACGGCAAAACCGACAAGCACACATACTTTATGTGCTTGGGGGCAGGCGAGGTGATCGACGCGTCGCGGCAGGCGGGCCTGGCACGCTTCATGAACCACTCCTGCGCGCCGAACTGCGAGACGCAAAAATGGACGGTGGCAGGCGAGCGGCGTGTCGGTATCTTCACGAAGGAGGCTGTGCTGGCAGGCGTGGAGTTGACATTTGACTACGAGTTTGAGCGTTACGGCGGGACAAAGCAACCGTGCTGGTGCGGTGCGGCGACATGCCGCGGCTTCCTCGGCGGCGCCAAGCCCGCAGCGGGCGGTGCGGCGGGCGAGGCGGCGCGGCGCAAGGCCGCGGCCAAGCGCAAGGCGGCCAAAGCGCAGCTCGAGGTCGGGGAACAGCAGCTGTCGCGGCGGCGATTACTGCCCGAATGCGGTGTCGACCCAGTGCTGCAGGTACATTGCGGGATCAAAATGGGTATCCGGGCGGCGGAAGACTTTGAGAAGCGCACTTGGCAGCTCATCGGCACAGGCAAACGCCTGCCCGAGCTCTCCGGCAAGGCAAGCGGTCGTGGCGGCAAGATCTTTGGCAAGGCGAAGCTGCCCGCGAGCTGCAGCCCGCAGGCTGCTTCTGCCCCTGGCGCCAGCGACCTCGCCGACGACAGCGAGGCCCGTGCTGCCGCTATCCAGGACGCTGTGGGAAAGCTCACCGTGGCTGAGCTCACTCGTGGCGAGCCGCCGCTGTTCTTGGCGCGCAACGTGGCGCAGGTGAGCAGCGCGTGCTCCCCACTGCTCGCTCACGTGCGGGCCCATTCTCTTTTTGGTTGTCGCACTTGCTCACACTTCGTAACCACCCGCAATCACTCGCTGGTCTGCAGAGCTGCTGGCTGAACTACGAGGACTTTGCAGACTTTGGCAGCGGCGGCTTCCTCTTCGACAAGGTGCTGCACATTCCCACTGTGAATCTCGACGGCGACGGCAGCGGTGATAGCAGCGGTGCGGTGGCTGGCGGGGCGGGGCTGACCCTGACCCATGCGAGCAAGTGTGCAGCGCTGGAAGCGGTGATGTCACGACTTGACCCGCGGCTCAAGCTCTAGGCACGCAAGACGCAGCTGTTTATAAGGTTGAGTTAATAAGTACCCCACAGCGCCACGCAGCGCCACGCAGCGCCCTCAGGCGCCTGCGTGTGTGTTTTGTCAGCCGGTCACAGCTCAGTCTTCGCTTCCATCAGGTCGGGCCGAGTGTAGCTCTTGTCCAGAAGCCCCGCGTTGACAAGCTTCTTCTTGAAGAGACGCCACGTGCCCGCGTGCTTCTCAAAATACAAATGCATGAGCTTGAGCCAATACTTCTTGGCGAGCTCCTTGTCGCCTTTTGCGAACGACACGTCTGCAATCCGCTGCACCATGCTGAGCAGCGACTTCTGCGTGTTTGATACGGCTCCGATGCCCTCGATCGTGTCCGCCGACATCAACTCAGAGCCCCAGAACATGGACAGCAGCCGGTCCGCCATGTCGTCGTTGATCAACAGCTTGTTCTTGTCGTCGACGTTGAAAGCCTCGCCGTGCGCCAGCGAGGACTGGTAGATGGAGACACCTGCCTTGTTTGTGTGCGGCCCTGCCTTCTTCCAGCTCTGGTAGTGCCCGTCCCCAACAGACAGCAAATGCTTGATCTTGTCGTCGCCAGTCTTGTCCTGAGACTCGAGGAACGCCTGGCGTCGCTCGTCCTCGCCGGAATCTTTCATCAAGGCCAGCTCTTTGTCGGACTTGATGGCCTCGTCCGCCGCCGAAGCAAACGCCCCTCCGGCGACCAGCTCGTTTGGGTGGTCGTGCGCATGCTGGAGCTGCTCGTCGGTCATCAACTGGTCCTTGACCTCCTTCGCCCCTGCAAGCACGAGAATCACCGCAAAAGCGCAGCGCAGCATTGTTTTGAGCAAGAGAAGAAACTCAGACTCGCTTAGCTGTTGGCAGCCACGAAAGAGGGGTTATCATAAGGAAATACGTGAAATGGCAAGAGGGCCAGAGAAAAAGTGAGTTATGACAGTAGAATTCTTTTTTGCCAATTAAAACGCTAGACTCTTCTCGCGGGGCTACTCGTCTGCCAAAATGTGCTTGTACATCGCGCACAAATTGACCGCATGGCGCGGCAGGAGAGGGAAGGGGTTGCCACGAGAAACGAAAAGGATAACGGCCGCCGCCACGGTCCGATGGCAGGACGCCAAAGCGGAGCGAGTATTGCTCGCAGCAAAGCCGTTTATAGCGCGATCGATCCCACGCGTTAGGGGGTCTCAAAACCAGAATGGCCTTGCGAACTCAAACTATGAAGTCTGAGAGCAGAAAATCGTCCTGAGTACTTCAGTCGAGCCTGAGGTCGCTCGGCCGCTTCGCCAACAACACACCCGGTTTCGGCGTTTCCAGCTCGAGCGGATTCTGCCGATGAAACTTACGTTTCCATAAGACTTTTGCCGGCTCCGCGTTGCCGTGTGCGCATGAACCCCTTCATTCTCTGTCCAGGGGGTCCAAACGGCTCCTCAGCGGCTCAGATTGAGCTTGAGAGAGCAAATCTGGAGCTTGCGAGATGTGCGCCATGTGCTTTGTGTCGCGCGAGCTCTTAACCCAAATGGCCGCAGATGGCGCGGGGTCTCCGCCGAGGAAAGGTGTATCTTCGGTGCCCTTTCCAGGGCGCCAGGCGAGCGCTAGCTGATGCACCTGGGGCCGCAAATCCTCTTGGAGGCCGGCGGGCAACTGCTGGACCCCGCTGAGCTCCTGCGCCGCCTCCGGCGGCAGCAAGGGCTGTGCCCAAGCGCACAAAAAGCTCGGCGATGGTGCAGCTGGGCACTGCGGTGATGGCAGCGCAAAGCGCACGGCCAGGCGCGCTGCAACATGCCTGGGAGTGGCGCGTTGGCGGCTGCGGCCGGGCCCAAGGGCAAGGGCTCGGGGGGCGCCATGCAAGGTCGCCCGCTGCGGTGCCAAGCTGCCAACATGGCCGCCGATGGTCGCAAAGTGCTCGGGCGCGATGGCACTGCATCTCATGCCCCCCAGGGGTGTGCCTGGGAGTCCCAGGGTCGAAATCTGGCCGTGCTGCACCCAGCTGGTGGGGCTGGATCGCGCGAAAATCTGCTGCGCACCTTGCCATTGTTCCCAACACCGCCATTCGAGAGATCTCGCCGAGCGCTGCCGATCGGCATATTGCATCGCACTCTGACCATCGTACAGCGTTATTTATTTGTAGGCGGAACATTTCTGCCATCTGATCTCGTGGCGGCGGCCTGTTCTGCTCACGCGTGTGAGAGCTCGCTGATTTTAGCCACTCTTTACGACGTGACGCGTCCTTCCCTTCGAACATCGTTTGACTGTCGTTTAATGACCTCCTGCGGGAAGCAGAGCTCGAAAAAGTACGGCCGTGCGTGAGATTCGGGCGACACTACGACACGCAGCTCCGTCTTGCGCGTGTCGTAGTCTCGGCCGATTAGCTCAACTCGTCCAAGTTGTCAGGTGGAGCGCCGCCCAACAACGGACACCGCCGTTTCGGACGGCACGCGATTTTGACACTAGCTAACCGGCTAAATTCGACGCTACTGGTCGGATTTGTACAAAGTAAAGACGGATTCGTGGTCTCGTACTGCGTGACTGCGTGCCTTGCATTGCCCCGACTGCCAGCAGCAACCGAATCAATCCCCCCAAACGGTCTAGCCCAAAAGGATCCGCTGAGACCTTTGCCCACCTTGCTGAACGCCTTGCCGCAGAAGCACACGGGGTCCTTGCGCTTCTCGTGCGCGCCCCTGTTCTTAGCGCGCTCCTAACGGAATCTGGGGCTGGAAAAGCTGGAAAAACGGGGCTTCTCACACTCAGCTCGGGGGATTTTTACGAGCCCGCCGTGCTCTCAAGTTGAAGCTCGTAAGATGGAGCCAGACGAACGTCCACGACTCCCCCTCCTGTCGGTAGACGAGGCGCTGGCGCGCGCCAAAGACTATGGGCTGATGAAGCCGCTCGCGCGGCTCAACATCTTCCGCATACTCCTGCACCGCCCGGCGTTGGCGAAGGCCGTCTCTGATCTGCTGGTCACGCTGCTCTTCGACAACGCTCTCGACGCACGGCTGCGCGAGCTCATAATCATGCGCATTGGGTGGCGCACGGGCAGCATGTACGAGTGGACACAGCACTGGCACGTGGCGCTCTCAAAGCTCGAGTGTTGTACCGAGGCCGAGCTGCTTGCCGTGCGTTGCGCCGACCTGCGCGACGTGCCGCACTCGACCTTCCCGCTTGGGGGCGTGGAGCGCGCGGCGCTCGCCGCGACAGACGAGGTGATGGACCGCGGCAAAATATCGAGGAACACGTGGGACAAGTGCGAGCACTTACTGGAGCAGCAACGACTGCAGGATGAGGAGGGGCAGGATGAGCCTCGAGCAGCACACAGCAGCAGCAGCAGCAGCAGCACCACCGCGACAACAGGACAGCTGCTCGAGCTTTCTGCTGTTATCGGCTGCTGGAATATGGTGTCGCAGCTATTGCGCACGCTTGAAGTCCCCCTCGAGGCCGACATGCACCCATCTTGGCCGCCGGACAATGTCCGCCCTGGTGCACCGGTACCACCTGCACCACTGCCGCCGCCGCCGCCTCCGCCTCCGCCGCCGCCGCCGCCGCCGCTGCCGCCGCCGCCGCCGCCGCAGCAGCAGCAGCAGCAGCAGCAGCAGCAGCAGCAACAGCAGCAGCAGCAGCAGCAGCAGCAGCAGCAGCAGCAGCAGCAGCAGCAACCGCTGCCGCAGTCCTGCCTCGCACTCGCACTGCGCAAGCCGCGGCAGCTCGAGCTGATGTCCCTGCCACTGCCGGCACTTGGCACTGACGATGCACTCCTGCGCATCGATGCCTGTGGCATTTGTGGTACGGACCACGAGCAGTTTTTGGGCTCCGTCCCGTGTCCCTATCCCTTCATCCCGGGGCACGAGGCAGTGGGCACGATCGTCGCCCTCGGTCCCGCCGCGGCGACGCGCTGGGGTGTTACGCTAGGCGATCGCGTGGCATGCGAGGTGTTCCAGGAGTGTGGTGACTGTGCCTCCTGCGCAGTGGGCGAGTACAACAGATGCGACGAGCACGGCATCACGGACATGTACGGCTTCGTCGGGCTGCGCAAGGGCGAGGTGAAGCTCTGGGGCGGCTACGCTGCTTATCAGTATCTCTCCCGTGACACTGTCCTTCACCGTATCGACCCGTCGCTACCGCCAGTCATCGCCACGCTCTTCAACCCACTGGGTGCGGGCGTACGGTGGGGCGCCAACATCCCGAATACCAAGGCAGGCGACGTGGTCGTCGTGCTGGGCCCTGGGATCCGCGGCATCTGCTGTGCCGTAGCAGCGCGCGAGGCCGGCGCTGGCTTCATCATGATCACAGGCAAAGGCGCGTTTGATGCCGAGCGGCTTGCGCTGTCAAAGCGCTTCGGTGTCGACGTCGCCGTCGACATCGACCAGGAGGATGCGCTGGACGCGCTGGAGAGCGCGACGGGCGGCCGGCTGGCTGACGTGGTTGTGAACGTCACCGTGAACGCGCCCGGAGCACTAGGTCAGGCCATTTCGCTCTGTCGCCCCGGTGGCACCATTGTCATGGCGGGCGTCTGTGGCTTCCACAACCACGGCACATTCGAAGATTTCCACCCCGACCACGTCGTGTACAAGGAGCTCAAGATTCTCGGCGCGCGTAAGCTTACGTTGTTTGCTTTGGACAGCTTGCATTGCTTGCTCACCGACCACTGACGTGCCCTCCTGCCACCTGCCTCCAATTGCTTTAGTGGGCGTCGACCGCAGCGCGTATTCCAGAGCGCTTGAGATCCTCGTTTCCCGCAAATACCCCTTCGAGGAGCTGCCGCGCGCTACGGCGCGCGCAGACGACGCGGCGGGTGTCGAGCGACTTTTGCTCACCATGGCTAACCAGGGTCCGCCAGGGGTACAGGCACCGGTGCACGCGGTCATCCTGCCTCCAAAGCCCGTGCCCGGCCCGGGCGTTGAAGGTGCCAAGCTCTGATCGAGGCGTTCTTAGCGCACACAGGAGATGATGCGCCGTTCCTCTCGTACGACGAGCGGTTCGAGCACCCGGCTCGGACGTGGGCGAGCTCGTCCCACAGGAAGTTTACCCACGCGGCGGTGGGTATTGCGATGGCGGCGGC
>Ga0308021_10000909_pt1 | contig 13571 bp, 1 predicted proteins | sample Neamet351_FD_201296 | JGI IMG/M metagenome (GOLD analysis project Ga0308021, IMG submission 201296) | Marine microbial communities from water near the shore, Antarctic Ocean - #351 | ecosystem: Environmental > Aquatic > Marine > Unclassified | place: Southern Ocean | collected 2014-10-02
ACGCAGTACATAGTCACGAAAGAGTTCTTGGTACTCTCGAGTTTGTCGGTCGCCTTGAGCCGGTGCAAAAGCGCCCGATACTTGGAGGGTAGCACCGCGACCAAAAGAGCTCCCACAAACCACAGGAACCACTGTGGCACGGCGCCGTGCGTGACGAAGAGCACCAAAGCGCCACAAAACGTCGCAATGAAAATGCCCAGAGCAGAACGGAACACGTCGCTGAGCTCTGTGCGAATGGAGCGCAAGAATCCCAGCGCTGTGCCCTTGGCGTTGCGCATTGAGAACATGCTTTCGAGCCTGTGTGAGATCGAAGCAGTCCACGACGTCGTGTCCGTCAGAAACTGGGCATGGTGGTTGTCGAGCGCGACAGGAAAGCGATCGAGCGTCATGATAAAGACGGTGAGCAGCGCAAAGAATAGCTGCACGCAACCCACGATATAAATTACGGCCGCCATACTCGCTGATGCAGCGCACGTGGGTTTAGAATTGCCGTTCGAGAACACAGCTCCAAGGAAAAAGAAGCTGTCCGCGCCAAGCGCAGGTGTCACCACACCCCCTTCGCCGCGTGCCTCGCAGCCGAGCTTCCGCCCGCCCCGCTGCGTCGATAACACTAGCAGGCAATTGACGATCACAGAGAGCGCCAACACGAGTTTGCGCACTGTCTTGAGGTGTTCGATCAGAAATTTCGCAACGGGCAATCCCCACAGCAGTTTGCGCGTCAGGCGGTCTCGGTGGACCATCTCCCGGAAGGTCTGCCTGATAAGCAGCATGAAGTCGCGGATTTTGGTGCCGGGTGTGAAGTCGATGGCACGCAAAAGCCGACTGCGCGCGTCTGGTGTCAACTGTTGGCATAGTTTCGGCTTAATATAGAGTGCACGGCCCAAGTGTGGCCCCCACATGAACTCGATTGTGTGCAGTTTTGGCTGCGCCTGAGATTGCCGTGGGCCGTGGAAGAACAAGAACGCGTCGATGTAATGATCGTCGACATCATCGTTGCCACCGAAACCACCGCTTCCACCACTAGCCGCATCGCCACCTTCTTCATTGTCGTCATCGCCCCCATTATTGTTCGCGCCTAAAGTACCAGCGGCGGCGGCGGCGGCACCGGCAATAGTATTCCCGCTTCCATCTTCCGCAACCAACGAGTGTCCAGCTGCCAGCAAATTCTCCTCGTCCTGCTGCTGCTGCTCACGCCGAGTCTGCACGACGGGATCGAGCCCACCTTTTTGGTAGCTTTCGTCCTTCTCGCGAAGAAGAGCACCTAACGTGCTCAGATCACGCGCCTCTTCACCCAGCACAGCGACAAGTTCCGCCTCAAGTGCACTATCGTAGCGCCCAACATCATTGCCTACATTGACGTCGCCGCTGCCACCGGCGCCACCGCCGCCGCTGTTGCTGCTGCTCCCGCTGGTGAGAAAGCTCATCTCCTTGTTGCCAACACCAGTGCCATTGCCCCCAGCATTGCCCGTGCCACCACCGCTACTTCTACTCTCCAGCACTGGCTGTGGCCGGTGTTCGCGGATCCACCGCGGCCACGTGAGATAGTTTTGCACGAGCTGGCGCTTCAGCAAAATGGGTGGCACTACATCCGCGACGCAGTGGTGCAGTGTCCCGTCCTTGTACCGCCCTTCAAGCAGTGAGACGAGCAGCTTGATCGCCATTAATTTCAATTTCTGCGCCAGCAGTTTGTCGCTCTCCGCCAGTGACCCGAGCGAGCAGGAGATCAGGATCTTGAGGCTCTCGAGCGCTGTGCCCGATGCAGCGCGGTGCGTAGCGATCATGTCCTGGCATGCGGAGCGCGGACCCTCCACAGACTCCACGAGCACCGAGAGAATGAAGACCACGGTTGTTGCCTGCATCGGTTGGATCTTGCGCAGTGCGCTGGCATTCGGCGTGTATGCGCACAGCAGCTGCACGCAGTCAGCAAGTAAGTCGCGCGAGCGGATGTTGAAAGGCTGCTCCAGTAGCATCAGCTGGAGCGGTTCGAAATGGCCCTCGCACAGGTTCTGCAGGAATAGCAGTAAGTGACGCTCGCCCAGCCCGTTGTCATGCGTAGACGCGCCAGATCGGGACATTGCCGCCACATGAGCTTCGCGCTGCCGGAGCAGCGCCTGGACACGCTCGAAAAATGGCGCCGACGAGCCCGAGCGGCGAAACACGTCCACAAAACGGCGTTGCGTTATATGGTTGCCGCCGAAGACCAGCACCGCACCGAGTGTCAGCGCTGCGTCAACCATTTTCTCATCGCGGCAGTATGCCACAAGCTCTATCACCATCTCAGCGGCGCAGTGGTGCGCGAGCGTCGCTTGTGCGCGCTTGAATTCAACGAGCGCGTGTGCGTCTGGGGCCATACCACTTGCTGCATGCGAGTAAGGCTGCAAATCACCGCTTTCGACAGCGCGCATTGCGTCCTGCCGGGGGTGCTCGATCGTGACGCAGCGTGCCAAAACCTTCAAGACGGACCTTCCCAACTCCACATCTACTGGCGCAACGTGCCACCTATTTTCACCGCTATGCATGCTACCACCCTTCATCTTAGGTGCATGGGGAGCAAATTTTTGGCGCAGGAAAGACATCATGCGTGCACACAAAGCTCCGAACTCAACTGTCACACGCTGGCGCCCAGCTAGAGCCTTAGCGCCATCAGCACCACCACCAGGTCCACCTGCCACCACCGGTGTGCCAGCGCCATCAACTCCGCTGTTACCCTTCAGCTGCAACACCAGCACGTCGAAAGAGCGATCCTCGCGCTCGCGCAAACTCGAGCTCATTTTGATCGAGTGCGTCAGCTCGTGCAAGACGTCGAGCGTAGGTGGGCGCAACTCTCGAAGCAGGCCGTTCTGCTCAAACTCCTCCTGCTCCTGCACTCCGTGCTCGCAGTCAACCAGTTTGGTTGCTCTATTTGTGTTGCGGTCGAGAACGCGCTGCAGTTTCATTGCCTTCGCGGCCGAGAACGCGGCCATCTGCACCCCTGGTAACCGGCTGGTAAGAAGCTGCTGCACACAATTCTGCAGATCGGCGAAGATTTTGCGCATGTCACCGCTCAGCTCCGTCGTGCTGTCCCACACATGAGTAAAAAAGCTCGCCACCAGCGGCAGCGCAGCCTGTACCACAAACTCCTGTATCGCAAGGGGCGCAGTCTCCAATTGCAATCCAAAGCCACCGTTACTACCGACACCACTGCCGCCGAGCCAATGCTTTGCAACGAATGAAAGTAGCTCCCACACCCGCAAATCGGACACAAGCTTGTGCCAGCCCGTTGATTGAAGCTCCGTCTCGAAGTAAACTTCGGAAAGAAAGAGGCAATACGCGCGCAGCAGCGCTTTGTTTCGCTGCACAGCAGTATTGCGTTCCTTCAGCATGTCCAACACACCTCCGAGCGGAAGCATCTTGACGCACGTCGCCTCAATCTCGCCCACCCGCCCGGAGCAGCAAAGCGCGAGTAATTCCACCAGCTTAATGTGGAAATCAAGTTCTGTGCACTGTGTGACCGCGGGCGGCGTGCCACCACCCGCCTTTTCGCATGCAGCCAACACCTGCTCCCTTTTAAAGCGCTCGCCCACGAGGCATACATGGCGATACTTGGGGCTCGTCACTGCCACCAGCACAACTGACTGCATCAAGTACGATGCCACGCCCGCCTGCACCTCCGTGAATTGCTGCACATTAAAGACGCGCGGCGATACTACCATGCGCTTCAGCACGTCGATCGTGTCCACAGCCGTGCTATCTGTGAAATGCGAAGGCGCATCACGTGCCGCCTCTATGAGCGCTACCAGCTGCCAGACAACCTCCTCGCCAACAGCATCGCCAAGCCGTGCATTCGCCGAGAACAGTGAGCCGATCACTTGCAGCAGACCTCCATAGCCTCTGTGCACCTCGCGCACGAGCAGATGTATGTGCGGCGCAAGCGCGTTCTGGTTGGCGCGGTTCATGAAGGTCCATTTGCGCATTAAGCGCACCAATGCTTCATCCAGCTTACGGCGTTCATTTTGTGCGACCTCAAACCTACTGCCTTTACCACTGCCGATGGCACCGCCAATACCACTGCCGCGCTCTGATTCGCTGCCCTGCTTCGACTCGTCGCCCTGCTGGTCGTCACCGCAGCGCTGCGCAAAGTATTCCATCGCACCAGACGAGCCACGGCGCCGCACATGTTTACCGCCATTAGTCACGTAGCCGTGCAGATCTGCTCGCGCCTCCACCGCATCCAGCGCCAAGAAAGCCGAGCTGCGAAGCGCTAGCGCCTCAAGCAGCAGTCGGATAATTCCGTGTGCATGCAATGCTTCTTGCACGTGATGCTGAGGAAATTCTGCACCACTAGATTGGTCTTGCGAAGTACAGCGGTCTGCCAGGTCAGATATTAGGCTGGATAGCCGGCGTGAGGACTGCGGTGGCTGTTTGGCAGTGCGAAGCGTCGTGTCGCCATCGCCGCCGGCGGTGACCGAGACACGGCGGCTGTGTTTTCCGGCTCGCACAATCTCGAGCTCGCAACGAATTTCATCCAAAAGCTCTACCAGCTCGACATCCGCCACCGTGTCGCTTGCGATATGTGTGGTACTGAGCTGTTGCACTAGCTTATGCCGAGTTTGCACCGCGCGCTGCACAAGCGAAAAGCCGGCGGTAAACAAATCGTCATCCGCATGCATCATCAAATCAAGCGACAGGTCGAGGACGTTCGTGTCACACACAGTGGCCATGTCCAAGGCCTCGTGCAGCTGGTTGCCAGAGTCAAACTCCGAGCTGCGCTTGCCCGCATGTCCGTGATTGTTGTGCGGCAGCACGTCGTGCAGCCGCTTCATGGCTCGTATGTCGAGATGTGAGTCAGCAAAGTATACATTCTCGCGCAGCTCCTTGAGCTTGCCTGCATAGCGGGCGAGCCGCAGCACTCGGAGCACGCGCATCACACGAACCACCTTCAATGCACGGAACATCGCGCCTGCTTTGGCTTCACTGCCGGCGTCCGCGTCATCCCCCTGCATTGCTTCCATCGCCACACCCACAACATCCACAACAGTAACTGCCAAATCAATCAGGCAGAATTTGTCAGAGAAGAATCCTTCCATAGCCCAGATGCGGAATGACACTTCCACGATGAATACAGCCGTTGTGAACTTGGCCAGCGCATTGTATGGTTCGTCCGCCAGCACGATCTTAGAGTCAAGATCTAGAAAGGTAAGGACGAGCGCCACAATCACGCACAAAAAAAGCGCGATCACGCCGAAAGTAGAGTCGAGAATACCGAGAACCTTAACCTTAATGCTGTCCTTCGGAGCGTGCCAACCCCCGCTGACGGCACGGCGCAGCCGCGATCCACCCTCACGCGCCGTGCTCACGATCACACGAGCCGTGCCACTGAAGTTAGGCACCTTCGAAAAGCTATGTGTGCGTGTGCGCCTGCGCACAGTGCCACCTGGCCACATATCGGAGTCGTCGTCCGCCTGGGTACTAGCCGTGCTGCCCGTGACCACGAACTGGCTGTTGTTGTCTTCGAACAACTCGTAGCCTTTGTCGTCCGCATCACGCAGCAGCTTTGAGGTGAGAAGCCGCTGCCCCAGTGCCACTGCCTCAGTGCGCGACAGAACTCTCCCATCTTCCAGCAACCAGTCAACAATGCGTCTGCCGCTGCACACAACCGCGCAAAAGCTAACCGCACCGCCACCACTGTTGCCACCACCGGCCCTGGAGCTACCGTCGGCCTTGGAGCAACCGCCTGACATACTTGTCTCCATGTCCCGCACCATAAAAGCAAGTCGCTGCCTATTGCACTCCGCCACCGATGCAAAGGAGAAGATCTGCCGTGTACCGTCGTCGTGCAGGGTAGATTGCGGCGCCCATGCCGCCACCGAGCTGCCATTGCCATCGACCGCGCTCGGGGGCGCCTCATTGTGTTGTCGCAACAGCAGCCGCTCCAGCCGCGGCCGTCCTGAGCCTTCCTTCCACGGCTGGCATTGGCCGTCGCCACATGCATCGCCCAGCAGACTCAGTGCATGTGTCAGCTGTAGCTCTTCTTGGTGTGCCATCACGGTGCGTAAAAAGAGCCAACACGCCTTCTTGGCCTCGACGACTAGGGCAAAATTGCACTTTTGGCGCAGTTCTGCACTCGCAGCCACTTTTGCTGCGACCGTGACAGTGGCCGTGGTGGGCAAGCCCTCTGCCATGCTTCCTGCGCCACCAAAGGATGGCACCTGCGCCACGAGCTTGGACGCACCAGCGCCTACCACCAAGCTGTCCTGGAAAGCGAAGTGTGCATGCTTCCTGGGAACGGGTCGGTCGCGGGTTTCAGGTCCGATCTCGTCACAATCTTCTTCTTCTGCGCTTCCTTCTCCAGCAGCCACCTCCTCATCCACCTCTGCCATGCACAGGTCAGAGAAATCGACAGCTTGCTTGGCGGGTGCAGCTGTTGCGGTTGGTTTCGCTGGCTGCCTCCCTCTCAAAAGCGCCAGATTAAGTAACGACCCCCTTTTCTTCTCCACCTCCTGTACCATGCTCTGTTTTGGCTGGGCACCCCGCTCGGATGTTTGGCTTTGGTACCCTCTTTTCCTCAGCACCTTGCGCGAGTGCGCAGCATGCCGTGGCGAGCGCAGAACATCTGCCGTGCTCGCCATGTGCAGGAGCTGCCGTCGTTGTTGTAGCTCGCGGGAAGCGACCTTGTGCGCCATTAAGTCATCTCGTCCATCGAGAAGCTCAAGCACGATTTGTGACATGTCTCGCTTCGTTTGCACGCAGCGGAAGTGCCCACCCTCCAGAAGTGCGGTCGCAAGACGCAAAAGAGCCACCAAAAGTTGCCCCTGCCCATCCTCTGCCCCCATTACCTGGCGGCCGCGGAACTGCACGAGGCTATCCATGCAGCCGTCCTCGAGCACGCGGAAATCGATGGGTCTCACGTCGAGCCTCAAAATCGTGTTGGCCACCGTGGCAGAGCACCTCCATCTCGCCTCGTTTGAGCGGCCGGAGTCAACAGCAACAGTGCGACCTCCAGTGCTGCTTTCACGCTTCTTCCCGAAGCTAGAATCATGTTTGCCCGTTCCCCCAGACTTCGAGGAGGTTTGCTTAAACGTCCTCCCGTTCTCTGCCCCTGCACCCGGCTCCTCGTCACCCAAGGCCTCGGACGGCATCAGCACCTCCATTCGGTACCAGCTCCGCCAGCCTGGCTCCTGCACAACCACGGAGGTGGCAAAGCGCGCAAGCCGGAGAATTCGGAGAAATCTCATCACGCGGAGAGCCCGCAAACCCTTGGAGCTCTCTGCGGCCGCCGCCGAACTCGTGTCCATAGCCAGCCCCAGCGTATCGATGACTGAGACGAGTGCATCGATGATGCAAAACTTGTCTCCAAAGTACGAGCGCGGCCCCATCGCAACCATCCGCACGATCACTTCCACAATAAATATGCAAGTAATTGCTACACCAAGTGTTTCCCACTCCTTACCGAGGGCACCTTGCCCCATGACAAAGTCGCACACAAGGAGCGACAGGCTCGTCAGCACAAGCAGCACCAGCACCACCAGCGTGCGCCCACTGTCGAGAAACATCAAAGTGCGGTGCCGTGCAGCCCTGAAGCTCTTCCGCAGTCGCCGCCTAAGTTTTGCGCCGCGCCAAGCCCCAGCAAGCTCTTCGTTCAGCAGCTTGGCCTCCTTCAGATCTTTGGAGGTCAGTTTGATCGCACCTCCCGTCGACAGCGACTCCGATTTGTATGCGCGATACCCATGAGTTGCCTTACGACGCTCTACACGAACCTCGCACAGTTCACCAAGTCGGAATACTGGACGTGGTACGCTAGCAGTGCGGTACGGGAAGCGGTCGACATAACAGTGCAGGATAAGTCTTGCAATTGCGGCGCGCAATGTCGGATGCAGCCCGCCATCACGCAACAAGGCGACACACAAGCGCAGCTTAAAGATCTTTTGGAGCCAAGCAATCACGGGGTACGCACGGTCGGCGCACAGATCGGCGCACAGATCGATCAGTGAGGCAAAGTACGCGATCAACGACTCCGATTTGTCCGTTTTGCGAATTCCGCTGAGTGCGACCCAGCTTCGCTGTTCCTTTTGTGCCGGGCTGCAGCTGGCGACCACGAATTTGTCTGGAGTCACGGGGCCTGAATCTCGCTTTGAGATCGAATGCAGCCCCATAGACTTAGGGCTATAGAAAAAACCTTCACCTGGGCACCAGTCATCCCCCCACCATGAAGTCCAGCTGGCATACAGTTGTAGCTCGCGGCTGCCATCGCTGCCGCTGGTACCGCACTTATCGTCCCAGCCCGCATCCGCCCGCATGCGCCTCCATTTTTCAGCATCAGATGTGCTCTGTCCGACCTCCAGGCCTGCAAGCTCAATAAAAACATGCCCGCGCTTTTGGTTCAGCACCCGGAACAGCAACTCCTGCACTGCCCTTTTAACGTCAAGATCCGCACCCGATAGGAACGCCTGCAGACAGCGAAGGTACTTGTGATGCATCCCTGCATTCACCAGCCCCTCGATGAGATATACCACGAGAGAATCGGCCTTCCCCAGGGCAAAGCGCTCAATCAAGGCGGAGTTACCGCGCACCAAGTGCCCGAGGCATGTAATTTGGCCAATTCCTCTCAGTGCCTCCTCCCGTTCCGTCTTGAGCGTCCGGAGAAACTGATCCGAAAGCGCGCACGACGAGCAGATGTACTGCTGGTTGCGGCTGTTCTGAAGAAACAAGAACGTGAGCAGGCGCAAAACGAGCCTCGTCGAGCTCGCAAGCCCGCGAACTTCCACAGTGTTTCTGGAGGCACCAGAGTGTGTGCGCAGCGTTGAAGTGAGAGAGACAAACAGCTCGAGTATGACGTCTGCAAACTTGAGCTCTCTCACGCGCGCTTGTTGTGCCACGTTGCGCTTGCCGTGCTCAAAGGAGACAGACTCCACGCTGGAGTCAAGCAGACGTTCGGACGCACGCGCATCATCAGGCACAAACAGCGTCAGCGCCACCGCGCGAATGAAATCGTCAAGCTGCCTCGCACTGGCGCTGGACCGCACCGAGCTGAGGGTCAGGAGAACGTCATCAAGGCTGGCAGGCTTGTGCAGCCCTGTTTGCTGCGGCAAAGAGTTGCTAACATGACTGTGTGCGTCGCGCCGCGCCGCAACCATCGCATCTATCGTGACGGGCGACGTCCATTCTCGCGCTGTGGTCTTCCAGCTGAGCACCCGGTCTATCTCGTAGAGTTCGCCAGCTGGGACCGCGGCAAGGTCAAACATGGACCTCTCCGCAGTGGCGGGTTGTCTCTCCCAGCGCAGTGCTAGCCCCGTGCTCCTCCGTTCACCTCTCGCACAGTGCAGCGTTGGCGGCCGCCTGTCCGCCTTATTCCCACTGCTGTCTCCATCGTGCACACCTTTTGCTTTCGCGGCGGTCATCCAGAGTGACTCTCCATTCGCCGCTGACATACCCCGCCAGCCGATGCGCATGCGCGTGCGAATGCGGCCAATCGGATCACCATGACGCCCTGCAGCGGCATCGGCAGGCATGATCATGAAGCAAGAGCGAGCAAGCGCAGCGGGACTGTTGGCCTCGACGAGCACGCAGCCGTTCAACCCGAGCTGCGCTTGCCTCACGAGCGCCTCGTCATCCCAGTCTTCACCACCACTGCTGTCGCTGTCATCGCTGCTATCATCTTCGCCAGATTTCGCGATGGCCACGACCCTGCCCGAGGGAAGGTGCCGCAGCCGAACCTCATCACCCCAGCACACAGTGCCACCCACATCAAAGTCCTTCCCTTCAAGCACGAAGACCTGTTTGGCTGTGCCGGCCAAACCATGTTGCAGGAACGGTGCCTTGTGGCCACTCGTGCTGGCGGCAAGGTAGGCCCCAGTGCACTCAGAGCGCAGCCGCAGCGCCTGCCCAAAATTCAGCCCGCTGCGCCTGGCGGGCTGCTCACGCGCCTGAAAGACGTGGATGCGCCACGGCGTGGATGCCGTGGCCTTGAGGTTCACTTCCTCGAAGCCGTGCTCGGTGGCGGAGACGTTCAGCAGCGTGCGCGAGTGGCCGCTCACCTCCTTGACGTTCACGAGATCACCGGCGCTGATATCGTCGCTGGACTGCCCCGCGCTCGCGCTTGCCCCGCTCTGCGCCTCAAAGCGCATGTAGCAGCGCTCGTCAGGCTCATCGCCTGAGAGGGTCACCTTGAAGCAGCTGCTGTCCGCACCCAGCAGCGCCTCCTCACTCGGCACCAGCATCAGGTACTTGCCGCTCTTCACATGGAGGAGCTGCACGATCGCAGCGTGGGCGACGGCGCGGTCGGACTGTTGCCGCGTGTGCGCGTTGCGCGCGCACTCACGCTCGTATCGCAATTTCGCCTCTTCGCACTCTGTGGCGATCGCGCCCAGCCTTTCCTTAGCGCGCTTGTCGCGCGCCGACGCACTTTTTTGGTCCCTCTCCCTCTCCATGCGCTGCTTCGCACTGTTGCCCCCGGTGAGGCTACCCCTCCCGCTGCCGCGGCCACTTCCGTGCCCGCCCTGCCCGCTGTTGAGCACGTCGTGGGGCCCGCGAAAGGACAGCTCAGCTTCTTTCTGCTTGCGGCGCTGATCGCCAAGTTCCTTTCGGCGCCCCTGCTGCTTCATCCGATACATGGCACGGGCAACGTATTCCTGCTTGGGCACAACCTCGAAGAGGCACTCGCGGAACTGGGCTGCGCTGGAGCCAGGGGCACCAGCAGCGTCGGCGCCGCCGCCGTGGCCGCCGCTGGCCGCGCTATCGCAGCGCAGCAGGCTCACGCGGTGCGGACTTTTGAAGCCCTCCGTATGCAAATATCCAGTTCCCCCGCTCGTCTCGATGCTCAGGTACACGATGTCGCCCATGTTGACGCGATAGCCGCCGCCGCCCCGCTGGCCGAGGAGATTGGCATCAAGCCCGCCCAACACGGGACGCAAGCCGAGCGGAATGCTACCGGAGCGCGGCATGGCGGCGCTGCTGGTGCGCCGGAAGCCAGTACCGGTCCGCCGCATGACCCCCCCCCCCGCCCTGTTACCGGCGTGCCCCGTCCTCATGACAGGTGGCTTAGAACATCCCGTTTGTTGTGCACACGCAGGTATGTCGCACACGGGGATTTTTGTCAGTTTGGCAGCCTCTGTTTTACGTCTGGAAATGCACGCGGAATGACTCGGATCCGGAGACGTCCAGGAGGGGGCTCAGCCAGCAGCTGCAAAGCCGCCGCTGATGTTGCCGTTAAATCCAGCACGCCTGGATCTAACGGTTGCGCGGCTGGCAGGCGAATGTGGTACGCCCGATTAGAGTGACAGGCTAAGTTGGCGTCACTTTGAGAGCTACGAGCTCGGATCAATCCGGGGTATTGTCGTTCCTGAAGGAGACCTGGGTTCACCCGAACCGTTGTAAATAACTGCTTGATGCGATGATCGAGATCCAGTGCATTTCGGGAGGAGCGGTCTGCCACACTCCTCTCTGTGCCAAATAAAAAATGCCTTTACGCGCACAGCTGTAATCGTACAGCTGCAGTATGCGTTAAATTTAATCACCACTACCGCACCGACACCACCCGCTCAGATGAGCGACCGGGTTGCCTCTTCTCCTCCACCTTTGTATTATAAAAAACCTGATTGGCGATGCTGCACTAGACAGCTTTATTCTTAGTACTATAAACAAGCTGTGTCCCAAGTCCCCTTGGGTCTAATTATACACTTTCCCTTTCGCTTGTGGTGTCGCTCCAGCGCTTACGCGGCCGCAGCGCCCAGCGCCGCGCCCACCGCTTATGCCGCTGCTTGCGCCCCCGCCTCGCGCGCTCTACTCCAGTGCTCGTCCTGCCCGCCTGCGCCACCGGCGGCGGCAACTTGGGCCGCCGATCGTGCGCGCGCATCCAGACGTTCTCCAGCGTTCGCCTCGCCTCGTTCGCCATCCAGTCGTACGTTGCATTCACCGTCGCAACCGTGATCGCCTGCAAACACGCCTGTTTGTGGGTTGAGTCTCCCCACGTCCCACTGCCGTGTGCATGTACCTCTCCTCGTGTGAGTGGGTACCTGTCTCACATGTCTCATGTGTCTACATACGGGGCAACGCTCGTACGGGGCAACGCTGGCTGGCAAGCAATCAAGTAAAATTTTATACGGATACGGCGAAGACGGCGATGAGGCGAGTGCTGGGCATACGCGGCGGACAGGGCGAAACGTTGGTACCACCGACAGCGGTGGCAGGAGGCGACGAGGGATTTGCATTTGAATCCGAGGCATCCGACAACAACAACAGCGGCTAACTACGCTGTGCTTTGGTAGGTTAGAACCTCACTCCAGCGCGCGCAATGTGCTCTCAAGCGATTAAGTAAAAATTTTATACAGTGGCCAACTATGCTGTGCTTTGGTAGGTTAGAACCTCACTCCAGCGCGCGCAATGTGCTCTCAAGCGATTAATTAAATCTTTTATACAAGTCGAAGCGATGCGTGGTGCAAGGGCGGCAGGTGCACGGCGGAGTAAGCGTAGGCGAGGGGACGCGCGCGGCTAACCGTAAAGCAAGGCCAGAATCCCGAATGATGGGAGGACGGTCCAGATCAGGCAAGCAATCAAGTAAATTTTTATACACCAGCGCGCGCAATGTGCTCTCAAGCGATTAAGTAAATCTTTTATACCTCCTACTCCTACATACATCTGTCATCTGTCATCTCTGTCATGATTTTGCTGTGTGTGTGTGTGTCTGTTATTATACTGTCACTGTCACTGTCACACTGTCACACTGTCACCTGTCACCTGTCATCTCATTCACATCTCAACACTTGGTGGCGCTGCGGCACGCAATCTTGTGCACCTTGGTGCCCAGAACGCTGACGGCGGCTCCGCCGAAGGCTTTGTCCGTCGCGAGCACCGCGCCGCGCTTGAGCAGCGCCGAGCGCAACTCCGCGCCGAAGCCGGGCGCGCTCACGTGCGCCTTGATGCGCGCCGCCGTGCCCGCGAAAGCGCCGCAGTCGATGAGCACCTTGAAGCTCGCCGAAGTGGCGCCTAGCGGCCGCAGCTTCACGCGTGAGGGGGGCGCGTCCACGACGAGCCCGACGGCGGCGCGCACCACGCCGACGAGCGTAGCGGCGGCGGCGGCGGCAGCGGCAGTGGCGGCAGTGGCGGCGGCGGGGGCGGTGGCGCCCCCCTTCTCCCACGAGTACAGCGCCGCCGTGTGGCGAAGGTGCAGACCGCCGAGCTCGAGCTCGAGCTGGACCACGAAGCGGCTCGCGTCGCGCGGCGTGGGCGGCGGCGTGGGCGGGCCGTCCACCACGACGGTGCGGGCGGCCACGGGCGCGGCCCCGCCAGTGGTGTAGTCCTCGCACGAGTACACGATGCGGTACGTGCCAGGCCGGTCGGTGACGACATCGCCTTGCACCTGCACGTTATGCGAGAGGGGACGGCCCTCGCCGTCGCCCGACGTGCAGAGGGCGCCGGCGTCCTCGTACTCTTCGGCGCGCGTCGCCGCGAGGTGGATGGTCGCGGGGCCACTCAGGCGCAGCGTGGGCGGGACGCCCGAGCGGTCATCCAGGATGATGGCGAGGGGGTCGAGCAGCAGCGCGGTGTCGGCTGTGGTGGTGGTGGTGGTGGCGTCGGCTGTGGCGGCGGCGGCGGCG
>Ga0308021_10000911_pt1 | contig 13555 bp, 12 predicted proteins | sample Neamet351_FD_201296 | JGI IMG/M metagenome (GOLD analysis project Ga0308021, IMG submission 201296) | Marine microbial communities from water near the shore, Antarctic Ocean - #351 | ecosystem: Environmental > Aquatic > Marine > Unclassified | place: Southern Ocean | collected 2014-10-02
CATATATTGTGCTCTTTGCTTGGGAGCCATTCTGGGCCAGGGCCCACTGTCGAAGGCCTCCCTGGCCGCCGCCACGGCCTGGTCCACCTCTGTGGTACCACCTACAGGCGCTGTCCCGATAACCTTTTCGGTTGCGGGGTTTACTATCTGCTGTATTTCACCAGATGTTGGTACGACCCAGCTATTTCCGATAAATAAGGAGTTGAAATTTCTACTTAATGTCTTCATAGGAAGCGTTCCTTAGATGATTAGGGCAGGCAGTGAAGGTCTCACTGTCAATTTTCCAAAGTTATAGAATATAGTATAGCTTTATTTCTTCTGAATGTTCAATTATACTTTACATGATTGTTAAGTAATAATATTTCACATATCATGATGAGGCTGGCTAGTTTTATGAAAGTAATGGTGGATGAATACAAATGTCAGGGGCATGCGCTTTGCGCAGTAAAATGTCCAGAAGTGTACGTCTTGAACGATGAAGGCTATAACAGTATGGGTACATTCGAGGTTGTGGAGGGGCAGGAGGACAAAGCGAAACTAGGCGCTGCCTGTTGCCCAGAGGAAGCGATCAGTATTATAGAGTAAGCTCGAGATTGAAAATTCTAAAAGATTGCCGGGGCTACGGTTACAGTGAGGCCGTCTAAAGAATCGTTAAGGTCAATTTGACAGCTCAGCCGGCTATTGTGTTGAAGGGATTCAAGGCTCTCTATCAGTACGGTTTCTACTTTGTTTGTCGGCTGACCCACAGCTGCCATCCAGCTTTCATCAACATACACATGGCATGTAGCGCAGGAGAGGCCACCGCCACATTCAGCTTCCACCCCTGGCACCAGATTCTCGACTGCACATTCCATCAAAGATTTCCCAGGCTCACAGTCTAACTCGTGCCGCCCATCTTCTATATCGATAAAAACTACCTTCACCATGCTATGTCAGCCTTTTCTATTGCAATTGAGCTGCAGGGCATTGAGACAAGCAGCACCTTGTACATATCATTGAACCCCCAGTTGTGTAATGTCAAAATCTATATCTGATATTTCGTCTCGAGAAGGACTTATGCCTTTCAGAATCGCTTTACGCGCAGCCATGAAATCCAGCGGTTGGTTTACACAGTCTGCAGCTAGAAGTGTGTCTCCTTTGAAGTACCATGCCGAGAACACCTCATTTTCCAAGCTGCCGCGAATCACGATATTATCATAGCCTCGACCAATTCCTGCAATTTGTAATTTAAGATCGTACTGGTCGGACCAGAACCATGGAAGGGCAGTGTAGGGCTTATGCTTGCCGCAGACGGCGGCGGCAGCTGACTTTGCCTGCTCGATGGCGTTGGGGACAGACTCTAATCGCAGGCGAGTGCCTGTGGCCGCGCACGGAAAAGACGTGCAGTCACCGATGGCAAATACATTCGGGTCCTCCGTCTGACTATATTCGTCCACGCATATACCGTTGTCAATGGTCAGTCCTGCCGCCTCGGCCAGCGTGACATTGGGCCGTACCCCAACGCCGATGACAACAAGATCAGCGTTATACTCGACGCCATGCTCGCACAGCACTTTCTCAACCTTGCGGTCACCGACGAAGCCGGTAACACTGGCTCCGGTTACGATTTGAACACCTCGACGCTCGTGTGCCCGGGTATAAAATTCGGAAAGTTCCCGCGCCGTAACACGCTGCAGTACTCGGTCAAGGGCCTCAAGAACGGTTACCTGCATACCTCTGGCGCTTAGCGCTGCGGCAGCCTCCAGCCCTATATACCCCCCTCCTACTACAACGGCTTTACCGCCGCTGTTTATGTGTGGGGTGAGTGTTTCTATATCGCCATAGCTACGTAAATAGCCTATGCCTTCAAGTGATTCACCTGGCAAGTTTAGAATAATGGGGCTGGCGCCGGTGCTGATGACCAGCTTTTGATAGCTTACAGTACCGCCGTTGGCAAGCGTTACACATTGAGCAGCTCTATCAATAGCCGTTACTCGCTCTCCCAGTTTAAAGCTGACCTGCAGTTTGTCGTAAAACGCCTCTGGTCTTAATAGAATGTCACCGATTTTTTTTTCGCCCTTGAGTACAGCCTTTGATAGTGGAGGACGGTGATAGGGCAAATAGGATTCCTCTCCAATTACTATAATTTCGTCTTCCCAGCCTTCCTGACGAAGGCTGGTGACTAGTTGCACGGCAGCATGGCTGCTGCCGATAATTAGACAAGTGTTGGATGACATCGCGCCGGCCCCCTTATTCCGTTTTTCCTGTTTGCTGAAGCACAAGTGCTACGCTATTTATTACTTTACAGGTGTGATAAGATAATAATACACCCTCTATTTTTCCGCAAGAGGTTTCTGGGGTGGCATTCATCATCCCGGAAGGGTTTAGAGTACTAATATTGTTCAATCGAAGATATGTTCAGGAGAGTGGGAATATGGATCTAAGTGGCAAGAAAGTCTGTGTTACAGGTGGCAACGGTGTTTTGGGTAGGGCTGTTGCTAAAGAGGCATTGAGTCTTGGCGCTACAGTCGCTTTGTTAGATATCGCATTTGATAGTGACAATGTGCTTGATTCCAGCAGGGTTGATCAATACGTAATTGATTTATCCGTGCTAGATGCCTGCACACATGTGTTTGATCAGATAGCCCCTTTCGACAGCTTGTGCAATATTGCAGGTGGTTTTGCCATGGGGCCAACAGTTTATGAGGTTTCGCAGCAGGACTGGGATCTTATGTTCACACTCAACGTGTCGACTGCACACAATGCCATTCGTGCCGCGATACCTCATTTGGTGTTGCAAGGACGTGGTAGCGTAGTGAATGTTGGTGCGCTTGGAGCTCTGAGTGGGCAGCCGCATATGGGCGCATATACCGCGTCAAAGAGTGTGATTATGCGGCTAACTGAGGCACTTTCAGGTGAGCTGAAGGGAAATGGAATTAATGTAAATGCTGTTTTGCCAGGCGTCATTGATACGCCGAGAAATCGTACTGATATGCCTGATGTCGACCCTTCGCTTTGGGTCGCGCCGGAGGATCTTGCGAGTGTTATCTGTTTTCTGGCTTCAGATGCGGCAAAAGCAGTCCAAGGCGCCTTACTGCCGGTTGCTGGGCTGTCATGAGAGGTTCGGTAATAATATTGATGGGTAGCTGTAGTCGCCCGTGGTTGATGCTTCATGCGCCGCAATACTAGAGATGCCGATTTTAGTTGACTTTTCAGTCCAGTAATATTAACTTTACATATATGTAAAGTGATAATAAAAAGGTGGTGATTTTACTCGGAAACTTGATTCTCGCTCAAGACACAATTGAGTTTCTCATTATCTCGAATCGATTTGGTCTGATCGACAAAGCTCAGCAGAACTGGAATATATTTTGGAAATTGTGTCAGCATTATTGGCTGACACATATGAACTTAGTATGCGGACCCGGTTTGGGCACACACATATATAGGGGTAGTAATTAGAGATGAATATTCGGTTCGATGGAAAAGTAGTAATTGTCACTGGTGCTGGTGCTGGGCTTGGCCGGCAATATGCGTTGGATTTGTCAAGCCGCGGGGCCAAGGTCGTTGTCAATGATTTGGGAACCACCATGGATGGACAAGGCGGCAGTCAGTCTGCGGCAGATAATACAGTCAAGGCCATAATAGATGCGGGTGGGCAGGCAATTCCAAGCTATGACAGTGTTGCGACGATCGAGGGTGGTGAATCAATTGTTGCTAACGCGCTGACACAATGGGGGCGAGTTGATGGCGTCATTGCCAATGCTGGCATTCTTCGTGATCGCAGTTTTGTAAAGCTGGACTATGCGGACATGGACGCAGTACTCGATGTTCATTTGCGTGGTGGGTTTTTCGTATTAGCACCCGCATTTCGTGCAATGAAAGAAGCAGGCGAGGGCGGCGGCCTTGTCGTCACCACTTCGGCGTCCGGCTTGTTTGGCAATTTTGGACAGTCAGCCTATGGCGCTGCAAAGTCAGGCCTGGTCGGTCTTATACGTACCCTCGCGATCGAGGGCAAGAAGTACGGGATTCGTGCCAATGCACTTGCACCTATAGCGGCAACCAGGCTTACCACTAATACCATGGAAGAAACTGGCGACGAAGGAAAAGAGGACGAACTTTCACCGGCCAAAGTATCTCCGCTGGCCACCTATCTCGTTCATCCCGAGTGCCCGGCCACAGGTGAGATATATATGGCCGGGGGAGGGTGGTTTACCCGTTGTGCCATGGTGGCAGGCAGCGGCTGGGTAGCGGGCGACACCGACTACAGTGTCGAAGACGTGGCTGAGCATTTCGGCGTAGTTCGCGATCTCTCTTTGCCGACTGAACCTACTAATGCGATGGAGGTGGGCGCAATAATGCGCGCTCACATGCGGGAAGGTTGCTAGCTGCGGTTAGCCTGGGATTCTGTGACTTAGGTAAAAAGGGATAGCGTTGATGGATGTTGGTATTTCGAGTTATGACGGGTATATACCCAAGCTAAGATTGTCCAGGGCGGCAATCGCTGACGCCAATTCATGGCTGAATCCCGCACTGCGTGCGCAGTCGGAGGGAACGCGGGCCATGGCGAGCTGGGATGAAGATAGCTTGACGATGGCGGTTGAAGCGGGACGACGGGTAATACAAGGCCCTGGCGCAGATATAATTGAAGGCTTCTATCTGGCCTCAACTACTTTGCCTTATGAGGATAGGTTAAATGCCGGAATTGCCGCCGGAGCGATCAGTCTGAAGGCGGAAATTCAAGCGTTTGATATCGGAGGTAGTCAACGTGCTGGTACCAGTGCGTTGCTAAATGCGCTGGCCGCTACTCAGGCCGGAATGCAGAAATCTGCGCTTGTCGTTGCCTCCGAAAAACGCCGAGCTCCTGCTGGTAGCCCCCAGGAAATGCAGTATGGAGACGCCGCTGCAGCCTGCGTGGTAAGCGCGGAGGACGTGGTGGCGCGTTTTATCGGGTCCCACACCTCCAATGTTGATTTTGTGGATCACTTTCGGGGGAGGGGGGCTGACTTTGATTATTATTGGGAAGATCGGTGGATTCGAGACGAGGGTTGGAAAAAAATTGTCCCCAAAACCATAGAAGAAGCGCTTTCTCGAAATGGCATACAGGCCGACAAGGTAAGCCGTTTTATCATGCCTTGTCCATTTCGAGGCCTCGCGGAAAAGACGGCTAAAAGAATGGGATTCGTGCGGGCTATCGTCCAGGAGAGCCTGAATGCTCATATAGGAGATGCCGGTGTGGCACAACCTCTGCTGATGCTGAATCTGGCCCTGGAACAGGCGGAGCCGGGAGATATTCTTATGTTGGTGAGCTTCGGTCAGGGCTGCGATGTGTTGTTTTTTGAGGCAACTGACGCACTTGTACGAACCAGGCCAGCGATTGGTGTTCAAGCGGAATTGGATGCTGGCTCAGAAGAGACAAATTACATGAAGTACCTGGTTTTCAACGACTTGGTTGCTTACCACAAGGGCATGCGGGCAGAGTTTGATCGAAAGGCATCCTTGTCAGCAGTATACAGGCAAGGCGCGCTGTTAAGTGACCTCACCGGCGGGATTTGTACAAAATGTGAGACACCACAACTGCCATCGGCCAGGTTGTGTGTGTCATGCGGTTCCATTGACTCGCAACAGCCCTATCGTTTTTCTCATAGACAGGGAACAATCCTATCCTGGTCAGCGGATTATCTCACTCATAGTATTGATCCTCCCAATCACTACGGCATGATTGAATTCGAAGGTGGTGGGAGGCTGATGATGGACATTACTGACATCGACCCTGGTGAGGCAAAAAATGACCTTCGAGTGGGGATGGTATATCGCGTTAAGGACATCGACGCACAGCGAGGATATCGGCGCTACTTCTGGAAGGCCCGTCCGCTAACACACAGCACTGAAGGGAGCGTCTAATGGCAACAGGTATTAGAGACAAAGTCGCAATACTGGGTATGGGCTGTTCGAAGTTCGGTGAACGATGGGATGTTGGCGCGGAGGACCTCATCATCGAGGCTTATTCCGAAGCGATAAAAGACGCAGGAATTGAAACCAAGGATATTGATGCGGCATGGTTTGCGACGGCCTTTGAGCAGGTCAATGTTGGAAAAAGTGGCTTACCTCTGTCTGAAACGCTAAGGCTAAACAATATTGCAGTGACAAGGGTCGAAAATTATTGTGCTAGTGGGTCTGAGGCATTTCGCGGAGCGGTCTACGCTGTGGCTTCCGGTGCGGTTGATATCGCACTGGCTCTGGGCGTTGAAAAGCTCAAGGATACTGGGTATGGCGGGTTGCCTCCCAATGGTATGGGGCCTTTGCAATTTGAGACTAATGCGAACGCGTCTGCGCCTGGTGGTTTTGCCCAAATTGCCAGTGGATATCAGGCCAAGCACAAACTCAGCCGGGAGGATCTGAAGCGGGCAACTGCGCATATCTCAGTAAAAAGCCACGCCAATGCGCTGAAAAGCCCGAATGCACATTTGAGGAAGGCCATTTCGCAGGAGCAGGTGATCAATGCACCGATAATCGCTGAGCCCATAGGATTGTTTGAGTGCTGTGGCGTTTCTGATGGCGCCGCATGTGCCATAGTCACGACCCCAGAGATCGCCCGATCACTTGGGAAGAGCAACCTGGTTACGGTTAAAGCGCTTCAATTGGCACTATCCAACGGGCTCGAAGCCAGCCACAATTCATGGGACGGTAGCTACTTTCATACCACGCGTATTGCCGCGGCACGCGCGTATAAAGAGGCGGCAATTACCAGGCCACAGGAACAGATTGGCATGACTGAAGTGCATGACTGCTTCTCGATCACTGAGTTGGTAACAATGGAAGATCTTTATCTGTCTGAAGAAGGCAGTGCCATTGGGGATGTTCTGGACGGCAAGTATGATGCTGATGGTGCAATACCCTGCCAAATAGATGGCGGATTGAAATGTTTTGGTCATCCCATTGGTGCTTCCGGCTTGCGTATGCTTTATGAAATGTATCTGCAGATCCAGGGGCGGGCGGAAACAAGGCAGTTATCCAGTCCGAAGCTTGGACTCACCCACAATCTGGGCGGAAATCCGTCCCGCAATGTCGCATGTATCTGTATTATAGGCCCGGAACGCCTATAGAGTGAGCGATTCAACAGGAGTATCTAGTATCCGCGAAATTGAAGTTTCTCTCGAAACGGCCTTAGGCCCTATGAAAACTTATATTAAGACTCCGGAGGGCGCGGGTCAGTGGCCAGTCGTCGTCTTTTACATGGACGCAATGGGTATTCGTGAGGAGCTACACCGCATGGCCCGGAATATTGCCGGGCAGGGCTTTGTCGTGGTAATCCCCGATCTCTACCACCGCTTAGGCGTATTCCGGCCAAACCTGGGTGTCAGGGATAAGCAGGCAGGGGTAGCGGTAACTGAGCAGGTGATGGCTGCAATCAAGAGTTTGACAATCGACCACGTCTTGGAAGATACACGCGTCGTACTGGACTTTACTGATAGTCAGGGTTACTGCCAGAAAGGTCCTATGGGCTGTATCGGTTTTTGCATGAGTGGGGCGTTTGCATTGTGTGCGGCCGGTACCTTCCCAGAACGGTTTCGGGCCACCGCTTCGCTTTATGGCACCAGTATGGTGACTGAATCTGCGAGCTCGCCACACCTCGTGGCCCGCTCAATACAGGGCGCCTTGTATTTGGGTTTCGCTGAGAATGACCCGCATGTGGAGGATAATGTCCCCGGAGATTTGTACGCGTCCTTGGGTCAGGCTGGTGTGGACTACGAGTCGAAAGTGTTTCCCGATACCGAACATGGGTTCTGCTTTGCCGACAGGAAAAAGACCTACAAGGAATCTGCGGCCGACCAGGTGTGGCATGATGTGTTCGCAATGTTCAACGCAAAACTCACCTGAAAGCCATAACAGTCGGCGCCGTATTATGCCGGGAGCAGCACGTCGCCACCGTCTACTCGCATGATCTGTCCGGTTATCCAGCGCCCCTCGTCTGAAACTAAATACTTGGCCATATTTACAATATCGTCAGTTTCACCCAGCCGGCCCAATGCAAGGCCTGCGACTACTTCCTCAAGCATAGCTTTTGGTACCTGGCGTGTGGCTTCAGTGTCGATAGGTCCAGGTGCAATGGCGTTGACGCGGATATTTTTCGGCCCAAGTTCTTTGGCCAAACATATTGTTAAGCCCTGTACACCCAGTTTCGAGATGCCGTAGTAATTGGCGATGGATTTCCACGCCGCGGTCGAGGACTGGTTAACGATACAGCCGCCACCTCGTTCTTCCATCAAAGGGACAACGGCTCTTGCCATGACCAGGGGGCTATGCATATTGACCTTCATTATCGCGTAGTAGTAGTCCAGGTCCACATCCATCAGCGTTGTATAGGTCATGCCATGAAATATAGCAGCATTATTGATGAGTATGTCTACCCCACCAAATGTGTCCCTGGCCATCTCCGCTGCTGCAGCGGCGTCCTCCGGCGAAGACACATCCGTCTTTATAAACACGGCTTTTTTGCCGGCCGAAACCAGTTCATTCGCGACTGCTTGGCCCTTAGATTCGTTCAGCTCGGCAATGACGACGGCTGCACCTTCGCCAGCAAAACCTTTTGCATAGGCCTCGCCAATACCCTGCCCGCCTCCGGTTATGATGGCTACCTTGTTTTCAAACCGCATGCTGTCATCCTCCTGGTTATGCGTTGGGTTTTTCACTCTAGCTGACTGTTCAGTATATTACACTTTTACCACTTTCTTTACTATAGTGTAAACTATAAATTTCTTTATTGACGACGAAATTGTGCGGCGTGAAGTTGCTGGAGATAATCTGGGAGCTATAAGTCAGTCGCCTTAGGCTCTTGGAGTATGAAAAGATATTTTTACATCGCTGTAAAGACACAGTATGATTAATGAAGTTAAAAGGCAAAACTGTGTTGCATCGGGTTTCTTCTGATTACGCATCAGCCGGGTGAATATTGGTCTTAGAGAGAGGGATTACCATGGACTATCAAGAAATTCTTTTTGATGTTGATACAAAGCATGTATGTACAATTACAATTAATAGACCGGAGCGAATGAATACTTTCACCCCGACTATGATGGATGAGTTCAAGCACGCTTGGCTGAGAATTGCCGAGGATGACAATATCCATAGTGTCGTACTCAGGGCGGCTGAGTGCCGGGCGTTCAGTACTGGGGTTGACGTTAATGTCGGTGTCAAGAAGGTCTCTAATATCTGGTCAAAACGTGAGCCTGGTGAGTCTTTGGGGCCAAAGGCAAACAAAGTATGGAAGCCCGTTATTTGTGCTGTGCACGGTTTGGCTTGTGGGGGTGCTTTTTACTGGCTCAATGAGTCCGACATTGTAATTTGTTCGGATGATGCCGAGTTTTTCGACCCCCATGTTACGTTTGGCAGAACCGCTGCACTGGAGCCCATTGGCGCATTATATAAGATGCCGTTGGGTGAGGTGTTGCGCATGACCTTGATGGGGAACGACGAGCGCATAGGCGCCGCAACAGCCCTGCGCCTCAACCTTGTTTCGGAAGTCGTTCCGAGGGCAGAGCTATGGGATCGAGCCTATGAGTTGGCGAGGATCATCGCTGAGAAGCCTGCAGCTGCGGTGCAGGGTAGTGTGCGGGCTATCTGGGAATCGCTGGACGAGATGCGCACGGTTGCCCTGGCAAGAGGCCAGAGCTACTGTGATTTGGGGAATCCGATCGGCATGGCGGAGGTCGAGGCGGGAGAAATGAAAAAGCCAGACTATGTGGTCCGATAGTCTCGCCCTGGATCACGTCGCGAGCACACATTTTCCGTTATTGAGTACTATTGCGTCGCGATCCCTCAAGCGCAGGCGGAAAGATACAATTTCACTATCGCGCCAGCAATCAAGAACAAAGGTCTCACCTGGATAAGCAGGCGCGGAGAAGCGCGCATTGAACTCTATAATTTGAGTGTGATCGTAGTTGCAAACAGCCTGCAGCATGCCTCTACACGCCACCCCGTAACTGCAACGACCGTGTAATAGTGGTTTTTCGAATCCAGCTCGCGCGGCAAGTTTGGGATCTGCGTGCAGCGGGTTGCGATCACCGCATAGTCTGTAAAGCAGTGCCTGGTCATCTCTGGTATGGAGCTCAATACTGATGTCAGGAGTACGATCGGGCAGCTTGTGGGGCGGTGCCATGTCAGGTGTCTTTCCGCCGAACCCACCGTCACCTCTGGCGAGTATGGTATTACCCATTCTGCACAATAATTCATCTGTACTCTTGTCAGTAATTTTTAACTCATCAAGCACAACCGCACCACGCTCGGCCCCCTTGTCGAATACATCGACTACCCTATGCTCGATGAGAAAGGTCCCTGAGGGTGGTAGAGGACGGTATAATCGCAGTCGCTGCTCACCGTGCAAAATTTTACTGTAATCCCAACCGCAGTTCTTAAAGATACTTGATGATCCCACGATTACCGTGGCCATTGTTGGGAGGGTTTTGAGTCCATTTCCCTCGTAGGTATACGCCAACTCCGACTCATTGCTAACACTATTACCCATACCCACACCAAGTGCGTAGAGCATGGTTGCGGTATCGGTGTGAGTTACCTCCATAGTTTGCTGTCGGGATATTAAGTCATCGTAGTCAATGGGCATCTATTTGGCTCCAGCTAGTTGGTTTTGGTAGGGCGGGGCTAAACTGTCTTGCTCGCAGCACAAACTCTAATGGGGATTGCACTCATGCGGGGTAGGCCGCTATAGGGGTCGAAATCTCGGTCAACACTTATCAGCCTGCCGGTATTGCTACCCAGAGTAACTATCTCTTCGTCTCGCTCCGGTGTTGAGCCGAAGCAATGGGTCATGGAGACAACCCCGGGTCGCATATCTTCTTCCGCCTCAACTATTGCCGGAATTGTGCTGTGATCCGATGATATATTTACGAGGTCCCCTGAGCTCAGGCCTAGCTGCGCTAAATCGTCCGGGTGCATATATGCTGGATTATACGGCGATCGGCGCCGCAGCTTGGGAAGGTCCCGCCCTGAGGAGTTATAGATGTTCGCCAGGCGCCGGCTGATCAACATATAGGGATAATCCGTGTTTGTGTTTCTGGTTTCTTCGCCCACCTCGCGCAGCTGTGCCAGCATTGTCTCGTTGCCGACATCCAGTCGGGCGCTGCATTGTGGGTCGGGCGCTTCAATGGTCACAGTCTCCTCGCCGTAAAGCCTGCCTTCGGAGTTCTGCTTGACCTCTGCCAGCGGTATGGTGGAGCCATAGGTCAGGTGCTCAAGCAGCTCATCTGTGGTCGGAGGGTCTTCCATGTCCAGCTCCACAATGTGGCGAGGAGCTGATCCAGCATCCCAGTCGTTCGTCACGTAGAGCGTCAATTGCATCTCCATTCGCTGAGCGAGACCATAGAAAAACTCCCATTCCTCTATGAGATCTGAGTTCTCCGGCGTGTCGACGAGGGCAGGGGTATATTGAGCATAGGGTTTGGGGTACCCCATGCCACCACCGTAGAACCACAAAGATTCGTTAAACAAAGTCATGCCTGGTATTTCCAGTGACAATTTTGGAGCGATGACATAGTCACTGAGTTTTGCCGTCTCAGACATTATTGGATCGAGGGAGACACTGAGTTCAAGCGACTCCATGGCGGCGGAGGTCTTCTGTTGGTCTGGCCACGCGGACACGGGATTGCCACCTAGGTTGAAAAGTGCGCGTACCTGTCCTTCGCCCTCAAGAAGGATTTCGTCCGCCAGGGCAGCAGTGGATAAACCGGAAACGGTATCTTCCAGGTCCCGTACTCGAAGCTTTTCGCCGAAACCCCACGCCGCACGAGGTGCGATCGCCTGAGCACGTAATTGGTAGGGAGGAAGTAAAACGAACGGGTTTGGCACGGTTTCGTTTTCTCGCGGCCAATGACCGCAGATTGTTTGCAAGCCCAACAACAGGTATTCAGTTAACATCCCTCGAGGTGCCATATTTGCCCCGGTTCCCGCACTTGCTCCGGCACGATTGGCTGTCGCATATAAGCGGGAGGCCTCAATCAGAAGTTCAGCCGATACACCGGCTCGATGTTCGACATATTCGGGTGTGAACGGCTCAACCGTGCTGGCGAGTTCACTGTATCCTTTAACATGCTCTTCCAGAAAAGCCGTGTCCTGAAGGTTCTCATGGATGATCCAGCGGATCATTCCCGCGAGAATAGTTGGGTCCTCTCCAGGTATGGGCTGTAAGTGTATATAGGCGGCTTTCGCACATTCTGTACGCCGTGGATCGATGACGATCAGTTTGTGACCGCGCTTCCTGGCCTGGTGTAATCGCCTGGCAGGATTACTGTTTGGTATACCATTAGACAGTGAGACCAGCGGGTTAACGCCGACTAACAGCCAGGTGTCGGTGTTGTCAAACCAGTAGGGACCCGCTTGCCAGCGGCCATGGAGGGCCTGGGCCATTGGCTTGCCGGGTTGATCGATACTTGCAGTGGTGAAGAACATGGGTGAATTCAAGGCGCCCATCCAGGCACCGGCCATAGGGCCGCTGGTAGGATTCAGCATGCCGCATGTTCCCAGGTACAATGCAATGGCCCGCGGTCCATCGCGATCGAGTAGGGCCTTGGTCTTCTCAGCGATTTCATCCATCGCCTGAGAAACCGGAATAGGGCGATATTCGCCGCTGGGCATTCGTTTCATACTATGCAGAAGGCGATTTTCGGGCAAGTGTTGGTCGGGTAAAGAGCGACCCTTTATACAACTAAATCCGTGGTAAATCGGATTGTTCTTGTCGCCAATGACCCTGACTGCCTTACCATTCTCTATTTCCACTTCGATGGCACAAGAGGCATGACAGAATCGACAGATAGACTCTCTGATTTCTTTCATAGTGTCCTCAGGTGGTTAGTATCATCGCCCCACATTGTGCTCCATGAGAATTCGCAATGGCCGCCACTTCCGCACCCGGCACCTGGCGCAGATCGCAATTTCCTCGTAACTGGAGTACAGCTTCTGTGACTGCTGACATTCCGTGCAAGCGACCCTCAGCCAGATGGCCGCCGTGTGTATTTACGGGCAACTTCCCGCCCGGCCCGATTGTTTTGCCCTTTTCAATCCATTGGCCTGCCTCTCCAGGTTTACAGAAGCCAAGCGCTTCAAGCCAGGTGAGTGTCATATAGGTAAACCCATCGTAAAGCTGAGCGATATCGACATCCGCAGGCCCCACGGAGGCCTGCTCCCATAACCTCTGCGCGCAAAACTGTGTACCTCCCCACAGGAAGTCTTTATCGTGCACCCAATCCCCCGAACCGACGCCATAAGCGCAACTGTCAACCAACACAGGTTTATGCTTCAAATCGCGCGCGCGCTCGGCGGTGGTGAAGATGGCCGCGCTGCATCCGCTGACTGGCAGGTCGCAGTCGAGCAGGCGCACCGGGTCGCTAAGTAGATGCGAGTTAAAGTAATCGTCCATGGTAATCAGGTCGCGCTTTAAAGCCCGCTCATTATTAGCCGCCCATTTTCGAGCATTGATCGCAATATAGCCGTAGTCTTCGGGAGAGCCACCATATTCAAATTCTCGGCGTCTCATCTTCATGCCGATGTTAGCGATAAGTGCGTA
>Ga0308021_10000914_pt1 | contig 13533 bp, 4 predicted proteins | sample Neamet351_FD_201296 | JGI IMG/M metagenome (GOLD analysis project Ga0308021, IMG submission 201296) | Marine microbial communities from water near the shore, Antarctic Ocean - #351 | ecosystem: Environmental > Aquatic > Marine > Unclassified | place: Southern Ocean | collected 2014-10-02
GATTCGTCGCACGCACGCGCGAAAGTGTGAGATCACAGGACAGCTTTAAAGATCTAGGAGCGGGGCAATACGTCCGTTGGATTAGCGATCAGCGCCAGCTTTCCGTGTGGCTGGCCTGGATAGCTTCTGAGCGAGCAGCATGGTGGTAGTCGTGGTGCTCCTGCTCCAGCTGGTTGAAGCCCTGGTGCCCTGCATGCATGCCGCCGCCCTGGCCTGTGTGGCGCCCTCGGAAGCCTGCCCCGGCGTAATCAAACTCGATTTCCTCTTCGCCCATGATCAACGGCTTGTGCCATTGCGCTGCGCCAGTGGCGAGATTTACGTAGTAGTATTTGCTGTGGGCGATCGTGGTTGTAATCGTGGTGGGGAGGGCAAGATGGCGCAGAACAGTGTGAGTACACTCGGGTCATGAGCGACGAGCAGGGCAAGAAGAAGAGCTACAAACAAGAAGATGGACGCAGTACGCAACGTACCCTCCTGTGGCATCGTACTCCAGCCTGAAGCGGGCGCGGGCCATTGCGAGCAGCAGCTTGCGCGCACAGCATGATCGCCACTGCGATTGAATGCGCACGGCTGCCTCTGCAGTCGTCAGGCCACCGCGACGCTCTACGGCGCGCGCCCTGGCTTGCTGCGCTGCGACGCTCTTCTGCACCTGTGCTGTTATCTTGCGGTTGCGCGTGTAGTCCCGAAGCGCCTTGGTCTCCGCCTTCTGCTTCTTCATCAGCGTGCGCGGCGACAGCAGATCCGTCAGACCGGCGCGCTCGAGGATGGCAGGCTGCTCCACCGTCGTTGCGCCAGTGACCTTGTTGATGAAGAAGTCTTGGCCAGAGATGTCGTCGTACTCCTTGTCGAAGCACACTGCAAGCAACTGCTTAAAGTGATTCCGCGCGAGCGCTGAGCGCATCGCGCACTGAATGACAAGTGCGGCTTCATCAGCCTTAAAGCCACCTCTGGCCTGGCGCTGTGCCTTGCAGCGCTCGCCCCGGAACTCGGTGCGCTCCCTGCCTTGCTGTGCCAGCTGCGTGCGGAAGCTGCGGGGCGTAAGCATCGGCTCGCTGCCCATGCCGGCTGGTGGGGCCCACGACACCACGCCCGTGCGCTTGTTGACGAAGTAGTAGCGGCCGGTTGACATGTCAAACGCCTTGTCGATGATTGCGTTGATGAGAACGTGGTACTGGCGGCGTGCCAGAAAGCCGCGTGAGACACGCTGGAGCTGCACTGCGGCGCGCAGCTCCGATGGCGTGCTTTTGCCCAGCACGCGGCAGCCCCACGACACCAAGAACTCCTCGGCCACGTCCTGCTGCCTCCAGTGCGCTTGCGCCCGCTGCACTCGCGCGCGCAGCCACGTGACTGCTTTGCGCTGCCGAACGTACACCACGCCGCTGCACGCCACGGCCACCACCATCTCGTTCATCACGGAGCGGACCTGGAGGAACGCGAGGCTGTCGGCTTGGCGCTGCGCGTGCGCTGCCGATGCGCGCAGCGAGAGGTGTGAGGCGTCGCGCCGCGCGCAGTGGACTTGCGCACGGCGTGCGCGCGCACGTAGAACGCGGCGCGCGCGCGCCTTGCGCTGCAGGTGCCATCGTGCCTTGTGCACGCGCCCCAGCAGGAAGTCCTTCGCCAGCGCCCGGCGCCCAGCCACCAGCAGGCCCATCTTCGCGTCCATGCGCCGGTTGTGCTGCCGCAACGCCTCGCGCGCCCTCTCGCGCAGGAAGACGATGGCCACCACGTGGCGCTTCCACACGACCTGGCGGAGGACGCCGTAACGCACGTCGCGCGCGTCCTGCAGCATCAGCGCCTTGCGCCGCTTGAAGAACGCCACCTCCAGGCCCTCGCGGCGCCGCGCCTCGGAGGCGAGCACCGCTCGCCACATCTCGGCCTCGGGGCTAGAGAGAAATTTGGCCCACCAGACATCCCCCAGGTAGTGGAGCACGCAGTACTCCGCCTCTGCGAAGACATCGGGTGGCGCGAAGCCGTCCTTGTTGCCATCGGACATCCGGCCCACCACGCGCACGATGCGCTCCACCACCTCGAGAGCCACGTGCACGCGATTCTCTGGTTCCAGCGCCACAAAGCGCGTGCATATGTCCTCCGCCGCGCGTTGGAACTCGCGCGTGTTGGCAGGCACGCCGCGCAGCTCCTGGCAGCGCCGCCAGAACAGCAGATTGCGCACAACCACCACGCCGCCCTCGTGCTCGAGGAAGCGCTCCAGTAGCGGCCAGCCCTCCTCGCGCAGCAGCATCAGGTGCAGGTGCGCGCGGCGTGCCGCCGTGTGCCCCTCCCGCTCCGCCATGTGACGGACGTACTGCTCTTGCCGCACGAAGGTCGTGCTCTGCGCGGGGTCCATGTGCGCAAATGTGGTCGGGTGCAGGCGCCGGAACTCGTGGCGCGCGAGCGCACGCGCCGCGGCCTGCAGCTTTGCACGCCTCGCCTTGCTGCCGTGGCCGAAGCTGAGCCGGTTCAGTGCGCCGATGCGCGCCAGCGCGTCGGCCTCCGCCAGCCCGACCAGCAGCGTCTCACGAGCCATGCGCACCACTTCCGCCTCGCGATCGACCTCAAAGGCGCGCCGCTCCGCCATCTTCTGCTGCTGCCAAAACTCGTTACGCATGCTCTGCAGCATGGGCAGCCGCCGCCCGTGCATGGTTTCGCGCCGTGCCAAATGCCCTCGGAACACGCGTTGGATGGTGTTGGAAGCGACGGTGAACGCGTGTCGCTTGCACGTCACCAGCTGCCGGTCGAAGTGCCCCCTGATCATCCGCTGCGCGTGCACGGACGCCACCTTGCAGCGACGAATTCGCGTGCGCTCCTTCACGTTGGCCGCCCACAGATTGAACACGTGGTGCTCGTTGTCAACGATGCTGCGCTTGATGAAAGCTTTGATGCGCAGCTGGTCTCGCGCCGCCTTGCACCAGCCTCCGAAGTGCCGGCTCATGATGTGCAGGCGGAAGCGCGCGCACAGCAGCTCGTAGATGCGCTCGCGCGATCTCACCTGGGCCGCCGCAGCGGCGTGCCAAGTGTCCAGCGCGCGCTGCTCGCACTCCAGGAGCAAGCGCCGCAGGAAGTTCCGCGATCGGCTCATCTTGGCCGCCAGCGCGCGCCACGCGCCGAAGTTCCGCGCCAGGTGCTGCTGGCGCAGCCGGTCGCGCAGCACGTGCACGCCGTTCATGCGACTGCGCGACACGATGCCGCGCCACCGGCGCTGGAAGTGGCGCGCCGCGTGTGTCTTCTTCTGCGCCCGCCAGGACCTGTAGAAGCGCCAGAATACTTCCAGCGTGCGCACGGCCGCGGCGCAGTGCGCGCGGAAGCCCTCGCCGGGGCGGGGCGTCGCCTCGTACACCGCGGGGGGGAGCGGGCCGTACAGCGCGGCCAGCATCACGTAGATGCCGTAGTCCGCCTTGCGCTCCTGCGCGTCCATACCGCGCTGCACCTGCCGCTGCGCCGCCTCCTCGCGCACCATCGTCTGCCGCTCGCGCTCCTCCTGCTCCAGCTCCTGCTGCTGCCACGCCATCCACCGCCCCCTGAAGAACTTCACCAGCGTGGCCTGGTTGACGCGCGGCCGGCTCACCAGCGGTGCCAGCTCCATGTGCTCCTTGGGCGTGTAGCCGGTGAGGTTGAGGTAGCCCAGCGCGTGGCGCGAGGCCTCCCACTCCGCGATGCACTGCGCCAGACCCTTCCAGCGCCAGGCGCGCAGCTTGCGCGCGGCGGTGGCCGCCTGCGCGAGCTCCAGGTCGCACACAGCGTTCACCGCTTCGACAGTGAAGGGCGATGCCAGCCGCGTGCTCACCTGCGTATCGTCCCACAAGAAGGTGCACTGCTCGCCCAGCGCGGCGCGCTCCTCCTGCACGTGGTGCTCCAGCTTGCTGAGTTCGCGGAGCTGCGACTTGGGCACCGCCACATACGCGTCGCGCGGCCGGAACACGGAGGCGGGCGGCGGGGCGGGCGCGGGTGAGCCGCCGCCGCCGCCGCCGCCGCCGCCGCCGCCACCGCTGGCTGCCTCCCAGCTGAGCGCCGTCGGCGTGCCCGCGACGCTCGCCGAGATGGCCTCGGGGTTGTGCGCCACCAGCGGCGCCAGCAAGAAGCCGCCGCGCGCCTTCTTCGACTGAGGCTGCGCAGGCGGCGCCTCGTGCCAGAAGATGGTGTGCATCTGGTCGCGAGCCCGAGGGAACACGGTGGTCAGCTGCAGCACCGCCTCCTGCTTCCTGCCCCGACTCTCGGGGTGGCAGCGCGTGGAGCGCCCGAGCAACGACGGGGCCGCCGCGTATGCCTGCATCGACAGCGGCTGCTTCTTGCGCTTCATGTCCCCTGCATCTCTCGTAACTGCTCCGGCTGTGATTGCGCGACCGTGATCGAAGGCGCGACCGTAGAATTCTACTGCTCCGGCTTTTCGACCCTGGAGACGTCTTTGTCTGCGCAATATACATGTAGCGGGGAATGAGGTGATAGGGAAGAGCAAGGTTCCGGTCACCCATTAAGGCCACTTGCTACGAACATCGGCCCCTCTGCGAAGCGCTCTGGCCCTCTTCTGTTTGAGCTCATTATCTAATTCTCGAAGAACCCTCCCTTTCAATGTCTGCGTCTATGAGCCGCTCCGTGGCCCGCCAGAGCAATGCGCTCACCACTTCCGCCGATCTGGATCTCGACGACGACGAGGAGATGACGCTGTGGCAGCCGATCGACGGTCTCACTGCGCTCGGCGTGAACGTGCGCGATGTGGAGGCTCTGAAGACCGAGAACATTGTGCGTCTGCGTCTGCGGTCGCTGCTCTTCCATCTGCTTCATTCTCCCCCGCTTACCCATTCCCCATCTGCTCATCTGCTCGTCACAGCACTCCATCGGCTCGCTGCTGCACACGCACAAAAAGAAGCTGCTGACCATCAAGGGCATCTCCGAGGCGAAGGCCGACAAGATGCTGCTACTCGCGCAGAAGGCCAGCTCCTGCGCGAACACGTTTCGCAACGCCGCCGAGGTGGAGACGGAGCGCGCGCAGGCCGTCTTCAAGATTACGACGGGCTCGAAGGAGCTCGATTCGCTGCTGGGCGGTGGCATCGAGAGCCAGAGCCTCACCGAGGTGTACGAACCGCGCCTGCTTGCGCCTTCCATCGCTGCCGCTGCCACCGCCGATGCCGCCACCACCGCCGCCGCTTACCCACTCCCATCTGCTCATCTGCTCGTCACAGGTATGGAGAGTTCCGCTGCGGCAAGTCGCAGCTCTGCCATATGCTCGCCGTCACGACGCAGGGCAAGATTGAGGACGGCGGCGCGCTGGGCAGCGTCATCGTCATCGACACGGAAGGCGCGTGGCGTGGCGAGCGCGTCAAGCAGATCGCCACCACGCGCTTCGGCCTCTCCGGCGATGAAGTGCTCTCCAACGTTCGCGTGGCGACGTGCTACACGAACGACGGCCTCGGCCACGTCTGCAACGAGGCCGCGGCGCTCTGCGCCGACCCGTCGCTCTGCGTCAAGCTCCTCATCGTCGACTCCATCATGGCGCTCGCGCGCGTGCAGTACCAGGGGCGCGGCGAGCTCGCCGACCGCCAGTGCGCGCTCGGCCGCATTCTGAAGCAGCTCAAGATGCTCGCCGTCGAGTTCAACATCGCCGTGCTCGTCACCAACCAGGTCATGTCGAGCCCCGACTCGGGCGGCATGGTGGGACCGCCGATCGCGAAAGCGTGCGGCGGCCACGTGCTCGCGCACGCCGTGACGACGCGCATCCAGTTCAAGAAGGGCCGCGGCGCGCAGCGCAAGTGCAAGCTGCACGACTCGCCGACGCTCGCCGAGGCCGAGTGCGAGTTCTTCATCACCGACGGCGGCCTCGCCGACGAGGAGTAACAACGGTTTGTGGAATGTGGAATCTGTGCTTTCCGCGCGTTATCTTGTGCTTGCAATCTTATTTGCCGTTCATCTGTGTTGTTTATAATGAAGTCATATTGTTTTCATGTGAGCGCAGGGCACAGCGCGGTCCTGCATATATATAATCTTATGTCAGATGTGCGTGATGTGCGTGCTCTTGCTCAGATCAACCGCGTCTGCGGGTGTGGTTACCCGCCGCGCTGCCTCAATGGCTGTCACCTCTGGACCTGGGTCGATCATTTCACCTTGCTTGGTGAAGCGCAGCCTCTGCAACGCGTTGAGCTGCGGGTCGCTCGGGTTCGACACCGCTTCCGCAAAGGGCGCGAGCCCGTCGCTGCGCCGGTACTGAGCGTACCGCTGCCGCTGCTCTTTGGCGCCTTGCATGCGCGCATCCGCCGCAACTTGCTGCTCGTGCAGATCGAGCAGTATCGTGTCGTCGGGCGCATTTCCTTCCGACCGCTGGGCACCGCCGCCGAGGTCGACGGCGCAGCCGTTCGCGTCTACGCCCAGCCACCACGAGGGCAGGTCCTTGCCCGTGTGCGTCTCCGCCTCCTTGGCTTCGAAGTCGATTTGAGCCGCCATCAGTCGCGCGTCATTGACCCGCCGGATCTTGCGGTTCTTCTTGCGCAAGATGCGCTTCTTCTCTTTTTCCGACTTGAACCAGTCATCCTCCTCTTCCAACTCGTTCTGGTGCTTGTGGTAGTCGACACCAAACATTGCCTCGTTGAGCAGCAGGATGAGCGCGTCGTTGCCAGCCCTTCGCGCGTAGTCGGACGGAATAGCGTGGGCGCCGTCCTTTGTGCGCGGGCTGAAGTCGGCCTCGAGCAAGATCATGGCACAGTCGGCCGAGCCGGCGTGGGCAGCGTGGTGCAGAGCTGTCATGCCGTTGTCGTCCCTCAGTTTCGGGGACATGAACAGCTGCGCCAGCATCTTCTTGCGCCAGGCCGGGTACTTCGACGCGGTGATCTTCACGCCGCCGCCCACCAGATGGTCGAGCGATTCGTCCGCGCCGAGCAGAACGTCGGTGCTCGCCGCCTGCCCCGCAGCGCACGCCACCATGAGCGGCGTCAGCCCCTTCTTGGTGCGCGCGTGCAGCGACGCCCCCGCACTCAGCAGCACGTGCGCCAGGTAGCCATTGCCGTGGTGCGCCGCCCAGTGCAGTGCTGCCCAGCCGTGTCGCTCATCCCGCGTGTCGAGGTCGATCTCAGGGTAAAACGGCTTCGGCTTGGGCGCATCGCCCGCCCCGGCGGCACCGCGGCGCAGCGCCTTCTCCTCCTCCTTGTCCGCGATGCTCTTGAGCATGTGCACAAGGAATTCCGCCACGCCTGAGTGGTCCTGAGCCGCCGCGAGCACAAGCGCGGTGCGCCCCTGCGCGTCGCGGAAGTGCACCGTGCACGGGTCACGGAATCCCTGGTGGAAGAAATCGACGATCTTCTCCTTGGAGCCAACCATGACGGCCAGCTCGAAGCGCTTCCGCTCGCGCCGCACGCGCCAGCGCTCGAAGGCGCGCAGCAACGGTCCGGCCACGGCCTGGAATGCCACCACAATTGCCAGCGGCGGCGCCACCTCCTCCAGTTCCTGCGCCCGCACTCGCTTGGCGCGCGCCTCGCGCCGCGCTGCCACCTCCCTGCGCTCAGTGGGTGTTGCCGCCTTCGCCCTGCCGCCGGGTGCCGACTCCGCATCTGTTCTGCGCGGTGAGGATGGCAGATGAATGTCACACTGCGATGAAAGATCCGCCCCCTCCCCCGGTGCGCGTGGCGAGCGGCCGCGCAGCTCGTTTGCAGCGCATGCGCGGCAAAGCACGAGCCCGTCGTCGTGCAGCACCACGCGAGCGCTGCTGCCCGCTGCCTGCACCATTGGCCAGCCCAGCAGCGTCACGACCGCGTTATGCGCCAGCGCCGCAACGCGGTACGTGACGTCTGCTGCCTTCGCGCCCGCAACCCGCGCCATGCGTAGCGCCTCTGCCCCGCTAGGCCCGCCCTCGCCGGGCAAGGCCGTGCTGCGCCGCTCGCGCTTGAGCGACCACTTCCGCCAGCTGCCGTGCTGCGCACCCGCACCGCAGCGGTCGCACGCCATCGCCTTCGTCGCGCGGCGCATGGAGCGCGTTTGGATCACTGGGCGGGGCGTTGTGGGTGCGTCCTCGTCATCTTCGTCGCTGAGGCCGTCACAACCTGGGCGGCGGTAGATGGATTTGTCGACACGCGCATCCGCGCGCCGCGCTTGCCGCGAGAGGCGCCAATTGAAGACGAGGCGCGGGGCAGGCTGCACGTCTGCCAGATCCGCAACCTTGGCCTCAAAGCGCGTGCGATAGAAGTTTCGCACACCTCTGCCCACCGCGTGCACATAGCTAGCAGGGTGTGCTCGGTACAGCGCCTCTTTTGAGCGCGAGAAGAGGCTCGTCGGCTCCTGTGCCAACCGTGTCGCCGCACGCGTGCGCTTTTCGCGCAGCGTGTCGGCGGCCAGCTCCGACGCCACAAGCGCTGCCTCTGCTTCCTTTAAGCGCTCGGCTATCTTCGTTGCCTTCTTGCTGCCGCGCGCCGCGCTGCTCTCGAGGTGGCTCATATCGGCGTTCTTGTGCAGATTGGCCGACACCATGCGCTCGCCGCCTTTCTGCTTGGCGCGTTTTGTGGCTTTGAGCTCCGCGTTGTTGCCGAAGTCGTCGTCCGTGTCCGAACTATCGTCCCAGTACTCCGCGAACGTTTCCACAGCGGGCTGCACCACAGCACCGTGCTTCTTCTTGCTTTTCTTCGGTTTCTTTCCTTTCTTGCCCTTGCGCTGCGTTGCATCTTGCAGAGATTCCTTGTCATCGCCGACAGGCTCCTTGGCTTCAGTGCGGACCAGATCCTCAGCCACTTCAGGCGTTGCCTCGCCGCGTGCTGTGGCCTCGGCTGCTACCTTCGCCTCCGTTTCCACCTGCTCGCGCGCCATGCGGTGCAGGCGCAAGAACCTGCGCCGCGCCTTCGTAGGCGAGCCACGCCCCTCGAAACGCACGACCTGTGCTTTCTTCGGGCGGCTGCGTTGCTTCATCGACAGGCCAATGCCCAGCCAACGCCATCCCAGGCGACGGTACGGCTCAAAGACCACCGTTTCATCGTCACGCACGCCCCCGTACACCGGCTTGCCGCCACGTCGCCCGCTGCGGACAGGTGGCGACGATGGTGGCGTTTTTGGCGGCGGAACGACGCTGAGGCCGCTCAGATCGAGCGATGGAATCTCTCGCTCGCCGTCGGGCGCAGGTGTGATCGAGCCACTGGCATCACGTGCCCCTGGGCGCCAGCCCAGTGGATGTGTGCGCTTGAACTTGTAAAGCACATTTGGAAGGAAGAACACCTTCTTGGAGAGCGAGGAGGCGGCTGGCACTGACTGCTCTCTGGGCCGGCGCTGATGCGACGTCAAATCGCCGCCATCAGTGCCCTCCGCGCCAGGCACGGCCATCCACTCGCCCTGCTCTTCGCGACCGAGTGCTTGAGCGCGCGCTGAGGTCTCTGCCCGCCGCCCAGCCGCTGCTGGTGCATCTGGGTCTGTTTCACGCGGCCGCCGCACGGGCTTCAGCGCCTCTCCATTGCGCTTGTGGGAAAGCTCCTCGGCCCATGGTGGAACGTGTACGCGTGCAGGGTCAGTGGGCTTGCCCTCTTGCAATGTTGCTACCGGCGCTGCCGAAGGATGGTCCTGAGCCTTTTGCTCATCACTGGATGGTCCTGAGCCTTCGTCTGTGTCCACATCACTGCTCGCGTCGTCATCGTCGTCGTCGCCACCGCTGTCGTTTCCCATTTCGAGCGCCGTACCAGCTGCAATCCTAGTCTTGAGCGCGAATATCTTGGCGTCGATTTGGACGAGCGGGCCAGCAGCATCGAGCTCCATCTTCGCCTTCTCGAGCTCCTCGGCCGCACGCGAGCCTAGCAGCTTACGAACGGGGTCACCGCCTGCGCTTTCTTCCTCTGAGGCTGCAACAGCGGCAGTGGCAGCGGCAGCGGCAGTAGTTGTACTGCCGTTGGCCTTTTGCCGCCCCCAGCGCTTCGCTGTGCTCTTGGCAAGCGCGATGGCCACCTTCAGCACATTTCCGCGCTTCACGTGCTCCCAGTGCGATGCCTTCGCCCGTGCCATGTCAGCATTCATTTGTGGCGCAATACCACCACCCATGGCTCGCATGACTGCCCTCGAGCGAAACAAATCGCTCTCCTGGCTGGGCGCCTGTTGCCCTTGCGAGGTCTCGGCGAGCTTCTTCTGAGTGTCGCTCGCATCGGCACCAGCGTCGCCTTGCTTGCTGTCTCTCTGCCCCACTTCTGCTAGTTGGGACTCTGCGCGGAGCTCAGCCTCGTCCAGCATGCACCTCTCGGCATGCGCCGCCGCCTCGGCTGCCTCGCTATCCTCCCGTGCGCGGCGCACTGCGCCTTCGCGCTCCACGTCATCGACGCCCTCTAATGCCAGCAACGCCTCCATTTCTGCGAGTGCCGCCTTGCCGTCCTCCTTATCCACAGCTTGCTGCTCGTTTTCCAGCTCGCACCGCCGTTTCTCCTGCTGCGCAGCATTATCAGCACCCGCCTGCAGTGCCTCCTGCAATGCGTTAGCCTCCCGTGCGGCCTCCATGGCGGCGCGGGCTTCTTCACGTGAGGCCTCGTCTTCGGCGAGCTGTTCTGCTGTGGGCTCCTCCTCGAGCACCGCACCACCCTTCGTATTTGGCGGCCGCAGTTGCCCCACTGCAGCGAGGGCAACAACTTGACCTTCATCGTGCTCTCCAATCCCCCCCCCACCTTGGCGTGGGTCGCGCTTCGAGCGCTCCAACCTACGGAGGCGCTCTGTCGCGCGGTGCTCTGCCGCCTTGCCGGCCTCGCGCTCGGCGGCCACGCGCCGTGCCTTGGCGATTGCGCGTTTTTCTGCCGCCTGTCGCATCTCACGCCGCTGTTCGGCCGCTGCAACTGCATGCCCTACTGCTGCGCCCCACTGCTTCGCCTCCGCCGGAGATGCTGCCATGGCCTGATAGCTGCTGCGCCGCTGCACTTGCACCATGTTTCCACCGGGCTTGCCAGATTCGGCGGCCACCTTCACCTTTGCTGTCTCGTTGCACTCGAATGCAAAGGCATTGTCGTAAGTTTCGGTGCAGCCCTGCCCATCCCACTTCAGTGCGCGCACGACGCGCGTCGTTCGTCGTGGGCGCTTACGCTTGGTACCCCCCACGGATGTTGCCCTGCTGCTTGTCCCCGATGCAACTGATGCCTTATCGTCGCCACTTCCCTCATTGCTACCATCGGCGGCCTGAGCGGCCCGCTCCGCTGCTACCTCCGCAGTTGCCAGCTCCTTGGCTTCGATCTCGTGCGGGAGCAGCACTCCAGCTTCCTGCCGGTCTCTCCACAAGCGCAGCACCCCGTCGTCACTCAGTGCCGCCCAAAACACCGAGAAAGACTTGGCACCTGGAATGCGACGCAACCGCACAGCCCCCTCGATGAGCGTCCTCGGTGGTGGTGGGACGGCCACCATGCCTGCCTTCGTCGCCACCTCTGCATAGCGCTTCTGGATAGTAGCAATGGCTTTCTGCCGCACGCGCTCCGCTTTCGCTGCCATTTCTCTCTCAGCATCGGCTGCTGCCTTCTTTTCAAGTGGAGTGCCCGCGGCAGCGCCGGATCGCAACACTTTCTGCATCTGCTCCTGTTTCTGTTTTGCCTCGGCTTCTTGCTCCCCTTGCTGCTTGCGCATGTACTCGCCACGCAGCGCCTCAGTACGCGCCTCCTGTTCCAGTCGCTTGGCACGTGCGGTGGCGCGGGCAGCTTCGTCCGCAGTCAACTTCGCGCGTGCTGCCCGTCGCTCGCGCCCGGCTGCGGCCGTCAGCAGCGCACGTTGTGCCCAGCCCTTCAAAATCGGGCGGGGTGCTGCCTCGCCCTCGCTGCTCGCCACAGGCATTGCCGCAGCCGTTGCCCTTTCTTTGGCATCAATCGCCTCCTGCCGTGCCTCAGCCGCGCGCTCAGCCGCCGTCGGCGCATGCGCCTTGGCAACCTGCTCCTCCACACTCAGCCCGTCCGTGCCATCGACCAAGCGGCCAGGAACCTTGTCTGCACCACCAAAGTATATCGCCAGCAGCAGATCTCGCGTCTCCGATGAGGCCTCCTCGCCACTGTCATCGCTGCTGGACGCGCCCTCATCCACGCCCCCCCGGCCCCTGCGGTTCATGAGCAACTTCAGATGCTCGCCGCCGCCCCGGCCGCCGCGCGGGCGCTGCATGAGCCCTGCCACCACGCGCGCGCGCTCCTCCACATCCGCTGGCTGGGAGCTCGGGGCCTGCCGCGCCGCGCGCCGCCGCTTTACTCGGCGCAGGCGTGCCTCTTCCTCCAATTCCTCCTGCATCAGCTTCAGCTCAAGGTGTCGCACCTGGCGCTCGTCAACTCGCCCGTGGTACGCGCTTGCGGTGGGCGCCGAGCCTTGCAGAGAGCCCTGGTGCCCTGCCCCGTGCATCTCCAGCCACGTGGCAATGGAGGGCTGCGGCGCGCCAACGACCAGCCCGCGTCGGGTGTCGCCCACCCAACCGCTGGCCGCGACAAAGGCGCGGAATTTGCGCCCAGCCTTGCCACTCTCGGCACCTGCAGCCACTTTTTTTGGTGCAGCCCCAGCCATGGAGGTGAACGATGGCTGCACGCTGGAGGACGGGGGCTTGAAGCGGCGCTGAAACAGCGCCTCGCGAGGTGTGGACGCCGTTGGCACAATTGCCTTGCCACAACGTGCTGGCATAGCTTTCTTGCCAGCACTAACATTTCCCCCGCGCGTGTTTTGCTGCTCCGCCGGTGCCGGTGCCGGTGCAGCCGTGTCATTGGCGAGGGGCCGCGCGCAGCTAGCATCGTTGAATTGCAACGCTTCCGCTGGGATGCAGCCCTCGCTCCACGGATCATATGCGCCAGCTGCAAAGCGCACCTTCTTGCGCTGCTTCTTGCGCCGCGCCTTGGAACCGCGCCACGCCCGGAGGCTGGCATCAAGTGCCGCACGTCCCTCGTCCACTGCATTCTCACGCCGTATCAACCGTGCTGCGCGCCGCTCACCGCGCGATGCCGCCCGCCCCTCCCTTTCCGCCGCCCGCGCAAGCCCTGCACACAGCCGCTTGATGCATTCCGCACGGCTGCCCAGCGCAGGAAGGCCGCGCTCCCGCAGCCCCGCACGCAGCTGCCACTCGGGCAGCGCATCCAACACCACACCGTTAAGCATCAGCGCTGCCTTCCGCGCAGCACCGTCTTTCGCTTGCTCGGCGGTTCGCGCTAGTGATGCGCCCTGCGCTGCAGCTGCAGCGACGTCGGCGCGTGCCGCTTGCTCGTCCTCTTGTTCTCTCTGGCGCCGCGCTTGTCCATCCGTCAGCTTGGGGCGCGTGACCGAAAACTGCGCGCCGCCCTCGCCTTCACTGCTGCTGGCGCTGCTGCTGCTCGTCTCTCCCAAGTGGTGGCTATCCGCCGCACGCCGTCGCACGCGCCGCCCATCGCGCACCTGCAAGCGCCCAGCCGATATGTGCAGCGCACTTTGTGCACTGAGCTGGTCCACGCGACATGCTGCAACCGTTGCAGCCAGCTCCGCCACCTCTGCATCTTGGTGCGCCGCCAACGCCTCAACCGCTGTCGGAGCCTGGAGCAGCGCCGCATCTCGCGCCCTCCGCACGAGGCGCGCCGCTTCTTGCTTGCCGATGGGCTTGATGTCCTCTTGCTTGGCGTACAAGCC
>Ga0308021_10000916_pt1 | contig 13531 bp, 14 predicted proteins | sample Neamet351_FD_201296 | JGI IMG/M metagenome (GOLD analysis project Ga0308021, IMG submission 201296) | Marine microbial communities from water near the shore, Antarctic Ocean - #351 | ecosystem: Environmental > Aquatic > Marine > Unclassified | place: Southern Ocean | collected 2014-10-02
AAGCAGAGCCCATATATCCCCCCAGCCGGGGTTTTCACGGATACCCGGAAAGGCCCGCAGGCCCCAGGGATGGTAAACTTGCAGCACGAAGCCCGCGCAGCTGATACTGGATGCGAAGTCCCGGTAGACCCACTGATCTAGTATGTCTCGACTTGGCATGTCTAGGCTAAAGGGTAATGCGGGGTCGTCTGAATTGAAAACCTCACTTTGGCACACCAGCTGTGGGTGGGACTCCAGCAGGCTGCGCAATAAATGGGTGCCGGAACGCAGGTGAGAGATAATTACAAACTTTGTGTATGCCATGTAAACATCCTTGTCAGTAACGGCTAAATCTGATTAGCTTAGCCTATTCCTTCCCATCCTTCCCATCTTTCCCTCCTCATAGAGACACCGGCCAATGGACGACCTAATTTTCGCGCTGCTTGATACTTCCGCTGTGTTCCCAGGGGAGGGAGCGGCCGCCAGAGCACGCGAGCTGACCATCGCCTGGACGCGGTTCAAATACAGTGGCGAGATTCTCGAACATAGCGACCCTGACGTCTTGTTACAGCAGGCACTGGCAACAGGTGCCAGTTACTGTGTCCTGCAGCCTTACGGTTACCTGCTGGCGGAAGTGTGGCGGCCCGAGGACGGGGATGTAGCCGAGGTCATGGCAGCCATTCGCGAGGCCTTTGCGTCTGACGAATTTCTGGTGGCGGGATCTCATCCCGGTGATGGCGACGTGGATTGGCGCAACGATCCAGGTTTGCTGCTAATCGATCTGCAGCGCTTGCGCAAACTTCCCACTCAGGGGTTTGATCTTTTAGAGCCCACGCGAGCGGGTGATGATTTCCATTCACTGCCTGCATCTGTGGCACGCAACGTGGTGCCACTGGATCCAACCCAAAGTACCTTGCCGTGCGATATCACGGATGAGCCTGTGTGTTCTGACAAGTTGTTCGAAAATGGCCGAGATTTTCTCCACGGTATCGATACACTGACCGCCAATTTACGCCGCGCTGTGTTTGTTTGGAACATCGAGCCCTACGCCGATATCGAAGTTCCGCCACCGCAGTTCCAACTGCCGGTGCGGACACTCTATACCGTTTCAGCGGGTTTCAAACCTAACCGCATGCTGCAAACCCACAGCTTTACCGCCGATACCCGCATGGTGGTGTTCGACTACAGTCCGCGGGGTTTGGAGTTCAGGCGCCTGCTTCAGGAGGATTGGGACGGCGCTGACTATCCGACCTTCCTGCGCAAGTTATTCCGCAAGCTTCCTCCCGCGGATACCCACTACCTGTTATGGGATGGAATGACGCCAGATAATCTGGACTGGGGGCTGGTCGAGACGCGTTGGCAGCAGGAGCTGGCTTCTTGGGGTGGGGAAGAAAAGCTCTACCAACATTGGCAGCTATTTCGACAGCTGAAAATCGAATACGTGCACTGTGACTTACTGGAGCAGCCGGAAGCGCTGCTGGAGCGGATCGAGGACGAGCCGGGTGCGATGATCTGGTGGAGCAACGCATTTTTCTCGATCTACAGCATCTGGCATTATAGTGCCGAGCAGCGGCGCCAGATTTTCCGGCGCTGGATCGATAGCTTGTCACGCAAGAACCCCGACTTGTGGCTGCATGGTTCAGACTGCAACAACGCCAGCGTGAATGGCTGCAGCGCCGGCGAGTACGCTGCGTGGCTGCAAGTGAATACGTCCGATCCGCTGGATGAACTGCGCCCGAAAGGGCTCAGCATACGGCAGATACGCTACTGAATTATGGTTCCTGAGCAAGCGAGAGAAATAGACTGCTATTTCTGATATTTTTTCGCTACACGGTGTATGTAGTTCAAGCGACTGCGTACCACCTTCACGTCAAAGACCCGGATGATGCGAAAATATTTTTTGCCAATATCCCCTTTAAGTTACCTATGCTTCAACAGAGTCAGCGAGGAAATTTAGCCTCGACAGGCTGTATATATGACGTATACGTAATCGCGGGAATCGTGCGCGCGGCGCGGCTGACTCGGCATCGGCCATGCGGCAGATATGCTATTGTTTGACTGATGAAATTAGCAATTCTCACAGTACACGTTCAATTCAGCGTAATATATTCAGTTCAAGGCTGTGCATAGGAGGCAGTAGTGGAGTATTTTGAGTGGCTCGAGCTAAGCCCTCTGGGAGACTGGGTGGCCACTTCAACATGGGGCTACCCAATCCTGCTGTCCTGTCACGCCATCGGGCTCGCCGTGGTGGCTGGATCTCTCGCCATGGTTGATCTGCGTGTCATGGGATGCTTCCCCGGCTTGGAAATTTCCCCCCTGCGTTCTTTGATCAAGCTAGCCTGGGTTGGATTTATAGTGAACCTGATATCGGGATTTTCGCTGTTCGCTGGGCAGGCGACCTACTTTATTAACCACCCGGCATTTTTGATCAAAATCACCTGTATTTCGCTCGCTTTAGTTAGCTCCGCGCGCTTACAGAGCCTCCTCAAACAGCACGCGGATGACTGGGATGGAGGCGGTATTGTTGGCTCAAATGCCAAAATCTTGGCACTTAGCTCATTGCTGTTGCTGTGCGCGGCAATGATTGCCGGCCGTTTAATAGCCTACATAGAGTGAGCAGGTAGCCGCCATGGAACAATGGATATTAACGACTTCGCTGCATACCTGGGTAATCGATACGCCCTGGGCCTGGCCGTTGTTTGAGACGCTGCATTTTTTTGGCTTGTCGCTGATGCTGGGCGCATTGTTCGTGGTCGACTTAAGGCTAGTCGGGCTTTTTCGTGGCCTGTCTATACAGAGAACACTTCAATTATTGCCCTGGGCCTCCTTTGGTTTTGGGATTAACCTGTTCACAGGTCTCATGTTCTTGATGGGCGATCCCGAGCGCTACTTCAGCCACACGGGTTTTCGAATAAAAATGCTATTGATAGTCCTGGCCGGGATCAATGTGTTGTGGTTTGTGCTGCGCATCGGCGGTCCTCTACAGACCTGGCCGGGTCATTCGAATACGCCGTTGGAGGCCAAGCTTATTGGGGTATTGTCTTTAGTATTGTGGTTTGGCGTGTTGATTATGGGCAGGCTTATCCCCTATGTGAGTACCGGATGAGGGTGGTGGGTAAATTAGTGCTCTGCCTGGCTCTGCTGTCACTAGGCATTGTCGTCGAGGCGCACGAAGTCAACAAAGAAGACATGTTGGCAGTGCGCGCCTTGGCCGGCGTGCAGCTAGGTCACTATATTTGGCTGGGAGCCAAACACATGGTGACAGGCTACGACCACCTTCTGTTTCTTCTGGGTGTTATTTTCTACATTGTGCGCCTGCGCGACGTACTGATATTGGTCACACTGTTTGCACTGGGGCACAGCCTCACGTTAATTTTCGGGGTTTTGCTAGGCTGGTCAGTCAACCCGAATCTGATCGATGCCATCATCGGGCTTTAAGTTATTTACAAAGGCGTCGATAATCTCGGTGGTTTAACCTCCATCTTTGGCGAGCGTCCACAGGAAAAAATTGTCGTCTTTGCGTTCGGTCTGTTTCATGGTCTCGGGCTGGCGACTAGACTGCAGGCACTGGCCGTGCGAGATGATGGGCTGATAGCCAATTTACTGGCCTTTAATATTGGCGTTGAGTTGGGGCAGGTTGTGGCCTTGCTTGTCGCATTGTGCTTACTTAACTATGTGCCAATGCTGCGCGATAATCGGGCCGTCGCAACTACCGTCAATATTGCTATCGTCGCCGCCGGCATTGCATTGGTCGTCTACCAACTTAACCAGTATTTTCAAGTGGCATAACCAACTACGGGCAAACAGTGCAGCCCCACAGGACAATCATGAATCGATCGAGTTTAGTTTTTATTTTGCTTGCCGCGTTACTGCTCAGCGGCCTGTTTATGCTGGACACGGGGCCGAAGCAAAAAGTGCTTCTGCAAGCGCCAGATGTTACAGCCCTTGTAGAACCCACCGGGCTAAGCTATCGTTTTTACGACCCCTTCGAGGTTGAGATACAGTACGATGAGTACCAAGATCCCGTGGCCTATGCCCTCGGGGAAAACTACATGCCCGGTAAAAAACCTTTCGCCCAAGAGCATCTCGAGATTACGCTACCTTTGGATGGTGTTGTGGAATACAAAGCCATCATGGATGAGGGCGATAGCATCGTCTATCGTTGGCAGGTAAAAAAGGGTGAGACCTACTTCGACTTTCACGGCCATCCCACTACGGGAGAAACCGAGTTCTATAATCGCTACCGAGTGGGAGAGTCAGACAGCGGGAGTGGCTCCATTGTCGCCGCATTCAGCGGTCAGCACGGATGGTATTGGATGAACATCTCTGACCACCCCATTGTCATCGAACTGGATGTCGCTGGTTTCTTCGATAGAATCGAGCGTATAGCGATAGAATAGGCGGCTGGGGACATAGTTAGATATAGGAATAGGTCTTTACAGGAAATCAAATAAGAGGCATTTACTATGAAATTTAATTTTCACCTGACATCATTGCTGCTACTTACATCACTGCTTGTGCCGGGAAAAGCACTATTTGCTGCCGGAGAACCTGCCACTAAAGACATTGACCTGCGGTCCTATCATTTGGGTGGAATAGCCAGTTGGTCCGAAGTCGTCAGCATTGGTATTAAGAAGATGGCCCTCAGCTCAGCGATGTCCGAGGAGGAAATGGATGAATTACTTGAGGCTGCTCAGGGCATAGCGATGAATGCCGAGGTATCGACCTACCGGGAAAGCAACTTCCTTGCAACGGATCTTTTTCCGCTGTCAGCAACCCAGGACAAGCACGTGCTGATTATTTATAGGGGTAACATCCTTGACGACTATCTTGCGCTTAAAAAGCGCAAAGGAGAGTTGCTCGGAGTAGATAAGTACGACGCTGCTGCGCGCAAAGAAATAGCTTGGGCACTGGGAGAGCTGCTCAGTTACCCTGAGACAAAAATCAATCAACTACTGAGCAGGAACTAAACTACCACGCAACAAGACTCAGCTATCCTGGGGCTGCAATTTCTGCTCCTGGCGGCGTTTTTCCGCGTCGTCCAGTACGCGGTCCTGTTCGCTGCCCACCGTATTGCCACCGCGATACACAGTGCCGTCCTCTTTTACTATCAGTTTCCAGTCCATCTTATGACCGCCATCGCGAGCGGGGTTGCCGGATATTTTGATCACATCACCCGGGGGCAATGTATCGTTTTTCCAACCTCTACGTTTTAAAATAGCCGCCGCATTGCCCTCAGCCAGCCAGTGCTGAACTGTACCTTCAGCTGTTGTTACATCAAAATAAATACGGGCATGTGGATTAATCAGGCGAAACTTGGTGACCTTACCCTCAACGCTAATCATCTGGTCTATCAGGTAGTGGGAAGCCGGACTATGATGCGAGGACACTGGCAGGGAAGCCATTAAACCGATCAAAAGTATTGGATACAGTTGTTTTTTCATAATCACGCCTTTCATTCCTAGTGGCTAGTATTCGCCTGTAATGGCTTCGCAGATAAACTCATCGAGCTCCCAATCAGGTGCCGGCAAATAGCTTCGCTGGTTTTCGTAGGGTTTACGAAAATGCATCGGGTCGATAATAGCCAGTTCCAGATCCAGTCGTCCGCTATCTGGGTTCAAGGTGTAGCGCTCTACAAAGCGTGTGTCCTCACTTGGGGCGAGGGCTCCACCACCAGGAACACCGATTATATTAGATATGACACGTGTTGTTTCCACGATGAAGGTTGACCCCGCGTAGCGGCCAGTTGAAACTCCCAGTCGAGTGAGCGCCGCATCAGAAGCTATACTGCCGTCCATATAAACTGTGCGAACTGCATTCCAGTATTCATAGCGCATAATGACTTTATCGTCGAACTGTTGTATTTCCATAGGCACCGGTGCGGTAATCTGATGACGCAGGCTGTCACCTTCAGGGGTACAGTCAAGGGCGGCCCCCTCCTCCGGTCGGTATTCTGTCGCCTTCTGCTGGGCAAGCGGAGTTAATAAATTAGTATTAAATTCTTTTTCATAATCCCGCATATCGTAGAACAGTTCTTTTACAGACCTGCTTTCATTCGGGTCTTGCAGCAACGACTGCAGGTAGTTAAACCCAGTCAAAGAGCACCCTGTACGTGCACAGGCGAGGTCTTCGATGCGCCAACGGGAATCTTCAGGAGAGAGCAGGGCATTGGTCCAAACACCGCTGATATCGGGAATATCTTGTTCGTCAATAGAGCTTGAATTACACGCGCTTACTGTCGAAAAAATTAGAAGAGCAACACCATTGCGGAACAGGTTTGCCCGGCCTCTTGTACGTTTCAAAACAGTGTTCTTCATTTTAGTGCCACGTCTAGTCAGGTTGAACTCGATAAGTATACGGTACAGATGTATCTGTGTCCCGCGCTCAGGCTAGCTTTCAGCTCATCACGGGACCGCTTAATTCCTAGTGCTTATATTTGACTGAAAGCGTATCGCCGTATCGCGCAGCCACAACAATTTTGGACCCCGCCCCGGCGACTTCCCTTGCCAGTTTTGGTACAAGGTAGCCTGGTAGGCGGGACGCTATTTCACCCATTAGCAAAGCTGCGCGTTGTTCGGATACATCAAAGTGTGCTCCGCCTTGAACTTTGTCGAGCAGGTGCAGGTAATAAGGCAATGCACCTGCGGAAAATAATTTGTCGCTTAGCGCGACAAGGGTGTCGGCATCGTCGTTTACACCGGCTAGCAACACGCTTTGGTTTAGCAAGGTGATGTCGCGTCGTTTCAATGCGGACATGGCAATGCGGACGGAAGGGTCTATTTCGTTAGGATGATTGCAGTGCACGACCATAATGGTTTGCAGTTGTGGGTGGCAAATAGCGTCCAGCAAGGTATCGGTAATACGCTCTGGTATAACAATAGGTAGCCTAGTGTGGATGCGCAGCCGACGCACATGATCAATGCTGGCTATCTCGGCGACCAATTCAGCCAGCTGTCCATCGGTGGCAACCAGAGGGTCACCGCCGCTCAATATCACTTCCTTGATACTGCTGTCGTGGCGGATGTAGAGTAGGGCTTCTCGCCATTGCTCACGGCTATTCTGGTTATCGCTATAGGGGAAGTGACGACGAAAACAGTAGCGGCAATTTACCGCGCAGCCGCCACTTACAATTAACAGGGCGCGGCCATGGTACTTGTGGATGATACCGCGCTGCGGGTTGCTGGAGCCCGTTTCACCCACCGGGTCGCGCTCGTAACCTGGGACTTTCTGCAATTCCTGTGCGCTGGCAAGGACTTGTAGTAATAGAGGATCTTTCGGGTCGCCCGGGACCATACGGTTAACAAAAGCCAAGGGTACTTTAAGGCTGAATTCGGCACTGGCCTGCGCGGAAAATCCTACCTGTTCTGCTTTCAAATCAAGTCTATGTAATAACTGGTCTGCTGCGGTGAGGGTATTGCGTAGTTGTTGTTGCCAGCTATCACTGACATGAATTAGCTCATTTTGAGAAATCACAGGCGCCCTTTGCATAACTTACGACCGATGTATTAACCGGTGGCTATTCTAGCAACGAATGGCCCCCGAGTGTGACACCAGCCACGGTATTTAGTACAGAAGGCTAGTTGTGTGGTGCTCCGGCTAGCCAAGGCGATCGCGCAAACTGTAAAACAACATGCCGGCTACCAAGCCAGGCCAGCGCAGTAAGGTGCCGCCCGGGAAGGTGTGTGAGGGTATCTTAGCCATAACATCAAAACGTTGGGCGGTGCCGCTGATCACCTCCGCCAATAGTTTTCCTGCCATTGTTGCGGTAGGTACACCGTGGCCGGAATACCCGTGGGCATAGAAAACATTGGGAGACAGTTTGCCGAAGTCAGGCATACGGTTCATGGTGATGGCCAGCGTGCCTCCCCAGCCATAATCTATACGTGTTTCCGCTAATTCTGGATAGATCTGCAGCATATATTTGCGCACAAACGCTTTAATATCTGTGGGGAAACGACGTGTGTAATTTTCCCCGCCTCCAAATAACAGCCGATTGTCTGCGGATAACTTCCAATAGTTAACAACAAACAGGGTGTCAGACATGGATGTGTCGTCGCGGATCAACTGTCTGGCGAGGGCCTCTGATAAGGGTTCGGTGGCTAACATAAAATTGTTGATGGGCATGATTCGCCCAGCGGTACGAGGCTCTAGTTTTTCAAGGTAGCCATTGCAGGCCAGCACCAGATAGCTTGCAGTTACTGTGCCGCTAGCGGTGTTAACGGTGACATTCCCGTCCTGTGAATAAGATAATACGCGGCTGTATTCATAGAGCTGAGCACCCAGCAGCGATGCGCCTTTAGCGAGCCCCTGTGCGTACTTTAGTGGGTGTAGGTGCCTACTTGTTTTATCGAGAAGGCCGCCATGGAAGCCCCGGCCACTGGTCATTTGGGCCACTTCTGCGGGTTCTACGTAAGCTATTCCACTGTGGTTGTAATGGCGTTGTAAGTGCTGGGCATACGCGCGCAGTTCGTCATTTTCGTGGGCTTTGGAAGCCAGGTGCAGGTTTCCCTGTTTCAACTCGCAGTCAATATTGAATCGTTTAATAAGGCTGGCAACGGTGTCATTGGCTTCCAGGCCAATCTCCCACAGTTGCTTTGCATGCTCCATGCCGACCATGGTTTCCAATCGGTCCTGGTCTACTCGCTGGCCCACACCCACATGGCCACCGTTACGCCCGGAGGCTCCCCAACCCAATTTATTTGCCTCCAGCAAGGTCACACTGTAGCCCCGTTCGCGCAGGTGGATAGCGGCTGATAGTCCAGTGAAACCGCCGCCAATGATGCACACATCGGTGGTGTGTTCACCCTCCAGTGCAGGCAGCGCCATGTTGCGGTCCGCCGATGCCGCATACCAGGAGTCGATATGATCACTACCGGTTCCGGTTCTTGTGTTTTCCGAGGAATGTTGGTTTATCATGCCGCAACTATACGCGTTTGGTGTGCTGCTAAAGGATACCACTATGGGGGTAGAACATACGCTAGGGCTTGAATCGACGTTCTGTGTGCTGCGATACTTAAAGCTCACTATTAAATTGAGAAACGTATGAGTTCCGATCGGGTCGATATCGCGCATTGGTTAACACAGAACCAGATAAGTGAAGTCGAGTGTTTGATCCCCGATATTTCGGGCAATGCGCGGGGGAAATTTGTTCCCGTCGAGCAATTTATCGGCCAGAGTGAGTCGCGGCTGCCTGAAGCGGTACTCATTCAAACGGTGACGGGTGAGTATTCCGATACACATTGGGACTTTGTTGAGCCCACCGATGCCGATATGCTGCTCCTGCCCGACCCTGACACCTTGCGTGTTGTGCCATGGGCTAACAAGCCAACGGCGCAGATTATCCACGATTGTTTCACTATGGACGGTGAGCTTCACCCGCTGTCCAGCCGCAATATCCTGCGCCGCATACTCAATTTATACGAGGAGGATGGACTTCGACCTGTAGTTGCTCCCGAAATGGAGTTTTATCTGGTGGCTAGAAATACTAATTTTTCCGATGTATTACAGGCACCTATTGGCCGCTCGGGGCGGGCTGAGTCCTCGCGTCTGTCCTTTAGCATCGATGCGATGGCAGAGTTTGATGATTTTGTCGCTGATATGTACAGCTATGCCAGAGTGCAAAAGTTGGATGTCGACACCATTGTCCACGAAAACGGCGCTGCCCAAATGGAGATTAATTTCTCCCATGGCAATGCATTGAGTTTGGCAGACCAGGTTTTTTCATTTAAGCGCACAGTGCGAGAGGCGGCTCACAAACACGGCATCTATGCCACATTTATGGCCAAACCTATACAAAGCGAGCCGGGTAGCGCCATGCATATCCACCAGAGCGTTGTGGATATGGGCAGCGGGGAAAATATATTTATCGATGAGAACGCGCAGCACACGCCAGCGTTTCTGAGTTATATTGCTGGACTGCAGCGTTACACACCCGAACTAATCAGCTTATACGCATCTAATGTCAATTCCTACCGCCGTCTGGCGCCTGACATTGCCGCGCCGGTTAGCATGGACTGGGGCTATGACAATCGTACCACGGCCTTTCGGGTGCCCAACAGCCCAGCCCCCGCTACGCGAGTGGAGAACCGTTTCCCCGGTGCCGATGTGAACCCTTATCTCGCTTTCGCAGCCAGTCTGGGTAGTGGCTATCTGGGTATGAAAAAACAGCTACAGGCAACCCAGCCTCACCGTGGCATCGCCAATGAGGGCAAAGTGAATGTGGCGAGAAGTCTGGAAGAGGGCCTTCGTCACTTAAGCGATAGCCCGGAAATTGAAGAAATGTTTGGAGAGCGGTTTCTCAGCGCTTATACCGCAGTGAAGCTTCACGAATTTGAGGCGTTCAACCAGGTTGTAAGCGCCTGGGAAAGAGAACACCTGTTGCTACAGGTGTGAGGCGAAATAATGGAACCCATTAATAACAGTCTATTTGGCAGCGCGGCTCGTTACCGGGCATTTACTTTAGTCAAATATATTACCTACGCTCTTCTCAGTCTTAATGTGTATCTCTTTTTACAAGAAGAGTTACAGGCATTAGATTTCACCTTTGCGGGCGCCATAGAGCCGGGCCAGATTATTCAGAGCTTTTCGGCAACCATCGATACCGCGGCGTGGGTTGTATTGTTATTGCTATTCGAACTGGAAACTTCTGTACTGGATGATAGCAAACTGCACGGTTGGCTGAAGTGGACCTTACACGGTCTGCGTGGCCTTTGTTATATTGCAGTGGGTTATGCCTTCAGCGGCTATTATGCCGAGCTCATCACACTGTATAACGTTGCTCCTTTGGCTGGGGGAGATGCATGCTCGATGGTGGGGCAGCAGTTTTCAATGCTGGTCGATATGGACGAATATGTTCCCGTGGATACGACCACCTGCCTAAGCTTGGGGCCGGAGCTTCTGCGCCTCAATGGCTTTGACATTATCGCCGATTCCGAGACCCTGCACGCCGTGCAGTACCTTGCCTGGACCGATATATTTAACTCTGCTGCCTGGATTGGCGTGGTTGTCTTGTTGGAGATTGAGGTTCGCCTGCAACTGCGTGGAACCCTGTCGGGAAAAATAATGGGCATTAACAAATTCTTCAAACTGCTGGTCTACGCGATTCTTTTTTTCGCTGCAGTGTACTGGGGCCTGAAGGGAAGTTTCCTCGATTTTTGGGACGCTTGCCTATGGCTTTTTGCTTTTATTTTTATTGAAATGAACGTGTTTGAATGGCAGCACGAAACTAGCCAAGAAGAGGAGCTCTCCAGCCACAACCCATGACCGATTTATGTAGCCTGCGCCTGAATAGCGCTAGAAATGCGGTTGAAATTATCGACCAGACTCTGCTTCCTCATCAGCTCGAGTGGTTGGCCCTGGACTGTCTGCAAGCCTACTGCGAATCCATTAGCAACATGCGGGTTCGCGGCGCACCCCTGATCGGTATTACCGCCGCTTTTGGCCTGGCAACCGCGCTGCGCAATGATCCTTCTACCCATGGTTTAAATGCCGCCAAAGGAGCCTTACTTGCCACCAGGCCCACCGCCATAAATTTGCAGTGGGCTCTCGATGGAGTCACCTCTCACGTTCTTCCTCTGGAGCAATCCAGGCGGGCTGATGCAGCTTTTGAGTGTGCTTGCTCGTTGCGCGAACAAGATATTGAAAGCTGCTCAAGCATTGGCGAGGTCGGCCGGGGAATACTACAAGATTTACTGCTAGATCGTGGCTCTGAACAATTACAGGTAATGACGCATTGCAATGCGGGTTGGTTGGCCACTATCGAGTGGGGAACAGCGCTGGCGCCTATCTATAAAGTCCATGAAGCGGGTGTGCCTGTTCACGTATGGGTATCTGAAACGCGACCGCGTAACCAGGGCGCTTTTTTAACCGCCTGGGAATTGCAGCGAGCCGGCGTTCCCCACACGGTTGTGGCGGACAATAGCTGTGGCCACTTAATGCAGCAGGGTATGGTCGATTGCGTGATTGTCGGCAGCGATAGAACCGCAGCCAACGGTGACGTGTGTAACAAAATTGGCACTTACTTGAAGGCACTTTCGGCCAAGGCTAATGGCGTTCCTTTTTATACTGCGCTGCCGGTCTCTACTATCGACTGGTGTTGCACTACCGGCGCAGACATTCCTATTGAAGTGCGCGACAGTGGCGAGCTGTTGTCTATCGGTGGTATGGATGAGACTGATACCTTTCGCCAAGTACGGTTGGGCGGTGCCGGTAGCAGCGGACATAATCCCGCGTTCGATATTACGCCGGCAGAACTGATAACCGGGCTTATAACAGAGCGCGGTCTTATTGAGGCGAGTAGTACAGGTCTGTCTCGCTTGCGTTCGAATCGATAACACCCTTGAGCCAGCTTCCCCCGTCGGCCACAAACAATATTTCACCAATGCCGCCTGGGTGTTTGATACTCAGCTGCATGTCTTTCTTGGGTCTGTGTGCTTCCTTGGGTAGTTCCATCGCTGATAATGCATTGAAAGTGGCAGCAGCATCGAAATCAAAATGACAATGTAGTGTTTCTTCGCCACCGGTACGGGGACACAGCGCGGCATCTAATGTCAGAGTTTGGAGTGCAGATGTTGGGTCCAAATTGAGTACCTTATGATGCTCTTGCACCACATCAAACAGTATCTCGAAGAGTTCTTCGCGGTGTGCTAGCGCCATTAGATAGATGGTGTTGCGCCCCTCGTATATCGACATTCTGTTTTCGAGGTTTATATCTTCTATGTGATCGCGAAAGTGGTAGATAATTGCGCGTAAACAATCGCGCAATAGTGGAGAGACTGCTACTTCTGCACGCAACGCCAGCAACCGTGTCGTCAAGGGCATAATGTGGCCATGCACCATGAGAATGTGAGCACTAATTAAGAAGTAACCCTCTTCTCCCTGCTGCCGGTTAAAGGTGTGGCAGGCCACAACATACTCGCCCTTGGCCTTGCCGTAGCCCGCTACGGGAATAGCTTCAATTTTGTACTCATCTCGCCTGCGATAGAACTCTGTGCCCGGTAGTAGGGTGTATCCGAAAATATTGATGTTGGGAAAGGTAGCAAGCAATTGGTCGAGATTTTTTTCAAACTCCGGCAGCGTGTCTCCGGGGAGGCCCCATATCAGCTCTGCCGCAATGGGTACATTCAGCTCTGACATGCGTTTGGCGATAGGGGCATACTCGTTGGAACTCATGTTCTGGCGATTGCTGAGGCGCAGAGCCTCGGGCGTGAGTGTCTGCAAAGCCAGCTGGTAATGCGGCAACAATTGGCTGTGGTGTAGTAGTAGAGCTATTTTCTGTACCGCAGGTGTGTGAGCTTTAGACCAGGAGGTTGCGAATGATAGAGGTAGACCCGTTTTCTTTTTCAGCGCTACTATTAGCTCGGCCTTTTCCATGTCTTGTTTTAGTGCGCCAAAATTTGAATCGGCGAGCCAGATGTCCTTGATACCTGCGGCAATTATTTTGTTCCAGTCTGAGATAATTCTGCTCATAGACCACTGATACATTTTACTGCCAATGGCTCCCGTTCCCCATTCACAAAAGGCACATTTAAAAGGACAGCCCCGACTGGTTTCA
>Ga0308021_10000917_pt1 | contig 13529 bp, 10 predicted proteins | sample Neamet351_FD_201296 | JGI IMG/M metagenome (GOLD analysis project Ga0308021, IMG submission 201296) | Marine microbial communities from water near the shore, Antarctic Ocean - #351 | ecosystem: Environmental > Aquatic > Marine > Unclassified | place: Southern Ocean | collected 2014-10-02
TAGGCATTGTACACGCCAATTTGCCAACTGGATTCACCCCATGGCTTAGGTTTGGTGTAGGTGATGGACATATCCAATCGGTGGTAGGCTGGCTCCCTGAAATTGTTGCGACTGCCAACCTGTTCGATTATCGGGGACCAAGATGACTGATTTGGACTCGCAAAGTATTGGCGTGTCGCTAAGGTGGTGGCCCTACCTGTTCCGTACACCCAAACCACACCAGCACTCAGGTACTCATTGAACTTGTGACTCATAGTGAATGACAAATCATGGCGGCGATCAAAGGTGTATGGGTAGGGATCACCAAAGTTGATTTCATCAAATTGTCGCATGGTTTTAGCCCACGTGTAGCCCAACCAGCCAGTGGTCCTGCCACGGCGTTTTTCCAAAAGGAGTTCTGTGCCATAGGCCCATCCCCTGCCGGAGGTTACTTTTTCCTGCCAATCATCAAAGCCAAACAAGAAGGATGCCCCGTCCTTGTATTCTATCAGGTTTTGCATGTCCTTGTAATACCCTTCTAGGGTCAGTTCCCAGCCCTCGCCAAAGTTGTAGGCATAGCCAATGGCTGTTTGCCAAGCCTCCTGTGGTAGGATATTCTCTGTTACAGGAACCCACAGATCCGTTGGCAGACCAATGGTTTGGTTGGCCAACAAATGCATGTACTGTGTCATTTCAACGTAAGACCACTTGATGGAAGACTTCTCATTCAATAGGTAGCGAGCTGACAAGCGTGGCTGCAAGCTCAAGTAGTTAGATTCACCGACATTGAAGCCATTCAAGTGCAAGCCCATGTTGATGCGCAAACGGTCTCCCAATTTCCAGTCATCCTGGACGTAGGCAACATAATCCATGGCAGTCTGTGGGAAGGAGCCAAACGACGTGTCAAGGGTTCCGGCGCCTCCTGCATTCACTACGATTGAATTCACCCCTGGCTCAAATTGATGGCGAGTTAAGCCGCTACCAAATTTGATGGTGTGATTGGGGCTTGGACGGTAGTCAAAATCCCATTTGACACCCATGTCCTCAATCTGACTCAAGTAAGACAATTGGAAGGATTGTGTTGTGGTTGTGCCCAATTGGATTTGCGATTGCTCCAAACCTATATCTGTTAAAAAGCGGTACCGACTAGAGATCGCCGTTACATTGCTGAACAATTTTGGGTTGATCAACCAGTTCCATCGCGCCGTAGCAATCTTGTTGCCCCAATTCAAAGAAGCATTGGTCTTTGTCTCATCAGTTATACCATTGTTCTCAAATGACTCACTGGTGCGGATATACGCCTCATCCAAGCCTTCATAGTAGCTGAAGTAGAGGTGATGGTTGCGATTGATCTTGTGACTGATTTTGCCATTGAGGTCATAGAAATAGTAACCACCTGCTCCCGCGCCATCTGATTGATTCTTAATGAATGGCTGAGCCAAGACATCCAAGTAGGTCCGGCGACCACTAAGAAGAACTGAGGTTTTGTCACTGATGATTGGACCCTCTATGGTGAGTTTTGACGAGATCAGGCCAACCGAGCCTTCACCATGCCAGGCTTTCATGTTACCTTCTTTCATGCGAACATCCAACACCGATGACAACCTACCGCCATACTCTGCCGGGAACCCACCTTTGATTAACTGCACATTGTTGATGGCATCTGAGTTGAAAACGGAGAAGAAACCAAAAAGGTGGGACACATTGTATACTGGCACCCCATCAATCAAAATCAAATTTTGATCAGGTCCACCGCCTCGAACATAAAAGCCAGAGGTTCCTTCCGTGCCACTCTGGACCCCAGGCAACAATTGGATGGCTTTTAATATGTCTGTTTCACCCAATAGCACAGGCAAATTCTTCACTGACTTCATGCTCAGGGTAATGCTGCTCATTTGGGTGCGAACCTGCACATCACCTGCGCGGTCTGCAACCACATTCACCTCATCAAGTAACTCGTTGGCCGGGATCATTTGGATGTCTAAATCCCTTGCTTTGTTTCGATTCAAACGAAGCCCTTCAAGGAAAGGTGTGTAACCAATGAAACTGATTTGCAATGCTGCGCTGTCCTTGGAGACTGACATGGAATAGAAGCCATAGACATTGGTTGTCGTTCCCTGCTTGCTGAGTAAATCAAAAACATAGGCGCCAATGAGCTTTTCACCTGTTTGTGCATCCTGGACAAAGCCGTTGATGACATACTGATTTTGTGCAATGGAAGCCAATGGAAGCAAGGTTAGTAACAACAGGGTGGTGAGATGCTTCATTTTCATAATGAGTTAGTTAGATCGTGCTGCGCAACAAGCATGCCAAAGCGGGCTCAAAGGTAGAGCCCATAAATCCTTCAGCCTGATAGCAAGGATTCCTCAAAAAGCCTTAAATTCACAACCACAATCAACCTAAACACCCATGAAGCGATTTGCTCTAGCCACGTTGGCCCTGTTCCTTTCTATAGGCGTCCAAGCCCAATCCCTGACTCAAACAGTCCGAGGCTCCGTTTTTGATGCGGAATCCAAGTTCCCACTGATTGGTGTCGCTGTACAAATTGGCGATGCCTCTATGCAGAGCAATGAAGAAGGCCTCTTCACGTTCACCAATATCCCTATTGGTCGCCAAACTGTGCAGTTTCAAATCATAGGCTTTGAGCCGCAATCTAAAAGTCTGATTTTAAACTCTGCCAAGGAAGGTATTGTGCATGTTGGCCTGGTTGAATCAGCTACTGAAATCGGCATGGTGGACATTCGCGCTGGCAAACGCGGTGAAGCACAAAATGAGATGGCCACGGTATCAGCAAGGCAATTTTCTGTTGAAGAGACCAACCTTTATGCAGGATCTCGCGGCGAGCCCGCCCGCATGGCAACCAACTTTGCTGGCGTGCAGGGTTCCGACGATCAACGCAATGACCTGGTGATTCGAGGCAACACACCAGCAGGTGTACTCTACCGCATGGAAGGCATCAACATCCCTAACCCCAACCACTTTGCTATTCCTGGCACAGGCGGCGGGCCATTGACCATTCTGAACAACAAGTTCTTATCAAACTCAGACTTTTTCACCGGTGCCTGGCCCGCACAATACGGCAATGCTATTTCCGGCGTCTTTGACTTGAACATGCGAGATGGCAACAACCAATCTTTTGAAGGCAGTGCGCAGCTCGGCCTGTTAGGTACCGAGTTGCTACTTGAAGGACCTCTAGGCAAAGGGGCTCGAGCTCCCTCCTTTTTGGGTGTCTACCGCTACAGCACGTTTTCCGTGTTCAAAGCATTGAATATCGATTTAGGCACCAATGCCATCCCAGAATACCAAGATGGTGCGTTTCGACTGACATTCCCCCTTGCCAACAATGGCAAACTAGCGCTATGGACCATGTTTGGTGTGTCCGACATCAATATCCTGATCAGTGAAGACGTGGAAGTCAGTGAGGACTTTGAAAGCTATGGCATGACTGACAGGGATCAATACTTTGGATCAGAGATGATTGTGTCAGGTCTTTCCTACTCACGTCCCTTGGATGCCCGCACCTTCCTGAAGGCAGGATTGGCCGTCAGCTCAGCAGTGACCACCTCGGTCAACACCAAGCTCAAACGAACCATTGACACCCTGCCAGACAATGTCTACCACTGGAATGTCCTGGCCAATGACACAATGCTCAACTACACCTTCCGAGAGAACAAGATTCATAGCTTTTTGTCTTGGAACAAGAAGCTCAGCAACCGAGCCACCCTTCAAGCGGGCATCAACATCGATTACTACATGCTGGATTACCAAGACTCCATCCAGGACGTTTACGGCCCGGACTCTCTCCAGCCATGGCGTGTACAGTGGGCTGCCAATGATGCATGGGCCATTGTTCAGCCTTATGTCAGCTACAAGAATCGCTTGACCGATCAATTGACACTGACTGCAGGCTTAACCAGCTTATGGGCTGGCGTGAACGATTCATCGTTTTCCCCTATTGAGCCAAGGCTAGGCTTCTCATACCAAGCCAATGAGACTGATAGGTTTTTCATTGGAACGGGTTTACACAGCCAGATCCAGAGCCCCTACCTCTATTACTATTCAATGACCACGGAAAATGGCGACCCTCAGGAGCACAACGCGGATATTGGCTTAACCAAAAGCTGGCACATTGCAGGTGGTTGGGACCGCAAATACCAAGGGCCATTCCGGACCAAGGCAGAGGTCTACTACCAAAACTTATGGGACATCCCGGTGGAACAGTTTAAAATGAACCCCGCATCTGGCATGAGAGACCTCGGGTCATCCTTCTCAATGGTCAATGCTGGAACAGGATTTGGCAGGCTATGGCCTGATACCTTGATGAACCAAGGCATCGGTCGCAACTATGGTCTTGAACTCACCATGGAGCGCTATTTCTCTGACGGCTTCTATTTCTTGACGACTGGAAGCTTGTTTGAAGCCAAGTACCAAGGGTCTGATGGCGAATGGCGCAATACAACCTTCAATGGCCGCTATGCCTTGAACGTCATTGCAGCAAAAGAAATCAAAGTGGGGAAAAATTCCTCATTCAATATTGGTACCAAATTCACCACCATTGGTGGGCGTTGGTTTGGCCCTGTAGACCTCGGGGAATCTGAAAAAACCTTGGAGATTCAGTACATTAGCGAAACAGCCAACACGGAGCAATACTCAGCTTACAAGCGATTCGATTTGAAATTAGGCTACAACTGGAATTACCCTAAAACCTCATGGGAATTCGCGTTGGACCTATCCAACCTCACGGGAGAAAAGAACCTCCTTCAACTCACCTACGTGGCTGATGACACAACTAACCCAGTGCGAGAGGAGTACCAGCTTGGCTTATTTCCGGTGTTCTACCTCAAGTGCGATTTCTAATTGCTGGCTAAGAGCATCTGCTTACAACCAACAAGGCTGCCCGAAAAGGCAGCCTTGTTGGTTTCATTGGTGATGCAAGATGAAAAAAATGCCATCAAGGTTGCTTGGATTGCTGCAATGCGCCAACGACTGCCAGCTGCCAGTTGCGAGGCAGGAGCCTGGTCAAGCGTGGCGCCAAAGCATTCATCAAGCCCGGTATCACCCGTCGTCGGCCGGCAAGCATGGATCGCCAACCAGCTTTCGCGACGGATTTTGCGGACATCATGGGGATGAGGCCTCCTTTTTCCAGCTGAATACCCTCCATTTTTGCGCGGGCAAAGAATTCTGTTTTTGTTGGACCTGGACATAACGTGGTGCATGTCACTCCACTGCCCTTGAGTTCATGGTGCATGGCTTCAGAAAAACTCAAAACAAATGCCTTGCTGGCATAATAGGTTGCCAGATGAGGCCCTGGCATGAAGGCTGCGGTAGAGGCCACGTTCAAGATGCGGCCAGTGCCACGATTAATCATGCCAATTGCTGCAGTTCTAGACAAGGTGACCAAGGCCTTGATGTTGACAGCTACCATGTCATCCAGAACGGATTGCTTGCTTGCAACGATGTCACGCCCCAAACCAAAGCCCGCATTGTTGATCAGGGCATCCAATGGCTGATCCGAAATCCATGCCAACAAGGAAGCCAGCCCCTCTTCAGTGGAAAGGTCTGCCATATGGGTTTTGGCCGATGCGTATTTCGTTTGCAGTTCATCCAGGGCCTTGGCATTTCTACCCGTGAGCAATAGCTGCCAACCAGCATCATGAGCCAATTGAGCAAATTCAAGGCCTAAGCCAGATGTTGCGCCCGTGATCAATACCTTTTGTTGACTTTTCATTCTGATGCTAGTTAGTATTCGGTTGATTGCTTTGAAGTCGATGCAAGGTATTCATCAATCTGCCTATGCAACACTTGAAATCCATTCATTGCTGAAGCTATTACAATTGCTCATTCAAGAGCTGAAATACAATAATTGCAAAACAATTCACGTGACAATGAACTATATTAACATCGATAAATAAAGATGCGACTACCTTCGTGCACAAATAAAAAAGGACGAAGGGTCAACCCTCTCTATCAAAGGTTTCCAGTCAAAAGAAGAAGAGTTATGAAAGCGTTTAAACCCATGCTTACCCCAAGAGAGATGTTTGAAAAAGGAGTCTTTGGAGGCGCTTACTTTGGGCCTAATGCGGGACCAGATATGTCCCGAGAATTAGCAGATGTATTGGCAGATGAACTCAAAGAATTGGACTCAGACCTATGGTGTGCAGAGAGATACTTACCAAGAAGGAATAAGTTTCGCATAAGATCAGGGCTTAACTATCAGCAATGGATGAAATACCAATGGATCCACAAACAGGATCCTTATGGGTGGTTAAATTGGTACATACAGTACAATAGAGGGAGAAGAACGGCTGATGACCCTAGACAGATAAGCAGACATCAGAGCTTTTGTGGACCAAAAGGTAGGTGGCGCAATAACATTTATCAGAAGATACATGACACCGGTGATTGGCATACCGCGCCAAGAGTGCAGCAGAGCCTATTGCATTGGGCCTATGAGGTTAACGAGCACGACTACAACACGTGGATCGGGGAAAAATAAACGAAAGTCCTACTTGCAAAACATGAGATGGTCAAAATCTGTTTGATTTAATTGTCAATGGAGCAAGCATCAAATGTAAATTTACCGGATGAAAGATCTTTTGCTTGTTGCAATTCTGACAACATGCACAATCAGCCTTCACGCTCAAACAGCTATGGACCTTGAGGTGATCGAATGGGATGTTCCCATGCTACCTGCACATGTCACCTTGGACGGTATCATTCAGGCCAATGAATACGCTGGAGCAATGACCCTTGAGCTCAACTATGAGGTGCAGCCGGGTTACAACAGCAAGCCAGCTTTGCTCAGCACAGGCTACGCCTACCGGACCAATGAAGCGTTGATTCTAGCCTTTCGTTGTGAAATTGACCCGGAGGACTTCAGGGTAACCATGCAGCGTCGTGACATGGCGTGGGAAGATGACTTCATTGGCATTGCTTTGGACGTATATGGCGACACCAGGAATATGGTTTTCATTGCATCAAACGCCTTTGGTGTTCAGCTTGACTTGATTAAAAAAAATCCAGCAAACATGCGTGATGATTTTGATGTGTCCTACAACATCACCTATGAAACATGGGCAGACATACAGGACAATTACTACACTGTAGAGATGCGCATACCGTTCAATGCCTTGCAATTCCCCAATGAAGATTTGCAGCGATGGACGTTCTCCTTCTTCAGACAACAGTACACGCAAGGCGTTCAGGCTCACAGTCAGACCTTCTTTTCAGACAACAACATCCCCTGCTCGGACTGCCAGATGACAGATATTTTGATTCTTGACCGAATCCAACCAACAATGCGCACTGAGATTTTGCCCTATGTTTTTGGCTCAATGAATCCCAGTGGTCAAGCCATGGATCCTCAAATTAAGCTTGGCGGTAGTGCTTTCATTGGTTTGAATTCCCAAACATCCATTGAAATTGCCCTCAACCCAGACTTCTCACAAGTTGAAGCCGATGTCGCTCAAGTGGATGTCAATGCCGCCTTTTCCTTGCTCTACCCTGAGCGCCGTCCCTTCTTCAATGAAGGCAGTGACTTTCTTGAATCTCGATTGAAGTATGTCCACACAAGGGCTATTGCCAATCCTACAGCCATCGCTAAAAGCATATACCAGGGCAAGGATTACCGGACCTATTTGCTCTCTGGGTGGGATCAAGGGTCATCTTACTTGGTCTCCGGAGAGAATCGATCGTCCTATGGGGAAACCAAGGGCAACTGGTCATCGGTGATGAAGATTGAAAAACCTTTGGACAATGCATCCTCTGTTGGCTTGCTGACCACGCATCGCCTGCACCAAGGTGGCGGCTTTGGCCACACGGTGGCAGCTGACGCCAACATTCAAATCAAGAACGGTTGGCGCGTCCAGGCAGAACTTTCACGCACAGAAACCCAAGAGCCCATCGCAGACTGGATCAGCGATGCCGATGACTTTGAAGGCTACACGGGTAAATTAGACGGTGAGCGATTCAATGGCTATGCTGGTTTTTTCTCCTTGAGGCGTCAAAGAAAAACCATGGCTACACGTGCTGATTACATGGTCATCTCTCCGACCTTCCGACCGGAATTGGGTTTTGAACCACGGAACAACTACCGACGCTTCGAAATTGGTCAATCATTCAATGGTTTCCCCAACGGCAAGCACCTCAAAACATGGGGGACTTACACGGAAGTATCCCACTATGAAAATTTTGCTGGCGTTACCAAGGAGAATTCCTTGATGACGTTTGGTTGGGTTAACTGGAGCAACAACTTGAATACCCGGTTTTTTAGCAAATTCACACAAACAGAGAATTATTTGGGTCAAGATTTTTCCAACCTTTTTCGCCTAGGGGGCAATATCAGCTGGAAACCTAGCCAAACCTTCTCAATGGATCTAGGCGGTCGCGGAGGTCGTGCCATTGCCTACAATGAAAGCACGCCCAGGATTGGGATGAATCAAGATATCGATTTGAGAATCAACCTCCAACTGGCCAACAAGTTCAAATTGAGCAGCAGCATCAACTATGCGAGCATGCAAGAAATCAATGGCAGCGGAAGCATTTACCGTGGATTCATCACACAAGGCATTGCCAATTACGCTTTCAACCGTTTCACTGACCTAAGGGTCATTGCTCAATACAATCACTTCAATCAAAGCACCATGCTTCAACCCCTCTTGCAATACCAGCCCAGTGCTTTCACCCTGTTCTACATCGGTGGCGCCATTCAGGACGGTGATTGGCAAGGCTTTGTTAAATGGCAACGACAATTAAGCTATTAATGCTTATTGTTTGATGAATGGCTGTCGATAAACGTTTCCATCGCAAGCAAAGGCAAAACAGTACCAACCAGCGGGAAGTGCTCCTACAACAAGGTTGATGCTTGACTCGCCATGAAGGTCTCCCTGCATGCACAATAGCCCTTCAGCGTTCAAAATCTGCCATTGTGTTGGCTTCAATGTGCTCCCCCATGATAGGGTCATCTTGTCAGTTGCAGGATTGGGGTAACATTGAATAGCTCCATTAGGCCTAGATCTTTCATCGATCGACATGGCGGCCATTGGATAGAAAAAATTGGCTGTTGCCTCAACGATGCTATCCATGTACAAATTCGTGCCAAAAACACCCCAAGGCTCGTGCCCAGCACCCGTGAAAACTTGGTAGGTATTCACCATAGATAAATGACCCAAGCGCTGATGAATCATTGTGGACCCAAACAATTTGGGGAATGATGGATTGCTGAATGGTCGGGCATGGTTTGGGCTTACTAAGCCATCTTGATCACCATGGAAGGAAATTGCCGGAACATTGTTCGATGCCTCGATGAATGCGGTATCAATGATTGCTCCCCATAAATTGGCAATTGCTTTGGGTACAGCACCCGTTTGATAGGCATTGCCTGAGCAAGACAAACAACCCAAATCTGGTGTAGACGTCAATGCAGGGAAATTCACACGCTCGGATTCATCCAAGTAGGCCACATGAATAGCCATGATGCTGCCTGCACTATTGCCAGCGCCGTAAACTTTGTTGCTATCAATACCCAACTGGGAAGCATGCTGTTTAACGTACCGCATGGCAGCATGGTAATCTTGAATTCCACGGTATGTTGCCCTTTGAGCTGATACAGAATCATAGGTGTTGAAGCCCAGGCGATAGGCAATGCTTACCACAACATAGCCTTTAGCTGTCATGCGTTCGCAGAATTCCACCACTGGGTAATCATTCTTTGCACCAAACAGAAACGCGCCGCCGTGAGCGTAGACGATGCAAGGTCGATCAGTTACCGTGTCACCTGAAGGCGAATAGACATCCAATAAGAGATCCTGGGGATAGGTGTAGGTCTCAGACAGGTATGGCCATCCCAGGGCTGGCGCATTCCCATAAATCACATCTTGTTGAGATACATTTGGCTGAAACAGGGAATCAATGTACCGAGTTTGGCCTTGAAGCGAAAGACTTGTCAGAGCTATAGAGGCAGCCACAAAAGCCTTAAAAAAATTTAGCATGTGACAAATTTACGCCTACTCTACCACCGTCAACACACCCGTATTGATTTCATTGCTGAGATGTCCTGCGCGGTCTACCACGTATATGGTGTAGGTCAATTCCTCTGAAGGGCTACTCCCTGTGAGGAAGACAGATGGAATCAAGAATTCAAGCTCACCTTGGATGGATACATTGGCACCGCCTGGCACCAGGTTAGATATCCGGTAGGCATGTGCAATCCCCATGCGTTCATCAACCGCAAATAGGTTGTCATCATTCGTGAAGTTCTCTCCTAGATCTCCATTGGCATCATAGAATGACAAGCGGATATACACAGAGTCTTTGTATTCAATGATGGTTTGTGGGCCAACCTCAAGCAGGGTGATCACCGGGTCATTCTTACCTAAAGCCTCTCTGCACGAACTGGCTAAGGCCATCACCACCAGGAGTGTCATAACAGATTTCATAGGAATCATTGAACTCATAGGGCAAGCAAGCTGAAGTTGGCAATCCACCAACTTTTCGATTCCGTGTTAGGGAAGTCAGTGCTGTTCACATCATCCTGTACATGGTAGTAAAACCAATACTGCTGGGTTTGCGTGAAGGTGTTGGCGGGAATGCTGACGGTGTAATAATTGCCGCTGTAATACGTCGGTGTGAGCAGGCTTGCATTGCTGTAATCAATGCTGTTGCTGTAGAAGAATTTATGGTCAGATAGGTCTGCCACATCGGTCAAATCATCAGCGAGTCGGAACAACAAGGTGATGTCTTGATTGTAGGGAACCTGCATGGCAGAAGACCAGCCATTGATGCGGTTGGTGTCAATTCGGTTGACATAAACCACATTGCCCTCATAGGCAGTGTACCACTTCACCTCTGGGGAACGATTGGGACGAATAGGCACATGGCCAAAAGCATCCCTAGCGCTGTCCAGCACCCAGTCACTGAAATAACCCAACTCCTTTTGAGTCAATGGAATGCCATACAAAGGCATCTGTCCCAAGGTGTCATCATCAGTCATTAACCGGTTCATCAACCAACTGTCCTCGATGGATCCTGGCACCACACGGTAGGTGTAGCTCGCGCTGTCATCATTTTTTGTCACTGGCTGGTAGACTATGGTGTTGTACGCACTTTCAACGGTTCGGAAATCCGGTTCAAACGCTCCATCATGGCATGCCGGGTTGGCGCACCGGGGCTCAAGGTAATGTTGATGCAAGCCAGCAAAGTTGGTGATGGACAAGCTGTCCTTCTGGTTGTCATCAACCGGTGTGAAGGGGTTGTCTTTTTTGCAAGAAGCCAACAACACCAAGGCGATAAAGGGAATCAGTTGTCTCATTGGAAGGCTTCTTGAAGGACTGATCCTGGGAGAGCAATTGGAATGTCCAAATCGAAACCCAGCAAATTGGCAATGGTTGGAACCACATCCACCGAACGACCGCCGGGGCTATTGACCACCTTGTTCTGTGCAATCACTTGGCTAGGTCCAGCCACCAGACAGAAGATGTCTCTGCACATTGGGTCACCACTGGTGTGATCCAATGCTGGTCGCCCATTGGCATCTAAAATATTGTTGTCAACCAAGTTTCTCCCAATCTCAGGCATCACAATCATCACGGTGTCATTGGCCATGCCAGGGGTGTTTTGAATGGTGTCCCATAAATGCGACACGCCATAATCAGCACGATGAAGGGCATTGCAATAGCCCGAGAAATTGCTGTGTGCCGTGTCCACCCCGGTGAGGTTTACCACCGTCAATTCTGGTTTAAATTCCTTGATTAGCTCTTCAGCAAAGTAGAGGTTTTTCTGATCGCTGTTCATGCCTGAAGTAATCCCCCATGGATTGCCAGTGAGCCCGCCTGTCACCTGCTGTTGTACCGTCTTCATCCAAGCCGTGATCTCATCACGATGGGCTGGTGAATTGCGAATGCCATCATTCAATGTCACGGTGCTGTTGAAGTTGCTGTTGAGGTAGGCCTTCAGGTTTTCAACATCCTCAGCCTTGGTGGCAGTGAAATCGATGTCATGTTGAAGGCTGTTGGAAATCGCGTACTTAAAAAAACTGTTGGGCGCAATGTGATTGGCTCCAAAGCTGGCGCCATAATTGGGATGTGCACTGTAGTTCAAGGATGGGTATAGCACATTGCTTTTAGATATCCACCAAGCATTTTTTGCCGCCATTTGAGGACTGTTGTGCTTGCGGTACAATTCAAAGATTGTTGGCAAAGGAAAGCGGTTGCGCAAGCTGAGCGCATTGGTTGTGTGTTGGCCCGTCAATGCGGCAACATGGCCATTGAAGTGGCCGGTTGGTCCCTGATCGTATTTGAATGAGGTGAACAACGTGCCCTGCGTTTGCAAAGGTGAACTCAATGGACTCGATGGCATGGCATCAATGCTACCGGAAATATCTGAACTGATCGACGAATTGCCATTGAGCATGGCTGGCATCAAATTGCCATCGTTTTGCCAGATACTCTCTAAGCTTCTAACACCACCAGCAAATAGACAAAAGACCACATGGTTGACCTTGCGAGATCCCGTGGCAGCAAAAAGCCGACCGCTGGGCAAAATTGTTGGCAACACCATGCCTGCTGTGGCAGCGGTTGCGCGTTTGATGAAATTCCTTCGATCCATATCAATAGTACCTATATTCCTCGCAAGTCATGAAAACATAATAGATGTCCCGCACTGTTAAATCTGTCTTGTCCTGGATTTGGTTGACCCAATACACTTGTTCAAAGGCACTGGGTTCACGCAGTAAAAACGTTGCATAAGAGGATTGCACAAAGCTTGCTATGTCTGCACGCAAGTCCTGGTTTGAAATCAAGGTTAAATCACTACTCAACAACAGAGCCTGCACAATTTCATCAATAACCAGGGCCTTGTCGCCAAAGCTGATGTACGCTACACGCATCAAATCCAAAGCGTCTGGCGGCACATCAACCCCGTACAGGTCTCTGTAGGCCATCGTCATGAATTGTAAATCGCTTTTTAGGCTCACCTTCTCCCCATCTGCCATGACCTTGATAGTCCCCAAGTCATAGATGTCATTCCGATTGCACGACAGCAGTGTCATGCTTGCCATCAAGACAATGGCACTAAGCTTTGATGTAGTCATGGCTGGATAGTAGTTGGTTTTGCAACTGCAAGAAGGTCAGACCATTGACCAATTGATGCATGGCCTGATTGGCCTCATAGAGGTTAGGGTTTCGAAGCAAGTATTGCTGAAACATGCCTTGAATTACACCTTGTCGGTATTCGTTTTGCGAAAAAAAGATGTCAAGCAAATCAGATTTGCTATCGCCATTGATGCCAAACAGCATCCCGGCCTTGCCGTTGACCATGGTTTTTGCTTCAACCAGCTCCACCAAGGTAGGGTAGCGTAAAAAGTAGTTTTGAAACAAGCTCACACAAAAATTCTCAGTTCCCATGTTGATCTCATCGTAAATACTGTTATCCACAATGATTTGTTGCACATCATCGTAGCTGGCCGTCCCCCACCCTAGCCAGAATGGCACCATGTACAATTCTGACATGCGATCAGCCAAGCCTTGGTAATAAGTCTGGCTTGACTGGTTATT
>Ga0308021_10000926_pt1 | contig 13477 bp, 11 predicted proteins | sample Neamet351_FD_201296 | JGI IMG/M metagenome (GOLD analysis project Ga0308021, IMG submission 201296) | Marine microbial communities from water near the shore, Antarctic Ocean - #351 | ecosystem: Environmental > Aquatic > Marine > Unclassified | place: Southern Ocean | collected 2014-10-02
CACTGTAGTTTTTAATTTCCAAATGGAAGAAGACACAATCGTTGATTGGAACAAGAAGGATTTCAATCCAGTCGTTAAAGTTGAAATGAAATTAAGAGGAGATTACAATCAAGGAAGTTTTCCATTCACCGGTGAATCCGGTAAAGCTGCAAGTTTTTCCATGAAAATGGGAATGGACAGTTTCCTTGAATTACCAATTGATGCAGCCTCGTGGGACGAGAGTTTCCAAGAAGGCGGCGAATTAGGTGGAGACATGGAAGACACACCAGGATTCACATTAGTTGTAGCATCGGCTGCAATCGCTATGGCGGTCTTTGTCAACATCGGCAAGGAAGAAGAAGAACTTGAAGCGTGATTCAGCGCATTGCTTGAATCGCTGCTGTAAGAGCATCTGCATTGAGTGCAACCGCTTGTTGTTCACCAGATACCAAACTCTTAACCATCGCTTGACCGCTTTCAAGGTCTCGAGGCCCTACGACAACAGTGAATTGACAGCCAATTGAATTGGCCCATTTCATTGCTTTGCCAATCTTTCGTCCACGTAATTCGAGTTCGACACGCTCACCTGCATCGCGCAAACTGGCGACAATTGGTAGAATACCTGCTACATCAATTCCAAATGGAATAAAAGCAATCAATCCCTTCGGATCGGTCTCACCAGGAACCACTTCACTGCGACCTGTTGCTTCAGCTTGTGCTTCAAGAGCCAATAAGACGCGGTCGAATCCAAGTCCGAATCCACAGCATGGGTCAAGGTCGGGTAGGCCAAACAGATGGAGCAGTTTGTATGAACCGCCACCAAGCACTTGCCCTTCACCACCGAGTTCTGGAACTTTGACTTCAAACACCATGCCGGTGTAGTAATCAAGACCACGAGCCACTGTCAAATCGACTGCTAATGCCGGTGGTGCCGGTGCTAAGGCAGCAACTGCCTCAAGCGTAGTTTGCAAGTCATCCAGTGCTTCAAGCGAAACACCCTCCAGTGATGAGAGAATCTCACGAGCAGGTCCAAGTGTCTCTATACCGCCTTCAAGGTCAGCAAGAGCCCGTAAAGGTGCAGTGTTGTCAGGATTGATGCCGTTATCGGTGAACAGTTTTGCCAAACCAGCATCGTCGCCTTTGTCGAGAAAACGCATAGCACTGGCCACAGGAGGTTCAGATGCGCCTTCACTCGTTTCAGCAGAAAGGCCCAAACCGGTCAAGGCATCTTTGAGAATACCAACATGGCCGATGCGGATTTCCCAGTTCGTAAGACCTGATGCTTCGAGCATATCGATGGCTAAAGCGATGACTTCTGCCTCAGCCAGTGGACCGGATTCGCCAACCAATTCAACACCGTATTGGAAAAATTCTCGGTACCGACCTTTCTTTGACTCTTCATAACGATAGCACTGGCCGTAGTACGAGAGGCGGAGTGGGCGAGGCAGCATTTGCATGCCTTCTTCCGCAATCATCCGCATTACAGGTGCGGTTAATTCAGGTCGAAGCGTCAATGGACGCTCACTCTTATCCTCAAAGGCATAGAGTTGTGATACAATACCTGGGCCTGACTTAGCAGTGAACAGATCGAGTGATTCAAAAATCGGTGTTTGAATGCGTGAAAAGCCATGACGTCGAGCACGCTCTTCCAAGAGTTTCTCAAAGGCCAAACGACGCGCCATCACCTTTGGAGTGAAGTCGCGAGTCCCACGTGGGCGTTGCACCATGAGCGTTCCACGAACCGACTGTTCATCACCTCTTCGCCTTGAAACGGGGTGAGAATGGCGTTTGTGGGCTTCATTCGTCGTCGAGGTTGCTGAACCAATTGTCGCTCCAATCCGTTTCAGGAGGCGTCGCATCCTCGGGTAACCATTCCGATTCGCTGGTTGATTCTGACTCATCAGTTGATTCGAGTGGAGTTTGGGTGAGTGACTCAAGGTCAGGTGCTGCTGGAATCGGATGTTCAACCGCATTCACCCCTTCGATTATTTCGAGTTCGGAAGGAAGTTCTGGAAGAGGTTCATGTTCCTCAAACACGACCCCTTGATCTTGACGAACTTCAACCAATTCTTCGACCGAGTGAACATCATCATCATTGACTTCTGGTTCAAGTTCATGTCCAATCAATGCAGCTTCGGCTGAGGGTGCATCATCATGGTTTTCGGTGAATGTTCCCACTGTGCTTTGACGTTCCATGTCAAAGGCAGCAAAAGCGTTGGAGACTTCACCCGTTGGTGGTGGTACGGCTCGAGCACGCTCTTCGGCCTTGCGTCGCTCGTACAAGGCTTGTTCTTCAAAAGCAGCTTTTTCTTCAGCCATCTGCGATTCAACAGCACGCCACATTCGAGTTTCTTCTTGCTTTTTGGCTATCGAATCTTCACGCTCAATCTGAGCCTCACTCGGCTCATCGTAACGCTTCCAAAACCACCAGGAGATCACAATAAGAATCACTGAGACAAGAAGGCCAATCGCCAATGTTTCGACGAGGTCTTCCATGAACTCACCTCATCATACAAGTTCTGCATCCAATGTATAATCCTTCGAAAGATGTTCAAAACCTGGGGCAATTTCGCCCAATGCGACAACCAATTCATCATCGCCACCTGGTAGTGAAGAGATGTCGACATCTGCACCATTTGGAATGTTTCGATACAGTGGACGTCGAATAAGGAATTTGTTGAAGAAGATAAACAAGGTTGCAACGACTCCCCAGAAGAGGAAAATGATTGAAAGGCCTTTTGGATTTGATGGGTCCCATACATTTGGTGTATTGGCAACCATGTCGCTGAAGTAGGAAAGCATCAGAACTGCGAACAGGATTGGGAATGCCAAATACATCAACAAATCCCACCATCGTCCGACATGCATGTCGTTATCACCTGTGTTGATGAAATCATCTCGGAAAGCGGATACTCCAAAGCCAAGATAGCCTTTGAATCCAGGCGGTGCAACACCAGCTTCGACACCAGACTTCCAACGATAATAGCCATACTTCCAAATCGAGAAGGCGATAAACAAACCTGAGAACATCAATCCATAGCCCCAGATGTGGTCTTGGACTTCTAAGAATTCAGGGAAGGCAACACCATTGCTGTCGAGTTTCACCCACATGACTGCTGAAGGAAGACCGAACATGAACAAGGCAACTCCAGTCAAAGCGACTGACTTTCCACGCTCATAGCCGTGGTCGACGAAATTTCGAACACATAATTCGACGGTCGAAATCATTGAAGTCATCGCAGCAAAAGACAGCGCCAAAAAGAATCCAGCCATCATGAACAGCGGACCAATCGGTGCAAACGGTGCAAGTGCGAACACTTCAGGCAAAGCGAGGAACGTGATGGCAGAAGAGCCTCCTGTAACGGTAGCCAATGGGTCAGGGTTGACGGCAAAGATAGCCGAAAGAACGGCAAGACCGGCAATAATCGAGATGCTGTTATTGGCCAATCCCATTGTGAAAGCATTGAGAACGGTGTCCTCATCTTTACTCATGTAAACTGCATAAGTGATACACATACCCATTCCAGCAGAACAGGACCAGGCTGATTGCGATAAACCATTGATCCATACTTCAGGCTCCATTAACATATCAAAGTCAACGGTGAACATGAACAAGGCTCCGTCAAGAGTGCCGTCAGAAAAGTCCATCCAAAGTGAAAGGAAGAGGGTGAGGAATAACAAAGCAAACAAAGAAATCATCAGATAAAAGTTAACCTTTTCAATTGCTTTGGCTCCTTTCCAAATTGCGGCTAAGGTCAAGACAATAACCAAAAATTGGAAGAAGATAACTTGGCCCGGATTTTGCAAGAAGGCGTTCCACACTTCTGTAGTATCCACATCTTCACCGTTCAGTGCCCCAGTAATTCCGAGTTGGAAGTACTTGATGGTCCAGCCAGAGACAACTGCATAATAGAAACCGATAGCGGTTGAAATCCAGGCGGTCCAGAGACCCATCCAAGCGAATTTCTTTCCAGCGAAAATACGGAATGTTCCGATGGTTCCTGTTCGGCTTCTCTTCCCCATTGCGTATTCTGCAATGACCAGTGGTATCGACCAGATAAACAAGAAAAACAGCCATGGAACAAGGAATGTTCCACCACCGTTTGCACCAACCATACGAGGGAAACGCCAAATGTTCCCGGTACCGATTGCGGCACCAATTGATGCAAAGATAAGGCCCATACGGCCATTGAATTGGTCTGAATCTCCATCTTCTGCCATTCAATTCCCCCCTCAGTTGCTTGCCTCGTCTTCGGCAGATGCGGCCGCCAAATCAAGTTCTTCATCATCGGTAAGCATCATTCGCAAACAGACAGCGAGGCCGCCCCAAACAAATGTGGCCGTGATTCCGAACATGATCAGGGAACCAAAAACACTCCCGTAAGCCGCTCGATAGGATAAATCAAGGGTGTAATAATCACCATCGGCAGGGTATTGATAGAAATCAGAACCTGAACGCGTCGACACTGAAGCCTTGTAATGCAAGACACCTGTCGCCGTTTCAGAAATTGGAATCATTCCCCGAAGAATTGTTCCATTTCCATTTGCTATCGAGCAGGATTCATCAACAGCCATCACATCCACTGAGTCCCATGAAGTGGTTGACCATTCACGTGGACCGTAATCGCTTTGCAAACGGCTTGGTTTGACCATGCGCCAGTGGATTTTTGAGTTTGATTCACTGGCTGGGAATTTCTTCGACACACATATCTCGATTGGAATATCGCCCATGTCCGGGATCATGATATTGTCTGAGTCTTGTAGGTAGTTTTGTTGAGAGATGTTGGCGATAGCCAAATCTGCTCGCTCACGAGGGTTGTCGGCAATCTCGGCCATGTAGAAAGCCACACCGAGGTTACGAACTGCAATATGGTCAACATCGATTTCGTTCTGGTGGAATGCTGTTCCGATCTCCATCGTGTAACAATAGGAGCCATGAACGCCGTAGTGCCAATCGCAGAAGTCACCTGTCGTTGGATAGAGGTCACTTGATTGCATGTTGGTGTATTGTGTCATCTCTGCCATTTCATCACCATGGAAGATGAGTTGTTCATGGTCAGTCGATTGACAACCTGTGCAGTGGCCCCACGGATAGAGGACAAGTTCAGAGTAGGAGTGGAAGGTGAGTGTTGCTTTGTATTCGGACTCGCCATCGCCATTGTCGTCATTCATTTCGGTCATGTCTTGAATGAAACGAGTTTCGGGTTCTGAATTGCCACCAGCCCAATCTTCGTCTTTAACACCATCATTATCGTCATCTTCACCATCGACGTTGTCTTCATTGATGAGGCCGTCACCATCGTTATCCTTGGTATCAAACGGCCCAGTGTAGACGTCGTTATTGGAAACACCAGCTTGTTCATCTTCCGAAGGAGTACATGTTCCTGGAATAAGAGGGATTGTAGCGCCAAGAGGCCAGCCCCATTCAAATTGATAATTTCGATTGAGGTCAACGCCATCGCAATCTTCGTCAACTTCCTGAGTGAGATCTGGTAGAGGTTCAGGGCCATTGTTTCTCAAGTTCTTTCTCCAGCCACCGGATGGGCATGTTTCCCAAGCAGGTGCAGGACAGAATTCTTCACGGTCGTACTTGTTACCATCAACGTTGAGCATTGGAATAAGGTAAATTTCTCGGCTGTCGACCAAATCAGTAATCCATTGTTCACTGTAGTCTTCATCGACACCAAGGTCGCCAGCACCACAAGGTGTGCCGTCACCGTTTGAGTCTTGGAAACTGGCGTCCAAAGCAAGACAGTCTCCATCATCATCGAGGATACCGTCTCCATTGTCATCGCCCCATCCATCTTCATCGACCAGGCCATCACCGTCGTTATCGTATCCAATGTTATTGTAAGAAAATGCAATGACTTCCATGACCATGACCGGTGTCTCGTAAGACATCCATTCTCGAGCGTGATGGTTGCCGACAATCATGACATCGGGTCGGTCGGCATAATTTCCAGTATCTCCTACGAATGGGTTATAATCGCCATCATTCACTTCTCCTGTGATTTTCAGCCAAGGAGTTGACTTCATGTAATGCCAGCCTTCGTAAGTATCTCCGGTTGTCGTTTCACCTCGTGCATTCACGCCGCCATTTAATCCCTCAAGGAATTGGAAAATATCTGGATTTTGTTCAGTTAAAAAAAGCATACGGTCTTTCATGGTCTCGTATGAGTGGTATTCTTTGAACTGAAGTTTCGCTTCATTAGCAGGCGCCCATGGGAAAATCATGTTGATGTAATCATCAGACCAAACGTCTTCTGGGGTCGTGCCCATTGGCTCATCTTGGGCCACACTTGCGTTGGCAATTGGTGCAACAAGTGACAATAAAAGTGGGAGAACAATAAGAACTCCAAACGAAGGGCGAGTGCGGATGACTTTACCGTTCAACATCATGGTATCACTTGACCCAAAACGCTCGACTTCTTGAAGCGTTCGCGGCTAAGGGTGTCCCCGTAGGGGACGGAAACAGGCGGAAGTGACCAATACAAGCACCTCTTGGAAGGTGTATGAGCAACCTGCTTAACCCAGATGAAAACTCGTTTTGGTTCGAACAAGTCCTCGGACTTAATTACCTCACAGTGTCCATTTTATCCGGGATATTCGTGATCGGAATCATGGTCCGATTTACCATCATGATGGTGGCTCCAAAGGTATTGGAAAGAATTATTCGTTCCGACTCCATTCAATCGAAAGCGGTCAAAGAATCTGATAAGGCGCTTGGAACGGCTGGCGCCGCTGGTATTTCCTTGTTTATTCTCAATGCACTCATCGACCTTCACAATACAGATAACAATGCTTTCATCCTTCCATCACTGCTTGAAAATATGTTACCAAATATACTTCAATTTATCTTCGCATTCGCATTGGTACTCTGGGCGTTTCGCTTGGTCTCCATTGTCGAAGATGTTGTCATGATATTCGACAAAGATGGCGAACTGGATGGGTCGGAGAAAACTTTGATTTCTGCTGTTGAAAGCCTTCTTCGATTCCTTATCATTGCCATAGGGTCGGTCTTCATTGCAGATGCTTTAGGATTCAACCTCACCTCTTTAATCGCAGGTCTTGGGATTTCTGGTTTGGCTCTGGCTTTAGCTGCAAAGGATACAATCTCCAATTTGTTTGGAGCCACGACCGTACTCTTGGACCGTCCTTTTACAGTCGGCGATTGGGTCATCGTTGATTCTGTCGAAGGCGAAGTTATGCAAATCACTCTACGAACAACCCTCATTCGCACTGCTGCTGATACCGTCGTCACTGTGCCGAATGCTAATTTGGTCAACACGCCAATCGAGAACTTTGGCAAGCGACGTTGGCGCCGATGGAAGTCGTTGTTGCACCTCGACCTCAATTCCAACCCTGCAGATGTGGCTACATTCTGCGAAGGTGTTGTTGGACTCATCACAGCCTGCCCAATCACTCTGAAGCACGAGAGTTCCTGGTGCCAAGTCTCCACTCTTTCGGTTCAATCCATTGACATCTCCCTCAATCTGTATTGGGATGTTGCTGGTGGCGCAACGGAACGTGAAGAAAAAGAGAAACTCCTTCTTGGAATCATGCAAATGGCAAAAGAGAAGAATTTGAAATTCTTCGACCCTCGGATGTTACAAAATTCTTGACTAATACGGCGCAGGATCTTTGAGACGGTAGATGGCATTGGCTGCCACTCCAACTCCAACACTCAAGAATGCCAGAAGAAGGCTCTGATCGGGAGTAAGCGTTGCTAACTTCCATGAGAAAAAGGAAACGATGAGGCCTGTGACTCCAACCCATTGTCCAGACTTCCACATCCGGAGTGTACCTAAATACGCCTGGAGTCGAGAGACTTCTCTCAACCATTGTTCGCATGCTTTGACTGTGACTTCATCTGCGAAAGCCTTGGCTTGAGCAAGTTCGAGAATCGTTGCATGATACCGCCATACCCAAGCCCCACCTCGAACGGTAGAAAGTGCAGAACGATTCGACCATGACGCTGGAGTCGAACGGCTCCAAGTCTCAAGCATAGTTTGGCGTTGCTGTTCACTCAAACTGTCTTTTCGAGCCCATTGGTGTTCCAAAATCATCACTGAAGCAAGGGATGGGAGACGGTCATTTTCACATAAAAGATGTTCACTCAAGGAACGGCAGAGCGGCAGGAACATGTGTTTTCCATCGACTTCGACAACTGAATTCAATGAGAGATGAAGTCGTGGCAAGCCGAGAGTAGTGGATGCATGAGGGGCTCTCCACATGGTTTTGGTTTTGAGTTGGTCTTCGACCGCTTTCAAACGATCGTTCCATCGTCGTTCTGTGTTCGGCGTAGCGAATTGTTCCAGTGAGGTATGAAGGGCGCCAAGATGTTCGACCATTTCCATTACCGAAGAATCTTCACCATCAAAGGGAAGGTGGCTATGCATTGGATAGAGCAAGATTCGGTCATTACCATCAACGGCCCAACCACCGATTGGTAGCAAAATGTTGTGTTGTTTCAACGCCTCATGCCACGGATCATAACGCGCCAAACGAGATACATCATCACCGACATGAACTGGTTGGATCGTTGCTATTATGGTCTTATTGAGTAACAAAACAATTCCTTGTGAAGAGGTGGATATGGATTCGACCGTTTCGATTTCAGAACCCCAGTCGCCCCAAAAAGTGCCTTCATTTCGCGTGACATTCCAACCCTCTGGACCAAGAAAAGAGTGGAAGTCCCAAAGGATGGTTCGGCCGTATGAAGTACGGAGAAGACCGTCTTCCTGGGCAACTTTGAATGATGAAACTGCGATGCCTCTTGGCCACCATGCAGGTTCGTCCATGGTTAGGCGAGGGAGCCGAGGTTCTCAAGTCTCGCCCTCATGTTGGAGGGGAAAGAGGGGATGACATCATACCTCATGGAGGTCACGCAAAGATAGAGGCGGAACTAATGGGTATCTCGGAACGGATGGGTGATGTACTTGGCCAAGCGGTCGAGTCCAAACTCCTTCGTGAAATCCAAGAGCACCCAATCAAAGTCCAGCACCTTGCCATCATCATGGACGGGAACCGTCGATTTGCTTGGAAGAGTAATATCGCGACTGGAATTGGTCATCGAATTGGTAAAGAAAAACTCGAACGGGTACTGGATTGGACCCTTGAGATTGGCATTCCTTGGTTGACCGTTTATGCACTTTCAACTGAGAACCTCAGCCGTCCGAAAAAAGAACTGGAGACCCTGTTCAAGTTGTACGATGAAGGTTTGCGAGATATTGCAGATGACAAGCGAATCCATGAACATAAAGTCAAGGTACAAATCATTGGACAACGAGAACTACTCCCGAAACATGTCAACGATGCCATTGATTATGCTGAACAAAAGACAGCTGATTACGACCAATTCGTCTTCACTGTATGTCTTGCTTATGGAAGTCGAGAAGAGATGATCGACGCCATTCGTTCAATTGCAGAAGAACATGCTTCAGGTGAATTAAAACTTGAAGATATCGATGAAAAAGCCGTTTCTAAGCGCTTGTATACCGGGGATATGCCTGACCCTGACTTGGTAATTCGCACCAGTGGAGAAGAGCGGATTTCGAACTTTTTATTATGGCAAATGGCTTACTCAGAACTCTACTTTTCCGATGTGTTCTGGCCTTCGTTCCAGAAGAAAGATCTGCTCAAAGCGATTCGTACATTCCAACACCGTCGTCGACGTTTCGGGGAGTGATTTTGTGACGGTCTGTGATGAGTGCAACGGTTGGTTGAACCCCGCATTAGCTGCAGATTCCATCGTTCGTCGCGGTGATGAAGTCCTCTTGATTAAGCGTAAATTCCCACCGATGGCAGGCTCATGGGCATTTCCAGGTGGTTTTGTTGAGCAAGGTGAAGACCCAATGCATGCCGCTGTTCGTGAATTGAGAGAGGAAACTGGATTGGACGGTACATCTCCAAAACTCTTGATGGTCATGGGTGACCCCCAACGTGACCCACGCAAGCACATTGTCAGCATTGTCTACGAAGTTGAAGTCAGTGATGAACAACAACCGATTGCTGGAGATGATGCCGCAGATGCGCGTTTCTGGCCTATTGCTACACTTCTTTCAGGCGAAGTTGAATTTGCTGGAGATCATTTCACTCTTTTACAAAACTGGCTCAATCAATGAGTTTGATCCGCAAGAGTTCCGCCAATTGTTTCCGAGCATTTGGCCATGCTTCAGGTTCAAGCATCTCTGTCAAATGTATGCCCGTAAGGAATTGGGCTTGCAGGTCTTTCCATTCATCTCCTTCACAGGATGATTTCCATCGGAACAATGGATAGCCTTCAGATTCGAGGCGGTCGAGGAAACCTCGTTGAGCCTTACTGATGAGGAGTGTTGGTGTTCCGAGCAAAGCCGCTTCACTGGCGAGTGTGACTGATTGGGTAATGACGCAGTCATGGGCTGCAAGTTCCCTATCGAGTGCCCATGCATCTCCGGTGTATGCATCTTCATCGGCCAAGGTTGTCGACAAGCCATCGAAGGCCTCATTTGGAATTTCAATCAATTCATCTTCGTCATGAATCCCACCACCAATCAAGTGACGAACCAGAGCACGTGGTGGGTCACTGACAACAGAAGGTCGAATACTTGGCCGCAGATGTACATGGCCGTGCAAGCCATCTAAACGATGAACGCGGATGCCATCGAGTTGTTGTGAGAATCCACCATCAAGATCACTGCGCCAATGCGTGGGAAGAACAACATCAGTTACTGCTTTTCGAGCAAGCCGATGTGCAATGTGATTGACTTCGGTGTCAGAGATATACCATCGTTCAACAATGGAAGCAAGACGACGTCGAAGGAAAGGTGAACGCCAAGCCATTAATTCCAAAGAAGCACCAATGGAAACTATTCGTTCGATTGGCCTTCCTTGCTGATTGCATTGGCGTAAGAATCGATGACTCGAACCCCAGCGCATCAAAGCTTTTCTTCGTATTTGGAGTCTTGATCTTCCTTCGCCAACTGGACGTTCAACCCAATGCGTTTGACGACGAGAGATATGACCGTCTCCGGCTTTGAGTAGATTCTCAACTTCCTTTCGTTGTGTAGCAATAATCACATCGTCATTTTGACCTGCTCGCAAAAATGGAGCAAGCAGACGTACATGCGCGGGATGGTCGAAAACCCAGCAGGTGCGCATGGCCCTACCTGTAACCAACTCACTCTCAATGTATCGCTTTATTGCGAGAGATTAAGACCGCGAACCTCAAGGCATCATCATGGAGAAAGAAAGCATCGAATTGGCAGGTGCCAGCAAGTATGGGCCGTATTCAGCCGGCGTCAGAGCGAATGGAATCATTTGGTTATCAGGTCAAATCGCTGTTGAAGCAGGCGATGATATACAAGCACAAACTCAAGGTGCATTGGATAAAATCGATGCATTACTTGCAACATCTCAATTATCGAAACACAATTTATGCTTCGCACAAGTCTTGTTAGCAGACATCAACGACTTTGCTGCAATGAATGAAATCTATGGTGCTTGGGTCGAGGATATCGAAATCAGACCTGCACGTGCTGCTTTTGCTGCTGCTGCTTTACCTGCTGGTGCATTGGTTGAAATTGTCGTTCAAGGCGCATGTCGTACTGCCTTCTGAGGTGTATTCATGCCTGGTTCTCCGTATTTAGCTGAGCCACCAAAGAGATTGACGACATGGCGGAGAGTGCTCATGTTCTCAATTCCAAGCGTTTTGGCATCAATCTATCTCGCCGTCATGTTTGATGTCGTAATTGAGATGATGATTGTATTCACCGCCTTCTTTACGCTCAGCGCAATCATGAGGAAATAACACAGCAGCGATATCCTTGAAAGGGTTAAGCAGGTGGCATTTACATGGACGAATGGCCGGTTCAATGTTTCAAAGCCTACGATATTCGCGGTCTTGCATACGGTGATGGAACTGGAGAATTGACTCCGGTCTTTGCCTACCGACTTGGTCGAGCAATGGCGACTTACCTCGATTGCAACACCTTTGCAGTTGGTCGAGACATCCGACATTCATCTCCAGCATTGGCCAATGAACTGATGCGAGGTTTAGTTGAAGGTGGCGTTAAAGTTCTCGATTTAGGAATCGTTTCAACCGGCTGTGTCTACCACGCTTGTTGGACCTTACCCGTTGATGGTGGCGTGATGGTTACAGCAAGTCACTTGTCTATGCCGACCCATAACGGTTTCAAAATGTGCCGAGGTACCTTGCCTCTTGCTGGTGAAGAAATTCAAGAATTGAAAGATGTCTTCCTTGAAGGAGAATTCAGAGAAGGTGCTGGCGAAATCGTCGACACCCCGCACTTGGATACCTATCTTGATGCAATCATTGCCTCAACTGGACCGCTTGCTCGACCTGTTAAGGTCGCCGTTGATTGTGGAAACGCAGTTCCTGGCCCTGCTATGAGCACATTGCTCGACCGAATGGGATGTGAGCATGTTGACTTGTTTTGCGATTGGGATGCAACCGAACCAAACCACGGAGCTGACCCAACTCGTCCAAAGAATATGGTTGACTTAGGTGCAGCCGTTGTCGAACATGGCTGTGAATTCGGACTTGGTGCTGATGGCGACGGTGACCGTCTTGGCGCTGTTGATGAAGCGGGCCGATTCATCTATCCAGACCGGTTGATCGCTTTGATGGGCGAAGATATTCTTGCCAACGTCGATGCATCTGCAAGTGATGAAGCAAAGACGATTATTTACGATGTAAAATGTTCAATGAATGTTGAAACTGCCATTATCAATGCTGGTGGCGTTCCTCATATGGCCCGTACTGGTCATTCGTTCATGAAGCGTGTCTTGGCAGAGATGCCTGAATGCAAAATGGCTGCTGAAATGAGTGGTCACATCTTTTTGGCCGACCGCGGCTGGTATGGATTTGATTGTTCACTCTACAACGCTGCTCGCTTAATTGAAGTCTGGAGTCGCAGAGACAGTCCAAGTGAAGGTGGGCCTTCATTCTCAAGTGAACTTGACCGATTGGCTCCAAGCCTGCCAACCACTGGAGAAGTCAAAGTTCCATGCCAAGAAGCCGACAAGTTACCGGTTGTTGCTGCCATTACCGAAGCATTCAGTGACCGGGAATCTTCAACCGTTGACGGTGTCCGTGTTCGATTCAATTTCGATGGAGAATATGCTGGATGGTATTTGGCTCGTAAGTCAAACACTGAGGCTGTTCTGGTGATGCGGGTTGAAGCAAAAACAGATGCTCATCTTGACATGATGATGAAAGAAATCAACGACAAAGTTGCTCCGCTCATCAATATTGAAAGTTTACTCGATTCAGTTTGAATCAAAGTTCTGCTTCATCAAAAACAGGAGCGATGGTGTAATCAAAAATAATCAGTTCGACAGAGAAGGTTACTTCTTCGCCCTCATCACTCCGTTCACATTGTGGAGCTTGTGAAACTTCATTTCCTGTTGTTGCTAAAACACTAATCTCAGCAGAATAAACGCCCAAACCTGCACCCATTGAATCGATTTGTGAAACTATTTCTGCTTCAGAACGGTC
>Ga0308021_10000927_pt1 | contig 13471 bp, 5 predicted proteins | sample Neamet351_FD_201296 | JGI IMG/M metagenome (GOLD analysis project Ga0308021, IMG submission 201296) | Marine microbial communities from water near the shore, Antarctic Ocean - #351 | ecosystem: Environmental > Aquatic > Marine > Unclassified | place: Southern Ocean | collected 2014-10-02
ACGGCAAACGGCTCCATCAGGTAATGGTTTTCGTTCATTTAGTTTTCAGCAGGTGTTGCAATCTGATCATTCACGGCGCGTGTCGACACGCGCCGTCTACCTCCCAAGGGCAGAGCTCACAAGTCGTCCGTTTCCATGTCCCAGACGCAGACATGGCGCCGGCCAGCGGACACCACACGAGAGCCGTCTGGCGAGAACTGCACGGTACTGACCACACCGGCCGGCCCCACATATTCCTCGTCGTCGTCCTCGCCGTCATATCGCACCATGGACAAGGCGGTCTCTGAGCCGACAGCGATGAAGGCGGCGGCGCCGTATGGCGCCACCTGCATGGAGGTGGCCGGCTGGTGCAGGTTGATGGCGCGCAGCGTGCTCTGGCTGCTGAAGTCGCGGAAAAAGATCTGCAGTGGGTCGATGTTGTCGGTGCAAAGCACAATCGTGCCTTCGGTCGTCGAGAACACGGCCAGCGTGGGGAACCCCCCATTGATGTCATCGTCGAGGCCGGTGGCCGGGGCGGCGCCGCTCGGCGAGAAGGTGTCCAGCGCGGTGTTGTGGCAGGGGCGCTGTACGAACTTGGCGCGTGATACGGTGACCGCGCCGTTGGAGCTCGATGCGAGCCACACCAGAGGATCGAGCGGGGACGTCTGCGCAGCGGCGGAGGCAACGTTCCATAGCAGCGGGCGAGGGGAGGGGGGGGGGGGTAAGAGTCCACAATCTCACGCGTGCGCTCGGTACGAATCCAATCCATCGCACGCCGCTTACCTGCAGGCAGTCAATCGCGCCCTGGCCCAGGTGCTGCCTCATGGGTAGCACGACAGTGGCACTCTGCTCGCCGTAATCCTTCGCCGGCTTGTCCTCGAACAGGTCCGCGAGGCGCGTGAAGGCCAGGCCGCCGTTGGCGGTGCCGGTGAGAAGCACCTCGCCATCAGCGGCGTACGCCAAGGCGTTGATGGGCGATGTGGCGGTGCTGTCGCCGTGCGGGAAAAACTTGCAGCGCAGGCCCAGCAAGGCGAGGTCAAAACACCGGACGGAGCCGTCGACGAAGCCCGCCGCGCACATCATGGACTCCGCGCTTGCTGTCGGCGCAAAAGACACGCACGTGCACGCGCAGTCGTTGCGGAAGGCCACCACCTGCGAGGAGGTGCCCATGTGCCAGATGCGCACACTGCCGTCAATGCTCCCCGTCGCCAGCAGGGTGCCGTCCTGGTCGAAGGCGGAGGTTGTGACCTGCCCCTCGTGACTGCTCACCAGGCGGACGGACTTGGACTCGCCGAGGTTGACGAAGCCGACGGAGCCCACGCTGGTGCCCACCAGCCCCTCCACGCCCTCGCTGTCCCACGCCATGGCCGTGATGGCCCCGTCCAGCTGCAAGCTGCTGCGCAGCGGCGGCTCCCCCGCACCGAGGTCGCGCTCGCCGAAGCTGAAGGCCATGACGGACTGCGACAGGTCGCCCACGATCAGCTTCTCGCCCCGCCAAGCGAGCTGGTCAACCTCCGTGTCGGAGGCCTGCCACCGTGCGATCATCGTCATAGTGCCGACAGAGGGCGCCGCCGCGCTCGGCTGCGATGCAGACCACACCTCCACGGCGCCTGACTCGCGGGCCGCCGCCAGCATCATCGTGTCATCCGGGTCGCCGGCGAGCTGCGTGGCCAGCGCGGTGTAGGGCGCGTCCGACGCCGAGTCGCTGTCCAGGTTCGAATACTCGAGTTCGCATTCCTCGCTCATCCGCCAGACGATCAGGGAGTTGCCCGCGGTGGCGAACTGGAAGTGCGGCCGCCCGCCGCTGGGCAGGCAGACGACATCCATGAGGGGGCCATCCTCCGCCTGCACCTGGTTCTTGGCCACAGGCTCGCGGCTCTCGATCTCCCACACGATGACGGAGCTCGCGTCGTCCTGGCCCACGACGACGAGGAAGCGCCCGTCCTCGGAGAAGGCCAGCGACTGCACCGGCTGCTCGTTCTCCCCGAAGGACAGCTCGCCGTACAGCGTGCCGTCGGCGCCCCACAAGTACACCGGCGCGCACCCCTGCAGGTCGCAGGAGCCCGACGCCGAAGCCAGCAAGTCGCCGGCGGGTGACAACGCGATGGTCGAAATGCCGACTGTGTGCCCCGTCAGGTGCTTCTGCTTGCGCGTCGCAAGGTCGTCGATCACGACCACGCTGCCACAGGTGTATGCAAACAGCCCAGTCTCGGGGTGCCACACCACGTTGTCGTGCGCGCGGCCGTCGTAGCCGAGGATATGGGCCAGGCTCAGCGTGTCGCCGCCATCGCCGCCCGCAGGCACGCCCGAGGCGCCGTGCTGCGAGGGAGCGCACGTCGAGAAATGCTTGGCGGGAAGGTCGAGCTGCTCGAACTCCTCGTCGTCGTATTCATCTTCGCCGCCGTCCTCAAACTCGTCGTCGCCGCCGCCACCGCCGCCGCCGCCGCCGCCACCGCCGTCGCTCGGGCCTGCCGCGGTATCGAAGGGCGCGCCGCCTTCCTCGTACTCCTCGCTTTCTTGCGTCTCATTCATCTCGCCGCCCGCGTAGTTCCCCGCCTCGTCGGCGGCCTGCTGCGGCGCCTCCCAGCGGCGCGGCTGGAGCGCCCCCTCTGTCGAGCCGAGGAAGTTCCAAATCAGCACGCAGTCGTCGCCCCCGACGCTGATCACCTGCTGCCCGTCGGGCGTGAAGCGGATGGAGGTGATCTCGGCGGAGTGGCCGGCGAAGGCCTGGAATGCAGGCGGGCCCTGTCCGCGCAAGCTCGCGTCCCAGATCTTGAGCGTGTTGTCGGCGCCGCCCGTCACGATGAACTTGCCGTTCGGGCTGATCGCAAGCGAGTTCACATCCTGCTGCGACACGCACGCAGTCTCGCGCAGCAGCTCCCCCGTCTCGGCGGAGAAGCGTGCGATGCGGTTCTCGCCCGTCACCGTGACGATGTGCTTGCTGTCGGGCGTGAATACGATGTCGCGGAAGCGGCCGTCGGGGCGGGGCAGGCCGAGGCGCTTGTCGGGCTGCAGCGTGTCGGCCTTGAAGAGCAGGATGTGCGAAGCATCGGGCCCGACGGCGGCGAGGTGCAGGCCGTTCGGGCTGACCGCGAGCGAGACGAGGTCGCCGGGGCTGTCGCCCGCGATCATCTTCACCGGCTGGTACTCGCGCGCCACGTCGTACATGCACACGTGGCCGTCGCGCGCGGCGGAAAAGAGGCGCTTGCCATCGGGCGAGTAGACCAGCGCGACGATCGCCTGCTTGTGCTGCTGGTACTCGTGCTTCATGCGGGTGGTGGACACGTCGAAGACGCGGAGGCTGCCGGCGTCGAAACCGCAGGCAAGCGTGAGCTCCGAGGGCGACGGGTGGTATGCGACGCAGCGCGAGATCTCGTCGGGGATGTCGAACTGGTAGCGCTGCTCCGCGCACTCCAGGCCCCAGACGCGGATGGTGCCGTCGGAGGAGACCGTCGCGCACTCGCCGTGCTCGAGGTTGACGTCCACGGAGTGGATCTTCGCCGTGTGGCTGCGGATCATGGTCGAGTAGCGGTGCGTCGCCACGTCGAGCATGCCGATGAGGCCGTTGCGCGTGCCCACCGCGATCTTGAGCCCGTCCGCGCTGACGTCGACGGAGTTGACGGGTCCCTCGTGCTGGGCCTCGAGGAAGTAGTCGGTGAAGTCGAGCGGCCACACGCGCAGGAACTTGTCCTCGGCGCCCGTGACGCAGAAGCCCTCGTTGACGGCGATGCAGTTGATGGCGCCGTCGTGCAGGCGGAAGACGCCCTGCAGCTCGCGCGAGTCGTAGTCGAGCTGCAGCACGAGCCCGGCGGCGGACGAGACGAAGACGTGCCGCCGCACGGCGGGGGCGGACGCGTCAGGATCGGCCGCCGCCGCGGCGCGCGGTCCGTACGTGCCCTCGAAGGCCAGGTCGGTGAACTGCGCCTCGCGCGCGTACTCGTTCAGCGAGGCGGGGCAGCCGGGCAGGTGGCCGTGGCGAATGCGCCAGAAGCGTACGTTCTCACGGCCGCAGCTCACGAGCTGGCGCGGCTCGAAGGGCGAGAAGCGCAGGCGCTTGATGGGGTACTCAGACAGCTGCCGCGCCACGAGCACGGCGTGGCCGGACTCGATGGAGGAGATGTCCCACACGATGAGCTGCGTGCGCTTCTGCCGGTCCAGCCCCACGCCGCACAGCATGCGGTCGTCGTCCGAGAAGGTGAGGCCCGAGAGGCCCGAGTGGTGCGCCTGCAGCACCGCGAGGCAGCGGCCGGTGTTGAACTCCCACAGCCGGATGGAGGGGTATTGCCCGTTCTGCCCGGAGGCCAGCAGCGTGCTGTCGCAGTTGAAGGCCATGCACACCACCTCGTCCGTGTGCCCGAGCAGGAAGCGCTGCTTCACCTCGGCACGCCCCGCCTCGGCCTCCTCCTCGTCGTCGCCGCCGCGCTCGTTGGCGTCGTCCATCACGACGATGAGGGAGCGGGAGGGGAAGACCAGCGCGCGCCCGCCCGCGGCCCAGAGCAGGTTGTTCGAGACGGCGCCGGTGTAGCCCAGCACCTTCTGCAGCCGCATAATCGGGTCGGGCTGCAGCGCGCTCGCGGGCGCGGCGCGCGGCGACGCGAGCTCGTCGGCGCCCTCGCCGGCCGCCGCCGCCTCCGCCAGCCGGCTGGCCATGGCCACGGTGACGGACTCGCTCAGCGCGCCGGCGCCGCCCTCCGTCGCCGCCGCGCCCAGCGCCGCGGCGGGGTCGAGCCCCGAGGCGCGCATGATGAGCTCGGCGCGCTCCATCGTGGCGCGGCGCTCGGCGAGCAACTCCTCCTCCTCGCTCACCGCCTGCTGCGCGGCGGCGGTGGGCGCGCCTGCGGTGGCCTGCGGGCTGCTGCGGCGCTGCGCGGCGGCCTGCCGCCGCGCGTTCTCCTTGTCGGGGGTGCCGCGGTAGCTCGCGGCGGAGCGCTGCGGCTTGGCGGGGCTGGGGCTGCCGGAGATGCCGCCGCTGCCCTTGCCCTGCTGCTCGAGCACGGCGGCGGCGCGCGCCATGGCCGGCGACATCGCGCCGGCCGCCGGGGGCGCGGGCGAGGCGGGGGCGCCGCCGCCGAGGCGGCTCTCGCGGTGGAAGTGCCGCCGCTTGGCGACGGAGCTGGGCGTGCCGCCGCGCGCGTTGGCGGCGCGCAGCGGGGCCTTGCCGCCCGTCATGGGCGTGAGCGGTGCGGTGAGCGCCGGGCTGCCGGCCACCGCCGGCTGCGGCGGGGCGTTCGCGGGCACGCGCGGGCACCAGCACCACTCGTAGGAATCGGCCCACGCGGCGCGCCCCCCGCCCGCCGCGTTGGGGAGCAGCGGCAGCGCCATCTCCTTGGGCATGCTGGCGGGGTCGTAGAGGTTGTCCGAGGTGAAGACGCCGCGCACGTGCAGCGTGGCGCCCAGCGTGACGCCGCGCAGCGACGCGAAGGAGGCCGCGCTGTAGGCGCCCTCCGAGAAGTGCTCGAGCACGGCGGGCACGTCCAGCGCGAGCACGGTCCAGCGCTCGGTGAGGTTGACGGGGATGCGGATGACGTTGGTGGCGAACTTGGCCTCGCGGAAGATGCTGCTGAAGGAGATGCGCACGGGCTGCTTGTCCACGGTGCGCACGTCCAGGTGGAAGGTGAAGAGCTTGCCCGGCACCGCGCGCAGCTGGATGTAGACGAAGCGCCCGGTCAGGCCCAGTCCCTTGCCGGAGACGAAACTGGCGGAGTCGCGCTTAGGGATCTGCAGGAAGTTGGACGCGGCGGTGCTACCGCGCACGCGGAACACCTTGCGCCCGATCTGCTTGTCCATCACCTGCGCCACGTCGCCCTGCTGCTGGCACTCCTCCACCGAGTTGTGCCGAAACACCGACACGAACGGGTGCTGCCATGAAGTGTCCATCGCAAGCGTCGGAAGCAGCGGTACAGCCTTTGCCCCCCAAGTCCGTCGCGATGATTCAAAGGTGTTGAAAAAGCAACGTGATCTCGAGACGATTGTCATCGCTCACAAGGTTCGAGGCTGCGCAAGCCAAGAGCGGGGCCTCGTCGCGCGCGTATAATAGCGCGCTTCCTATGGCAATTCACCACCTCTTCCTCGTGCTCGCCATTTCCAGGTGGGCGGAGCGCGCGTCCGAGAACAGGAGAACGGGCACGATCCGTTCGCTGAGCGAGCTGGAGGGTCTGTATCCTGCGCGGCCCGCGCCGCCGCGCGGGCGTCTCGGTCGCAACACGACGCTCTTCATCGGCATCGCCAGCTACCGCGACAACCGCTGCGGCCGCACGCTGGAGCGCGCCTTTGCAGAAGCGTGGGACCCGCACCGGGTGTTCATTGGCGTTGTGCAGCAGAACGAGCCGGGCGACTCCGACTGCGTGGCAGACTTTTGTGCTCTGCAGCGCCAAAACCGCGCGCGCGGCAGCCCGTACGATCGGCCCGGGGACGTCGAGGCGGACGGTGCGGGCGCAGACCGTTGCGACTTTCGCGATCAGATCCGCGTGCGCAACATGCCGGCCAGCGAGGCGCGGGGGCCAGCGCACGCGCGACACTTCCAGCAGCAGCTGATCGCCAACGAATCGTTCTGCCTGCAGGTGGACGCGCACTCCGACTTTCGGCGCGGCTGGGACCGCGCGCTGCTGCGCGAGTGGGGCAAGTGCCGCAACGAGTACGCGGTGCTCACCACTTACCCGCCCCGCATGTCCGACAAGCCGCTGGACGGCTTCGAGAGCTGGCGCGCGGTGGAAGACGGCTACCCAGACGCCAGCAGCGTCGCGCACCTGTGCGAAGCCACGGTGACCAATGCGGGGCACTTCCGCAACGAGCAGGCGGCGATGCTCATGAGCCCCGGGGATGAGCCCGTCCTCACGTCCAAGTGGGCGGCCGGCTTGTCCTTCTCGAAGTGCCACGCCGAGCGCCGCGTGCCGAACGATCGCCACCTGCCTTGGATCTGGGACGGCGAAGAAATGAGCCGTGCAGCGCGGCTTTGGACCCACGGCTACGACTTTTACACGCCCAGCAAAAGCATCGTCTTTCACGACTACGGGCGGCAGGGAACGGTCGTCGGTGCGCCGATCCCGGCTGACATCCAGCGCGCCTCCAACGAGCGAATATTCACATTGCTCGGCATGCGCGGGGCTGGGCGCCAGAACGTGTCGTGGGGTCGCTACGGACTGGGCAGCACGCGGACGCTTGAGCAGTTCGGGAAGTTCTCCGGGTTGGACTTTCAAGCATCTCGCGTTGATAACAGTGGCCAGTGCGCCGACCTCCTTTTTGTTCCGTGGCTGCCGCACATCGCTAATGACTTGGGGGCTGCCCTCGCGGAGCAGGCGGCCGCGGATGGCGCCGCGAGTGGTGATGAGCGCTGGGAACGGGCGCTGGTGTTCATGGACATGGCACTCAAGCAGCAGCCAGCCAATGCCACCCTGCTGCACAACCGCGGCCTGCTGAACCGACTACTGTGGCGGGTCGCAGACGCAATCCGCGATTTGCGCCTCGCGCTCGCTTTGCAGCCAGATCTCGAAGCTGCGCGCCTCAGTCTTGTCGCCGCGCTGGCCCAGCGTTCGCTCGGCGGGGCATCTGGTGCAATGGAAGCTGCCGCCGAGGCCTGCCAGGAGCTGCGCAGGGCCGGCAATTTTAAATCGCTCAACAGCAGCAGCAGCGGCAACAATTCAGTGACAGTGCAGCTGCTTTTGAATGCGCTCGATGGCTGCGAACCTGAACCTGATGCCCCCCCAAATCCCAAGATACGCATTAAAATGTGACACGCACACTCTGACAAAGCGACAAACGAACAAACACGTTTCATTTGAACAACACCAGGACAGTAAAAATTGTTGCACATTATCCACTTCAGCTTTTAGCGGCCGTCGATGATGGCGTTGAGCGTGGCGGACGGGCGCATGGCCGCGTTGGCCTTGACGGGGTCGGGCTGGAAGTAGCCGCCGAGGTCGACGGCGTCGCCCTGGCAGTCGATGAGCTCCTGCGCGATCTTCTCCTCGTTGGCGCTCAGGTCGTTGTACAGCTGCTCGTAGTTCGCCTTGATGGTGGGGTCCGTGGCCTTGGCGGCCATGGCCTGCGCCCAGTACAGGGCGAGGTAGAAGTGGCTGCCGCGGTTGTCGATCTCGTTCACCTTGCGCGACGGCGACTTGCCGTTGAAGAGCACGCCCGAGGTCGCGTCGTTGAGCGTCTCGCCGAGCAGGCGGGCGTTCTCGTCGCCGGTGGTGTCGGCGACGTGGTCGAAGGACACGGAGAGGGCGAGGAACTCGCCGAGCGAGTCCCAGCGGAGGTGGCCCTCCTTCTCGAACTGCTGCACGTGCTTGGGCGCGGAGCCGCCGGCGCCGGTCTCGAAGAGCGCGCCGCCCTTGAGGAGCGGCACGATCGAGAGCATCTTGGCGGAGGTGCCGAGCTCGAGGATGGGGAAGAGGTCGGTGAGGTAGTCGCGCAGCACGTTGCCCGTCACGGAGATGGTGTCCTCGCCCTTCATGGCGCGCGCCATGGTGAAGTCGATGGCGTCCTCCGGGGTGCGGATGGAGATGTCGAGGCCCGACGTGTCGTGGTCCGGCAGGTACTTGTTGACGAGCGAGATGATCGACGCGTCGTGCGAGCGCGCCTCGTTGAGCCAGAAGACGGTCGGCACGCCGGTGGCGCGCGCGCGCGAGACGGCGAGGCGCACCCAGTCGCGGATGGGCTCGTCCTTGACCGTGGACATGCGGAAGATGTCGCCGGTGTCGACGGAGTGCTCGAACACCACGTTGCCGCTGGCGTCGGTCACCTTCATGGTGCCCTTGCCGGCCATCTGGAACGTGTTCGGGTGCGAGCCGTACTCCTCGGCCTTCTGCGCCATGAGGCCGACGTTGGCGACGTTGCCCATGGTGGAGGGGTCGAAGGCGCCGTTGGCCTTGCAGAAGTCGAGGCAGTGCTTGTAGATGCCGGCGTAGCAGCGGTCCGGGATCATGCAGCGCACGTCGTGCAGCTCGTCGTCCCAGCCCCACATGCGGCCGCCGTCGCGCACGACGTTGGGCATGGAGGCGTCGATGATGACGTCGCTGGGCACGTGGAGGTTGGTGATGCCCTTGCCGGAGTCGACCATGGCGAGGTCCGGGCGGTCGGCGCGCTCGTAGGTGGCCATGATGTCGGCCTCAATCTCAGCCTGCTTGTCGGCGGGGAGCGAGCCGATCTTGGCGTAGACGTCGCCGATGCCGTTGTTGGCCGTGACGCCGAGCGCGTCGAAGGTGTCGCCGTGCTTCGCGAAGACGGTGTCGTAGAACTCGCGCACGCAGAAGCCGAACATGATGGGGTCGGACACCTTCATCATGGTGGCCTTGAGGTGCAGGGAGAGCAGGATGTCGTCCTTGGCGGCCTGCTCGATCTCCTGCTTGAAGTAGGCGGAGAGGGGGGCGGCGCGCATGACCGACGAGTCAACGACCTCGCCCGCCTGGAGCGGGGTGGCGCCCTTGAGCTCGGTGACGGTGCCGTCCGCGGCGGTGAAGGAGATGGTGACGTCGGTGGCGGCGGACATGATAGCGGACTGCTCGGTGGAGAAGAAGTCGCCGTCGTTCATGTTCACCACGCCGCCGCGGCAGTCGGGCAGGTACGGCTTCATCATGCGGTGCGGGTTGGCCTGCGCGTGCTTCTTGACGGGGCCGGCGACGCGGCGGTCGGAGTTGCCCTCGCGCAGCACCGGGTTCACGGCGGAGCCCAGCACCTTGGCGTAGCGGTCGTGGGCGTCCTGCTCCTCCGCGTTCGTGGGGACCTCGGGGAAGTCGGGGAGGTTGTAGCCCTTGCCCTGCAACTCAACGATGGCCTCGAGCAGCTGCGGGATGGAGGCGGACACGTTGGGGAGCTTGATGGTGTTGGCCTCCGGCGTCAGGGCGAGCTTGCCGAGCGCGCTGAGGTTGTCCGGGATCTGCTGCGCGGGCGTGAGGCGGTCGGCGAAGTGGGAGATGATGCGGCCGGCCACGGAGATGTCCGACTTCTCAATGTCCACGCCCAGCGGCTCGGAGAAGCGGCGGATGATGGGGAGCAGCGAGTACGTGGCGAGGTTGGGCGCCTCGTCGGTCTCCGTGTAGATGATCTTGGCCTTGGCAGCCGCCATCTGGGAGGACTGGAACGAGCGCGCGAGCGCGGCCCGGGTGGTGGGACGGAGGGCGGGAGAAAACATCCTGCAAGCGGGGCGGAAGGGGGCGAGGAGGTGAGCACGGCGCGGTGGAACGCGAAAACATCGACCTGACGCTCGCGCCAACTCACCTGTAGTTTGTGGACCAGATCAATTGGAGCCAGGGCGATTCCTGAACGATTGTCGTATTTTCTGGAATTGATCTGGCAGCAGTTGCGCTGGCCAGTGCCAGCCCAGGGCCCTCCGTCAGGTCCGGGCAGGAGCCCTTCGACCTGAGCCACAAGCTCACAAAGCGCGCGCGGCTAACGAAATCGTGAAAAGAAAGTCGTCTATTGCTGAATGCAAATACTTCTGCAACCTTTTCTTTCAGCGAACAGGGGGGCTCGACCAGCTCGCACCAGCGAGGGAAATATGGCCGGGGGGGATTTTTGGTCCATTGGACAATGCCGCATGAAATATGGCCGGTGTGGATCAAAATTTTGCCTGCGCCTCCACCCTCCACGTTGCGCCTCTGTGGAACACGTGGCGTGGCCACCCCACTCCGCTGCTGCACGCCAGAGACAGACTCAGCACCACTCGCCGTCCAGTCGGCGGGACGCGTTCCGTTGGATGAAAAAGGCAGAGGATTGAGAAGCCCATATATAACAGCTCTTTTGGTGGTGAGATCGTGTGACGGTCCGCTCCACACAATTGCACGTGCGACCCGTGGGACACGGTGACCGAGCAGCCGCGCGCGCCTTTCCGGGGCCAGTACGCCGATGCCCGCGGATGACCCTGGCGCGCCCACCAGCTCGGGCTGGGACGTGTGCTTGGTGTTCCCCTGCGGCGCGGACACGCACGCGCGCGGTCGCAAGCAGAAGAGCCAGACCGGGTTAGCGCACTTCCAAAAGGTCATGCTGGGGCTGCGCGTGGAGAAGGTGCCGTTCAAGAAGGAGGCGTTCGAGGTGCGCAACAAAACGTTCCAGGTGCTCAAGTCGGTCAACTGCTTCACCACGCCGGAGGGCGCCCCGTACATCGACGAGATCGACCGGCACACTATGACGCCAGCGGAGCTGCGCAAGGCCGAGGCGCAGCAGGCGAAGGAGATGAAGAACCACCTGCAGGAGGAGTACCGCTCGTTTGTCGGCAGCCTGGATCCTACCACCACGCGCAAGTTCCACGAGCTCGTGGCGAGCGCCATCGTGCGGCGGCTGCAGCTCTCGTGCGGCCTCAGCACGCGGATGAAGCGCAGCGTGGACGGCGACGAGATCATCTGCGTGGTGCGCGCGGACGAGGAGGACTTGCGCACGGAGGCCGAGCGCGTCAGCTATCGGCTGCAGCTGTACAACCAGCCTTTCTCCAAGACGGCGCAGGCGGGCACCACGGTCAGCGCGAAGCAGGCGAGCGCGTGCCGCCAGCTGCTGCGCGACCGCGTCGGCTGCGGCGACAAGACGGAGCCGCTGCTGGACCCCGCCTTCTTCCGGGACATGTGGCACCGCAAGCTGCTCCGCTTCCTGGAACAGCACGGCCACAACGAGGACACGTGCAACAAGCGGGACGGTGTTTACATCGCGCCCTACGCCGAGTACAAGCACGACCCGCGCTTCCAGCCTCTCTTCAGGCGGTGGACGACGGTGGGGCACGGGGGAGAGAAGCACGTCAGCATATTCCGAGCCGTCGACCGCATCCGCCTCGTCAACTCCATCATCGCGCGGAACATCAACCTCGAGGCGCTGCAGTTCGCCAATCTGCTCGTGCAAAACGGCTTCTACGCGCTGCACGACATGAACGAGCTCGAATGGTTCAGGAGCAGCTGGGCGCTCAACGCTCGCTTGAAAAAGCAGCCGCTGCGCCAGATCAGAAACTACTTCGGCGAGAAGGTCGCGCTGTATTTTGCATGGCTCGAATTTTACACGCGCAGCCTGCGCATCCCCGCGCTCCTGGGGATGGTCACGTTCGCTGCGGAGGTGACGGGGCACAATTACAAAACGGCGGTGGTTCTGTACGCCATTTTTATCTGCTTTTGGGCCACGGGCTTTGCAGAGCTGTGGAACCGCAAGAATGCATTTCTGAACCTGTGGTGGGGCACGACCGGCTTCAAAGACGCCGAGCGGGAGCGCCCGCAGTTTTATGGCCAGATGAGGTACAACCCTGTTAACGACGCGAAGGAAATGTACTACCCGAGCGTCAAAGCGCTGCGCATGCGTATGTTCCAGGCGGCAGCAGTCGTGTTCATCACGATCAGCGTCGCGGTGCTCGCGACTGTGGCATGCCTCGGCTTCAAGGCGTATCTGGTGGAACGCGAGGTGCAGTTTGGGAGGCAGATCGCTGGCATGGCCAACGGTGTCCAGATCGGCATTCTCAACTCTGTCTACCGCATCGTGGCGACCAAGCTGACTGTGTACGAGAACCACCGCACGGACTCGCAGCACGAGAACAACCTCATCATCAAGACCTTCCTCTTCCGCTTCTTCAACTCGTACGCTTCTTTCTTCTACATCGCCTTCCTCAAGAAGCCGCTGGAGACAGCGGGCTGCGATTTGAATAACGACTGCATGGCCGAACTGCGGATGCAGCTCGGCTCAATCTTCATCAGCCAGCTCATCGCGGGCAACGCTGCCGAGCTGCTGGTTCCGTACGTCAAATCACGCATGAGAATGCGCGCCGACGCCAAAAACCTTGCAAAGGATGCCGGCGCCGACGCCGACGCGATCGAGTTCGAAACGCCGGAGCTCGAAGCGAAGTACGAGCCTTATGGGGACCGAGAGGCCTTCGATGACAACGCTGAAATGGTGGTGCAATTTGGCTACGTCACGCTCTTCGTCGTGGCCTTCCCGCTCGCGCCGCTGCTTGCGTGGGGCTCCAACGTGGTGGAGCAGCATATCGACGCGTACAAGCTGTGCTTCGACCACAAGCGCCCCGACCCGAAGCAGGCGGAGTCGATCGGCATGTGGCAGTACTTCCTGTCCCTCATCAGCCGCATCTCCGTCATCACCAACATCGCACTGTTGTTCTTCACTGCGAATCTGTTCGACGAGTACACCAGCGCCACGCGCTGGCTGCTGTTCATGCTGGCGGAGCACGTTCTGCTCTTCGCGAAAGGGATCCTAGAGGATGCTGTTCCCGACACGCCGCTGCAAATCGAGCAGCTGGGCGCGCGCCACGAGTACACAGTGAAGAAGGTGTTTCACGGGCTGCAGGCGGAATCCGACGAGGCACCGAACCTCGCGCAGGCGGAGTCGCTAGAACTCACGATTCACGGCAATGGCGAGCGGCTGGTCAATGGAGAGCATTCCTCGGATTCGCGCGTTGTCGTGAACATGCTGCACAGCGGCAAGGTGTCACGGAGAGCAGGGGGAAAGGGAAAGGGAAAGGCCGCCGTCGTGAAGCAGGCAGAGGTGCCGAGCGGACCAGTGAGCTTGTGACATT
>Ga0308021_10000928_pt1 | contig 13464 bp, 11 predicted proteins | sample Neamet351_FD_201296 | JGI IMG/M metagenome (GOLD analysis project Ga0308021, IMG submission 201296) | Marine microbial communities from water near the shore, Antarctic Ocean - #351 | ecosystem: Environmental > Aquatic > Marine > Unclassified | place: Southern Ocean | collected 2014-10-02
CCTGAGCCGAGCCGTACTGCCGTTCTTTGTATACGCCCTCATAGGATCCGTCGTAGGGGAAATCCATAGTGAGCTTACCCGCCATGAACTCTCCCGGCATAACCCCCTTTAAGGCGCTAATGGTTTCGCCTGAGGCTACATGCACTACCCAGGGCTGAGTGTTGCAATTACTGGGTGCATGCAAGGCGCAGGAAAACACCGCCTGTAACAAATCGGGCTCTACTAACTTTGGCAGAAACGCACGTAGCGAGCGTCGTTTTTCGACAATCTGGGAAAAAATTTTACTGTCGGATTCCATACTTTATTTCCAATGGGTTCGGGGGCGTCATTATCGCTTATTTTATTTGCCGCTGAAAACAGCAGGCCTCTTTTCCTTGAAGGCGCGCATACCCTCCTTCGCATCGGTAGAAGCAAACACTGGGCCGGCCAACTCGTCAGAAGCTGCCATGGCATCGTCCTCGCTCATACTCTCCTGATGATCGCGCAATGAACGGGTAACCGCCTGTACTGCTAATGGGGCATTGCTGCAAATTTTGGCCGCAAACTCTCTTGCAACATCCAAAGCAGACCCGGCGGGCACAACGCGATTGATCAAACCAAACTCCAGGGCCTGCTGCGCGTTAATATGATCGCCGCACAGTAGCATTTCTGCAGCCAGGCAATAGGGTATCTGGCGACGCAAGCGGATAGTGGATCCGGACATGGGATACAAGCCTCGGGCCACTTCGGTAACACCAAAAATAGCATTCTCGGCGCCTATGCGAATATCAGTGCCCTGCAAAATTTCGGTACCGCCAGCCAAAGCGTACCCCTCCACCGCGAGGATCAATGGCTTATTGGGGCGATTGTCCCGCAGTAATGCCTGCCAGTGAATATTGGGCACTTTCGCCATCAACTTCATAAACTCTTCCGTGGCACCGTGGTCGCCGTCGGCCCCCGCCTTTAAATCCATACCAGCACAAAAAGTATTTCCATTGGCGGTGAGAATGGCGCAGCGCAAACTGTCATCTTCATCGAGAAGACGCCAGGATTTATACATCCCTAGCAGCATCTTGGGGCTTAAGGCATTTTTCACCTCTGGACGATTTAGTGTCACGACAAGCACGTCACCTTCGCGTTCTATAATGCAATCACTGGTACTGATATCCAGTTCGGCCATAATTACTCGCTTGTTTTCAATTGAATTAAATAAATACTCACACGACTTTGCAGCTTCCATCTAGGGCAATTTCCAGCGCCTTTGGATAGGCTGGTTTACCACTGGGGGCACGGGGCACTTCCTCCACAATGTGCAGCTCTCTGGGGATTTTGTAGCTGGCAATATGCTTACGCGCTTCGTCCTGCACGCACTGCAGGGTAAGATTGGCCTCACCGCGAACTGCAACCACGGCTGTCACCTTACTGCCAAAACGCTCATCCGGGGTAGCCACCACCAGGCAATCAAATATGTCCGGATGTGCCTTCAGCGCCTGCTCAACCTCCTCGGGAAAAACCTTCTCACCCCCTGAGTTAATGCAATTGGAACCACGACCAAACACCGTGATGCTATTGTCATCTTCCAGCTGCGCCTCGTCGCCCACTAGCAGCCACCTAACGCCTTCTACATCTACAAAGGTAGCGGCAGTTTTAACCGGATCGTTATAATAGCCCGTTGGAATATAGCCGCTGCGGGCAAAGACGCCTGACTCACCTGGTGCGACATGTCGGTGAGGCTCGGTGTCACTGATGACTGACATAAACTCACTTTTACTCACATTGCCAAGACCCTTACCTTTTTTTCCACCCCCATCCATCCCCATATTACCACTCTCGGAGGAACCAAATGAATTCAAAATGAAGACATTGGGGAAATGCTGGCGAAACGATTCCTGTTTGCTTTCGGAAAAAACGGCTCCACCCGAGCCTACACTGAATACGCTACCGAGGTCCCAACGGTCTGGGCTGGCATCAAGAGAGTCGAGCAAAGGCACTGCCATAGCGTCTCCGACAATCGTAATGGAGTTTACTTTTTCCTTCTCTACGATGTCCCACACATTGTCGCCAATGAGAGAGTGGTCGGGGTTCAATACTACAGAATTACCCGCTAGCAATTGTATGCAGGCATACCACCAGCTGGCTCCATGCATTAGCGGCGCCAAGGGCATACCAACGATGGGAAAGTCGCCCACCCGCGAGGCAATTTGTTCCGGTGCTGTAATGGCTCCGTCGGGATGAAACCAGCCACCACCACCCATGGCCGCAAAAAATACGCTTTTGTGCGACCACATAACGCCCTTGGGCATACCCGTTGTTCCACCGGTATAGAGGATAAAAAGGTCGTCGTCGGAGCGCTCTTCAAAATCACGCTCGCCGCTCTGCCCTAGCAAGACAGACTCATATTCCAGCGTAGAAATAAGTGCGGCGTCACAGCTACTGTCATCTTTCACGTAGACGTAGGTATGCAAATTGGGAACTTGCGATTTGATACTCGCGATGGCGGGGATAAATTCCTGGTTGTGAATGCAAGCAACCATAGTGGAGTTTTCAAAAATATAGACCAATTCCTCTTCGACGTAGCGATAGTTAACGTTAATAGGCACAGCTCGTAATTTAAAGCAGGCCAACATCCCTTCTAGGTATTCATTACAGTTGTAAAGATAAAGACCAACGTGGTCCCCGGCCACCACACCGCTGGCTGCCAGGTAGTGTGCCAACTGGTTGGCGCGCTGCTCCAACTGCCCGAAACTTGCTCGCTGCTCACCGCACACTGAGGCATCCCGCCCCGGCACTTTATCGGCGACCAGTTCGTACATGTCTGCAAGGTTAAAATGCTTTGTCATTGCTAAACTCCTCTTTCGATTACAAACGATGTTAGGGTTTTTCTGCACCCACAACCCACATGGAAAAGAATTGCGCGCCGCCGCCATAGGCGTGACCCAGCGCCAACTTTGCACCGTCCACCTGATGCGCACCAGCATCGCCGCGCACTTGACGGGCTGCCTCGGCGAAGCGAATCATACCCGAGGCGCCTATGGGGTTGGAACACAATACGCCCCCGGAGCAATTCCAGGGAATGTCTCCCCCCTCATCCAGGGAAGTAGCCCCTTCCATCGTTAACTTCCATCCCTCGCCCTGTGGTGCGAAACCCAGATTTTCCAACCACATGGGTTCGTACCAGCTGAAGGGCACATACACTTCGGCGCAATCGAAATCTTTGCGCGGATTGGTCACACCGGCCTGTTTGTAAACGTCTGCCGCACAGTCGCGCCCGGCCTGCGGACTAACCTCTTCGCGCCCCGCATACATTGTGGGTTCCGAGCGCATGGCGCAGCCGCGAATCCATGCCGGGGGCTTGGGCGATTGCTGTGCCACATCCTCCGACACAATCACCATGGCACAGGCACCGTCGGATGACGGGCAGGCCTCCAGAAAGCGAATGGGGTCCCACAACATCATGGATTCCTCAACCTCTTTCATGGTGATATTCGGCAGGTGCAAATGCGCCAGCGGATTGCGCGCGCCATGCAGCCTATCTTTAACTGCCACTTTGATTCCGGCATCGTAAGGCGCCTGTGAACGGCGCATATACTCTCGAATTATGGGCGCAAAATACCCCCCTGCCCCAGCATTTAAATGTACCGAAAAAGGTTGTGGAGACGACAGCGCCCACATTGCATTAGACTCCGATTGCTTTTCAAACGTTACCGTGAGGACGCGTTTAAAGGTGCCACTTTGCACATGAGAAGCGGCAACCAATGCAGTGGAGCCACCCACGGAGCCGGCGGTGTGTACACGAAACATGGGCTTGCCATTGCAGCCCAGTGCATCGGTTAAATAACACTCGGGCATTACCACACCCTCAAACATATCCGGTGCCTTGCCAATAACAACCGCGTCGATGTCGTCAAACGTGAGGTCGGCATCTTGCAAAGCATTAACTGCTGCTTCGCGCACCAACCCCGCAATGGAAACATCTCCGCGTTTGGTCTGGTATTTGGTTTGGCCTATGCCTACCACCGCTGCTAAAACTGCTGAATTATTAGCCATTATGCAGGCCCCTCAATGACGGCGACAAGATTATGTTGCAAACAGGGCCCACTGGTCGCATGGGCGAGGCCACGCGTCGCTTCACCTGTGATAATTCGATTGAACACTTCACCAACACGCGACAAACCTGAGGCCATCATGAGATTACCGGCCAGCACACCGCCGCTGGGATTGATCTGTGTCTCCTCCCTCAGACCCAGTGCCCGGCTCAGAATTATTTCCTGGTGGGAAAAAGGTGCATAGAGCTCTGCCACATCGATATGGCCACTGCCTGCACCTGCGCCAGCTGCCGCCGCTCGAGTTGAAGTAGAGTCGGTGAGGTCGCGCATGCCCAGATTGTGGGTTTCGATGCGGTGATCTATGCCAGTGATCAAGGCATAGGGTTTGCCCCAGTCTTTGGCTTTTTCTTCGCTACAAATAATCATGGCACTGGCCCCATCGGAGATGGGACAACAGTCGTGTCTACGCAGCGGTGCGACGAAGGTATCCTCTGCCAACAACTCCTCCACGGTCACTTGAGAGGCCAGTTGTGCCTTGGGATTATTCAACGCATTTTTTCGTGAACGCGCCACCACCGAGGCCATATCAGCTTCGCTGATCACCCCGGAATCCAGCATCAAACGCGCCTGCATGGCGGCCAGAGAAATGCTGTCTACCCACAAAGGCGCGAGGTAGTAAGGGTCTAATTGCTGGGATAAAACAATGGGTAATTCCCCCGGCGAGGACTTACCAAATCCATACACCAGAGCAGACTCCGCGTGGCCCATTCGAATTTTTAAAATTGATTCGTACAAGGCCCAGGCGGCATCCATTTCAACATGGGATTCTTGGATGGGCGGCACTGCGCCCAGGGCATCCACACCGGATACAAAAGCAAAGGCGGCGCCCTGAAGATAGTCACAACTACCCGAACAGACAAAGTCCACGTCCTGCGCATTGCCTAAACCCGCCTGCTCAAACACTTCACGCAGCCGCGGCATAATCAGCTCCACCTCATTGCTTGCGCCGGCCTGAGACACACACGGGGACTGACTATAAGCTACTATTGCAATTTTTTTCATAGCTATTCGCCCCTGCCGCTGAGAGCACGCTTGCCAATATCTTCTAAGGGCATATCGGGTTCATCCAGGGGTTTAAAATACTTGATATTGTCCATGGCGTAGCCCCACTCTTCCTGTGGTTTCCACACCGCCTCAACCCGCTGCCCCATGTGAACCTCTTCATTCACACAATCACTCATCAGGTGGATAAAGGAGATGTTGGCGCCATCTGCCACCAAATTGGCAATAACAAAGGGTGGCTTGATTGGGTTGCCGGGGATGGGGATTGCCACAATGGTAAATGACTCTACCGTAGCCTTACCACTGAGCACGACCTCCTCTTGCGTGGCGACACCGCAAGCCGCACAGGACCCACGCGGCGGGCAGTAAACGTTGCTGCATGAGGGGCAGCGTTGTCCCGTTAAAATACCGCGCTTAATTTGAGACAGAAAGCGCGCCGGAGATTTTCCAGCGGTAAAATTATACTGCAGGTATACAGGTGTCTTGATGTCGGTAATCATGTCTTGTTGTTCACTCATAGCAATTCAAACCATCGGATATCAGTTACCATGCCAATGGTCTGGTCGGCCCATACGGCTTTTACCCGGGCACCAGTGGCAACATCATTTTGCGCTACCGCGTTAATACAATGCACCATGGGCACATCGGCACCATCGAGCTTAATCATGGCCCAGGCAAACGGCTTATCCAGAGGGTGTGCGTCACGCGGCTGTGTTACCCAACACCAGCTGACTATCTCGCCTTCGCTGCTCACAGCAACAAACTCTGACAAAGCTTCGGCGGTGTCCGGGTCAAATTCCATAGGCGGCACAATCACTCGGCCATCGCTGGCCCTGATGCCGGTGATTTTTCTATTTTTGAGATCAGTCAAAAAACGACCAACAATGGGGCCGGTTGACCGGGTGTAGGTAAAACCCAGTTCAAACGCCTGACTTAACACTTCACTTTGTTGCACGCGATTACTCTCCTTGCTGAATGGCCCCAGTATCGACCATGCGCCCCGCGTCCTCAATGACACAAAGCATCAATCACAACTGACTTTTCAGATCATACAAAATTGCCTAGGCCCCACCCCCTCTGGTAATGTTTCGCCTTCGCTAAAAAGAGGATTAGTTTCGTGAAATTTGTACGCCTGTCCCCAGTTAAAGTCACTGCAATCAACGCTGCTACTCTCCTCGTCGCACTCTCGCTTCCTGTGCTCAGTGCGCTGAGCCGGGCCCAGGGCACCGCCGCAATATCCATGCCGGAGAAACACTCCGCACAGGCTACTGATCAAATACTGCGCAGCGGCGGAAACGCTATCGATGCAGGTATTACCGCGGCCTTTGTACTGGCGGTGACCCTTCCCGAAGCGGGAAACATCGGCGGCGGCGGGTTTATGGTCAGTCACGTCAACGGTGAAGACGCATTTCTTGACTTCAGAGAGCGCGCGCCGGGCAAAGCCACCCGGGATATGTATTTGGACAAAGACGGTAATTTCGTTCAGGCCCAGTCATTGCTTGGTGGCCGTGCCTCGGGCGTACCCGGCACCGTGCGCGGCATGCTCGCCGCACACCAGCGCTACGGGAGCCTGCCATGGGCCACCTTACTGCAACCCGCCATAGATCTGGCCAGAGATGGATTTGTAGTCGGACCAAAGCTAGCACAATACGCCGCAGAGAAAATTGCCGAAGTAGCCGGTAAAACCAATTTTTCAGCCTATTTTTCCACTATGCAAGATGGGGAAAACTTCAAACAAGCAGAACTTGCAGCCACGCTAATGCGTATAGCCAAAGATCCACAGGAATTCTACACTGGACAGACAGCGCGCCAAATTACCGCACAAATGACTCGCAGCGGCGGCCTCATATCAATGCAGGATTTGGCAGATTATAAAGCAGTGTGGCGCATACCACTGCAAGAAAAGTGGCGTGACTACACTGTGGTAACAGCAGGCCCGCCCAGCTCCGGTGGCATTGCTCTGATTCAGCTACTTAAAATGCACGATTATGCCGGGAAACATTTCAATGGCCTGTCGCACAACGGCGCGCAATACATTCACTTACTGGCAGAAATCGAAAAACGAGCCTTTGCCGATAGAGCAGAATATTTGGGCGATCCCGATTTCGTGCGTGTTCCCACCGAAAAGCTGCTGGACGAGAGTTATCTAAAGCAACGCGCCACAGAAATTAACCCGCAAAAAATATCCAAGACACCCCCAGTAGCTGCTGGGCTGGAGTCTAGCGACACGACGCACTTCTCAATATTGGACAAGGATGGCAATGCGGTAGCGTTAACCTACACCCTCAACTGGGAGTTTGGCTCTGCCGTGGTTGTGGAAGGGGCGGGCTTCATTATGAACAATCAAATGGATGACTTCAGCGCGAAGGTCGGGGTAAAAAATAAATTTGGGGTCATCGGCAACACACTCAACGCCATCGAGCCCTATAAGCGCATGCTGTCATCTATGACGCCCACAATCTTGCTAAAAAAGGGCGAACCAGCGCTCATCTTAGGGTCGCCTGGTGGCAGCACAATTTTCACTTCGGTGATGCAGGTTATTTTGAATCTCTATGACTACGCTATGCCGCTTCAAACAGCAGTGGACACGACTCGCTTTCACCATCAACTGCCCGATGCACTATTAATTCGACATGACCAACGAGAAATTCCCAAGCAGACACAGAGCGAACTGCGTGAAATAGGCTATGCCGTAGAAGCCAACTCCTGGGGCAATCTGGGCGACGTTCATGCCATCAAAATTACAGGTGCCAAGGTTGAGGCCGCCTCTGATGTTCGCGGTCGCGGTGAAGCTCGATTGATCAATTAGTAAGCAGTGGTGGCTTATTTTTGAACCAATGCCTACGGAAATACGGATTAGTGCTGTTGTAGGCGCAAAATTTGGCGATAATAGTGCACGTCTTAAATAAGGAGTTAAACATGTCGGTAGCAAGCGTAGGTTATCTCAGATTGGGCATAGCAGACCCTTCCCTCTGGGTGGAATTTGGCACGGGTGTTCTGGGCCTCATGGAGTCGACAAAGCAGGACGATCAAGGGGCGCGCTACTTACGTATGGACGACCATCCTTTTCGGTTTATGATTGAGCCTGCGGAAAAAGAAGGCCTTACCGCCACTGGTTTGGAATATCGCGGTAAAGATGAATGGCAGCTGGCTTGCGACACACTGTTAGCTGCTGGACATGAGGTGGAGCAAGGTTCGGCCGATGAAGCAGCCAGACGCTGCGTTACCGGTTTTGCCTCAACCCACGACCCCTCAGGGAACAAACTGGAGCTGTATTACGGCCCTGCTCTGGATTATGTCCGCTTCAACTCCCCTGTTGGTATAGCCAATTTTGTCACCGGAGACAAATTCACCGGCGACATGGGTTTTGGCCACGCGGTGCTACCCGCTCCCAATACCTACCAAACCATAGATTATTACACCGACATTATCGGTTTGCACATCAGCGACGATTTAACCCCACCCATGCCAGAGGGCGCGCCGCACACACGCATCGTGTTCATGCATGCGGACAACCCCCGACAGCACTCCTTAGCACTGTATAACAACCCCCACCCCGCGGGCGTTGTTCACATTATGATCGAAGTGGAGACTATGGACGAAGTCGGCCTTGCCATGGACCGGGCCAAAGCGGCCGATGTCCCGGTGATCGCCAGCCTGGGACGCCACGTTAACGACAATATGTGTTCTTTCTACATGATGTCACCCGGAGGTATAGCGATAGAGTTTGGCTACGATGGCCTGCTAGTAGACTGGGACAACTACACCCCCACAGTGAGCACTGAAGGTGACCTTTGGGGGCACGAATACAATTTCTAAATCTAATTGGCAGAAACGCCTAGCCCTGTGGCTGGCGATCATTCTTCTAGGGGTGAGCGCAGCCTATTGGCTACAGCAACGTGCAACCCACGTTTACAGCGATGACGCCCGCATAGCGGCGAACATGATCGAGATCAGCGCAAAACTCGCCGGCCAAGTCACACAGTTTCCTACACGCGAGGGAGCCACGCTGACGACGGGCGACCTTATCGCGCAAGTTGACGATAGGGAGGCACGTCTGGTCCTAGAGGAACTCAAAGCAGAGTTATCCAGTCGGCAAGCCACCTACGAAAAAGTGGAAGCCCAGGTATTGCGTGTCGACCAACAAACTGGCGGACATCTGCAGTCACAGCAGTCGCAATTGCAAAGAGCTCTGGCCCAACTAGCCTCTTCAAAATCAGATTTGGACTATCGTCGACTAGAGTCAAAACGCTCGCAATCCCTGCTGGACCGCAACATTATTCCCAGGCAAGCCTGGGAGAATACGCGCAATGCATTGCAGCAGGCCGAACAACATTTACAAGGTGCCGAGGCACAGGTAGACAGTGCAAAAGCTGCCGTCATTGAAGCCGAGGCCGGGCAAACCGAGTTGACAGTTCTGGCCAAAGAACTCAGGGCAATCAGTTACGAAAAAGAGCGCAATGAAGCACAAATATCTCGACAAAAAGTGGTTATAGAAAACCTGCGTATTACCGCTCCCGCACCTGGTATTGTAGACCAGGTTTTTGTCGACCAGGGTGAATATGTAGTGCCAGGACAGCGTCTCGCCATGGTGCACAACCCCGCCAGAGTTTGGGTAGATGCCAACATCAAAGAGACCGAAGTGCGACACCTTGCGTTAGGCAACACCGTGGATATTTCCGTTGATGCCTATCCCGACAAGGATTTTCATGGCGAAATAACCCGCATCGGAGACACCGCCACCAGTCAGTTTTCTCTACTGCCCAGCACCAACCCCAGCGGCAACTTCACCAAGGTGACGCAACGTATTCAAATCGAGATCTCCATTGAACAGGATGAGGAGTGGTTGCGTCCCGGCATGATGGTAGAGGTCGCGATTGAAATCGACTGATGTAGAGCGCTACATCATTGCGGTAAACGCTTCCCCCGAGATGGCCACCTACTTCAGGCAGTACGGCGTTGCCTATCGGTGGTACGCAATGCTGGCGGTTATCAGCGCAAACATTGCGGCGGTGCTCGCCTCAACCATCATCAATGTGGCGGTGCCCGACATTATGGGTGCCTTCGGCATAGGACAAGACCAGGCCCAATGGCTGGCAACCGCAAATCTGGCCGCCGCCACGGTCGCTATGTTGTGCAGCGCCTGGACCGTTGGCCGAATTGGCTTACGCAATACGGTACTGCTGGGCATGAGTATGTTTCTTGTGGGCTCCATCGTCGGTGGCCTGGCCACCAATTTCGAAATTATGATTGTGTCGCGCATTTTGCAAGGGATTCCTGCAGGCTTGCTAATGCCACTTGCCATGACCGTAATCTTTCAGGTCTTCCCCAACGGCAACCAGGGTGTGGCCATGGGAATCAGCTCTATCGGTATTATCTTGGCCCCCGCCATCGGTCCGGCTGTGGGCGGCCTGGCGGTCGATGCCCTCAATTGGCGCTATGTATTTTACCTAGGCGTACCCTTCTCTGCCGTGAGTTTATTGCTAGCATCTGTGTTCTTACCCGGCAAAGGTATCGGGCAACCCAAACCCTTCGACGCGATAGGCCTGGTGGTACTCAGCATTGCCCTGGTGAGTTTGTTGGTGGCACTGAGTAACGGTGAGCGGGAGGGCTGGAGTTCAAATTTAATCCTGAGTTATCTCAGTATATTTATTGTATGTGGTACTGGGTTTATTTTTTGGGAAATCAAGCAGGAACACCCTCTGCTGGACATTGAATTGTTTCGTCAAAAAAACTTCTCCATTATGTGCTTAGTGGGATTCGTATTTGGTGCTGGGCTCTACGCTTCCACCTACCTCATCCCCCTGTTCCTGCAACTAGCCCAGCGCATGAGCCCAACCGAGTCCGGTTTGTTACTCATGCCTGCGGGCTTCATTATGGTATTGATTTTCCCTTTTTCAGGGCGCCTCGCCGACCGCTACGACAGGCGTCTGCTCATGAGCGGTGGAATCGCATTTTTCGCCGCGGCCTTCTGGCTGATGGCCAGCGCAGATAAGGGCACATCGTTCTGGACCTTTACCTTCTGGGTCATTCTTAGCCGCATTGGCATAGGACTGGTAATGCCCGCCCTGCAAATGGGCGCTTTGGCTGGCATAGAAATCAGCCGGATAAACGCAGCCTCGGGTTCATTCAGCTTTGTCAGACAGCTGGGGGGCGCCTTCGGCGTTAACCTCTCATCCATTATCCTAGATCAGCGCACCGCGCTGCACCGTGAAATATTCGCCGACACACAAACTTACACCAACGGCAACACCATGGAGCTACTGCAAGGCCTGAGCCACCTCACAAGACAAATGGGCTATGTGGGCACCGACAGTTGGAACGCTGCGAGAGGCTTATTGCGGCAAATGCTGCAATCGCAGGCATTGGTAGCGGGTTTCAAAGACAGCTTTTTACTACTCGGACTGGTTTTTCTACTGGCATTGATACCGACCTGGATGTTGCAACGCACCAAGAGAGTGTAGCGGCACCAGCAGCCCAGTGGCGTTAAACCTTCTTACCAGGACTTGTACCTATCCCCTGTCCTAAGCTAATGACCGGCGCGTTTTAACAGGATTATTGCGGCTAACAGTACCAATAGCCCTGGCGCCATAACCATTAGCAGCACAGGCCCATGTATTATACCGGCCAGATAGCCACTTATTTGCTGTATTAGGTAATAGCTAATGCCAATCAAACCACCCATGGCAATGCGTTGGCCCACCGATACACTGCGCACAGAGCCCAGCAAGAAAGGAAGTGCCATCAACGCCATACCCACGACGCCAATAGGAACGCTCATTTGAGTCCAGAATACAATACGCTGGGGCTCGGCATTCATGTCATTTTCTTCCAGACGCAGAATTGTTCGCCACAGGTCAGCGGAGGAGAGAGAGCTGGCAGGCACCATCATGATACGAGCTTGCTTCTCACTGAGTAGGGACTGCCATATCAGGGCATCCTTAAACTGCGACTGGGGAAACGTATTACGTATCTGTGTATCGTGCACCTTACGCAACAACCATGAGCTGTCTTGCAGCAGTTGTGCCTTGGGTGATTGCAACATCCGCTGAAGATTACCGAACTCATCAAACTGGTAAACTTCCACTTCCGCGAGACTACGATCGGGCAGGGCCTTGGAAAACCGAATAAATTGCCCCGCATTACGCGTCCAAAATGCTTCATCCGCATCACTTCCAGCTTCTTCTTCAATGCCACTGCGCCCTACATGTATCATGGTTTTTCCGCGCAGTTGTGCAGCGCTATACTCCGCCCTAGGAATAATCAGGTTTTGTAACACAAGCACAATGACAACCAGTAGCAGCGATACTATGGCGATGGGAAACGCCATGCGCGTTGGGGAAATCGCCGCAGCTCGCATCGACGTCAACTCTTGGTTATTAGCCAGCGTGCCCAGACCCAGCAGCCCGCCTAATAACACGGTCACCGGCAACAAATTAACCACTAGGGCCGGTAAGCTATAGGCTACAACTCGCAGTGCATCCACTAGCTCATAACTGCCTTGTCCTACATCTTCAAGCTCTTCAGACAAAGCGAGAAAACTGAAAAGTGACAACAGCAACAGCAGTACAGGAATACATCCTGCTATGAAATTACTACCAATATAGCGGTCTACGATAGTCATATTTTGCGCTTACCCAGGTGAAGCCGTGGAAAATAAAAACATATAACTACCAGAGCCAGAAGCGACGGCGCCCACCAAATATTGGGAGCCGATTGCTGTTCTACCCAAGTACGACTGATCCCTATCATATTGTAATAAATAGCATAAAAAACAAATGCAGGCAGTAATTTGGCATATCGTCCATTGCGCGGATTGCTGCGACTGAGTGGAACTGCCAGTAGAGCCAACAGTATGGCCGTCAGGGGGGTCGACAGACGCCACTGGTACTCTGAACGATCAAAAGGATCTATTGAATATCTCAATTTGGAGGTTTTCACAGACTTTGATCTGTATTTTGGCGTATGGGGCTGCGCATCCTCGACCCTGATGCTGAAATGTTCAATATGTGCGAACAGGTCTGGACCATCGTCCACCCTTTTAAAAATACGCGCGTCATTCAACTCCAGCGTCTGATAACCCTCCGCCTGCCGGGCCGCCAAGAGCCCAGTTTCAGCCGCGATGACCTGAATTTCATCACCAGTACGAGTGCGTATAAAAATCTTTTCAAGCATTTGTTCCGGTGAAATTGTTTCAATAAATATTGCTCGTTCTCTATCGTCACTTTGCTGTCCATTGCCCTCATCGCCAGCAACTGCCTCATGCGTTAGATAAAATTGTCCAGCTTTGATCCGATCAATGTCCGAAGAGGCCTCCGCTACAGCAATGATTCCATACGTTGTGGACCATGCCCAGGGTCGAACATAAACAGACAAG
>Ga0308021_10000930_pt1 | contig 13447 bp, 7 predicted proteins | sample Neamet351_FD_201296 | JGI IMG/M metagenome (GOLD analysis project Ga0308021, IMG submission 201296) | Marine microbial communities from water near the shore, Antarctic Ocean - #351 | ecosystem: Environmental > Aquatic > Marine > Unclassified | place: Southern Ocean | collected 2014-10-02
CTATTACTGGAGTTGTTATGTCCGAGCAATCTAATCAAGAAAAAGATACCGATGGTTCTGCCGATGTTATCGCCACCCTTGCCATTATGGCTGTGGTGATTTACGCAGTCTATTTTTGGCTGTCGGGCATGCCCTCCTGATTCTTCGCTACTATCGGAGCCAGTAGTGTCAGGCTCCGGCGCTTTTTAGTACTACTTGCACAACAATATATACAACTCCAATAAACAGCAGGGTGAAGATCATTCCTGAAATGATAAAGACTTTAAAATTTCCCTGTTTGAAGTCCCTCTCACGATTCTTGCTGTTTTGAACCCCCAGTCCGGCGGAAAGTACACTTCCTATAACGCTCAGTAGCCCCATCGAGCCTCTGGCTTGTTCGGTACTATTTTCCCCCTCTTGCTCTGTCATCCTCATACCCATTAGTAACTCAAATTTGGAGCCAGCCAGCGCTCCATAGTCTCTATTGATTCACCTTTACGTATGGCCAGACTTTCGACCTGGTCACGGCCAATTTTACCTACGGCGAAATACTCCGAATTGGGGTGGGAGTAATAAAATCCACTGACTGAGGAGGCGGGAGTCATGGCGAAGTTTGACGATAGGGTGACGCCGCTATTGCTGGTGGCGTCCAGCAAATTAAATAGCGTTTCCTTTTCCGTATGGTCCGGACAGGCTGGGTAACCAGGAGCAGGGCGTATTCCCCGATAACGCTCGCGAATGAGGTCGTCATTATTGAGATTTTCCTGTGTATCATAAGCCCAGAATTCTCGTCTGACCTTGCGATGCATATGCTCAGCGAAGGATTCAGCCAATCTGTCGGCAAGCGCTTTCAACAGGATGCTATTGTAGTCATCATAGCCCGCGTCATACTTAGCTGCCAATTCGTCCACACCGTGCCCGGTGGTGACACAGAAACCCCCGATGTAATCTGCTACGCCACTTTCCACTGGGGCAATGAAATCTGCCAGGCTGAGGTTTGGCTTGCCGTTAGGCTTTTCGGTCTGCTGGCGTAAGTGGTGCAGAGTCGCCAGCCGCTGCGTACGTGAGTCATCGGTAAAAACAGCAATATCATCGCCGTTTTCACTGTTAGCCGGCCAAAAACCGATAGTCGCTTTAGCGGTTAATAGCTTCTCATCAACGATACGCTTTAGCATTGCCTGAGCGTCACTAAATAGCTCCCTGGCCTGCTCGCCAACCACGTTGTCCTGCAGGATTTTCGGATATTTTCCAGCCAGTTCCCAGGTTATGAAAAACGGTGTCCAGTCAATCGTGTCGATTAGCTCAGCCAGTGGGAAATCGTCAAAACTGCGCGTGCCAGTGAACTGGGGGACAGGTGGCTGGTAACTATCCCATTTGAAAGTAGGGCCATTAGCGACGCTACGCGCGTAGTTGAGCTGCTTGCTTCGTGGCTTCCGGTTCGCTACACGCTCGCGTACGACTGCGTATTCTTCCCGCCGTTCGGTGACAAATATTGACTTCTTGTCGCTCATCAGCGATGTGGCTACTGCCACACTACGCGATGCATCGGGTACATAGACCGTGACGTCATTGCTAAATTTGGGCTCAATTTTGACCGCGGTGTGAGCTTTGGATGTTGTAGCGCCGCCAATCATCAGAGGCACATCGAAACCCAATCGCTGCATTTCGCTAGCTACATGGCTCATTTCCTCAAGCGACGGCGTTATCAGGCCACTGAGTCCAATGATGTCCACCTTTTCTTCTTGTGCAACGCGCAAGATTTCATCGCAGGACACCATGACGCCCAGGTCGATAACTTCGTAGTTATTACATTGCAGCACCACGCCCACTATATTTTTTCCGATATCGTGAACGTCGCCTTTCACAGTGGCCATTAATATCTTGCCGTTGGTCTGCCTGCGCCCGTCTTTTTCTTGTTCAATAAATGGCTGTAAGTGGGCGACTGCTTGCTTCATTACCCGTGCGCTTTTCACCACTTGTGGTAGAAACATTTTACCATCGCCGAAGAGGTCGCCAACAACGTTCATGCCGTCCATCAATGGCCCTTCTATGACCTGAATGGGGCGGTCAAATTCTAGCCTGGCTTGTTCGCTATCTTCGACTATCCAGGTGTTTATACCTTTAACCAGAGCGTGCTCTATGCGCTTGGCAACAGGCTTATCCCTCCAGCTGAGGTCCTCAACACGCGTCTTGCCACTGCTACTGTTTTTGTAGCGCTCAGCCAAATCTAGCAGTCTTTCAGTGCTGTCACTGCGTCGATTGAGGATGACATCCTCTACTGCATCGCGTAATTCACTGGGTAGTTCGTCGTACACGCCCAGCTGTCCTGCATTGACGATACCCATGTCCATTCCCGCCTTAATGGCATGGTAGAGAAACACGGAGTGTATGGCTTCTCTCAGGGTGTTATTGCCACGAAATGAGAATGACACATTGCTCACGCCACCACTGACCAGAGCGCCAGGTAGATTTTGCTTAATGAAGCGTGTCGCATCGATAAAGTCGACGGCGTAGTTGTTGTGCTCATCGATACCGGTCGCCACAGCAAAAATATTGGGGTCGAATATGATGTCCTGCGGGGCGAAACCAACTTTCTGCACCAGAACATCGTAGGAGCGCTGGCAAATGTCGCGCTTGCGCGCAAGGGTGTCAGCTTGACCGTCTTCGTCGAAGGCCATCACCACAACGGCCGCGCCATAAATATGGCACAGGTTCGCCTTTTTGATGAATTCCTGCTCACCTTCTTTGAGGCTGATAGAGTTTACAATGGCTTTACCTTGAATACATTTTAGCCCGGCTTCAATAACTTCCCATTTGGAGGAGTCCACCATAATCGGAACCTTGGTAATGTCAGGTTCCGACGCAATAAGGTTGAGGAAGGTAACCATTGCCTCTTCGGCATCCAGCATTCCTTCGTCCATGTTAATGTCGATGATCTGAGCGCCATCTTCCACCTGGATTCTGGCAACAGTGAGAGCCGCTTCGTAGTCCCCCGCCAGTATCAGTCGTTTGAAGGCAGCTGAACCGGTGACATTACAACGCTCACCCACGTTTACGAAGAGGTTGTCTTCAAAAATATTGAACGGCTCCAGGCCACTCAGTCGACAGGCGGGCTTTATGGCTGGAATTACACGAGGAGATACACCCTCGACTGCGCTGGCAATCGCCTTGATATGTGCAGGCGTCGTTCCGCAGCAACCACCAACCAGATTGAGAAAGCCTCGTTGGGCAAAGTCATGCAGGTCTTCAAACATATCTTCTGGCGTTTCGTCATATTCGCCAAAAGCATTCGGTAGCCCGGCATTAAAATGTCCGCTGAAGTAACATTCTGACACGTTTGCCAGGTCTTCCACGAAGGGGCGAATTTCCTTGAATCGTCGGCCGCAGTTTGTGCCCACAATCAAAGGGTTGGCATGGGCGATAGAATTCCAGAACGCTTCCGCATTTTGACCTGACAGGACACGGCCGCTGATGTCTGGAAACGTTACAGAAATCATTATTGGCAAGCTCTCGCCGCGGGCCTCGAATAGTTCCAGAACTGCCGCAATGGCTGCTTTCGCATTCAAAGTGTCGAAAATAGTTTCGATCATGATGAAGTCAACGCCACCGTCGATTAATCCCTGGGTAGCCTCTTTGTAGCACTCCCGCAGGGTGTCAAAGGTGATGTTTCGGGCGCCCGGGTCGTTGACGTCGGGGGATAATGAGGCGGTGCGAGGAGTGGGGCCCAGAACTCCGGCGACAAAACGTGGCTTGTCGGGTGTTTCTTCTGTCATTTCGTCTGCACAGCGCCGGGCAATTTTTGCCGCTGCCAGATTAATCTCCACCGCTAAATGCCCCAGCTCGTAATCAGATTGTGCGACGGAAGTACTGTTGAATGTGTTTGTTTCAATGATATCTGCACCCGCATTGAGGAAGCGGTTGTGCACCTGGGCGACCAAATCGGGGCGAGTTATAGACAGGAGGTCGTTGTTGCCTTTTAGGTCAACGCTGTGCTGGGTAAAACGATCACCCCTGTAATGCGCTTCTTCCAGGCCTTCGGCCTGGAACATCGTACCCGTAGCGCCATCCAGCACTAAGATACGTTGTTGCAGGGCCTGCTCCAATGGAGAGGGATTGGTCTGTTTGGGTTTCATTGCGCTCTCGTCCTGTATTTCTATGATGGTAGCCCAATGATGGCCCGTGTGAGCTAAAAAACGCGACATTCTAACAGATTAGAAGCCTTTTTTGCTTGGTAATTCATTCACAGTTAGCACCCGGGGCCGGTTATTGCTAAAATACCTGAGTGTTTTAGTCAGAATTAAATTTATTAGAGGTTTCACATGACAGTCACCATCACAGAATCTGCTCAAGAATACCTTGCTGAACTGTTGTCTAAGCAGGAAGACGTATTGGGCGTACGTGTTTTTATCAATCAACCTGGTACCTCAAAGGCTGAGACCTGCATCGCCTACTGTCGCGAGGGCGACGTGGATGAAGCGGATGAAACCCACAAATACCCGGCATTTATGGCGTATTTCGAGTTCCGTAGCCTGCCATTTCTGGAAGATGCATTGGTCGATTATTCGAAAGACAAAATGGGCGGACAGCTTACGATTAAAGCGCCTAATGCTAAAATGCCCAGAGTGGATGAGAATAGTTCCCTGCAAGACCGAATCAACTACGTGCTGTATAACGAGGTTAACCCGGCGCTGGCGGCCCATGGAGGCGAAGTAAGCCTGATGGAGGTGACTGAAGACGACTTTGCCGTTTTACAGTTTGGCGGCGGCTGCCAGGGTTGTGGCATGGTTGATCAGACGCTCAAGAGCGGCGTGGAAAAAACTTTATTGGAACAGTTACCCCAACTTAAGGGCGTACGGGATATGACAGACCACAGCGATACGTCACAGGCCTACTATTAAGCTGGTTAAGCACCCTGCGCGCTTATACTAACCGCTGAGGTAGAACTTCCTTCAGCGACTCGCGTAGTTTACGCAGGCAAGTCTCGGTTGTTTCCCAGTCGATGCAAGCATCGGTTACAGAGACACCATATTCCAGCTGCGACAAATCCTCTGGAATAGGTTGATTCCCCGCTTTCAAATTACTCTCAATCATCAAGCTTGTGATAGAACGGTTGCCACCGATGATCTGCTTGGTGATGTCCTCTACCACCAAAGGCTGCAACTCATGGTTTTTGTTTGAATTTGCGTGACTGCAGTCCACCATGATGTTGGCTGCAAGTCCCGCTTTGGCCAGTGCATCCTCGCACAACTTTATATGCACGCTGTCGTAGTTAGGGCCGCTGCTGCCCCCGCGCAGCACGATGTGTCCATAGGGGTTGCCGCGTGTTGTGTACACAGAAACCTGTCCGTGGCCATTGATGCCTAAGAAATGATGCTGGCTCGCCACAGAGCCCAGTGCGTTTATAGCCACGGTCAGTCCACCGTCGGTGCCATTTTTGAAACCCACTACGGAGGACAGGCCACTGGCCATTTCACGGTGAGTTTGAGATTCAGTGGTTCTGGCACCTATGGCAGACCAGCTAATCAGGTCTTGTAGGTACTGTGGTGAAATCGGGTCCAGCGCCTCGGTAGAGGTGGGTACGCCAAGGTCGAGTACATCCAGTAATAACTTTCGGCCTGTTTTCAGGCCCTGAAGAATATCGAAGGTGTCATTGAGGTGGGGGTCGTTTATCAGACCTTTCCATCCTACGGTTGTGCGGGGCTTTTCGAAATAGATGCGCATAACAATATACAGCGTATCTGACAGTTCTTCGGCGAGCACTGCCAAACGACGGGCATATTCCATCGCAGCGTGAGTGTCGTGAATGGAGCATGGACCCACAATCACAAACAGTCGATGGTCTTTGCCATCCAGTATATTCTGGATAAGCTCACGACTTTCGGTTACGGTATTTTGCACCGCCTCACTCATGGGCAGAGTTTGCTTCAATTGTTCTGGTGTTATCAGGATGTCCTGAGATTTTACATTGACATTGTGTACTTGGTTGTTGCTCATTAAACGTTACCTGATAGAGTGCATGGTCTTGATACTATGAAACCAAAAATTTAGAGTGTGCCTGTGTTCAGGCGCAATATTCTATAGCAGACAGACATATTTTAGTAGCCACAACCCCAGAGCCATCGTGACAGGCCCGTGGTGAAGGGAGATCATTTTGCTAGGTCAAGGCAATTCACAAACAACACATCATTCACACGTCCTGCGCTTGCTTGAGGGGGGATACACTGTGTTGACCCCGAATTTTCGCCTGAGTCGAGACGTTGCTGCAAGCTGGGACCAGAAAAAAATAGACAAGGGGCAGGGGGCCTGGACGACACCAAAGGTTTTCCCGCTCGAAAACTGGCTCATGGAGCAGTGGCAAACGGCCCTACGCGCTGGCATTGTCAAACCGCTGCTACCCACCTCGGCTGGAGCGCAGGTGGAGTTATGGCAAGAAGTGATTGCCACACATGAACGCGCTGCACAGGGGTTTAATTTAATCAGGCCCACTGCGGCGGCGGCTGCAGCCAATAAAGCGAGAGATACTCTTCTGCGATGGCAGGTAGATAGCGATGACACATCCACTCGCCAGCTTTTTGAACTGGACGAAGACTGTGGCACATTTCTAAAGTGGCAGTCAATGTTCGACCAACGTCTGGCCCAGCTGGGAATGCAAACGGAAAACAATTGCCTTGTCGACTTGCTGGGGTGTGCCGGTAGGCTGCCCAAAAGCAAGCTGGTTTTACACGGCTTCGATGAGATTCCGCCGCTATTGCGCAGCTGTGTAGAGGCGCTGGCAGGTGATTTACAAGAGTTAGACAGTATTGCTCATAAAGGGGAATGCGTCGCCTACCAGTTCCCCGACAAACGTACTGAGCTGGCCGCGCTGGCTCGATGGGTGAGGCAGCTGAACCAGGCTGATGCCAGCCAGCGTATTGGAATCATTGTGCCGAATATGGCGCAAGACCGGCCGGCGCTGGAGTACTTGTTACGCCGAGAATTTGGATGTTTGGGTACCAACTACACCAGTTTACCCGTTAACTTTTCGGCGGGTATCGCGCTAGACCGTGTGCCGATGGTGCGCGATGCCTTACTTGTTCTAGGCCTGGCTGCCCAGCGCGTGCCAGTGGACAGCGTTGTGAGAGTATTGCGGTCTCGGTTTTTACATATGGATGATGTGGATTCACCCTTGGCTATGAGGTTTATAAAGGGCCTGTTTAACGCGGGCAGCCAAACTATTGAGGCGGGTGATTTACGCTACCGGGCTTCCCGCCCCTTGCCCTCAGGCGATGGCAGTAGTGGAAACCCACAAAAGGAGACCAAAACGGGCCTCGCGCTGGGACAGATACTGCTGCAAGTTTCAGGCATGCGCGAACTACGCTCACCGGCACAACCCTCACAATGGGCCCAACGCTTTTCGTCCATGCTGGAGTTATGGGGATGGCCTGGAAAAGGGCCGTTAGATTCTATTGAGTATCAGCAGCTACAAGTCTGGTACACCTTACTGGATGATTATTGTGGATATGATGCGACTGTTGGCCAGCTATCGTATGAAGAAGCTCTGGGCCTGCTCACGCGTTGCTGCGCCAGGCAGGTTTCACAGCCTCAAACCCCCGATAGTAATATTCAAGTGCTGGGATTGTTGGAGGCCGCAAGCCTGTCTTTTGATGCTGTGTGGATTTGTGACATGCAAGCCAGTAACTGGCCTGCGGCGGCACGCCCTAATCCGTTCATTCCTATTGGTTTGCAGCGCGAAATGAAAATGCCAAATGCCAGTGCAGAGCGTGAATGGATTTTTGCATCGCAGTTGATGTCTCGCTACATCTCAAGCTCCCCGACTGTATTTGCCAGCTTCTCTCAATTCAAAGACGCAGTGCCTGAAAAACCTAGTGCATTGCTAGAAGGATTTGAATGGCGGCCGCCGCCGCACGGTGACATCGTAGATGGAGCGTGGCTGCGCACGCAAAGCAATACTCGTATGGAATACGTTGTGGACGCCATGGCGCCAGCGGTTGATATACACGAGCAAGAGCATTTAGGCGGTGGAAGTGGCCTGCTGGAGGATCAGTCCCACTGTCCGTTCAGAGCATTTTCTCGGCGACGTCTTGGAATAACCACTCTGGGAGAGCCTGATGTCGCCCTGTCAGCGGCGGAACGTGGGTCGCTACTGCACGATGCTCTCTACCAATTATGGGGCCAGCTACACGACAGTGCCACGCTTGCCGCCACCTCTGTTGAAGATGCGGCTACGGCAATAGCTCATGCCGTAGATTGCGCGATTGATGGGTTGCCAGTACATCGCCGTTCGTCGTTGGGGCACGCTTATTTTGAGCTAGAGGGAAAACGGCTACGCCATTTATTACAGGAGTGGTTGGAGGTTGAGCGACAGCGTTCAGAATTTAGCGTGTTGGCTCGTGAAAAAAGTATAGACCTGCAAGTGGGTCAGCTTAACATTTCACTGCGCATCGATCGTATCGACCAATTACCCGATGGTGCCCAGTTTGTGATTGACTATAAATCTGGCCGCAGCAGTGCACAGGATTGGTTAGGAGAGCGCCCATCACGACCGCAACTGACACTGTATGGACTGGCCATGAACGACACCGTGGCGGGGCTAGCCTTTGCACAAGTGCGCAGGCGTGAGTGCAAATATGTTGGAGCAGGGCAGATTGATGTTGCACCTGGCGTTGAAAGTAATATCGAAAAATTGGTGAAAGAAAAAATGCCGGCTAAGGACTGGGACGACCTTACAGCACTGTGGCGAGACAATCTGGAACGATTGGCCACAGAGTTTGTTGCGGGTGACGCGCAAGTTGACCCACTGTCATCCTCGAGCTGCACCTATTGTGGGCTACAGGCTCTATGCCGGGTAGGTGAGCTTTGAGTATTGTCGACTTAGCTGCCCGAGAAACTGCCCTGGACCCAACGCGCAGCTTTTGCGTCACAGCACCGGCAGGTTCGGGTAAAACAGAGCTGCTCATTCAGCGTTATCTCGCTTTACTAGCCCGTGTCGAGAAGCCTGAGCAGGTTCTTGCCATTACGTTTACCCGTAAAGCTGCGGCAGAGATGCGTGAGCGTATTCTACAAGCTTTGGAAGATGCCATTAATGATAGTCCCTGTGAAAGCGTCCATCAGCAAACCACGAGAGCCTTGGCTGTCGCTGCACTCGATGCGGATAACGCCAAACAGTGGAACCTTGTGCGCAACAGTTCGCAGATGAACATCAAAACGATCGACAGTTTTTGCGGTGCTCTCACCAGGCAGATGCCTGTGCTCAGCCAGTTTGGAGGCCAAGCCAGTGTGACCGACTTCGCCGATGACTTGTATAGGGAAGCGGTACAGGAGTTGTTTAGTTTGTTGGGCAATGAGGGAGGCGTTAGCGACGATCTCAAGTCTTTGATGAGTCATTTCGATAACGACTGGTCGCGTCTACAAGACCTACTTATATCCATGCTAGGACGTCGTGAGCAGTGGAGTACGTCGTTGGGTGTGCACCATGATCCCGATGAGGCCGAGCAATATCTACTCGAGATGGTTACTGCTTTAGTCGATGAAGCATTGGCAGATCTGGCGCAAAAGCTCACACCCTATAGTAGCGAGTTGTTACAGCTAAAAAACTATGCGGCCCAAAACTTGGGCGAACCCATCTTAAGTGCGTTTCCTGCACTTTCCAGCGTGGATCTTCCTGTGTGGAATGATTTCAGGCAGTTGCTTTTAACAGCGGACAAAGCGGGAAAGTGGCGCGCACAGATTAATGTACGTATGGGTTTTCCAGCGGGTAAAGGGGAAAAAGAACAATATAAAACTCGATTGAAAGCACTCATCTCGGAACTTGTAGAAATAGATGGCCTGTTAGAGGACTTAGTTTCGGTCAGCAGTTTACCCAGAATCACGGCCAATAGTGAGTCCTGGGCAATGGTAGTTCATCTTTCACGCATCCTGCCTATGCTCTCAGCACAGTTGCTGCTGGTGTTTCAGCGCCATGGTCGTGTCGATCATACGCAAGTTGCCCTGTCGGCTTTGGATGCACTTGGCACGGATGACTCACCCACTGAGTTGGCTTTGCGAATGGACTACCAGCTGCAGCACTTATTGTTGGATGAGTTTCAGGACACCGCAATCAATCAATATCAGTTGGTTACACGCTTGACCCGTGGCTGGGGCGATTATAATCACGCCAACCCGGGCAGTCCTCGCAGTATTATGATTGTGGGCGACGGGATGCAATCTATCTATGGCTTTCGAAATGCCAATGTGGGTTTATTCCTTCGGGCAAAGGCAGAAGGTTTTAATGGTGTTGGCCTTGAGCACTTGGGCTTGCAAAGTAATTTCCGTTCGGAGCAGGGCGTTGTCGACTGGGTCAATGACTGCTTTAGTCAGGCGTTCCCGGCACACGATAATATTACTCGCAGTCAAATTAGCTATACGACGGCCAGTGCGGTAAAGCCGCTGAAGATGACACCGGCAGTTACTGTGCATAGTTTTAGGGGTGATAGCGCGGCGCAACAGGAAGTCGATTTTATTTGTGGAGAAGTGCAACGCGGTGTCGCCGACCCGGATTGCAAATCGATTGCAGTACTCGCCAGAACCCGACCTCACTTGCAGAGCATACTGTCGACTTTAAAAACCCTCGGTGTGGAATATTCTGCGCAGGACATCGACAGCTTGGCTAGCTCACATGTGATTGTAGATATTATGAGTCTTTGTCGCGCACTGCATAACCCAGCCGACTCAGTGGCGTGGATGGCGCTGATGCGGGCGCCTTGGTGCGGCTTGACTCTAGCCGACCTGCACGCATTACGCAGCCAGTCTCGTGACTTGAGCCCCTGGCAGACACTAAACGATAGGAAGTCTTTAGCGGCACTGAGCGAAGATGGCCGCCAGCGCCTGTCCCACCTGTCTCATGCACTGCTAACAGCGAACCAAAGTCGTGACAGGCTCGGTTTGCGAGTTTGGATAGAGCAGCTGTGGCTTACTCTGGGTGGCCCCGCCACTTTAGAGTCCCCAGCTCAACTTGATGATGCCGAACGCTTCTTTACACTGCTAGAGCAGGCGGAGATGGAAGGGGAGGGCCTTAATTTGGATTGGCTCGAATCGCATTTACAACGCCTATATGTGAAAGCCGAAAGTCCCGATAGCAAAATTGAGGTGATGACTTTACACAAGGCAAAAGGGCTAGAATTCGATTGGGTGATTATTCCCAGCATGCAAAAAATGACGCGATCTAACACACGACCCTTACTGAATTGGGATGAGCACAATGGCGCGTCAGGTCACCATGGTTTCTTACTTGCAGCGAATGACCACAGTTCACCTGATGAACCCAACCTGTACAACTACCTTGAACTACAGCGCGCAAAGAAAGAGCTAGAGGAGACTACCCGTTTGCTCTATGTGGGTGCAACCCGCGCGGCGAGTCGACTGATACTCACTGCAAGTCTTAAATATAACGAAGAAAAAGAACAATACAGCGCACCACCCGCACGTTCTCTATTGGGTAGGATATGGCCTATTGTTGAGGCGCAGATGCAGCAACATGAACCCATCTCGCTAACCGAAAGTTTGACTTCACCGCCGCGTGGCAACTTGCGCCGTATCAAGGTGATAGAGCCGCGCGGATTAGCAGTGGAAAATACTCCGTCGTCTGCAGCTTCTATGCATGAGAGCAATATTCCCAAGCGTAGTGTTAATCGAGTAGAGCGCGCTGTGGGTACAGTTGTGCATTTGGTTTTGGAACAGCTCTCCTATCAGCCATCCCTTCCCAAGGGACTTACAGATAGTGGGCTAGCTTGCGCTGACCCCGCACACTGGAAGTTTGAATTGCGACGTCTGGGCTTGAATGGCAAGGAGCTTGTCGCCGCGGTGGAAACCGTGGGGGAGTCTGTCGGTGCAGTACTCAATGATGAGCGGGGACGTTGGTTGTTGTCAGCTGCCCACTTAGATGCCAGTAGCGAGCTAGCGCTCAGCTATGCAGGCGCAAAAGGGCAGTTGGCCAGAGTCATTATTGACCGAACATTCATCGACGCTGAGACGGGCATACGCTGGTTAGTAGACTATAAAAATAGTCGCCCCCTGCAAGGAGAGTCGCTGCAGCATTTTTGTCAGCGGGAGGAGGAGACTTATACGCTACAGTTAACGCTTTATAAGAATGTCCTGCTGAGTATGGGGCCTGAACCCATTCAATGTGCTTTGTACTTCACTGCGCTGGGAAGCCTGCATTTACTGGACGCCTGAGCTAATCTTGGGCTAGCGCCGTGCCCGCCAGACAACAAACTTATTGTTCTGGGCAAGTTCTTCCACAACTGTAAAGTCGCGTTTGAGCACGGGAAGGTAGTTGAGGTGTCGGTTTGCCACCAGGCAAAGAGATCCGCCTTGTACGAGACGTGCCGCGCATTGGGCCAACAATCGGCGCCCTACGCCTTCATCCACTCTATGGTTTAAATGAAACGGGGGGTTGCACAAAATCAACTGGGCAAGCTCCCCCTTATAGTCGAGTAAACCGTCGCCGTGATGATAGCTAACGTCACATCGCAGTGCGCAACGTTCTGTGTTTATTGTTGCGGAGGCGATAGCCATGGCCGATTCGTCGCACATCAGTAGGCTCTTGCACAGGCCGCGCGAAGCTGCCGTTAAGCCGACAATACCATTGCCGCAGGCCAGGTCTATTACCCGTTCAGTGGGTGCAAGTTTGTCTAGGGAGTCCAATAAGAAACGGCTGCCAATATCTATTTTCTCGCGAGCGAAAACATTGGCCAGTGAGATTAATGGCTGATTTAGCGTGTCGCTATAGTACTCGCCCATTCCGGAGAAAGGCGTTGGGCAGCGCTCATCTCTACAGGCGCTGAATAGCCGCGCTTTGTGTTGCCCCCGGTGCCGCTGGGTTGGCCCAATATACGTTTCTATCAAGGACGCTGTGGCAGGCGAGAGGTGCTTGTCCATTCCAGCCAGTAGCACTCTGGCCCCCGCTGGAAGAAGCTGCGAGAGTTGGCTGAGCTGATACTCAAAGTAAGACAATTGCTTAGGTACTCGCATCACGACAAGTGTGCACTTATGGTCAGTGAGAGCCTCTATCAGCGTCTCAGTACTCCACAAAATATTAATGTGAGCCAGATTGTTACGTTTTAGATTTTCCTGCACAGAACGTGAGGCGAGGTAAGAGTCGGTCCACGCGGTGGCAGCTTGCAGTGCGCAGCACAGTGCGCCAAATTCATCGTTTACAACAAGCGTGGCTGCGCCAGATATAGGACAAGCTGCTGCTGCGTCAACTAACAGCGCATCTGCACTATTGAAGGCCTGCCCCCGGTGTACCGGTGGGTATTGCCTCAGATTCAGTTTGTCGAAGTGGGGCAACAGTAGCTCAAGTTTCCTTGACCCAAACGGTCAGCTTTTGTCCTGGCTGGAGATAGGTGCTGGGATTGAGCGAGTTCCAGGAAACAATTTCATTTACAGTAACATCAAATTTATCTGCAATACGATGCAGTGAATCCCCTGA
>Ga0308021_10000932_pt1 | contig 13443 bp, 10 predicted proteins | sample Neamet351_FD_201296 | JGI IMG/M metagenome (GOLD analysis project Ga0308021, IMG submission 201296) | Marine microbial communities from water near the shore, Antarctic Ocean - #351 | ecosystem: Environmental > Aquatic > Marine > Unclassified | place: Southern Ocean | collected 2014-10-02
AGAAGAGTTGTCTAACATCGGGCGGATCTGCAGAGACAATGGCTTAAAGTTTCATATGGATGGCGCTCGTTTTACCAATGCATTGGTCGCTTTGGGTTGTTCTCCTGCAGCCATGACATGGCAAGCTGGTGTTGACGTGTTATCTTTTGGGGCGACCAAGAACGGCACTTTAGCAGTGGAAGCAATTGTACTGTTTGACCAGGAATTAGCACAAGAAATGGCATGGAGGCGCAAGCGATCTGGTCATTTAATGTCTAAAATGTACTTGATGTCTGCGCAGCTAGACGCCTACTTTAAGCAGGATTTGTGGCTTAATAACGCCCGCCATGCCAACGCAATGGCACTGCGGTTGGATCAAGGTTTTCGCACTATTGAGGGTGTAGAGATGCAAGGGAAGACGGCTTCAAATATGTTTTTTTGTAAGCTGCCCAAGGTAATGATTGACGGTTTACTTGAGCAAGGCTTTTATTTTTACAGCGATAGGTGGGGTGAAAATATAGTTCGCCTAGTGACCAGCTTTGCCACTAACGAAACTGATGTTGACTACTTTATAAGTGCTGCTAAAAAGTTGGCAAAGACTATCTAGCAGAAGAGCTAATAGCTGCGCTAAAAGGCGTAAAGGGTTTATCTAGCGGTAAACACCAAAGTGCAACCAAAGGCGTACTAAGGGATTTCATGCCGTGCATTACATCACTAGGGTTATGCACTAAGCCACCTAGGCCTGGTGTATGCCAATCGCCACTGGCTTGGCGCCATCTGCCATCACTCAAGACAACGTATATTTCTTCTGGTTCGTGCTGGTGGTCGGGGTAGTCTATATCGGGGCGCATTAAAGTCACGCCTACAATTAAATCGTGCCGCACTTCTATGCCTTCTGGGCCTATTATTTGAGCGTTTACATGGCTCTCCATGAAGCTTGGATTATTAGCCACAGGCCTTTGGTACCAAGGCAGATTATCAGCTAGGTCTATTATGCTGTTAACCATATTTTGGCAGGGTTCAGGTAAAATTCCATTGGCTCGCTTTATTTGAGGTAACAAATCAGACAAAGGGTTGGCTCGGTGAGCTTGCCGGCCAACATCACTGCGGGAACCCAATCGTTCTATCACTGTATGTACGGTGCTCAGTCCAGCAGAATCTAGATTACTGGCTAGTTGTAGTAGCGCAACTAGATGTTGGCGTAGGCTAGCAAGCTCTCGTTGGATGTTTTTCTGATGTTGCATGTTTTTCTGTTATAGGTTCACTTAAGAGGCATCATAACCTTTTTAAAGCGTGTTATAGAAGTAGGCGAAATACCCCAATACACTGTATAGCAAGACTCATTGGTATGGTCATCATGAGAGTCGTGATCATGGTCGACATCGCAGTCTCTAAGTTCTACCGATGATACATAGACAGGAATATTTATAATTGTGTTTTAGCCTTTGGCTGCCAACCAAGCGGTAGAAGTAGCCATGCACCCTCCTACAACCCAGAAGGCTACCGTTAGGTCTTGAGTTAAATAAGCCGCTAGGCCTAATAATAAAGCGCCAATTGCATAACCCAAGTCGCGCCAAAATCGATAAATGCCAATGGCAGTAGCGCGCCATTGGGGTTGCGAAAAGTCTGCAATGGCAGCGGCTAAATTAGGGTAGAGTAAAGCCATCCCTAAACCCGTAAGGGCGGAGCTGAAGCTCCACCACAAGACCGTTTCGTTGAGGGGCATTACGAGTACGCCAATTGTAGTTAGCGCCATTCCCGTAACGTTAAGTCGCTGGCGGCCATACTTGTCAGACCAATGCCCAGTGAGTAATTGGCTAGCGCCCCAAACTAATCCATATATCGAAATAATCCACCCCGTTAATGGCAAATCTTGAGTCTTTTGATACAAATAGATGGGATATACAATCCACACCAATGCGTCAACAAATTTCTCAACGCAGCCTGCTTGGGTAATCGCTAGTAGCCGCGAATCGCTCCAACTCATCCGCTTAAATACAGACCATGTTGACACGGTTTGCGTGGCAGTTGTTGGCGCGTCGTGTTGTGTTTGATACAAAGCCCATGGACGGGTTTCGACAATGTTTAACCATGTGAGGATAAAGGCAAGGCTAATGATTAGAAAGCCAAACACTAACAAACCCGTTTTAAGTCCTAACCACTGGCTGATGTAAGCGCTCGCTAACCCACCTAGAGCAACACCAGTATAGCCTGCAAATTCATTCAAACCGATGGTGAGGCCGCGTTCATCGGCTGCGGTAATATCCAGTTTGGCCGTTTGACTCATAGACCAAGTGAGGCCTTGGTTGATACCCAAAAGCACCGTGGCAAATACTACCCAGGCCCACGATTGGGCAAAATAAAATAATACCGGAATAGGCAAGGCAATAAGCCAACCTGCAAGATGAACAGGTTTGCGACCAATTTTCTCAGCCCAATACCCAGCTACAAAATTCATGCAACCTTTAACCACACCAAAGGCAATAACAAAGGTACTGAGTAGTAAAAGTGAATCTTTAGCTAAGCCAAATTCTTGCTCGGCTAGTGGCGTTATGACTATACGCGTAGTGCCCAACATGAGCCCCACAAAAAATACTTGTAGTAGCCACTGGAAAAGCTGAGGAGAATTGTTTTTCAGTCCATAGGTAAGGGGCTGAGTATGGAGTGTGATCATGGTGTGCTGCCCTTTTTATAGGCGATTAATTTAAAGGCAATTAATAATGTATTAAACTATTCTAAATAAAAGAACAGGTCAATACTTGACCATGATAGCGTTCATCACTGTCAGGTCAAAAGTCGCTTGTGTGGCGTGCATCAAACTGCTAGATTCATGGCACTTGCCATCGTTACAGCAAAACCTTATGAACCCTACTAATAACCAACTACCAACCACAATGTCTGGTGTGCACCTGATTGGCCATGGCGGCCTAGATCAGCTGGTGTATCGTCATGATATTCCTACCCCCCAACCTAAAGACGGTGAGGTGCTACTGAAAGTGTTGGCAGCCGGGGTAAATAATACTGACATTAATACTCGTATTGGTTGGTACTCAAAACAAGTCACTGGCGACACCAACAGTGGCGCCGATCAAGGTTATGATGAACTTGATGCTACCACTGCCACATGGTCGGGTAGCGCATTACAGTTGCCGCGTATCCAAGGGGCAGACGTGTGTGGCGAAGTGGTTTCTGTAGGATCAGGTGTTAGTGCAGAGCGTATAGGTGAACGCGTTCTTGTACGTACTATGCAGCAAAATCCGCAGACCAAAAAACGCTTTGATTGTGTAACCTTTGGGTCCGAATATGATGGTGGTTTTGCGCAATATACCTGTGCCCTGAGCAATGAAGCATATGCAGTAAATACACCTTGGAGTGATGTTGAATTGGCATCTATTCCTTGCGCATATTCTACTGCTGAAAACATGCTCCATAGGGCCAGTTTAAAGTCTGGAGAACGGGTATTAATCACAGGTGCTTCTGGTGGTGTGGGTTCTGCTGCAGTGCAGTTAGCAAAGCGTCGTGGTGCATATGTGATTGCCGTTGCTGGCGTGACCAAACATGATGACGTAAAAGCGTTAGGAGCCGATCAGCTAGTCCCTAGGGGTGTTGACCTTGTTGCTGCTATTGGCGCTGATGAAGTAGATTTAGTGGTAGATTTGGTGGCTGGGCCAGACTGGCCTCAACTGCTCGACGTATTGCGTCGGGGTGGCCGCTATGCCACTTCTGGAGCCATCGCTGGACCTATGGTTGAATTGGATGTTCGTACGTTATATTTAAAAGACCTCACTTTCTTTGGCTGTACGTTTCAAGACCACATTGTATTTAGCAACTTGGTGAGCTATATCGAAGCAGAAGAAATTCGCCCAGTGGTGGCTCAAAGCTACCCACTTAAACAAATTCACAAAGCCCAAACAGACTTCTTGAATAAAGGGTTTACAGGTAAGTTAGTGCTCATTCCTGAGTTGTAAGTTGGGCTGCTTAAGTACTGCATAATAATAAAAGGTAAGCCCGTGAAAATAAGCCAAGTTGATGTTTACCAAGTGGATCTACCTTATTCAGGGGGCACCTATCGTCTCTCAGGTGGCAGAGAATATGCTATTTTTGATGCTACTATAGTGCGGCTTACCAGCGACACAGGCCTCACTGGCTTTGGTGAAAGCACACCCTTTGGCGCCACTTATGTTGCTGCCCACGCACTAGGTGTAAGGGCAGGCATCGCAGAAATAACGCCGGCTATATTAGGCCTTGATCCACGCCGAGTAGACCGAGTTTATGATGTTATGGATGGGGCGTTGGTTGGGCACGGACACGCTAAAACTGCTATAGATGTTGCCTGCTGGGATTTGTTTGGCAAAGCGGTAGGTATGCCTGTATGTGACTTATTAGGCGGGCGTACTCTCCAGCCCATGGGCGTAATATCGTCTATCTATGCAGGTACTCCAGAAGCCATGCGCAAACGAGTGCAAGCCCATCGGCTGCAAGGTTACCGTGGTCATTCTATTAAAATTGGTGAAGACCCGCAATTAGATGCGGAGAGGGTAATGGCATGTTTGGCTGACCGCCAAGCGGGGGAATATTTCTTAGTGGATGCCAATGGTGGTCTAACCGTAGAAACTGCGTTGCGGTTCTTACGTCTGTTACCTCGCCATGCAGATATTGTGCTTGAAGCACCTTGCGCCACTTGGCGGGAACATATGTCCTTGCGGCGGCGTACGGATATTCCAATGGTGTGGGATGAACTAGCCAACAACGATGCCTTTGTGGCTCAACTCATTAGTGAAGATGGGGCCGAAGGTGTAGGTCTTAAAATATCAAAAAATGGCGGTTTAACGCCTTGTCGCCGCCAACGTGATATGTGCATAAGCGCAGGCTATAGTCTCAGTGTGCAAGACACCGTGGGTTCTGATATTGCTTTTGCAGCTATTGCCCACTTAGGACAAACCATACCTGCGCATCTATTACGCTGCATACTTGATACCCGAGACATGGTAACTATTACCACAGCGGACGCCACCGACAAGGGTGCTTTTAAGCGACATGATGGTTGGGTGACTGCGCCAGAGACTCCGGGACTTGGTATTGAGCCACGCATGGAAGTGCTAGGCGAGCCAGTAATGACTTATTGTTTGTAAGCTAAAGTCTATGATTCAGTAGCTTTATTGCCTCTGCGGCTCAGTACAATACCACCCAGAATGAGCAGTAATCCAAACACCATTGCTTCGGTCAGAGTTTCACCCAGCAATACAACACCAAACAAAACACTGAATAAGGGCACTAGATACCCCACTTGGGCAACGAAGGTGTAGCCGTACATTCGGATCAAGTAAAAGCGCACAAAAAAAGCAGCGCCTGTGGGTATTAAGCCCAAATACACCAGAGCAATGACTGCTGAATCAGGTATGCTCTCTCTGCTGGCTAGGGGGTTTTCTAACAGCAGGCTTGCGGGCAGGGTAATAAGGCAGCCTCCCAAAAGAACGCCTGCAGACAACATGGCACTACTCATGCCTTTAACCCGTTTAACCATGGCGCCTGAAATCACGTAGGATGCTGCGGCAACAATAATTGCTAACTGAGGTAATAAGTCTCCCACCCCTGTGCTAAAAGTGTCAAACCCAATGACATACAACACGCCAATAAACCCAAGTATAAAGCCTACTGCTTTATAACGGGTTATGTGTTCGTTGGCACTGGTAAAGTGGGCTAGGAGGATTGCAATTAAGGGGCCTGTGGCCATAAAAATTGCCGCTCTACCAGAGTCTAATGATTGCTCCCCCCAAGGAATTAGGAAGAATGGCAGGGCACAGTTGAAGAAACCAATCAGCAAAAAGCTCATCCATATAGAAGCAGATCGAGGTAATCGGTCCCCTTGCATTAAGGCGTAGGCTAAAAGCACTAAAGCAGCAATAAGTATGCGCCCAGCAGCAATGCTGATAGGCCCAAACCCGTCTAAGGCATACTTTATAGCCTGAAAAGATGAACCCCACACAGCCCCTTGAACGGCGAGCAGAGTATAGGCTTGAAGACCGGGTGTTTTGATCATCGACATGACTTAATTGTAGTGATGCTGGGCATCACCAATAATAGATTCCACCATGCAGCTCCACTGCATGAGCTGTTGATCTTGGCCGTGCCCCATCATAATTTGTAAGCCCAACGGCATATCATAATCATCCAGTCCGCACGGCAGTGTCGCTGCACAGAGGTGTTGTAAATTGGCCACTTGGGTATTGCGTAGGGCTTTGAAGTTTCGCTCTTTATAATATTCCATATTGGTTTCAACATAGGCCAAGGTTGGCGCACTTATAGGGCAAGTAGGGCACACAGCAAAATCGACACCTTTTAGCACCACTTCTGCGGCTTGATTAAACGTTTTTATGAGCGCATTTTTAGCTGCGATTTGAACTGGTGCGTCCGCCACGTCTGCGTCTGTAAGGTGGGCAAAACGCATTTTTGTGCTTGGGGCCAATTGATCAAACCATGGTTTGCGATCTTCAGTTTTGATGAATGCTGGGAACTCTAGCGCCGAGAAACCACCTTGCAGGAACAGCTGGTAAGTTTCTTCTAGGTAAGGCCAATCCAATTCTACTAAAATTGCTCCAACAGCTTCGAGTTGCTCTAAGGCGGATAATACCCGTTTATCGATGCCACCCTCACAGTCCCTAAATAGTGCCGTGATGACACCAATGCGAGCGCCTCGAATGGATTTTTTTGTAAGTGTGTTTTGCTCAATAAATGCCTTTGGATTATTACTGGTGGCTGGGTCGAGCACCGCAAAACCCCAGAGTGCATCGGCAGCACTTAAGGCCAGAAGGCCAGCCGTATCAACGCTGGGTGACAGCGGTACAATACCGTCTTTCTCCCACCTTCCAACGCTTGTTTTAAGGCCAAATGTACCACAAAATGCCGCTGGAACACGCACTGAGCCTGAGGTGTCTGAACCTAAAGCCAGTTGGCAAGCACCCATCCACAATGACACAGGGGCGCCTGAGCTAGAGCCGCCAGGTACCCGATGTTGTTTAGTATCGAATGGGTTAACTGGCACAGGCCAATGAGGGTTGGTACCGAGTCCACCAAAGGCAAATTCTACGGTATGGGTTTTACCACAAACATGCGCACCGGCATCAGTTAGGCGTTTAACCAAGGTGCCTGAGTGATTAAATTCGTGTAATGCCAAAGGTGAGCCTGCATAAGTGTCAAAGCCGGTCACAGCATAAAGGTCTTTAACGGATACGCTGACGCCTGCCAATAACCCCTGAGGGACTGAAGGCGGTGGCTTTCCAATGGATCTAAAAGCTTGCAGTTGGGGTTGATGTTGGTGCAATTTATTGTAGGCGTCAGTAATTAGAGCGAGGGGGTGTGTTTTTTTCTCAACTACTAAGTGATGAATTTGCTTGATGCTCAAGGGAGTTTTATGGGTCATGAGTAAGCAACCTGCATCTGCTCAAACACTTGCTCTCGTTGTTCTAAGGTTTTAATGGCATCTGGACCCAAGCGGCGCGCATAGGCAGTGAGTATAGCTTCAATGAGTACCACCCAGGCCGCGGTGCTGTTGCTAAAAAAACTCCCACTTGTAGGTATGGTAAATAGGCAGCTAGCATCACTACTTAATGGCGCTCCATGGGTGTCCGTAAAGACCATGGTGGGGATTTCCATAGCCCTGGCTTGACGGCAACAATCCACAGCAATACGGCTGTATGGGTGGCTGCCAAATACAATTAATAGATCTTGCTGGTTCAGTTGTGCCAGACCATGGGGTACACCGTGGCCTGAGTCTCCTAAGACTCCAACACCATCTCGTAAAAGTCCTAAGCAATAGGAGAAAAATGTTGCAGTTGAGTAAAACTGACGCTGCGCAAAAGTGCGTACATGGCGGGCGTTTTGCAACAATTCTAAGGCTTGCTGCCATTGTTCTGTAGATACCTGTGACATCATTTGTTGAATGTTAGCGATTTCCTCTTGGGCAACTTGCACCAGTGAGTCGGACTCTTGATCCTGAGATTGATGGGCTCGTTCACTGTAGAAGTGTGGCTCTGCCAAATGTTGACGGAAGATGTTTTGCAGGGCATTAAAGCCACTATACCCTAACCGCGTGGCGAGCCGAGTTAGGGTAGATGCACTCACTCCAAAATTGGAAGCCAGTTGATTAATTGAACTATGGGCTGCAGTATCTGGACTGTTTGCTAGATCTAGCAAGACAGCATAGGAGCGTTGCCCAAGTTTAATTGGACTCTGTTTGGCGGCAATGGCAGCGATCACTTTCCTAAGTTCCAGAAGATCTGCTGCTGGCATTATGGATGATTGATTCATACCTTAAAATACTCCTAGTTAAAACGCTGTTGTGATTATCGCTCAATCAAGGCCAACACAAAAGCAAATATAATTCCTTTTTTGTTGCTAAATGCAAAAAAGGTTGCATAATGGGGTTTCGCAACACTCATAAGCATGAGCAGATGGGTGCGTGTGAATCATCTGTACAAGGAATACGTCATGAAAACAATAAAAAAAATTACCATTGGTGCTGTGGTTGGTGCGGCTCTTTCGGTTATCAGCTTAACGTCTCCGCTAACCCAGGCAGCTAATACCTTTATTTCCATTGGTACTGGTGGCCCCACAGGAGTTTACTTTGTGGTAGGTAACTCTATTTGCCGTATGGTGCACAAAGAAGCCGCAGAAGGCCGTAAGAGTGGCCGCAAGCATGGTATTCGCTGTGCTGCCCCATCCACGGGTGGTTCCAACTACAACATTGGCCAAATTGGTGAAGGCGAATTAGATTTCGGTGTTGCCCAATCTGATTGGCAGTATCATGCCTCTAATGGCAGCAGTAAATGGGAAGGTAAAAAGCAAAGTGACTTAAGGGCAGTGTTCTCAGTTCATCCTGAGCCTTTCCATATTATTGTTGGTAAAGACTCTGGCATTAATAGCTGGGGAGATTTAGCTGGAAAGCGGGTAAATATTGGTAACCCAGGCTCCGGTCAAAGGGGTACTATGGAAGTCTTAATGACGGCTCATGGCATCAGTAGCAGTGATTTTAAAATTGCCACTGAATTGACTTCTTCTGAGCAGTCTAAAGCTTTGTGTGATGGCAAAATTGATGCCTATGGTTATACTGTGGGTGTGCCTAACGCTGGTGTTTCCATTGCAACTGACGGTTGTGATGCGCGCATTATTAACTTGAATAGTGATGTTGAAAAAGGGTTGGTTAATAGTAACCCTTTTTATGCGTTTGCTACCATCCCAGCGGGTACCTACAAAACCAGTAGCCAAGATGTCACTACCTTTGGTGTAAAAGCGACTTTTGTTAGTTCTGCTCAGGTGTCTGCTGATGTAGTGTATGAATTAGTGCGAGCGGTGTTCGAGAACATAGAGGATTTCCGCAAACTTCATCCTGCATTTGCTAACCTCACCCATGATCAGATGATTAGTGATGGTTTGAGTGCGCCGTTGCACGAAGGTGCAGTGCGGTATTATAAAGAACAGGGTTGGATGTAACCACCCATGCTTGGGCTGTGGGCTTATGGGCCTTCAGCCTAGGATTTCAATTACCAAATTTGAGTCCTCCTCATGACTTCAGATCCTCAGTTATTGGCTGAAGAGATCGAGTTTAAATCCAAACCTCTACAAGGGTCATGGGCTATACTCGTCTCTGTAATAGCTTTGTCTTGGTGCCTATTTCAATTGTGGATAGCATCACCTTTACCCTTCAGTTTAGGTTGGGGCATCTTAATTGATGTGCCGAAGCGAGCTATTCATCTTGCGTTCGCCATGTCCTTATGTTTTTTGCTATATGGTGCAAGGGCAAGCCACAGTCGGCGTAATTATGTTGCTAAGTGGGACTTGCTGCTGGCCCTACTCGCTGTGGCGGTCACCTTATACGTACCCTTGGCTTATGCCAATATTGTTGAACGTCATGGCATGTTGCTCAGTGTGAGCTGGCTGGGCATCGACTGGCCCCTTGAAATGATCATCGGTGTGGTTGGTGTGGCCTTGTTGCTTGAAGCTACTCGCAGAGCCTTGGGTTTACCATTGGTGATAGTGAGTTCGGTGTTTTTAATCTATTCCATATTTGGTCAGTCCATGCCTGAACTGATCTCGCATAAAGGTGTTTCCCTTGAACGGCTTGTGGGGTACCACTGGTTGGGTGGCGAGGCTATCTTCGGCATTCCCCTAGATGTGTCAGTCAGTTTCGTGTTTTTGTTTGTACTTTTTGGCGCATTATTAGAAAGAGCTGGCGCAGGAAAGTACTTTTTAGATTTGGCTTTTGCTATGGTGGGACGCTATCGTGGTGGGCCTGCTAAAGCTGCAATTCTAGCCTCAGGTATGACGGGCACAATTTCTGGGTCGTCCATTGCCAATGTGGTGACTACTGGTACTTTTACTATTCCAGTGATGCGTAAAATGGGTATGCCAGCTGTTAAAGCTGGCGCTATCGAAGTGGCTGCCTCTACTAATGGCCAATTAATGCCGCCTATTATGGGTGCCGCGGCGTTCATAATGGCAGAGTACATTGGCATCAGTTACATGGAAGTGGTTAAGGCTGCAATTGTGCCTGCACTGATTAGCTACATGGCCTTACTCTATATCTCTCACCTGGAAGCCTTGAAACTAGACCTCAAAGGCATGCCTAGAGCAGATATTCCTCATCTATGGAAAACCTTTATTAGTGGACTGCATTATTTATTACCGATAATAGTGCTGGTTTACCTGCTCATGATAAAGCGCTGGACTCCAGGAAGTGCGGTGTTCTATTCCATTTTATTTCTTATGGGCATTATCCTTGTACAACATTTTTGGCGGCCTAACAAAGCTGAAGATTCCATTTGGACACGCTTTAAATCTGGCGCCACTGACGTCATACAAGGCATGGTATCGGGTACACGCAATATGATTACCATCGGTGTGGCCGTGGCTACGGCAGGTATTATTGTTGGTGCTGTGTCATCTACAGGCCTCAATAATGCGATGGTGGGTTTGGTGGAGGCTATTGCTGGCAATAATATATATCTGCTGCTAGGCCTCACGGCTCTACTGTGTTTGATTTTGGGCATTGGATTACCCACCACTGCCAACTATCTGGTGGTAGCGTCCTTAATGGCTGGTGTGTTGGTAGAGCTTGGCAGTGCTGCGGGCTTGACCCTGCCCATCATTGCCGTACATTTGTTCGTATTTTATTTTGGGCTATTAGCGGATGATACACCGCCGGTGTGTTTAGCCGCCTATGCGGCCTCAGCAATTTCTCGAGCAGACCCCATCAAAACTGGGATTCAGGCGTTTACCTACGATATCCGCACGGCAATATTGCCCTTTGTGTTTATTTTTAATCCACAGTTGCTGCTCATAGGGATAACCAGCTGGTGGCATGGCATCAGTGTGTTCTTGGTGGCCTTAGTCGCTATTTTGAGTTTTAGTTCTGCGACGCAAGGGTGGTTACTGATCCGCAACCGTTGGTATGAAAGCCTTGTATTATTGTTAGCGACATGGATTTTGTTTTTACCTAACGCAGCTATGAACCGCATTTGGCCTGAGTATGAAGCTGTCGAATTTGACACCTTTACACAAGGTCAGTTAGTTCTGACTCAGGGACAACAGGTGCGGTTGCACGTGACCCGGCACACCAATTACGGCGATCGATTCAAGTTATTCGTGTTTCCAGTCAACGTCGTTGGGCCATTCTCTGCAGAAAATTTAGGCATGAGTCTAGCCTACGAAGAGCAAGGTGGCTGGTTCGTGCAGAATCTAAGCTACTTGAGCCCAGCTGAGGCTGTAGGCATAGACTATTATGATGCCGTGACAGCCATTGATGTTCAGTCCTTGGATCGGCCAGAGCGTGAATGGGCATTTGTACCAGCGTTTATGTTCATTGTTTTGGTGTGGTTAAACCAGCGCCGTCGACGCTTAAACTTAAGTGGTGGTATGCATGCTTAAGAGTCCATTAAGTCACGTATTCCACCGACACTGCCATGGCGAAAAACCTGTGGCAGTAAGCGGCCAAGGTTGTTACATCACCGACCATCGCGGCAAGCAATATTTGGATGGTTCTGGTGGAGCTGCAGTATCCTGTTTGGGCCATGGTGACCCAGGTGTGGCCAGTGCCATGAAGGCCCAGATAGATCAGATTGCTTTTGCCCATACTGGTTTTTTCACCTCAGAACCAGCCGAACAGCTGGCACGGGTTTTGATACAACATGCCCCCGCGGGCTTAGATCGAGTGTATTTAGTCTCAGGTGGGTCTGAAGCGGTCGAGTCTGCTTTAAAGCTTGCTCGACAATATTTTATTGAGCTAGGCCAACCACAGCGTAGCCGAGTGATCGCCAGACGACAGAGCTATCATGGTAATACCTTAGGTGCCTTGGCTGTAGGTGGTAACCAATGGCGGCGGCAACCATTTCTTCCCTTGTTGGTGGAAGTAAGTCATATTTCCCCCTGTTATGCCTACAGAGATCAGCAGCATGGTGAAACAGAACTAGACTATGGTCTGCGTGTTGCCAACGAGCTAGAGCAAGAAATTTTAACGCTTGGAGCTGATAACGTGATGGCCTTTGTGGCTGAGCCGGTAGTAGGGGCCACCATGGGTGCCGTACCTGCTGTTGCTGGTTATTTTTCTCGTATACGAGAAATATGTGATCAATACGGCGTGTTATTGATCTTAGACGAAGTGATGTGTGGCATGGGCCGCATAGGAAAGCTCTTTGCCTGTGAACAAGATATGGTAGTTCCAGATCTACTATGCATGGCAAAGGGTTTAGGTGCTGGGTATCAGCCTATTGGAGCAATGCTTGCAAGTGATAAAATATACCAAGCTGTAGCGCAGGGTAGTGGTTTTTTCCAACATGGCTATACCTACATGGCTCATCCTGTTGCCTGTGCGGCTGCCCTGGCTGTAACTCATAAAATTCTTGATGAAGATCTACTAAAGCAGGTAATGCTGCGTGGAGAGTATCTCCACAGTGCCCTCAGTAATGTCTTGGGAGGGCACTCTAATGTGGGAGATATTCGTGGCCTTGGGTTGTTTCAAGGTGTTGAGTTAGTTGCAGATCGCTATACCAAAGCCCCCCTTTCATCTAACCTAGGCATCGCAGGTAAGGTTAAAAAGGCTGCCTTTGAGGCTGGGTTAATTTGTTACCCTATGGCGGGCACTATTGATGGTGTTCAGGGGGATCATATTTTGCTTGCTCCACCGTTTATTATTAGTGAAGCCCAAATAGATGAATTAGTTGCCAAGCTTTCGCAGTCAATCAATAAGGTATTAGTCAATTGAGCAAGCAACTGCCGTTGATGATTATGGTGGCACCCAACGGTGCCAGACGTAATGAGAAAGATCATCATGATTTGCCCATGACTATCGAGCAAACGGTTATTGCAGCTTTAGCATGTCAGCAAGCAGGGGCCTGTATATTGCACGCCCATATTCGAGATAAGCAAGGTAAGCACAGCTTGGATGCCTTCATGTATGAAGAATTGTTAGCT
>Ga0308021_10000936_pt1 | contig 13421 bp, 7 predicted proteins | sample Neamet351_FD_201296 | JGI IMG/M metagenome (GOLD analysis project Ga0308021, IMG submission 201296) | Marine microbial communities from water near the shore, Antarctic Ocean - #351 | ecosystem: Environmental > Aquatic > Marine > Unclassified | place: Southern Ocean | collected 2014-10-02
AGCAGCTGTTAACGTTGTTTTACCGTGATCTACGTGACCAATAGTACCAACGTTTACGTGTGGTTTATTACGTTCAAATTTTTCTTTAGCCATTTTAAAATTACCTTAAAGTTTATTAAAAGCGCAGCCATGTTGACCGAGCTAGACTTTCACTAAATATTAAGTGAGCGTCCGTCTTACGAGAATCAATTAGAATCTGTTAATGCGTCGATCACTTTCTTCGGGGCTTCACTATACTTTTGAAACTCCATTGAATAGGATGCTCGACCTTGGGTGGCACTACGTAAAGCAGTTGCGTAACCAAACATCTCAGATAGTGGTACCGAAGCATTCACTAACTTAGAGCCGGCTGGACCTTCGTCCATACCATCGATTAAGCCGCGGCGACGATTCAAATCACCAACAACATCACCCATATTTGCTTCTGGCGTTGTTACTTCAACTTTCATCATAGGTTCTAGTAATATAGGAGATGCTTCGAGCATCCCTTTTCTAAATCCCATTGAAGCTGCAACTTTAAACGCCATTTCGTTAGAGTCAACGTCATGAAAAGAACCATCATAAAGGGTTACCTTTACATCAAGCATAGGATAACCAGCTATAACACCGCTATCCATTTGCTCACTACAGCCTTTTTCGATTGCTGGAATGTATTCTTTAGGAATAACACCGCCAGTAATTTCGTTAACAAATTCAAAACCTTCACCTTCAGGTAAAGGTTCTAATTTCAACCAAACGTGGCCAAATTGGCCTTTACCACCTGATTGTCGAACAAATTTTCCTTCAACCTCAACAGTTGAACGGATAGTTTCACGATACGCTACTTGAGGGTTACCTACATTACAAGCAACACTAAATTCACGCTTCATACGTTCAACTAAGATATCGAGGTGTAATTCCCCCATACCAGAAATAATTGTTTGCCCTGTATCTTCATTTGATTCTACTTTAAATGAAGGATCTTCTGCTGCTAATTTACCTAAAGCAACAGATAGTTTTTCTTGATCTGCTAATGTTTTAGGTTCAACAGCTACAGAAATTACAGGTTCTGGAAACTCCATACGTTCAAGCGTTATAATATGATTTGGATCACATAAAGTGTCACCCGTAGTCACATCTTTAAGGCCTATTGCTGCTGCAATATCACCCGCTCGAACTTCTTTAATTTCTTTTCTGTCGTTCGCATGCATTTGAACAATGCGTCCGAAACGTTCTTTTTTACCTTTAACGGGGTTATATACAGAATCGCCTGTATTAACAACACCAGAATACACTCTAAAAAATGTTAATGTACCAACAAAAGGGTCAGTCGCAATTTTAAATGCTAATGCTGAAAACGGTGATTCATCGCTCGCTTCACGCGTACCTTCTGTTTCGTTCTTATCGTTATTAATACCTGTTATAGCTGTTACTTCAGTAGGAGAAGGTAAATACTCGACTACTGCGTCTAAAACAGCTTGAACACCTTTATTTTTAAAGGCCGAACCACATGAACATAATATAATTTCATTGTTGATGGTTCTTATTCTTAAAGCTGCTTTTATTTCAGCTTCAGATAAATCACCGTCTTCTAGGTATTTATCCATTAATTCTTCTGACGCTTCAGCAGCCTCAGATATTAAATTTTCTCGCCATTCTTCGGCTTCATCCACTAAATCAGCGGGGATCTCTTCATAAGAGAAAGTCATACCCTGGTCTTCTTCATTCCAGTTGATTGCTTTCATCTTAATAAGGTCGATTACACCTTTAAACTCTTCTTCTGCACCGATAGCTAAATGAATAGGAACAACGTTAGCTTTTAGACGAGTTTTCATCTGGCTTACAACGTTAAGGAAATCAGCTCCAGTACGGTCCATTTTATTAACAAAAACGATACGCGGAACGGAATATTTTTCCATTTGACGCCATACAGTTTCAGTTTGTGGTTGAACACCCGAAGAACCACATAAAACAAGCACTGCACCATCGAGTACACGTAAAGAACGCTCTACTTCGATAGTAAAATCAACATGACCTGGGGTATCGATGATATTAATGCGGTGATCTTCAAATTGCGCATTCATCCCTTTCCAAAAACAAGTCGTTGCAGCAGAAGTAATGGTTATACCTCGCTCTTGTTCTTGTTCCATCCAATCCATGGTAGCCGCACCATCGTGCACCTCACCAATCTTGTGTGAAAGGCCAGTGTAAAAAAGTACCCTCTCTGTAGTTGTCGTTTTACCGGCATCAACATGAGCGCAAATACCAATATTTCGATATTGCTCAATTGGGGTAGTACGTGCCACTGTTTACATCCTCTTTCTGAGTTATTACTCAGATAATAAAAAATTGTGATTACCGTTTTATTACAAACGGTAATCACGACAATCACTTTTCTACCAACGGTAGTGAGCGAATGCTTTGTTTGCTTCAGCCATACGGTGAACGTCTTCACGTTTCTTAACCGCTGAACCTTTGCTGTCAGACGCATCTAACATTTCGTTAGCAAGGCGCTGAGCCATTGATTTTTCACCACGTTTACGAGATGCGTCAACTAACCAACGCATAGCTAGTGCATTACGACGCACTGGACGTACTTCAACTGGAACCTGGTATGTAGAACCACCTACACGACGCGATTTAACTTCCACTTGTGGGCGGATGTTTTCTAACGCTTCTTCAAATAGTTCTAACTGATCTTTTTCAGATTTAACAGCTAAAATATCTAATGCACCATATACAATTTTTTCTGCAGTAGATTTCTTACCATCAACCATAAGTATGTTGATGAATTTTGCTAAAAGTTCGTTGTGGAACTTAGGATCTGGCAATATTTTACGTTGCCCTACGACGCGTCTTCTTGGCATCTTAATTCTCCGTTGTTTTCAGGTATAACCCAAAATTAATCTTTATTTGGCCTTACTTAACGCTTTCTATTTCTAATTAAAGAAACGGAATAGCTTAAGATTTAGGTCGTTTAGCACCGTATTTAGAACGGCCTTGTCTTCTATCGTTTACACCAGAACAATCTAGTGCGCCACGAACAGTGTGATAACGCACACCAGGTAAATCTTTCACACGACCACCACGTATTAAAATTACGCTATGCTCTTGTAAGTTGTGACCTTCACCACCGATGTATGAAGTAACTTCGAATCCGTTAGTTAAACGAACACGAGCAACTTTACGTAGTGCTGAGTTTGGTTTCTTTGGTGTAGTTGTATACACACGAGTACATACGCCACGACGTTGTGGACAAGCTTGTAACGCTGGTACGTTACTTTTAGTTACTTGTCTTACACGTGGTTTACGTACTAATTGGTTAATAGTTGCCATTAAATAGCTCCCGATTAGTTAAACTTGTGTAAATTCCAATCAATGAGAAATTTACACCCTATAAACGTGAAAATCCGCGACCTAATAAACTATACAAAACAAGTACAGAATATAGGGTCGCGGAATTCTATAGGCGAAGTAGTAACCTGTCAAGTATTACAGGTTACTTTGCCTAATAATTTACGCTAAATACGCGTTAATCAAATTAACTTGCATTTAGTGCATCCGTTAACGCTTGTGCAGCATCGTCTACAGAAACAGTTGTTTCTTCAACAGCGACAGCATTACGTTTACGTGCTCTTTCTTGATGGTATGAATAACCCGTACCTGCTGGAATTAATCGTCCAACAATTACGTTTTCTTTCAAGCCACGTAACTTATCTTTCTTACCTGCTACGGCAGCTTCAGTAAGAACACGTGTTGTTTCTTGGAACGAAGCAGCAGAAATAAATGATTCTGTAGAAAGCGATGCTTTAGTAATACCCATCATTTGCATTTCGTATTCAGCAGGCTGTTTACCTTGAGCCTCTAAATCACGGTTTGCAATGTTTACATGAGCAACTTCAAGCTGTTCGCCTTTTAAGAAATCACTATCACCAGCATCTAAAATTTCACACTTACGGATCATCTGACGTACGATAACTTCGATGTGCTTATCGTTGATTTTTACACCTTGTAAACGGTATACATCTTGTACTTCGTTAACAATGTAATTAGCAACAGGTGCTACACCACGTAATCGTAAAATATCGTGTGGAGATTCAGGACCATCGGCGATAACTTCACCTTTAAGTACTGACTCACCTTCAAACACAGTAAGTTGACGAATTTTAGGGATCATTTCTTCGTATACTTCACCACTTGGTTGAGTGATTAATAAACGCACTTTACCTTTAGTTTCTTTACCGAAAGCGATGATACCCGTTTTCTCAGCAAGTATGGCTGGAAGTTTAGGTTTACGCGCTTCAAATAAATCAGCAACACGTGGCAGACCACCCGTGATATCACGAGTTTTAGATGACGCTTGTGGAATACGCGCTAGCGCATCACCAATATTAACTTCAGCACCATCTTCTAAGTTTACAATTGCGTTACCAGGTAAGAAGTATTGTGCTGGAATTTCAGTACCAGCAATCATTACATCATTACCTTTAGCGTCAATCAATTTAACCATTGGGCGCATTTCTTTACCCGCAGCGTTACGTTGACCAACATCGGTAACTACTAGACTTGATAAACCTGTTAATTCGTCTGTTTGACGAACCATGGTTACACCATCAACTAATTCAACAAACTGAACCTTACCAGCCACTTCCGTAATAATTGGATGTGTATGTGGGTCCCAGTTAGCGATAATATCACCCGCGTTTAATTCTTGACCATCTTTCTTCGAAATAACAGAACCATAAGGTACTTTATAACGTTCTTTCTCACGGCCATGTTCATCAATAACAGTAAGTTCAGATGAACGAGATGTAATCACTAAATGTTCTTCAGAGTTAGTTACAAACTTCGCATTTTGAAGTTTTAACGTACCTGTATTTTTAACTTGAACATTGTTTTCAGCTGATGCTCTTGATGCAGCACCACCGATGTGGAATGTACGCATCGTTAACTGTGTACCAGGTTCACCGATTGATTGCGCAGCAACAACACCAATAGCTTCACCTTGGTTGATCATATGACCACGGGCTAAATCACGACCGTAACAATATGCACAAATACCGAAATCGGTCTTACACGTGATGATTGAACGAACCATCATTTGATCAACTGAGTGCTCTTCAATGAAATCACATAGTGCTTCATCAATTAGTGTATTTCGAGGAAGTAAAACTTCATCAGTACCTGGTTTAAGAACATCTTCAGCAACAACACGACCTAGAACACGTTCTCTAAGAGGTTCAACAACATCACCACCTTCGATAAGTGGAGTCATTAATAAGCCATCTAATGTTCCACAATCGTGGTTAGTTACAACGAGATCTTGTGCAACATCAACTAAACGACGTGTTAAGTAACCAGAGTTAGCTGTTTTAAGTGCCGTATCGGCCAAACCTTTACGCGCACCATGTGTTGAGATGAAGTACTGTAGTACGTTCAAACCTTCACGGAAGTTAGCGGTGATAGGTGTTTCGATGATTGAACCATCTGGTTTAGCCATCAGACCACGCATACCAGCTAGCTGACGAATCTGTGCTGCACTACCACGAGCACCTGAATCGGCCATCATAAAGATTGAGTTGAAAGAGTCTTGCTCTTCTGGCTCGCCATCACGATTAATAACAGTTTCTTTCGATAAGTTGTCCATCATCGCTTTCGAAACTTTTTCGTTAGCTGAAGACCAAATATCGATTACTTTGTTGTACTTCTCGCCCGCTGTAACAAGGCCTTGTTCAAACTGTGTTTGAATTTCAGCAACTTCTTCTTCAGCATCTTCGATGATTGTGTATTTAGCATCAGGAATAACCATATCGTCAATACCAACCGATGCACCGGCGATCATTGCATAATGAAAACCTGTATACATGATTTGATCAGCAAACATGACTGTTTCTTTCAAACCAAGATTACGGTAAGCATGGTTAATCAGTTTTGAAATTGGCTTTTTACCAAGCGGCTGATCAATAAGATCATAAGGCATGCCGTCAGGACATACTTGCCATAAAATAGCACGACCAACTGTTGTATCGCGTAAAGTTGTAACTTTTTCAATCACACCATCAGCATTACGTACATGTTCAGTAATACGAACTTTAACGCGAGCATGAAGTTCAGCTACATCGGTACGGTAAGCTTTTTCAGCTTCTTTTTCATCGATGAAGATCATGCCTTCACCTTTACCATTTACACGATCACGCGTTAGGTAATATAAACCTAATACAACATCTTGTGATGGTACGATGATTGGGTCACCGTTAGCTGGAGAAAGTACGTTATTCGTTGACATCATCAACGTACGTGCTTCCATTTGAGCTTCGATAGTTAACGGTACGTGTACCGCCATTTGGTCACCATCGAAATCGGCATTGTATGCCGCACAAACTAATGGGTGTAAATGTATTGCTTTACCTTCAATAAGAACAGGTTCAAATGCCTGGATACCTAGTCTATGAAGTGTAGGTGCACGGTTAAGCATTACTGGATGTTCGCGGATTACTTCATCAAGTACATCCCAAACTTCAGCGCCTTCACGTTCAACTAATTTTTTAGCCGCTTTAATCGTAGTCGCTAAACCACGAGCTTCTAATTTTCCGTAGATAAATGGTTTGAATAATTCAAGTGCCATTTTCTTAGGTAAGCCACATTGATGTAAACGTAGTGTAGGACCAACCGTGATTACAGAACGACCAGAATAATCTACACGTTTACCGAGTAAATTTTGACGGAAACGACCTTGCTTACCTTTGATCATGTCGGCAAGTGATTTTAATGGACGTTTATTAGAACCAGTAATAGCTCTACCACGACGACCGTTATCTAATAACGCATCAACAGATTCTTGCAACATACGTTTTTCGTTACGTACGATGATGTCTGGTGCTACTAGATCTAGAAGACGTTTTAAACGGTTGTTACGGTTAATAACTCGACGATATAAATCGTTCAAATCAGACGTAGCAAAACGACCACCGTCTAGTGGAACTAGAGGACGTAAATCAGGTGGTAAAATTGGAAGTACAGACATTATCATCCACTCAGGCTTATTGCCTGAAGCAGCGAACGCTTCCATTAATTTTAAACGTTTAGTAATTTTCTTACGCTTAGTTTCACTTCCAATTTCAGGAAGCTCTTCACGCATTTGAGCAACTTCACCTTCAAGATCGATTTGTTGCAATAATGCGAGTACTGCTTCAGCACCCATTTTTGCATCGAACTCGTCGCCGTGTTCTTCTAAAGCGTCTAAGTATTCTTCTTCTGTTAGAATCTGACTCTTTTCTAACGTTGTTAACCCAGGTTCAGTTACAACATATGATTCGAAGTATAAAACACGTTCTATATCACGCAATGTCATATCAAGTAATAAACCAATACGCGATGGTAATGATTTTAAGAACCAAATATGTGCAACTGGGCTTGCTAATTCAAGATGTCCCATACGGTCGCGACGTACTTTTGTTAATGTAACTTCAACGCCACATTTTTCACAAATAACACCACGATGTTTAAGGCGCTTATATTTACCACAAAGACATTCGTAATCTTTTACTGGACCAAATATACGCGCACAAAACAAACCATCACGTTCTGGTTTAAACGTACGGTAGTTAATTGTTTCTGGTTTTTTTACTTCACCAAATGACCACGAACGCATCATGTCTGGTGATGCTAGCCCGATGCGAATGCCATCGAACTCTTCTGTTTGATTTTGTTGCTTAAGAAACTTAAGTAAATCTTTCACACACTATCTCCTGTCGGAGTTAAATACGCGGGAGAGTAAAATCTACTCTCCCCCATGTACTAACCTTTAATAACAAAAAGCCAGTAAATCAGTTATTTTGCTAATCTTGGTCTAATTCGATGTTAATACCTAACGAACGAATTTCTTTCAACAATACGTTGAATGACTCAGGAATACCTGGCTCCATACGATGATCACCATCTACTAAGTTTTTATACATCTTAGTACGACCATTAACATCATCTGATTTAACTGTTAACATTTCTTGCAGAGTATATGCAGCACCGTAAGCTTCTAGTGCCCATACTTCCATCTCACCAAAACGTTGACCACCAAATTGTGCTTTACCACCAAGAGGTTGTTGCGTTACAAGTGAATATGAACCAGTAGAACGAGCATGCATTTTGTCATCAACTAAATGGTTCAGTTTCAACATATACATGTAACCTACCGTTACTGGACGTTCAAACTCGCGACCTGTACGGCCATCAGTTAATGTAAACTGACCGCTTTCTGGCATATCTGCTAATTTGAACAACTCTTTTATTTCTTTCTCTGCCGCGCCATCAAATGCAGGCGTAGCGATTGGTAAACCCGCACGTAAATTATCGGCTAAACGCAATACTTCATCATCAGAGAAAGAAGCAATATCTACTTCTTGACGAGATTCACCTACGTTATAAACTTCTTGTAAGAAGTTACGTAATTTATGAATTTCTCGCTGTGCTTCTAACATGCGGTTGATTTTTTCACCGATACCACGAGCAGCCATACCTAGATGAGTTTCTAAGATCTGACCGATGTTCATACGTGATGGAACACCTAGTGGGTTCAACACGATATCAACAGGTACACCGTATTGGTCATAAGGCATATCTTCTACAGGAACAACGTTCGAGATAACACCTTTGTTACCATGACGACCCGCCATTTTATCGCCCGGTTGAATACGACGCTTAACGGCTAAGTAAACCTTAACAATTTTAAGTACACCTGGTGCTAAATCTGCACCTTGAGTGATCTTACGACGCTTAACTTCAAACTTTTTATCAAAATCAGCTTTAATGTTGTCGTATTGCTCAGCAATTTGCTCAAGTTCAGACTGTTGACCTTCGTCAGCCAAATTCTGTACTAACCAATTTGCGCGAGTCATACCATTAAGATCTGCTTCATTTAAACCAGAAGATAATAATAATTTCTTAGCACGTGAATAAATACCGTCTTCCAAAATGCTAAATTCATCGCCAAGATCTTTCTTAACTTCTTTTAATTGCATTTCTTCGATTTCAACAGCACGTTTATCTTTTTCTACGCCGTCACGAGTAAATATTTGTACATCGATGATCGTACCTGAAACTGAGTTTGGTACTCTTAACGAGCTGTCTTTAACGTCAGCTGCTTTTTCACCGAAAATTGCTCGTAGTAGTTTTTCTTCTGGTGTTAATTGTGTTTCGCCTTTAGGAGTAACTTTACCTACAAGGATATCGCCGCCGTTAACTTCAGCACCAATATACACAACACCCGCTTCATCTAATTTAGATAAGGCAGACTCACCAACATTAGGAATATCAGAAGTAACTTCTTCACTACCTAATTTAGTATCACGAGCGATACACGTTAATTCTTGAATGTGAATAGTTGTAAAACGATCTTCTATCGCAACACGTTCAGATAACAACATTGAATCTTCGAAGTTGTAACCATTCCAAGGCATAAATGCCATACGCATGTTTTGACCAAGCGCTAGCTCACCCATATCAGTAGATGGACCATCTGCTAATACATCACCACGTGTAACAGGTTCATTCATACGACACACTGGACGTTGATTGATACATGTATTTTGGTTTGAACGTGTGTATTTAGTTAAGTTATAAATGTCGATACCTGCTTCACCAGGAACCATTTCATCTTCATTTACTTTAACAACGATACGAGAAGCATCTACGTATGTTACAACACCACCACGTTTAGCTACGGCTGTTACACCTGAGTCAACGGCAACAATTTTCTCCATACCTGTACCAACAAGCGGTTTGTCCACTTTTAATGTTGGAACAGCTTGACGTTGCATGTTTGATCCCATCAGGGCTCTGTTAGCATCATCGTGCTCTAAGAACGGGATTAAACTTGCAGCAACAGAAATGATTTGTTGTGGAGATACATCCATGTACTGAACTGAATCAGCAGCTTTTAATGTAAATTCATTTTTGTGACGACAAGGAACATGTTCTTGAGTCAATCGATTTTCTTTATCCATCTCAGCATTTGCTTGAGCGATAACGAAATTACCTTCTTCGATTGCTGATAAATATTCAATATCATCCGTTACAACACCGTCAACTAACTTACGATAAGGCGTTTCTAAGAAACCAAAATCGTTTGTTCTTGCATAACAAGACAGAGAGTTGATCAAACCAATGTTTGGTCCCTCTGGAGTTTCGATTGGACATACACGACCATAATGCGTTGGATGTACATCTCGAACTTCAAAACCAGCACGTTCACGTGTTAAACCACCTGGACCTAATGCTGAAATACGACGTTTATGCGTAACTTCTGATAATGGATTGTTTTGATCCATAAATTGTGAAAGTTGTGAAGAACCAAAGAATTCTTTAACGGCTGCCGAAATAGGCTTAGCGTTAATTAAATCTTGAGGCATGATCGCATCTAAGTCACCAAGACTTAAACGTTCACGAACGGCTCTTTCTACACGAACTAAACCAACACGAAATTGGTTTTCAGCCATTTCACCAACACTACGAATACGACGGTTACCAAGGTGATCAATATCATCAACCTCACCTTTACCATCACGTATGCCGATTAATGTTTTCATTACTGAAACAATATCTTCTTTAGATAATATACCTGTACCAACGTCATCAGCATTACCCACACGGCGGTTGAACTTCATACGACCAACGGTTGAAAGGTCATAACGTTCTAATGCGAAGAATAAGTTGTTAAATAGTGTATCAGCAGCATCTTTCGTTGGTGGCTCACCAGGTCTCATCATGCGGTAGATTTCAACTAATGCTTCTATGCGGTTAGTTGAGCTGTCTACACGTAATGTATCAGACATATATGAACCAACATCAAATTCGTTCATATATAAAGTAGAAAGTTTTTTATGACCTGCTTGACTAAGTTCTGCTAGTAACTCTAACGTTAATTGAGCGTTAGCTTCAGCAATAACTTCACCAGTAGATTTATCAATATATGCTTTAGATAATACTTTGCCTACGATATATTCAGCAGGTACTTCTAAAATTTTAAGTTTTTCTTTTTCGAGTGAACGAATATGACGAGCAGTAATACGACGACCTTGCTCTACAAGAACATCACCACTTTTTAATGTAATATCGAACGTTGCAGTTTCACCACGTAAACGTTCTGGCACAAGCTCCATTACAAGCTTATCGCCTTTAATTTCATACGATGTTGTATCGTAGAAAATATCTAAAATTTCTTCCGTAGAATATTCTAAAGCACGTAACAAAATTGACGCTGGTAATTTACGACGACGGTCAATACGTACAAATAGATTATCTTTTGGATCAAACTCAAAATCTAACCATGAACCACGGTAAGGGATAACACGTGCGTTATATAACACTTTACCCGAAGAGTGAGTTTTACCTTTATCATGATCAAAGAAAACACCTGGAGAGCGATGTAGTTGAGAAACGATTACACGTTCAGTACCGTTAATAACAAAAGTTCCGTTGTCAGTCATTAATGGAATTTCGCCCATGTAGACTTCTTGTTCTTTAATATCTTTTACCGTACCAGCTGCTGCTTCTTTATCGTATACAACTAAACGAAGCTTTACACGTAACGGAGCAGAATAAGTTACACCACGTATTTGACATTCTTTTACGTCAAATAATGGTTCACCTAAACGGTAACTAACATATTGCAATTCTGAACTACCAGAATACGCTTTAATTGGAAAAATAGAACGAAACGCAGCTTCTAGGCCTGTTTCACCAGTCGGATCAATATCTATAAACTTGCGGAAAGATTCTAATTGGATAGACAATAGAAATGGATAATCCATTACTTGTGTACTTTTACCAAAGTCCTTTCTAATTCGCTTCTTCTCAAAGTATGAGTAAGCCATGGTGTTCCTCAGCTAGCTGGTTATGACCGAACTGCCTAAATACTAATGTACAAGGCAGAGTATTACAGTGACATCTACGTCTAGACGTCAATAATGCACTGTTTTTGGTTTTAAATTAAAACCACTTTATTTAGCGCAAAAAGGCCGGTGACGTTTAAATCACCAGCCATGCCTTTTCAGGCAAATAATCTGTTTAAAAACAGATTATTTGATCTCAACAGAAGCACCAGCTTCTTCAAGAACTTTCTTAAGTTCTTCAGCTTCAGCTTTATCAACGCCTTCTTTAACATTGCCAAGAGCTTCAACTAAGTCTTTAGCTTCTTTAAGGCCTAAACCTGTAGCGCCACGAACTGCTTTGATTACTGCAACTTTCTTCTCACCGAAGCTAGTCATAATAACGTCAAATTCACTTTGCTCTTCAACAGCTTCAGCAGGTCCAGCAGCGGCAACAGCAGCAGATGCAGATACGCCAAATTTTTCTTCCATTGCTTCGATTAAAGCAACAACGTCCATTACTGACATGTCAGCAACTGCGTTTAGGATATCGTCTTTAGAAATAGACATTTTTAATTTCCTGTTCAATTAACAACCTGATGGTTGTTATAAATAACTATAAATACAAAAAGTGCGAATTGTGCTCTCAATTTTAAGAGGTAAACAATTATTAAGCAGCTTCTTGTTCTTTCTGATCGCGTACTGCAGCAATCGTGCGGACTAATTTGCCTGCAGATGCTTCTTTCATAGCGCTCATTAAACGTGCAATTGCTTCGTCGTATGTAGGTAGTTTTGCAAGTACCTGAACATCAACTACAACACCTTCAAATGCTGCTGCTTTTAATTCAAACTCTGCATTTTTCTTCGCAAAGTCTGTAAATAAACGCGCTGCAGCACCTGGATGCTCGTTTGAAAATGCAATTAACGATGGACCAACTAATGTGTCAGAAACACATTCAAAGTCAGTACCTTGTAAAGCGCGACGTGCTAACGTGTTACGGATAACTTTCATCCATACGCCGTTTTCACGAGCTTCTTTACGTAAAGTCGTAATTGCTTCAACTGAAACACCGCGAGAATCCGCGATTACAGCTGATTGAGCGCCAGTAGCAGCTTCTTGAACTTCAGCAACAATTGCTTTTTTGTCATCAAGATTGATAGCCATTGGCTTTAACTCCTGGTTCACCGGCTAAGCCGGTATTTACTATCCCTAAAACATTAAAACGTATGCAATAACATTTTAGGCCGTTACGGCGAGGACCAGAATTTGGAAATACTGGGTAATCACCATCTACGTAGGCATTAATTAAGCTAAGTCTACACAAAGCACCTACGGTCTTTGACGAGGTCGTTAACTAAAATAAAACACAAAGTTAACAACATCTACCAAAATTTAAGGGGCGAGATTATAATTTATAACCAGCCCCTTGTAAAGTACCTATAAAAAGTACTTTAAAAAATTACTCTGACAAACTTGCTTGGTTAACGGTAACACCGGCACCCATAGTAGTTGACACAGAAATTTTCTTAATATACTGGCCTTTAGCATTTGCTGGTTTAGCTTTTTTCAAAGCTTCCAAT
>Ga0308021_10000937_pt1 | contig 13420 bp, 16 predicted proteins | sample Neamet351_FD_201296 | JGI IMG/M metagenome (GOLD analysis project Ga0308021, IMG submission 201296) | Marine microbial communities from water near the shore, Antarctic Ocean - #351 | ecosystem: Environmental > Aquatic > Marine > Unclassified | place: Southern Ocean | collected 2014-10-02
GGGGAATGACTGGTCGAGGGCAGCGATGCTGCATGACGCAGTGAAAACGTATGAATTCCTTAACGAAGAATACAACTTGACAGACATCTTCAGAGAGCGTTTACCGATGTTGGAGAAACTGCAACGCCTGAATGTGTTTGCTTATGGTTTGACTCCAGGGGAGTTGGGCGGCGCTAACCGCCCATTCATGAACACGTTCAACAAGTCAGGTCTTGACGAAGTCACTATTAATCCGATTCTTAACTTGTTTCTCCCTCAGGGGCACAGGATTCTTAACGATGCGGAAGCCGGAGAGGCGTATGAAACGCTCAGCCGGGTCGCTCCTTTGTTCAACGATATGGAACATTTGATGCAGTCCTCAGTGGAACAGGGACATGTGATGTTTGGCGGCAGCGGTTTAACTGAGGCCGCTGAAGCGGAACGTGGCTATGCCGAGGTGGCGGAGCTCAATGACTTGATCGACATAGCAATCAAGTCAAAGGGTGGGAAGGGTGGTATCAACGAGATTCGCCGCAACAAATGGTCTCGATACTTTAATCAGCAGCAGTCTGGTAAACAGGCGATTCGAGAAATGTACCCGGCGTACCAAGAAGCTATTGCTAAGAGTATTGGTAACTCAGTGCTAAAGAATCAAGCGGCGAATGAACTAGTCGCCCAGTTTGAGGCTTTCGGCTCCGACCCTACTAATGGTTCTCGTGAGGTGAAGATGGGTGGTCTTATTGCCCTCTCCGAGAAGCTTATTCGAAAAGCCGGTTCTTACGACGAGATTTCTCCTGATGAGCGAGACGCATTCAGAGAATTAGCCGCTTCTTGGGCGGAGGATGAGCAGTATTTACGTTTGGGTTGGAGAACTCACCTCATGCGTACATGGGGCCCGATTGAAAGTGTGCTTGGATGAGCGATGACCTACGGCAATGGTTTAGAGATAACGGGTATAACGAGGAAGAAATCGCTGAGATAGAAACCTCTAAAGTAGATGTAGATATATGGGAGGGTAGTCTCTCCAGGGACTCGCTTACAGTCGGCGACATTGGACGGAACCCCAGGAATCCTGTTGGCGGAGAGCAACCAACAACTGTCAAAGACGGCGATGAAGCCCCAGCGGTGACTCCGTTTAACAATTTAATGGGTGAGGGTGGAGACAGCAGCTCTATTCCTCCGCTGCTACAAGATGAGCTTTTTAGGCTTGGTGCAATCGAGGGTGATGGAAACAAAGGCTATGCCTGGGTATCGGAGGGGGCCGAAGAGTTTTATGGCTACGTTAACGATCACTCTGTAGCGGCTGGTGGTGAAATGTTCAAGATTGGCACTCCGGAAGGTATAAATGAAGCACAGCAGTATGTTGCCGAGCTTGGTATAGGTGGGCGAGATGATCTCATAACTACAAATTATGAAGCATCGGAAAGTCCGCACCAGGTGTTTATGCCTCAAAGCGGCAGGTCAATCATTATTAAAGCTTCTGAGATTAACGCCATTGAAGATGCCACTGGTCAATCAAGGGGCGATGTTACTAAAGCTGTCCGAGCTTCGGGGCTAATAGGCGTCGACTGGCGAGTCACTCTGCTCGCCCACAGTAGACGAGAACAAGCTGGTCTTGGCGGCAGCATTAGACAGACCGCTGAAATCGTATCTACAGGATTAAAAAAGTTTAATAACAGTAGCGAACTTGCCTACTTGTATGCGTCTGAATGGGAGCAGGAAAAAGCCTCTGATCCTTTGGCTGCAGGTGAGCTTAAAGTCGAGCCGGCTTACACAATGGCTGAACAATTCTATGTCGACAAGAGCAGAGTTACCGATGAGCAACTCAACTGGAAAGATGAGGCTCTGAACTCGTACAGACGGTTAGCGCAGTCTGGGAGTTCGTTTAGCTCTAACGAAGGGCAACTAAATTATTTGACAAACTACGGATTTGATAGCCGTACCCCTTCAGTTCAGGTGTCGGAGAACGAAGCTAGGGCAACGTTCAGGGATCTTTATCAAAATTTGTTTCTGACAACTCCTGATGATGAAACGTTGGATGCTTTCCAGAGACAGTTCGAAGGCGACATTACCTCATGGAGTCAACGTGAAGATGCAATGGTGACTGACCTGTTCGGTAAAGATCAGCAAATGGTTGGTGACATGTATGCGAAACCTACAGCGAGCGATTCCTCTCTGGGCTTTATTCAGGACAGTGATTTGTATTCCGATCTGTATGGCGAGGAGTTCCAGAAGTCAGGTCTGTCGGAGGGACAGTACGGCGCTCGGTTCGGTAACTATGCGTTGGGTTCCTTTCAAGATCCGAACAATGTTCGTGCTGCGGGCCAAGCTGGTATGCGCTCAGGGAACATTGAAGATGTTGACAGCTTCGCACTGACGAAAAGAGGAATGGAAGACCCATCCATTCAGAAAACTATGGTCGCTGCGTCAGAATTCCTAAGGAACCTACGATGATAAGTGACTTTTTCGAAACCAATAAAGATAACCCGTTGTATCAGGTTGGGGGTGAGTACTTCATAACCGTTCCTCTGGACAATGGTCAGACTCTTTTCCAGAAGTTGGTTCAAGCACCGGCGGGCGAAGTCCCAATTGTGGTTGATCCTGATAACTGGGCCCAAATGTCGCAAAAGTTTATGAGGATACCAGACGCCAAGCAAGGCAATCAAGATCTCAGATTGAATGCTGATACATTCAAAAAGGAACTTTTAAATTGGGGTGATGAGGCTTTCAGGATGGATATGCCGGGTCTTCTTGCCCGACTTGCTGCCGGTGAGTTTGGTCTAGAGGGAAACCTAGACAGTGTCGCCCTCGGCAATGCTTTTCGACAGACCGATTACTACAATTCCACAACCCAAACGCAACGTGATTGGGCCAATGGAAGTGAAGCTGAGAGAGCCACCACAATTGCGAACCAGTTGTCATCGATCCAAGCTAATTGGAGAATCTATACGGGCCAAAACCTGGCGTTGCCTGAAACTATCGCAGAGCTGCAATCTGATCCGCAATTTGCCGGTTGGTATGAGCAAGCAAGCAAGCTTGCTAAAGGGATAACTACCCAGACTTCGATGTTGAACCGGTGGCTGCAGCCTTTAGCTCTGGGGATCGAGAACTCTCCGTGGAATCGATCACTCGCCCAGGAGGTAAAAGACTCTAAGCAAAACGATATCGATATCGACGATAAGCGTGCTGATGTAAAAGATATGAGCGAACGTTATGGCCTCGATTTGTCTTCCGAGAAGTTGGAAAGTTACAGCAAACAGTTAGTGGATAATGATCTGAGTGATGCCGACCTCGAGGGGCTGCTCGATAAGCAGTCGCAGGGCTTGTATGGATACAAACCTGCGGGTATGGAATGGTCTACTTACGCTGATCCGTATCGTCGAGCACAGGCTGAGCTTATGGAGACAGCCCTTCCTGATCATAGAGACGAAATGCTGCAGGAAGCTTTACAGAAGGGGACTTCATTAAGCGAGTTCAAACAATCGATTCGTAAACGTAAAGACTGGTTAGGGACCGATAACGCTAAGGCCACAATCATTAGTCAATTAAGCACTGCCGGTCAAAAGATGGGATTCGGATAATGGTTAATTATAATCCAGCACAAGATCAGGCAAATATTGCAGGGCTTTCACTTAGTCAGATTGCTGCAAATGAGGAGAGGGCAGAAGTTGTTCGACAGAATGAATTAACAGCTCAGGCGAACAGGGATCGTGTGAGGGATGAGCAGTCTCAACTCAACGTAAAGTTGATTCAGGCTGGGCTTTCTCCGATTACGGTTGATGGTCTTAGGGGTCGTCTTACTATTCAAGCCGAAGAAGACGTAGCCCGATTCGAACAAGAAAACACCGGGGGACCCGAAGGTGAGTATGTATTGCCGACCGTCCCTGCGGATAAAGACGAAGTTGACATTAATGGAAACTTCAAATACACCGTCACTCTAGATGATCGAGGTAACCCGGTTTATGGGTTGAGTTCTGCCTACGCACCAGGACCAGATAACGCAAGAGGACCTAACTCGAAGTCTGTAGTTAAGCCCGTTGACATAAATCCTGAGGCTCTTAAACAGGCCATGATTGGGATGTTCCCTTGGGCGACACAGTGGTTCGATGACATTCTTGGTTGGGTTACTGAAGGGCTTGAGGGTGACGGTATTCTCGCTAGTATCCGCAGCGACCCGAAGTGGAAGACAATGTTCCCTGGGATGAATCGCAGCGATGGCACGATGCGTTTCGCCAATGAGGCAATGTATTTGACGACTGTCGATAACTACAGGCAAACACTTAATGACTTTGGTTTCTATGATGCGTCTACAGAATCGCCTCAAGATTATGCGGCGTTGATGGAGACAGGGGTCGACGTTAACGAGTTAGGTGACCGGCTCGCAACCTATCGAGAGTTGGAAACTGGTTCAGACGAACTGCGTGACGCTTTCTATGTGCATGCTGGCATAACAGTAACGGTTGACGATTTATTCAATGCAGTTGTCGACCCTGCTAAGAAGAACGAACTCGAGAACGCATACAACGCAGCGACGACGGCTGGTACTACTGACTATGCGACGTTCATTGAAAGAGCGACGACTGTTGGTGTGGAACGGCTTACGACAAAGTTGGGTGGCTTGCAGTCTTCTGGGCAGATGTCACAGGCACAAGTGTCGAAGGTTCTCCGCATGGATCCGATGTTCGCTCAAAATTTGATGGGCGCAATCTTCCAAAATCCTAACGGTGCCAATTTCCTAGGTTTGGAAGAAATGGAATCCGCATTCGAATATGCGGTGCTGGGTAGTGCTGCTACCGAGGCTGGTTTCTCCATGCCAGACGTTGAGACGTTAGAGAAATTTATTGCTCAAGGTATTGACGGTGCGAAGTTGCGTTCTGCTTATAACAGTCTTGGCCAAAAACAGAGTGCCTTGCAGGGCATGATGAGCCGAGCTACTGGTACTCCTAACGTCAGCGTTCAAGCTGTCCAAGAAGCCTTCCAGGGTTCGATGTTGGGCGATTCGTCTGAGCTGAGAAATGCACAGGCTGCCGAGAATGCTTTAGGTAAAGCCGGGGGCGGCTTTTCTGCCCAACAAATGGGCAACAGGATTGCTCAGCCAGGTCGAAGTACCTACTAGTACACACGTTTAGGGAGGGAAGGTGAAACATTCCCCACTTCAACCCCGGTGGTTGTGGGCGTAACGATTCCGGGCGTAGGAGACATATGGATTTCGATGGCGATGGCGATATTGACATTGAAGGAAATGCGTCGCAACTCCGACAGAAGTTGGAGTCGACTCTTAAAGAGAACAAGCACCTGACTAGCGAGTTATCTACTCTAAAGGCCAATGAGCTGATTACAGAGCACGGATATGGACTAGTTAAGCCTGCAGATCTTGTTGGGGTCAACCTTAGCGATATGGCTGATAGGGCTGAAGCTCTCCAAGGAGAGCGGCGAGCGCTGCAAGCTGAATTGGCGAAGGACGTGTTTGCTAAGCGTGGATTTGAAGGCACGGAGTTAGAGGCCGCTGTAAGCGACTTCTTATCTCCAGAACAGTCTCATGATACGGCTGCTCATTCAAGGGCTCGTGAGGTTGCAGCAGTGGGTGGCGTTTCCGCCCCAGCTCGTAACACCGACAATTTGATGGGATTGGACGCTATTGATGCTGCACTTCGAGGAACTGCGTAGCTGCATTTAGAAATCATTGTTATTCCTACAAGGAGAGTTAAGTTATGGCTAGTGGATCACTATCCCTGCTTGAGTCTGCCAAATATGGGTCAACGACTTTAGGTCGAGGCGTAGTTACTACCCTCATCCAAGAATCTCCAATCATGGAGATGCTTCCGTTTACCTCTATTACTGGCAATGCACTCAAGGTGTCCGTCGAGGACACTCTTCCAGATCCTGCCTTCCGTGATGTTAATGAGTCATATACCCGTTCGATGGGTACAGACACAGAACGTTTCTTCGGTTGTGCAATTCTAGGTGGAGAAGTATTTATAGATAATTATATTGTTCGTGTTCAAGCTGATCAGATATCAGCTAAGGCTCGCCAGTATTCGAAGTTTGCGAAAGCGATGTCTCGTACATTTGATGCAACTTTCTTCGATGGCACTGGCACCTCAAAAGACTTTAAGGGCGTAAATGCTCTTGTCGATGAGGGCCTGGGTCAGAAAGTGTCAGCAGGCACCAATGGTGCTGCGCTTACTCTTTCGATGCTGGACGAAGCGTGGGACAGCCTCCGTGGCCAGTCAGCGCCTGACGCATTATTGATGAACCGTACTAATCGACGCAAGATTAATACTCTTGCTCAAGGTACTTATTACAGTTTGCTTGACGTTGGCACTGATGTGTTCGGCCGTCAGGTGAACATGTATAACGGCACCCCTATTCGTATCATCGGTGACGATAAGACTGGCTCCGCCATTCTTGGTTTCGATGAGGCTCAAGGTAGCTCGAGCGTCACTTCGTCAATCTATGCAATGGCTTTCGGTACAGATGAGAATGTGTATGGCATCCTCGGCCTGGGTGGAAGCTTCGATGTTAAAGATTTCGGGGAGACAGAATCTGCTCCGGGTCATCTTGGACGTGTCGAAGTATATCCCGGCATTGTGATTGCGAATAGCTTTTCCGTTGCCCGTCTACACGGCATCACTAACGCTTAAGGAGCTTGAACTATGGCACAAGCAACACGCACAGTCGGACCTGGTACAACTATCAGGGACGCAAAAACAGCAAGTAACGTCATCTTGGCTCAAGGTAACGTGGCAGCAGATAATGCTGGTACGACTGCCTTGCAGGTTGACCGTCCTTGCATGGTCACCATAGAAATGGTTCTCGGCACTATCGCAGCAGGTGTTTCTGCATTCGATGTTGAGATCCAGGGTTCAGATGTATCCAACTTTGGTTCGGGAGTGGTCAGCTATGGCCGCTTCGATCTTGTTGGACCTAATGACGATGGCCAAACTAGACAATTGTCCGCACAAGTTTACAAGTCGTATATGCGTGCGGTCATCGATTACACCGGTTCCGGCAATGCGAACGTGGGCATCTTTGTCCGCACACCGTATGACCGCCGGACAGATAGCACCACCGCTTAGGTAGTGCTCCTCGTGGGTTGGGTTCACTCTGTTTCGGCAGGGTGGACCCAGTCTCACAATGAGAAAGGTCTTTTGATTTATGTCCACTGAAACCACTGATTCAAAAACGTGGGATGTACTTGCCACTGTTGAGAAATGGCATAACGCCGCTGACCGTGAAGCGGGTCTCCCGCCAGATGAAGTGGTTGAAAAAAAGGACAATTTACTTCTTAACGAAGGCATCGCTGTGTTGCTGAATTTGCTGTGTGGCATTTCTTCGACAGCGTTCTCGAACGGTAACGCCTACATCGGCGTAGGTGACTCGACAACCGCAGCGGCTGCTAGTCAGACCGGTTTGCAGGCCAGCTCGAACAAGGATTACCGAGGTATGGAGTCAGGGTATCCTTCAGTGTCCGGGCAAACAGTGACTTTCCGTAGCATCTGGTCTTCAGGAACCGGCAACTTCGCTTGGAATGAGTGGACCGTTGCGAACGGTTCGAGCGACTCCTCAACGAACCTCAACCGTAAGGTTGCGGCTCTTGGAACCAAAGCTGCTGGTTCCGAGTGGACACTGACCGTAGCGATCACGGTGACTTAAGATGGCAACTAACTTTCCAGCAACGCTTGATGACACGGACACGCAGCCGAACATTTCGGCAACTGATGAAATGGATGACGCAGGCAAGCTGCATGACGTTGTCCATACGAATCATTCACAAGCGATTATTCAGCTCGAGGAGAAACTCGGTATCGGTTCATCTGACGCTTCTGCCGCTTCGACGAATCAGATCCTTGTCCGCCAAGCCAATGGGCAAACGAACTGGGCAGCCAACCCCGGTGCGGGTGCTCTCACTTCTTTGAGTGGAGCGGTGCTGGAAGCGACGGTTGATGCGAAGGGTGATATTTACGCTGCGACCGCTGACAACACAGTTACTCGACTAGCCGTAGGTTCAGATGGACAGAATCTGCAAGCAACATCTGGTGCTGCCACAGGTTTGGCCTGGGTTACACCGGTCACATCGGATCCAATTCCACTAATTTTGGCTTTGTCCTAGGAGTATAGAATATGGCTAATACATTTAAAAACGATGAGAAGACTTTAACGACTGGCTTGCAGCAAGTTTATATTTGCCCTGCCAGCAAAACTGCGATTGTGTTGTTGGCGCAAGCTACCAACATAGGCAGTGGTGCTCAGGCTGTTTCGCTGTGTTGGTATGACAGCGATGTTTCTAACAAAAAAACAGAACTCGTGAAGGCACTTTCAGTCCCCGCCGCCGCTGCTGTCGGATTGATTTCGGGCAAAATGGTGCTTGAAGCCGGTGACTACATGTCTGCTTCAGCAGCCAATGGCAGTGCCATAGATTTGACGATCAGCGTTTTAGAGATTGATGTCTGATCTGTGACGGGCATAGCAGCAGGCCGAGCGTGGTCCCGAATTGGGCCGGAAGTGGCACCAACTGACCTTGCTGCGTCTGGTGTGTTCACTCTTCAAGAGTACTCAGAGAATCAGGGGGCCGGTACTTGGCCGAATCCTTATTTTGGGGCTGGATTTATTGCAGGCGGCGAGAGCGCCGGCTATGCACAATTATCTAGGGTTGATAAGTTTGCGTTTCCAGCCGATTCCCGTTCAACTTTAGGGACCGGTTTGTCAGCCGCAACATACGCTATCGCTGGTTTCGCTAATTCTGGTACGGCAGGCTATGCAGCCGGTGGTGTAACCCAACAACAAGTGGTTGAAAAGTTTGCGTTTCCTAGCAATAGCAGAACAACTTTAGGTACTGGGTTATCTAATGGTATTTTTTACACATCTGCTATGGCTAACTCTGGGACTGCTGGTTATGTTTCTGTTGGTGGGACTGGTAATAATACGGTTAATAAGTTTGCTTTTCCTAGTGATTCTCGCACAAGTTTATCGACCGGGTTAAGTGTGAATGTTTGGCAAACCGCAGCTTTCGCTAATTCTGGTACTGCTGGTTATTTCACTGGCGGGTACAATGGAAGTTCAGTTATTTTCACTACAGTTGATAAGTTTGCTTTCCCAGGTGATGCACGAACAACTTTAAGTACTGGGTTATCTGTTGCAAACCGTTTAGGTGGGGGTTTCGCTAATTCTGGTACTGCCGGATACACGGGTAGTGGAGGCAGTTTATTTTATAATATTGATAAGTTTGCTTTCCCGAGTGATTCTAGAACAACTCTTAGCGCTACTTTAGTTCCTCAATACATATATGCAGCAGGGGGTTTCGCTGATTCTGGTACTGCCGGATATTTTGCTGGCGGTGCAAATGGGGGCGCTGTTTCTACGGTTGCTAAATTTGCTTTCCCTGGGGACACTAAAACAACTTTAAGCACAGGCTTATCTGCTCCCTCATCCTACTCTGCTGCTTTTGCAGACGGAAACGTATGAACATAACAGAAGCTATCTCAGAGATTCAACAGCCAAGATCTAGGTATCAGCTAATCAACTTCGTTATCGGGCAGCATGATACGCCTGAGATGCGGTTCTATCAGCTAATGCTAGAGCTACAAGACACGAACTACAAAATTGGTGTAGCTGAAATAGGATTAAAAAAAGCGGCAATAGAAATAGCTCGACTTCTAGAAACAGGCGACGAGATAGATGCTTTAGATGCTGAAGAAAAAACGTTAGGTATAGAACAGACCCGTGTTGTTATGCAAGGAGCATTGAGGGAACAGGCAATACTTGAAGACCTGTTCAATAGTTGTGAGCATTATACACGGGACGAGATTGAGCATGCCGAGCCTGAGTATTGGCAGAAACGTTTGACACGCCAAACTAATTTGCAGATCATGTCGGGTGGTGTCCAGTGGGCGCAACTTGATTCTTTGAGACAGATTGGTTTGCTTGATGATCTTGTGGCAGCACGGGACATGCAAGCAGCGGAGTCAGCGAAGATGGAGTTAGGCACATGATTTATTGTAAATGGCGTTTGTCTGATGGTCTTTCAGGTGTCGGTCCTGAACCTATTATCTATGAACGTGGCGGACGGTTAGAAGCCGGAAGTTATGTTGATGCTGCCGGGGATCGTATCGGTTATTTAACTGACTCGGCTGATCTTTCAGGTCTTACAGATTATGGTTTTAGTGAAGTTACGGAAGCTGAAGCTCTTACGTTTTGTAAACAATTTTATGCGGACGCTGTTGTCTTAGAGAGTGGGATGATCAGTAGCCCATCTGGTGAGGAAGGTCGAGCATGAGTTACGGTGAGAATGGTGGGGTCATAGGCCCCCAAAATTTGCCGACTAGTTCGGCGGCTTCTGGCATCTGGTCACTTGGCGAGGTTGCGGAAGCTTCAAGGGATTCTATTTGGCCTCAACCTGTGTACCCAGTAGTTGCTTCAGGTGGAAGCGTAACGACTTCTGGCGCTTACACCATCCACACTTTCACCAGTAGTGGCACCTTCCAAATCACTAGCGGCAACAGCGCCGTCGAATGGCTCGTTGTTGCTGGCGGTGGCGGTGCCCGTAGTTACATCGGGTCAGGCGCAGGCGGTGGCGGTATGAGAACCGGCACCAAAAACCCATCGACAACCGGAAGCTATTCAGTAGTCGTTGGCGCAGGCGGCGCAGGCAAAAAAGGTGACAGCGGAGTTACACCAGGAAAAGGTGGCACAAGTTCCAACGGATTTGGTCAGTCTTCAACTGGCGGCGGTGTTGGTGCAAATATTAACTCAACAAATTACACAACGAGGGGTGGTGATGGTGGAGCAGGTGGAGGGGCTGCTTATGACTGGTACCCCTACAGCTACGGCCCAGCAGGATCAGGCAACGAAGGCAGCTATTCACCTATCGAAGGTGTTGATGGTGGCGTAAATATTAACTCAGGCCAACAAGGCGTTTATGGTGGCGGAGGCGGTGGTGGTGGTGGTGTCAACGGACTATCAGGCGGAGGTACGGCGCATCAATATGAAGGCGGTCCGGGCGGCAATGGCACAACATCTTCAATCAATGGCACGTCGACTTATTACAGTGGCGGCGGCGCAGGCGGCGCAGACGGAAACGGTCCACAAAACGGTGTTCTTGCGGGTCTCGGCGGTGGAGGTTTAGGCAACTCCAATACGGCAGGCGGATCAGGAACAGTGAACACAGGCGGTGGCGGTGGTGGTACCGGTGCCGGACACTATGAAGGTGGCACTGGCGGTTCAGGAATTGTGATTCTCCGCTACTTAACGAACGGATAACATGGCTCACTTCGCTCAAATAGATGACAACAACATTGTCACGAATGTCATTGTTGTACCTGACGAACAAGAGCACAGAGGTGCGGAGTTTTGCGCTGATGACCTTGGCCTTGGTGGTACCTGGATTCAAACCAGTTATAACAACACAATCAGAAAACAATTTGCAGGTGCTGGGTCAGTTTACAATTCAGACTTTGACGAATTTCTTGACCCTCAGCCCTACCCATCATGGGCACTTGATGACAGCCACGACTGGCAGCCACCCAGCCCCAAACCAACAGTGAATTCACTTGAATACCACTGGGATGAGGCAACCACTAGTTGGGCATACCAGCAAGTGCCTGACGACATCCGTGAAGGGCTTGTTGATGCTGGCCTGCTAGAGGAGAACTGATGGCTAACGTTTTGGAAATACCCGAAGCCTAATGTCAGCAGTTGTTTATCGGAACTCGGAGCTGTTTCGGTATGGCGCTAATTACCAGTTCGGTGCTTTCCCGCTCGGCTACAGAAACACGTATGACTACCAGTCGAAGGTTAATTACCGCTCTGGGGTCGACGATCCGATCTTTGACAGTTTCACTGGTGCTGATTCGGAAACGCTCGTTGTTAATGTCACACCTGTTGACACTATGTCGATTGCTGAGTCAACGCCGAGCATTGGGGTGCAGTCTTTAGCGGCTCAGGGGACAGTTGATTCTCAACAGTTCCTCGAGTCGACGGTTGGTACTATCGGCCTGAATCAGACCGAAGTAATTGCCGGTGCTGAGACATTGAACGTTCAGGGTACGTCTATTAATTCAACGGATCAGTCTGCTGGTGCCGAGTTGACCGCTGCGGTTAGTTTCCCACTTGAAACAGATGCTGCTACTAGCTCAGACACTTGGGTCTCGACCACGGTTACGCTTTCACAATCGGAGCTAGCTGGAGCGCTTGAGGCGCTAGGTGCTATAGCGATTTCTTCGTCTGACACGTTCACTTATTCGTATGGCTCGAGTATGCAATTTCGGAGCAACTTCGATTATAGAAATGTGAGGGACTACCGCTACCGTTTCGGGTACATGGACATTATGTACCAGAACGATTACGCCTACCGTATGGACGGTTCTTACGGCGAAGGCTTGATGAGCGGCCTGATAATCGATGTCCGCCCAATCGAGGTTGACACTGGATCTGCGCTAGAAGATCTTGACTATAGCGGCGGTGGTAACAACAGGCATACTGTTCAGTCAGAGGACATTTTTGTCGAGCTTAATATCACTGGCCCGTACGGCGAAGTGGCCCAACATTTGTCACACCTTGCGGTAAATCGTTACCGTTCGACCCCTTCCTCGGTTCGGAGAAGGTAACACTTTTAGGGTGTAATAATGAGATGGCTACCACAAACACATTGACCCTCGGCGGGCTCATAGACGACACCCTTGAGATGTTGTATCGCACCAGCGAACGCCCCTTCCAGGTCGAAGTTGGATCAAGCGCATTAGACTCTCCTACCGATAAGACGTTGACCGTCGACGATGCAGACCGGGTCCAAATGACCGACGTGCTCGAAATAGGCAATGAGCTGATGTTGATAACGGGTAAAAGCAACGATGCTACACCCGTTTTGACGGTTAGCCGGGGCTACGCTGGGACACTTGCTACAAGCGGTCACGCAACGAATGCGACCGCATTAATTAACCCACCCTGGCCCCGCTCTTCTATTAGCGACTGGATTCAGCGGTGCTTCAATTCAGTTATGAATGCTCAACTGCCGAATAGGGTTTCTGAGCTTATGACTCGCACCACTGATCAGCAGTGGATTTCGATGCCCGCCTCCACGATGCGTGTCTACTCTGTGAGGCACATGATCGGCCAGACTGGCCGCATCATAGATATCGGTGGCTGGCAGTTCGAACAAGATATGCCAACGGGCTTAGTGCCTACAGGTAAAGCTTTAAGAACTCCGACATCGATAGAGAACAATGATTCGTTGGTTGTTGTTTATCAGACTCCTTACTCGTTTGATGGCTCCGGCGACGATGCGAGTATAAGCGTGCCAATTGGGGCCGAAGATATCCCAGCTCTGTGGGCTGCTGCGTATGCGGTAACTCGACGTGAAGTGAACCGCCTTGATGTTGACAAGATCGAGGAGTGGAACCAGGAAGCCGCTATGCGGCAGGGCGTGAATCTTCGTTGGGCTCGT
>Ga0308021_10000940_pt1 | contig 13403 bp, 1 predicted proteins | sample Neamet351_FD_201296 | JGI IMG/M metagenome (GOLD analysis project Ga0308021, IMG submission 201296) | Marine microbial communities from water near the shore, Antarctic Ocean - #351 | ecosystem: Environmental > Aquatic > Marine > Unclassified | place: Southern Ocean | collected 2014-10-02
GCCAGGCGCGGCGCCGCGCCGTGCCCTCCCGGCGGTGCCAGTAGCGCGCGCCCGAGCGCCGCCGCACCGCCATCGCCGGCGCCCACTCCCTGCAGCGCCAGCGACTCCAGCCCGCAGCCGCCGCCCTGCACGGCGCTGGCGAGGGCCACCACGCCCTCCTCGCCCAGCAAGCTGTTGCGCCGCAACCCCAGCCGCGTCAGCGTGCGGTTGCTTGTGTCGCGCAGCGCCGCTGCCAGCGCCACGCCACCCGCAGCGCCCACGCCGCAGCCGCCGAGCTCCAGTGCCGTCAGCGTTCCGTTGCCGCGGAGCGCATCGGCGAGCGCCGTCGCGCCGGCGTCGCCCACGCCCTCGGCGCAGTCGGAGCAGTCCAGCAGCCGCACGAAGCCACGCGTGTTGAAGCCGCGCAGCGCGGCGCGCGCCGCCGCCGTGTGCGCGATCTGCTCCAGCGGCGCGGCGCGCGCGGCAGCAGCGGCAGCCGGCACGTTGTCGCAGACGGCCACCTCGACGACGGCGCGGAGCAGCGGGAGCGTCACGCGCGACACGCCGCTCGGCGCGCCCGCGGCTTGGCCAGACCCCGCCTCGGGCGGCCCAGGCGGCTCGGCCGTCTGCAGCTCGCGCAGGATGAGCGAGTGCGGCGCGGGCGGCTGCGGCACCAGCGCCGCGATGCGGCCGTTGCGTGCGAGGACGGGCTGCAGCATGTCCAGCAGCCCCTGCGCCTCCACCTCGCCCGGCCCGCCCGGCGGCAGCTCGATCCCCGCCCGGTTCACGAACGCCCAGATCTTGCCGCCGAGGTCCAGACGCGTCAGCGTGAAGTTCGCCTCGAGCGCCTCCCACAGCGCGGCCACGCCCGCGCCCTGGATCAGGTTGCAGCCCAGGCGCAGGGTGGACAGCGCGCAGCGCGGGAGCGCGGGGTCGCCATCGCCCGCCAGCACGCCCGCAAGCGCCTCCGCGCCGCGCGTCATGATGCTGTTGTCCTCCAGGTCCAGGTGCGTCAGCGTGGCGTTGCGCCCGCGCTTCAGCGCCGCGGTGAGGGCGTGCACGCCGAAGCAGTCGACGCCGCAGCGCGCAAGCCCCAGGACCGTCAGCGAGAAGTTCGCGCGCAGCGCAGTGCCGATGTGCTCGGCGCCAGCGCGCCCGATGGCGTTGCCCGACAGATGCAGCGTGTGGAGCGTGGGTGAAACCGGCGGCAGTGGCATGGCGGTGGCGCAAGGCGGCAGCACGGACGACCCGGAGTGCGCCGCGCTGCCGCCGCCCCGCTCTCCGGCGCCCGTCTCGCCGCCCTCCTCGCCGGCGCCGGCCATGACACCGCCTAGCGCCATCTGCGCTGACGAGAGCCGCCTGCCCGGCTTGTGCTTGCGCGCTTTGGCGCTCATGAGAATCTTCGTGAGCGCCTGCGCTGCCGCGTGCGTGATGCGGTTGTCGCTGAGGTCGAGCGAGACCACGCTGCGCGCCGTCGCTGACAGCCCCTGCGCGAGCGACGTGGCGCCGCTGTCGCTGACGCTGCACGCACGCAGGCCCAGCGAGGACACGACGCAGTCGGCGTCGGCCAGCGCGAGTGCGAGGCGTGTCATGCCCACGCCGCGCAGGCGGTACTGCTTGCCGCCGCCGCCGTCGACGGCGCGGGCGCCGTGGTGCGTGCTGCGCGGGTTGCTGTGGAACCCGGAGAGCGCGCGCCCGCTGGCGGCGGCCGCCCCGCGCACGGCGAACAGCAGCTGGTTCGTGCGCAGCGTGCCTGCGAGCAGCGCCAGCAGCGGCGCCGTCACCGCGCAGGACGCACCCCCGTCCACAGCGCCCAGCTCGCCGAGCACGAGCTCCACGATCCGCGACCGCTCGGCCCCCTGCAGCAGCGCCTTGGCGCCCTCGTCGCGCACGCCGTTGCGGCGCAGGTCGAGGTGCAGGAGCCCCGCGTTGCCCTCACGCAGCGCCTCGCCGATCAGCGCGGCGCCCTCGTCGCCCAGCGCGTTCGCCGCGAGGCTCAGCCGCTCCAGCGCGTTGCTGCGCGACGCGCCGCGCTGCGAGGCCGTGGCCTCCGCCTCCGCCGTGCGCCGCGCTGCCGCCGCCTCCGCCGTGGACGGGAAGCGCAGAGCAGGCATGCGCGGTCGCTGCTCGCGCAGCGCCGCCGCCAGCGCGCGCGCGCCGCGCGGCCCGATCCCGTTCGCATCGAGCAGCAGCTGCCGCACCGCGCGGTTGCCCACCAGCCCGGCCAGCAGCAGCTCGGTGCCGCCGTCGCCCAGCGCGCACTCGCGCACGTCGACGCGGCGCAGGAACGTGTTTCGCGGCAGCACGTCGGGCAGGGTGGCGAGGAACGACGGCAGCGGCGGCGCGGCGGCGTCGCGGTCGCGCCCAAAGCGGCCGGAGCGGCCGCCGCCGCCCGGCGTCTCGTTGAGGCCGGTCTGGCCGCGCAGCTTGAGCGCCTTGGTGAGCGGGTCGTTCTCGCGCACGAACTGCGCCAGCGTGGCGAGGTCCAGCTGGCTCTGCATTGCGTCGGTCATGACGCCGGCCTTCGCCAGCTGCGCCTGCCGTTGGTTGCCGCGCACCGCCTGACGCACCATCGCCCACATCTCCGTGCTGCTGCGCCGCCCCACCGCGCCCGCGCAGGCGAGCTCTTCGGACGACATCGCCTGCCCGCCCGGACCAAAGGCCGCTGCCGCCCTTCCTCAGATCGAAACGGGACGAGTGTCATGAGCATTTTAGGAACTATCGAAGCGGCGGTCACTCTTCCCTTCGACCGACGCCCCTCTACTATGACATGCCACTAGAGATGACGGTTCCGACGGCACTTCGGCTATTGCTCGCGGTCGTCGTTGCGGCGGCCGCGCTGCCGACGCCGGCGGTGCACATGCCGCGAACTGCGCCGTCGGCGTCGTTCGCGACGGCCGATGATGCCGCGGACTTCTTCATCAACTCGTTCTCGGCGGTGCAGGCGCACGCGAAGGCGCACGCGAGCGGGGTGCCCGCGCGCGACGCGCCGCGTGCCGCGGCCGAGATCAACGGCACATCGCTGCGGAACGCGACGTACTACGACGCGGGCACGGTGGGCGCCGGGAGCAGCACCTGGGTGGCGACGCTGCGGCGCGCCTTCAACAGCAGCAGCGGCGCCGTCAACAGCAGCCTGCTCCCCGCCCTGCCGCGCGCCGGTGGCAGCGATGCCGGAAACAAGGGCGGCGTGGGCGATGAGTATGTCGTCTACCACGTCGCGCCGGCCGTCGGGCAGCCGGGCGCTGCGGGTGGCAGCGGCGCGGGTGGCAGCGGCGCGGGTGGCAGCGGCGCGGGCGGCAGCGGCGCGGGCGGCAGCGGCACGGCGCGCGCCGGCGGGCGGCGGCTGCTAGGGTACTCCTCCCCGGGGGGCGCGTGGGACGTTGCGTCGCCGAACAGCGAGTACGTGAAGCTGGACGTGCGGGAGAACGACCCGATGGTGGCGCTCGCGCCCGGCCTCAACCTCACCGCCGGCACGCGCGTGGACAAGCTCTACTTCGACATGACGCCGCTGATGGCCGGCGACGCGCTGGTGCGCCCCAAGTACACCTTCCTCACGTGGGTGTGGGACAGCGCGAAGGGGCGCATGACGGTGGAGGCGCCGTCGCCGGGCTTCAAGCGCTACGACCTGTGGCTCGAGGCGCTCGTGTCTGTGGGCTTCATGACCACCTCGGACGACACCGCGCCGCGCGTGGTGAGCATGGCGTACGCGAGGAGCGACGTCACCACGGTGCTCACGAACGTGCAGCTGAACCTCACGCTGACGAACGACATGCCGTCGCTCAGCGGCATGGCGACGGGCGTGGTGTACACGGTGCGCTCCGCGCCCACGGACGTCGGCGCGGCCGCGTCCGTGCTCGACGACGACGACACGCACCTCCGCGGCATGATGGTCACCATCGGCACCAACTACGAGCCCGGCGTCGACGTGCTGCGGATCGACCCTGCCAAGCAAGCTGCGCTCAAGCCTGTGTGCCAGTGGCACGCGGTGAACGGAACGATGACCATGAACGGTTACTTCACCAAAGCTGCGTACACGGCCGCGCTGCGCGCGCTGCAATTTTCGTCCAAGACGGACAACCCCGCGCTGCCCGACCGGCGCCTGCGCGTCGTGCTGTGGGACGGGCGGTGGCAGCGGTCGACCGACGACCTCGAGGACGCGCGACTCTTTACAGACCTGCGCCTGACGTCGCGCGACGTCCGCTTCGTGATCACGCTGCCCAAGCCGGCGTGCACCGAAGCGGGCAAGGCGGAGGAGGGGCGGGCGCAGATCATGCTGCTGTCCAAGCCGACGGCGCCCGTGCTGTGCTCGGTCTCAACGTCAGACTCGACGGAGGCCCTCGTCAAACCCAACTTCGTCGTGCTGACCGAGTCGAACTGGAACACGATGGACTCCGCCATCTCCGTCATTGGGCAGCCCGACGGGCTCGACGACGGCAACGTGCAGTTCCAGATCGAGGTGGCGGTGATGGTAACGCAGGACCAGGACTACGCCAAGGTCATGCCCGGCCTGGCCACGCTCACCAATATCGACGACCCGCTCAACCTGGTGAAGTTCAACGCCACCTTGGCTCCTGACGCGCAGACTGGCCTCGCATGCAAGACGAGCGAGGAGGGCAAGACGTGCTCCATGACCGTCACGCTGAGCCACTGGCACAGCGGTTACCAGGCATTCACCTCCATCGTCGTCACCATCACGTCGCGCAACCCTGGTGAGGGCAAGATCGTGGCGCCGAACGGCGGCGGCCTTCTCACCTACCCCTCGGGCGTGATCACGTTCACGAAGGACAACTGGCAGACGCCGCAGATCGTGGACGTCAAGGGCACGGACGACGGCAAGGTCGACGGCGACATCCAGTACAACGTCTCTTTCTCTGCCGTCGTGTACAAGGCAGGCATCGAGGCCGCGCTGCCGATCCAGCCGTACAACGCTGCGCCCGACATCGTGCTCGTCAACGTTGACGACGACGTGCCCTCCATCGACACCGCCTGGATGAACAACGAGGTGTGCACCAAGACCTCGGAGCAGGGTGACAACTGCCGCTTCTCCGTGCAGCTCGGTGCGCAGCCGCTCTCCGTTGTCACGGTGCCCCTCAAGCTCAGCGCCTCCGCTGCAAATGAGGGGTCGATCAAAGAGCCGATGGCGAACCCCAGCGGCAATTACGAGCTCATCTTCGACGCGCAGTCGTGGAACGTTCCCCAGTGGGTGAACGTTGAAGGCCTCGACGACTCCGACCCCGATGGTTCCAAGTTTTATCAGCTGGAAGTTGGCCCGGCGACGTCGACCGACTCCAACTACGCCAACATGGCTGTACCAGTGTCGCCGCTCAATTTCGAAAACGAGGATAACGACGTGAGCCAGTTGGAGGTCCGGCACTTGGGCGTGAAGCTCAAGAGTATGGTCATGTGGGTGGACGAAACGGGCCGTTCGGACCCCTTCACGGTCCACATCCCGTCCACCAATATAGCACCGAGCAGCAACGTGGTTATCGAATGCGTGACGGGGGACGCCACCGAGGGCGTCGTCTCGCCCAGTGCTCTCGTGTTCACGCCGACAAACTTCAACACGCCGCAAGCGATCACCATCACGGGCGTGGACGACAACGAGATCGATGGCACGGCGCGCTTCAGCGTTACGCTCAAAATGACGTCCACTGATCCTAATTTCGGTGGCCCTCCGAATCCCCCTATCATTTGGGCCTTCTACGTGAACAACTATGACGACGATGGCCTCGACCTGACGCCGCGTGAGTGCAACACCACCGAAGCCGGTGGCAGCTGTCCTATTATGATGTCGCTTCCCTCGTGGCGCGACAACATATACGAGCGGGTTGAGGTGTCAATCAACTCCTCGCAACCGCTGGAGGCGGAATCGGCGGTGAAGACCGCGGTCTTCGTGCAGTCGAACTGGTCGGACTTGGCCAACTTCACCATCCAGGGCCAGGACGACTTTGTGGACGACGGGCCGCAGTACCTGCAATTCAACATCAAGTCGAAACTCTTCTTCAACCACCATAGCGGTGCGAACGGCAAGGGCTGGAAGTGGACGAAGCCTTTTCAGGTCCTGGTGCGCAACGATGACGACGACTATGCATCCGTCATTGTGACGCAGCAAGGCAAAATCACCAGTGAGGCCGGCTCGCAGAAGGCGGCTTTCGAGGTGCGCATCACCTCCGAGCCTGTGGGCATCCTGCGCTTGCCCATCACCTCGCTGCAGCCCAAGGAGGGTCTGCCGTCAGTACCAGAACTGGCCTTCAACAAGGACAACTGGCGCACGCCCGTCACGGTCGTCGTTTCGGGTGTCGACGACAACATCGACGACGACGACCAGGTCTACTTCATCCAGATTGGCCCGGCCATAACTGACGAGCTCGCCTATGCGGGCTACAAGCGCAAACTCAACTTCACGAACCTCGACGACGACGTGCTTGGCATGACGGTCGACGTGGTGAAGAAGGACTCGACCGAGTGGGGCAACAAAGCGCAATTCAGGACGATGCTCGAGTCCGAGCCGCTTAATCCCGTGCTGTTTTCTGTCTCGTCCGAGGACGCGACCGAGGGCACGTGCGAGCCCTCACTGTTCGTGCTCGCCGGTGACAACTGGCGCGAGGGCGTGAACATCTACTGCACCGGTCAGAGTGACACGGAGGATGACAATGACATGGACTACGTGGTGCAGATCGCACAGATGATTACGCAGGACATCAAATACCGCGAGCTGCCGCCTGAGCGCGTCACGCTGACGAACCTCGACGAGCCCGCGAACCGCGTGCGCGTCACGGCCGCGCCCTTCGAGTCCACCACCAGCGAGGCTGGTGCCACCTCGACCATCTCGGTGACCATGTGTTCCAAACTTAATCTTGCTGGCCAATGTTTGGATACGTGGCACGTTGGCGAGCGGGAGTACGAGTGGGTCAAGGTGCAGGTGATGTCCAACGACCTTGCCGAGGGCCGTGTGCTTGGTGCCGTCGTGAAGAACGGCGGGTCGCCTACCAAGGAGCTGCTCTTCACTGCGGACAATCATGGTGAGACGCTCAGCTTCGACGTGCAGGGGCAAGACGACAGGGTCGTCGACGGCAACACGCGCTACAACCTCACGATGCGTGCGTGGGTCAAGACAAAGGGCGTAGAGCTGCTTCGCGAAGTGCCCTCGTACAAGCTCACGAAGCACGTGTTCCTCAACAATCTGGACAACGACGTGGCGGGCGTTGCATTCTCCCTGGCTGAGGAGACACCAGAGGCGGTCACGTCCGAGACAGGTAATTTCGTCAAGCTCAAAATTTGCCTCTCGTCGCAGCCATACCACAATGTGATGTTCGGCGCCAGGGTGACCAATACGACGGGCGCCAAGCCGCGTACTGTGTCCAAGATCGTCGATGGCACGCAATTGCTCACCTTCACAGCCACGAACTGGGAACAATGCCAGTACGTTAAGGTGCAGGGGGTTGATGACACGGAAGCCGACGGCGACCAGCAATACGAGGTCTTCATCGGCCCCTCGGCGTCGCTTGACCCTAAGTACTCGGGCGTCAGCTCGAACTTCACCATCTCAAACATTGATAACGACATTGCGTCGCTCGAGATCCGACAGGACAACAAGCCTATCGCAGGCGTCGCAGATCACGTGGACGAGACGGGGCGCCAGCGCAAGATCACTGTGCGTCTCCCCGAGTCACCGACTAGCCAGGTGGTTGTGCGCGTGTGGTCCGATGATCCGGAGACCGCCGAGATCGACGTGACCGAGTTCATTTTCACCGAGCAGAACTACATGACAAAGCGTGAGATCCTCATCACGGGCAAGGACAATAACATCCGCGGGTGCGGTCCGCTCAAGTCCTTCTCAACGCCCGCGGTCGACCCAGTGCAGAAGACGCTGGTGAAAGGTGAGGGCACGCCGCGCTGTTCTCCGCAGGGGCACACCAAGTTCGAGATGCATATGTACGTGACTTCGTTGGACGATCGTTACAGTGACGTGCGTGCCATCGTGACGATGTACTCGTATGACGATGACGTGCTCGACTTCACGCGCGAGACGTGCGAGACGAGCGAGCTCGGCAACACTTGCGTCATCGGCGTCAAGATGCGCTTCTGGGGCACGAATGAGTACGAGTCCTTCAACGCGGTGGCGGAATCGCTGAAAATGTCCGAGGGCGTCATTTCGCCGCTGTCGTTCCAGTTCAACGAGCAAAACTACATGGTGCCACAGAACATGACCATCACGGGCGTGGATGATGATGTGGCGGATGGTGCACAGACCTTCCAGATCAAGTTTTTGAGCCAGCTTACATACTTCCACCACTCGAAAAAGCGCCCCTTCGCCTTCTACCGCAACAACAACTGCGACACCAGCGCCGACTGCCTGGCGGGTGTTGACGATGCTGGCGGGCAAGGTAGTGTCGACTGCACTGTCGGAAACTGCAAGAAGTCGGTCAAGACCGTCTTTGTGAGCAACACGAACCTGGACAACGACGTCGCAGGTCTCATCGTCCAGCCCATGTACACGGAGAAGCGTGTTAACACCATGGTCAACCAGGGCAACGATACACACCCTGTCATGGTGTCGATGTCAAAGATGGAAAAGGTGCTGGAGCCGTATGCAACCTCTGAGAACGGCACGCGCTCCGGCTGGTTGCAGGTCAAGCTCAACTCAGAGCCGCTGCAGAAGGTCTATGTGTACACAGATCCCACGGTGTGGACGCCACCCGTGCCTAAAGGCGGCTACCCAGAAGGGCATTTGCACTCCACCGGTCCGGTCGACTCCAACGAAGAAGTCGCTACGCTCGTCATTGGTCAGCGCGTCACGGTTCACTCGTTCCTCTCGTCGTTGCAGAGCACTGAGGCCGTCGTCTCGAACTTCATCCGCAACGCCGAGGACACCCGCCACGACTCTGTCGAGCTTTTCATGACGGCTGAGTGCCTGGGTAAGACTGCGGAGCAGGACATCAAGAACTGCATGCGTACCTTCGCGGTGCGTCTCTTCAAGACGAGCGATAACGTGTGCCAGCGCTCTCTCGAGCGCGACTGCAAGGACAAGAACTCGGTGGCGGATCAGGAGCGGTGCTCCAAGCTTTATTGCTTTGCCCTCAGGGAGCGCAAGCCACTCACCTTCGACGCGAGCTCGTGGATGCGCTACCAGGATGTCTTTGTTACGGGTGTCGACGACTACGTGTACGATTATCCCAAGAACTGGCAAATCCGTGTTGGCCCCACCATCTCAGACGATAGCACCTACAAGGACATGAAATTCTTTCTGGATGGCATGAACGACGACGATGACGCCATTGGTCTTACTGTCAAGGTACTCGCTAACGTCACGTCTGAAGATGGTACGTTCGAGGGCATGATGGGGATGCAGCTCGTATCGCAGCCCAAGGACACTGTACTGTTTACCGTCTCGACCTCGAAGGCTAACGAGGCCGCGACGAGTCCGCAGATTCTGGCGTTCTCGCCCGATAACTGGAATGTGGACCAGGCGATCAATGTGCGTGGCGTTGACGACCCGTTCAAGGACGTCAACTTCCCGCCGGACGGCACGGTGCCGTACCAGGTGAACATCAAGACGCTCTTCACCAAGGATCCTGACTACCACAAGGCTATGCTGACCGCGACGGGCGACTTCCACAACCTTGACGACGCCAGCGACCGCGATCCTAGCGAGTGCCAGCTCGGCTGGTACGGCTCGGAGACGGAGCGCTCGTGCGCGCCCTGCCCCTTCGGGCGGTTCGGCGACACGACGCGCAACGCTAAGACCCTCACCGCTTGCAAACTTTGTACGGAGGGCACGAAGGGCATCATGTCCGGCGGCACGTCGCTCTGGACGGCGTGCAAGGCGTGCCCTGAGGGCCGCTACACGGACAAGAAGGGCAGGCTGGATTGCTCGCAGTGCAGGATTGGCAAATTCTGCTATCTCGCGTCAGCGGGAGGCATCGACATCAACGCCACAGACGCGCTCTCGCTGCCGCAGGGCGTGCAGCACCACTGGACAATGCAACGTCAGAAGATTCTGCGCACGCAGTGGAACGTCACAAGTTCCATGTCGCTGGAAATCAACGAGCAGTCGCTGCAGGTGGTCTTTTTCGCCATTGCCGGTGCCATTACCTTTATGGCGGTGATGTTTATCTGCTGCGTCTGCTCTTGCGTCAAGATGCAGCTGGTGGACAAGGAGTACTGGCTGCGCACCAAAAATACGTTCCGTGGCTTCGACCAGTTCGATGACGACCACTCAAAGGTGAAAAAGGCATCGATTGCCTCGGATGACAAGAGAACGTTGATGGGCGGCATCTTCACGCTGTTTTTCTTCGGCCTGACCTGGTCGCTGCTGGGTGTGACCATGTACTTGTACTGGGAGTTCAACGAGATGATCGTTCAGGCGCTCGTGCCAAAGACCGCCACCACGCACCTGCGCTCCACGCTGAAGACGCAGATCGACTTCGTGGGCTTCACAGGTGGCCAGTGCCCGCCGAAGATCAAGGTGCGCGGCACGGGCATCGTGGGCGTTGAGGAGAAGTCGCTCGTGTGCGGTGTGAGCCACTTGCAGGTGCAGTGGACGTGCACTGACTGCCAGCTTCTCTCGCCCAACCTCATGATCGAGATCGACGGCGGGCCGACCTCCATGCCCGAGTATGTCGTGTCGGCGGCCGCCATCAAGTGGCGGCTCACTGCCGACAAGGTTACACCCGACGAGGTGAATTCCGTGAATGGCACTATCGTGCCGCTTTTGCCAGGTCGCCAGCTCTTTCGTGGGTCAACGCCCACCTCCTCCACCGTGGCGCTCATCCCTGCGCGCTACGAGAACTCGCTCAATACTCTGAAGATGTCGGGCTACCGTGTGCAGTCCATGCAGTACGACCTCGGCACCGTTGTGGGCAAGGACGACTACATGTCGTCAGCGATCGACAACAAGGTCATCTTCATGCTCAAGATGACCTCGTCGCCCGTGCAGCTCGACACGCTCGTGACACCGAAGCTCACGTGGCTCGACGTCTGGGCGCAGGCCGGCGGTCTGTTTGGTGCCGTGGGCGCTGGTGTGATCTTTATGATGCTCGGAGCCGAGTTCCTCATCTTCCGCGTCTTCAACCTCGGCAAGACCGCGGTGGACACGGCCTGGGATCCGAACGCTGGCCGCGGCAAGGACGGCAAGGACGGCAAGGACAAGCTGGGCAAAAAGAAGGGCAAGGGCGGCGGCTACGACGACGACGAGCTCATGAAGAAGAAGGGCGGCAAGAAGGGGCAGATGTCGCTGATGGACTACCCAGAGTTCCAGGGCAAGAGCGCCGCCGACCTGGGCTACGACCCGAAGAAGAAGGGGCTTATGCACCTCTCGCCCGAGGAGATGGGCTCGCAGCCCAGCAATCCGATGGGGCAGCTGGACGAGGCCGCGCGGCGCGCAGCACTGGACGCCTTCAAGGAGAAGGAGCTCGCCAAGCTCAAGATGCGGCGCGGCAGCCGCATGGTGGTGGCGGCGTACAAGAAGAGCGGCGAGAACATCAACACGCTGCTGAAGAACGAGGCGGGCGAGGACGAGGACGAGAAGAGCGGCGCCAGCGAAGCGGAAGAGAAGCCCCGGAAAACCCGGCGCAACTCGCGCGGCGCCAGCGACGGCGACGGCTTCACGACCGACGGCTTCACGAGCGACGGCGCCTCTTCCATTGGTGCGACGAGCGACGGCTTTACGAGCGATGGTGCGTCCGCCATGGGGAGCGGTACCGATGCGAGCGGTAGCGACCGTGGCAGCCGCGCTGGTCGCCGCTCGCGCCGTGGAAGCCGTGGCGGGTTGAGTCGCGCCAACTCGCGCATGCTGAAGGCCAGCGGCGACGATCAAAGCGATGGCTTCACGAGCGGCGCGAGCAGCGGTGGCGAGTCGATGGGTAGCCGTGGTGGCGGCGCGCGCCGCGGCAGCAACCGCTCCGCGGCGTCACCAGCCAAGGGTATGAGCCGCGCCGAGCGCGCGCGCGCCTCGCTCAACACCACCGGCTCGCGCCGCGTCATCCAGGACCCGGGCGCTAACCCGGGCGCTAATGGGCGGCGCGGTTCGCGGCAAGTGGCGGAGGACGACGGGCAGTTCTCGGACGGCGCCTCCTCCGTATCCTCCTTCGCGTCGCAGTCTACCGTCGCATCCAACGCGTTCTCCGAGCAATCGAGCGTCTCGCGCCAGAGCCGCAAGAAGAGCCGCAACGTGGGCGGCGGCGGCGGCGAACCGGCCATGAGCCGCGCCCAGCGTGCTCGCGCCTCGCTCAACATGGGAGCCGGCGGCGGCATGATCACGATGCAGTCGCGCCCCGAGGAAGACGATGACATGATGAGCGTAGGCGGGAGCGAGTTCTCTGTGGAGAGCTCCGAATTCGGCGGCGGCGGCGGCCGCAAGCCGCGCCACCGCTCCGCCGCCGCATCGCCGTCGGCGTCGAAGTCGCCCATGGGCGGCAACCGCCGCCCGCGCAAGTCGAGCGCCGGGAGCGTGGGCAGCATGGACAGCAGCGCCTTCGGGACGGAGTTCACGGAGGACGCCGTCGGCAGCGCCGGTGGCAGCCCGAGCGAGCGCGGTGGCGTCCAAGTGGGCATGAGCCGCGCCGAGCGCGCGCGCGCCTCGCTCAACACCACCGGCTCGCGCCGCGTCATACGTGGCGGCGGTGAGCGTCTGGACATCGACCGGGAGATGGGCAGCGGCAACAAGCCGCGCCACCGCTCGCTCGGGCAGTCGGGCGGCGACTTCGGCGCCTCCGTGCGCTCGACCAGCACCATCGACTCCTTCGAGGGTGGTGGTGGTGACGAGCGCAGCATGCGCGGCGGCTATCGGCGCATGGATTCTTCGCGCTCGAACACCAGCACGCTGCTCGACATGGACGACGATGGGTCACCAGGCGGGCAGCAACGCATGCCGCGGCGCCACCAGTCCGCAGCAGCCATGTCGCGCCAGGCCTCGATGCGGTCCACCACCAGCACGCAACTGACGGACGACACCGTCGACGAAGGCGGTGGCGGCGGTGGACGCGGCATGAACCGGCAGCAGTCGCAGGGTACCATGTCCGTCGCATCCGAAGACTCGAGCATGGTGTCGCCGGTAGGTGGTGGCGCGCAGGCGCGCAGGCAACCACGCCGGCGCGAAGCGCGCAAGAAGGAGGACGAGGGCGACCCCATCAAAGTGGTCGTGTGATAACTCAGCTTGCACTAACGTGCATCAAAACAACAAAATGAATAAGATTACAATAATTACTACCTGAGTATGCGTAACTAACTATGCGTACGCATACAACTGTCTTATACAAATCATCTGGGGTTCACAAGAGTGAGCCGCGCGCGCGCACAGCACCACGCATCACGCATTTCAATCAAGAGGCTGGATTTTTATTGTGCCCGGCCCTTCTCTTTAAAGATTAGCTTTCAGTAAGCTTAAGCTTATTATAATCTTATGCGTATAATCTTAATTGCTT
>Ga0308021_10000941_pt1 | contig 13401 bp, 5 predicted proteins | sample Neamet351_FD_201296 | JGI IMG/M metagenome (GOLD analysis project Ga0308021, IMG submission 201296) | Marine microbial communities from water near the shore, Antarctic Ocean - #351 | ecosystem: Environmental > Aquatic > Marine > Unclassified | place: Southern Ocean | collected 2014-10-02
CAACTACTTGTTAAAACTAAAAGTATGTGCGTACAGATGTCGCAGACAGAGCTGTGTTTGATGAAAATATTTCTCAGTTTTACACGTTTGATCGCGGACTACTCAGACTCGGGCTAGTGGTCGGCCTTGTGCCACGCAAGTTACGAAGTTACGCGCACACGAACTCGTAGTACACATCACTGTGCGTCTCCTTCTTGCGCGCGTGAGCGCAAAGCGCAAAGCGCAGAGTCGCAGAGTGCGTGGCCAAAGGCTGGTTACCACAGGGCAGTGGACTTGCCCATCGCGCTTTTGGTGAAGGCAGCGGAGTTCGTGCTGAGCACGGCCTGGTACTGCTTCTCGGCGAACTGCATCTGCTTGAGCTCCAGGAATTCATCCTGCTTCGCCTTGCGGGCAATCTCCTCCCGCTCCGCGATTTGGCGCAGCACGATCGTCTGCGAGGCAATGCGAGCCTGGTGGTGCGTCTCGGCGAGCTGCGCCTCCATCTCGGCCAGGTGCTTGTTCTCGTCCTTGAAGATCTGAACCTGCTGCCGGTCGATCTCCGCGTCGACGACCGCGCGCTCGGCCTTGACGCGCAGCTGGTATTCGCGCCCCTCCATCACCGACTTCTGCAGGCCCTTGCGGGCGGCCTGCTCCTTGTTGAGCATCGCCTCCCGCTTCTTCCACTCGCGCTCCTCGTCCTTGCGCCGCATCTCCTCCAGCACGGAGTCGTCGGCCTGCTCCTTGATCATCTGCAGGCGCAAGTGCTCCTGGTACTTCTTGGTCATCTCCTTCTCCGTGCGCCGCTTCTCCGCCTCGCTCTCCAGCTCGCGCCGCTCCTTCTCCAGCGCCACCTGCAGCAGCAGCAGGTCGCTCTCCATCTCCATCTTGGCGTCGTCGGCGCGCTTGGACTGGCGCAGGTTGTTGTACTCGAGCACGGCGGATCCGCGCTCGCGCTCGGCGACCTTCACCTTGCGGTCGTGCTCGTCCTGCAGCATCTTCTCTTGCGCCCAGCGGTCCTTGGTTTCGGCCGAGTCGAACTCGACCTCCTGGCGCAGGCGGTTGTTGCGCGCCTTGCGCTGCACCACCTGCAGGTTGAGATCCTGCCGCATCTCTCCGTTGATGCGGCGCAGCTTCGTTACGTCGTCAATCTCGCGCTGCGCCTTCTTCGCGCCGTCAGCCTCCCACGCCTCCGCCCAGCGACGGTCCTCCTCGAGCTGCTGCAGCTGCGTCAGGCGGCGCTCCTCCAGCTGCACGCGGCGGCGCTCCGACACGTCCAGCAGCGTCGCCTGGCTTTCCAGCAGCCGGAGGTCGTCGGCGCTGTCGCGCCACTGCTGCTGCCGCTTCTCCGCCACGAACGCCCTGTCCATCGACTCGCGCTCGGCACGCAGCGCCTCCGCTCGCCGGCGCAGGCTCGTCTTGCGGTCCTCCGCCGTCTCCACCGCGTTGGTCACCTCGTCCTGCCAGGCCCCCATCTCCGCGTTGTACAGCGCCGCCACCTCCTGCTTCCGCGCGTACAGCTCTTCCTGGTGACCGCGCTCGCGTCCCTCCGCGCTCTGGCGCGCGGCGCGCCGGCGGATCTGATCGTGCGTGTCATTCTCCCACTTGGCGCGCCCCTCCACCTTGTTCGTCTCGGTGATCTGGCGACGGGCCTTCTCCACCAGGTCCGCCTTCGCGCGGCGGAGGTTCTGGATGTCCTGGGGGGTCGGCATTGCAACAGTCCTCGAGTGCGGTTAAGACGACTGTGAAGGGACTTTTTGATCTTCCACCATGCGTCAGCCCTCACTTCTGCGGCACGCCGTCGTGGCGCCCATCGGTGGTGTGCTGCTCTGCGGCCGGTGCGCGCAGCGTCGCGCGAAGACATGGCGCGCGTTCTTCGCCGCGCTCGAGGGCTTGCGCGAGCGCTCTTCGAACACGCTCTTTCGCTCACTCGCTTTTTGAAGGGGCCAAGAAGGGGACCTTCGACCTTCGCCGGAAAACCTTGCGAGAAATGGCCTCCCCAAGCCCGCTCGGGACGCGGTACAGCAACGTGGAGGCAAGACAAAGCCCGAGCAAGCGCGCGCGCGTACTGCAGGAGCGTAACCACGGCGGCGGCGGCGGCGGTGGCGGCGACGATGACGACGACGACGCGCACGCGGCGGTGCGTCGCACCCTGTTGCAGGCGAGCATCGAGTTTGACGAGCGCGGCTTCGCCTGCCGGCAGCCGTCCGTCTCGCGCATGTTCCTCCTCACCACGCTGCGGGACAACCCGCGCCAGGCCGACGACTTGATGGAAGGGCTGGCGGGCATGCTCGAGGATGCGGGCGCGCTGACCCGCGCGCTTGCGCCGTTGCGCGCGTCGCTGTGCGGGGCCGAGCTGGCGGCACCCGACCACGGCTCCGACCAGACGCCGAGCATTGTGCGCCTGCTGCTAGGTATCGACGCCGTGCAAGAGCGCGTGGCAAGCCTGGTCGTCCAGCAGCTTGCGATGGCGGCGGAGGGCATGGGCGGCGGCGGCGGCGGCGGCGGCGGCGGCGGCGGCGCGGCGGACAGCGGGGAGGCGGCGGCACGCCGCGTGCGCAGCCTCCTGCACCAGCTAAGGTGGCTGGACTACCTCGTGAACGGCGAACAGCTGACGGAGGAGCTGATGCAGGTGCTCGAGATCGTGCCGCCCGCTGCGCAGCGGGAGCTCATCTCGGTGCTTCCCGAGATCGTGGGCGACGCCGCGCCGGAGCAGGTGTGCGGCACGCTGAAGGCGCTGCTCCTGTCGCAGCTGGACCTGATGGTGCCCATCCTCGACGCGCTCACCAGCCTGAACCTGCCGGCGGAGCTGGTCAAGTCGGTGACCGACGATGTGCTCAAGACGCTGAGCTCCGCCGCACCGGACGACCTTCCCGTGGTCGTGCGCTACCTGCTGCACACGGCGGAGGGCGAGCAGCTCGAGCTCGTTGTGGACGCGCTGCGCTCGCACCTCCGCTTCGAGCGCGAGCGGCCGGCGGCCGGCGGCGCGGCGGCCGGCGGCGGCGGCGGCGGCGGGGCGGGCAGCAGCGCCTCGGCCGGCACCACGGAGCAGCTCACGCTCGAAGCACTGCGCGCCGGCATGCATTTCAAAAAAATCAATGCGGGCACGTTCCTGCAGCGGATCGCCGCGTGCACGTCCGTGCAGGCGCACACGCCGGCCGACATCTGGATCCTCACCGCCATGTTCGGCCTCAGCCACTTTTCCACCAAGGCGGTGACCATGTTCAAGCGCAAGGTCGCGGCGCGGCAGTTCACGCGCGACCTGCTGGCCGAGGCCATCAGTGGCCACGCGAGCGCGCTTCACAGCTTCTTCCCGACGCTCCTCGCGCTGGCAGAGTGCTTCGTGCGCCCCACGGGGCTGAAGCTCTGCGGCGTGAGCAAGATCCAGAAGTTCGGCGCTCAGCTGTACGAGCTGATGTTCGCGGAGTTCGTGGAGCCCTACCACCGGCAGGAAGTCGTTGGCAACCTCATCACGCACGCGGGCTCGGGCAACACGGCTGAGGTGGACGCGGCGCTCGGCGTCCTCGTCGCCCTCGTGGATCACGGCGGCGCGCACGGGTGCTCCTACGCGCGCGCGCTGCACCCCTTCTCCTCCTTTGTGAAAGCACTGCTGGACTTCGTGGACAACCTGAATTCGCCCCAGCTGAGACGCCTTTTCAAGGTGCTCTGCCAGATCTCGCAGGCGCAGCGCGACGACGCGGCCGCGGCAGACGTTGCGGCCGAGCACGATGCCGTGACGCTGGGGTTGTACGACCACGAGCTGCACATCGTGATCCGCAAGATGCTCACGCACTCCACGGAGGCGCACCGGCGCGTGGGGATCATCGGTGCTGTGGCGGCTGTCCAATGCCTTTGCCGGCAGCATACCCAGCAGCTGCGCGAGCAGGAAGAAGGTTCCGAAACTGCCATCGAGCAGCAGCCTGGCTCTCCGTCAGGGCCGGCACCACCGCTCGTGCAGGCGGTAATCAGCACGTTGCGACTGCTGCACAGGAGCTGCAAGCACCACGCGGGCTGCCAGGCGTTCATGCTCGACGAGCTTGACCTCGCCGTGCGATCAGGCGAAATGCTGAGGCAGGGCACGGAGTTCCTTGCCGATGAATTCGGCGACATGCTCACCGACCTTTTCACGGTGGACTTGGCGGAGGGAGACGGGTCCGGCGCCACCGTCGAATTCTTCTGTGACGGCTCCTTGAAAGGCGAGCACAAATACGGGCACGATTCCGGCATGGAATTTGCCATTAAGCTGCTGCCGCTGGCTGCATCGCAAGACCCTCACGAGCGCGCAAGGCTCCTGTACCTGTGCCCACTGCTGCGATTGCTGAGTACGTGCGAGACCACTTTGAATGGCGATCTTTTCAGCATCGCAAAGCTCAACCTCTGCCCGCTGCTGCTCTTCGACTTCGAGGTGATGCAATCGCTGGATGAACTGTCTGCGGAGCAGCGGCGCGTCGTGTGCGACACGCTTTTCCATGCCATCAACTGGGTGCGCGAGCTGCTCAACTGCTTTTCAGGGGAGGACGAGGTCGAAATTCGCGCCTGCATACACAAGCGCTTGGCCGACTTGTGCGATCTCGAGAGGGAACTCGAAGAAGTAGCCGAGCACCTGGGTAGCAGCGTCGTGTTCCCCGTGCTCGACGGGGTGTGCATGACGCTGCAGCCTATCAGCGGTGTGGCCAAGAGCGCGAAGCCGGCCAAGAAGGGCAGCAAGGGCAGCGGTGGCGGGGCGAAGGGAAAGGGCAAAGGGAAAGCGGACAAGGGAGAAAAGCTGGTGCTGGCCGGAAGCAATTGGCAGCAGCGAGTATGCCGCGAGCTCACACTCAGTGCCCTCGAGATTCTGAGGGAAGATGGCATCATCGAGAAGGAAGTTGACACGGAGAGCCACACTATGGCTGGCAGCAAGGAGATCGTGCAAATGAAGCCAGCGCATGTTCTCAAGCTGCTCACCCTGATGCACCAGCATCTTGACCAGAACACCATGACAGAGGCCAGCTTAGCAAGCGCCGCAGCAGCGCTCCGCTTCCGCATGGACCACGTGGTCGATCTGCTCAGCAGCGGTGGTGACAGCGAGGACGCGCCCGACTTTGATGGCGACTGCAAGGCTAAGTTCTGTGCGTGCCTGTGCGAGGCACTCTCCTGCTGCAAAGCCATGCTGCGCTACGAAGACGCGGACATTGCGTCCCTCATGGCCCCGTTTGCGCGCGCCAGCTCATCGCAGGACGTTGGGCAGTTATCGCTCGTAGATCTCTGCTGCCGAACGTTCGAATACTTCGATGGCTGCAAGTGCGCGGTCGACGAAGTTGATGATATGCAGGCGGCGGTATGCTGGATCGAGCTGCTGCAGACTATTGTTGCCGCAAACGATGAGGCTGCGCGAGAAGCCGCACCCGCTGAGCAGGACGAGAGCACAGATCCAATCGGGATGCAGCTGAGCCGCCTAGCCAAAGACGTGCTGCTCCGTAACTGGGCGGGCGCAGATGAGTCGTTCAAGTACAAGCTGGCGCACATCCAGTTCGTCGTTGAGGTCCATTTGCAGTTCGCCTGCGAGGAGAAAGAGGATGGGTGCGTTCCCACTGAGGCGCTGCGGTACATGTCGAGCGAAGTGATGGTGGCTGTGAAAGAGCTCTCGGGCAAGGAGTACGCATCGCAGTGCTCTACGCTGAGCAAGCAGACCTTTGTGGCATTCCTGAAGCCGTGCCTTGTGCGCGTTGTGGACCTCGTGTCCGAGGTGCGCGATAGCGGGGCGGGTATTGCAAAGCAGCTGGCTTCAATTGCCACGCTGGTGACCATCTTCAAGCAGCTCACCTTGTACACGAAGACCATTAGCAACCCGGCCGTGCTCTCGCCCGTCATGCGCGGTGGGCAGGCGTTTGTGGAGGCCATCTTCGCGTGCTTTGAGCTGTTTGAAGCCAATCTGCTGTCGATCCACACCCAATTCATCAAAATGCTGAAGGATCTCCAGGGCGTGACACGCCAGCTGCAAACCATTTGCGCGCATGCCAAGCGCTCCAAAAATGCTGCGCTGTCCAACCACGCCCCCAACCTCAAGCGGTCGCTAGAGGCCCTGCTCTTCCGAGTCAGGCAACTGCTCCTCGCGCACTCCGTCGACTCCTCCTTCTGGATCGGCACGTTGAAAATGAAGCAGCTCGACGGCACGGAAGTACGCGAGCCGGAGGACGAGGACGACGAGGACGAGGACGACGAGGAGGACGACGACGAGGACGAAGGGCCAGAAGAGGAGTGAAAGCAAAACGGACCTCTCATGCATGTGTAGCATGTAGGAGATTAAAAATCAATTCGGCTTTATTAGTGGTGTCCGTTATGTTCGTTACTTCATTAAATCCGTGCTCTTCTCAAAAATCAATTCCTATAAAAATCTAGAATTCTACTCAAGGTTGCTGCTGCGCCGCCTGCGCTTTTGGCAGTCCTCGTCCGAATCGACCGGCCGCTGCGCGTCGCAGGAGCTACGAGCAACTCCATTGTGTGGGTGCAAGATCGTTGCAGAACTCAGAATGGATGAGATCGATGAGTTGCTGGAGCTACTCCTTGCAGCGCAAACACAAGCACCGCGCACGGTGCTCGAGCTCCCCGAGGCGGCCATCCTCGAGCTCTGCTCCAGGAGTCGGCTCCTGCTGGTGCGTACCGTGCCGCCAGCTTGTCTGTGATATTTGCTGCTTACCCGCCTCGCTGCTTACCCGCCTCGCCGCTTGCCCTGCAGCTCTCGCAGCCTGTGCTCGCGGAGCTAGTGCCGCCCCTAAAAATCTGCGGGGACATCCATGGGCAATACACTGACCTGCTCCGGCTGTTCGAGATGGGAGGATTCCCCTCCGTGGAGCGGCCGTACCTGTTCCTCGGGGACTATGTCGACCGCGCGCAGCAGTCGATCGAGACGGCATGCCTGCTGCTGTGTTACAAGCTCAAGTTCCCAGAGCACGTGGTGCTCCTGCGCGGCAACCACGAATGCAGCTCGATCAACCGTGTCTACGGTTTTTATGACGAGTGCAAGCGCCGCTACAACCTTAAGCTCTGGCGCGCATTTTGCTGCGTATTCGATTGTCTGCCGATTGCCTGCGTGATTGCCGAAAGAATATTTTGCGTGCACGGCGGGCTGAGCCCCAGTTTGCACCGCATGGAGCAGCTGCTGCGCGTGAAACGCCCACTAACAGTCGGCGACTGCGGTATGGTGTGTGACCTTTTGTGGTCTGACCCCGACCCGGACGTCAGCGGCTGGGCAGAAAGCGGGCGCGGCGTGTCGTACCAATTTGGCCCAAGCGTGATTGATGCGTTCTTGGAGAAGCATGACTTTGATTTGATAGTACGCGCACACCAGGTGGTCGAGGACGGCTACGAATTCTTTCATGGCAGAAAGCTCGTTACCGTCTTCAGTGCGCCAAATTATTGCAACGAGTTCGACAACTTAGCGGCCATGATGGTCATCGACGCGCAGCTGCACTGCAGCTTTCTCGTGCTCGCACCGAAATCGTAAGAGAGACCCCAACTAAAAAAGCGGTCTCGCACAGAAATTGATGCGGTGCTCTTCGTCGAGCCGACGGTAGAGATCGGTTGGGGTCGGATTTTTCTCTTATTTTGAGGTCCCGGGAGCAGCGTCTAGATGATGCCACCCCCGATCCATTGTCCAACAGCGTGTCACAGTGTCACAGTCACAGCGTCTGCAAACATCACTGTGTCGCAGTGTCACAGCGTCTGCTGCAAACATCACTGTGTCGCAGTGTCGCAGGCCATCTCCTCTGCTTCCGCGCGTAATCTTGTACAGCTCTTCCTGGCGTAAGTTAAATTGCATATTGCATGCTGTGTGAAACTCTTTTTATCACAAAACGGTAAAATTAAAACGCTCAAAACACAAAGATCACATCCGAAGGCTTTGCAGAATGTCGACCATGCCAGTCCCGGTTCGGATCGGGCGACCAGTGACGATCCTCGCGGACGGCGAATCAAGCGTATCGGAGCGCCCCTTCATGGCAGCGTCGGTCAAGAAGGTCATGGTGGTCTCGAAGCTCATCTGCAAGAAAGGGGAACTCTTGTTCTACAGAGCCAAGGCAACAAAGGGGGGGGGTGGGGGCGTGAGCGCGAATCCAAGAGACCAGGGCAGGGAGGGAGCGAGGGGCAGGGCGCTGCTGGCAGGACTTACCTCGATGCCCGCGCGGTTCAGCGCGTTAAATTGCCCAGTGAAGGACATGTAGTCCGATAGGAGCCCGAGATGGCGCGGGTCAACGTGGATGCCGTAAACGCCGAACACATCCTTGATCTGTGTGACGATCGAGGCACGCGCAGCCTCGACGCCGTACGTACACAGCGTCTGATAGACACCGTTGCACGTCAGCTGCGGCAGGTCGATGTGGTCGAACAGCTCAAACACACGGTCAAAATTGATGCCCTCCGTCTGCAGCTTGAAGTCACCGTCAGCCTCCACAACGAAGCAACGATCGATGCCCTTCGACGCGCGGACCACCACCTTCTCAGTTATTTGCTCGATGATCGGGATCAAAATCAGCTTCTTTTCGCTAGCAGGGATCGTAAGCACGATGTCAACCCGCAGCGGGGACTTCGTACGCTGGCGATGCACCCGCGCGGAGTGAAAAAACGGGCTGTTGCTGACGTTCTTGGGAACTTCAAGGTTCTCGCCCATCTTCTTGCGCCCCGGGCCACGCGCAACATCCACGGTCTCCTCGTCGGACGATTCCGCGCTGGGACGAGCAGGGTGCTTCTCGTCCAGGTCCGAGTCATCTTCTTTGGCCGCACTTTTCTGGATCCGGATGTCCTCTTCATCCATTTCACCGTACCCCGCGATCTCGTCCCTCTCGCCGAAGCGCATCGTGCCCTGCTCGGCTTCGTTGTCCTCCTGTGCCGCATCGTCCTTTTTCTTGGTGGCCTGCACTGTCTCGTCGGCCACGGCCGCCGACACACCCGCCGCACTGTGCTGCTGCTTGAGCTCCTTCCTGAGCTTGATCATCAACTCCGGCGCGAAGCGCAAAGCAACTGCCTCGAGTACTTCGTCCTCGGTTACGCCGAACGTCGTGTCCAGGAGCCCGGTGGACAGGAAAGTGAGACCAACGCGGTAGCGCAGCAAAAGACCGTCGCGGCTCGGCAAGAGCTGCGTCGCAACCTCGATCCCGCCTGCGTCCTCAGTGTTCAACATCGACACAAGCGGCAGGCGACCGAGCTGGTGCGCCATCTTCTCAGCCGTTGCACGCGTCGTGCCTTTCAGCAGCGGAACGAGCATGGTTGGCGTTTTGGGCATGGGACTAGCGGTCATGATCACCTCGCGCAAGCGAGGGATACCGAGAGTCACGTTAGCCCCTCCGTGCCCAGCAAGATGGAAGGTGTTCAGAGTCATCTGCGTCGAGGGCTCCCCAATGCTTTGTGCTGCTAGAGCACCAACGTTCTCGCCAGCAGCCACCATATCGCGCATGTACTTCTTGAACACCAAAGTTTCGAAGCGCTTGCGCTCTGCTTCGCTGTCGCCCTTCATCGACATTCCAACGTGCTCGGTAGTCGAATCCTGGACCTTCTCGCTAGTCACGCCTTCCAAATTGCGGCAGTCAGGGAGGCAACGCGAGAGGATCGGATCAGGGATGTATGCTCGAACCAGTGGCTCCTTGTTCGCCATGCACTTGGCACCGCCCTTCCTGGTGGTGCCACCAGCGTCAACAGTCGCAGGCAGGACTGCCGTCCCGCCAGCCTCGTGAAGGTAGCGCACGTGGTAGCGTACAACCTTCTTTGAATCGTCAACACGCTCGACGTTGGCTGGGAACCAGCCCCGCTCCATCGTCTTTGACGACCATGCGCTGCTGCTCGACGACGCACCCTTCTTTTGCTTCCGCGCCTCGAGGATGTCGCCCACCACGAAACCGGAGGACTGCGCCCTGGATGAGGCCCGCCTGCACGTCTCCAAGTACTTGATGCGCTTGACAGCATCATTCGGCTGGCTCTCCCCGGCACCAATACGGTACTTAGTCGCAAGGGCGGGCGCGTTGCTGCTCAAAAATCCGAGGTGCTTGCCATCAAGGTAGTTGCCACGAGAAGCGTCCAGGCCGTCTTCACCATACAGCGTTTGGATCATGTTGCCCTCGCTGTCACGCACCGAAAAGTCGTAGCCCACCGACAGGTCCTCTAAATGCTTTACGAGGCAGCGCTGCAGGTAGCCACTGCGCGATGTCTTCACGGCAGTGTCGACAAGACCTTCGCGACCAGCCATGCAGTGGAAATAGTACTCCGCGGGTCGCACGCCAGAAAAGAATCGGTCGCCCACATACCCTCCCGCACGGGGTCGAGGGTCGAACGGGGCAAAGCACGGTAGCGTCCTGCCTGCGGCTGTCAGAGGCACGCGCCTGCCCTCCAGCGCCTGCTGGCCAAGACCGCACGACACCTGAGTGTGGTTCACAAGGCTGCCCTTCGCACCAGAGTTGGTCATCAAGGCGAAGCAGTTGCCTGGGAACTTGCGGGTCAGGCCGTCTGGCAAGCACGTCTTCACCACAGCGCTCGCCACACCATGCATCGCCCCGGCCATCACGCCGTCGAGCTGCGCGCCAACGGGCTCGCCTGCCCCGTGCCCGCGCACAATCTTGAGCGCCAAAGCCTTGTGGATGCGATTGAAGAGCTTCGAGCCAAGGGCAAGGTCGGCGCCCGGGGCCACTTGCACATCCACGAAGTCAGCCGCGGCGCGCAGCCCCACTTCCACGGAATCGTCGCGAAGCTTTGCGCGCCGCTCTTCCGTGTCGGGGGTCAGCGACAAATCACAGATACCGCAGCTGTGCCCCGCCCACTGCAGATAGTATGTGAAGAGTTTGCCGAACACGCTCAGCAGCTCGGCGCATACGCCGGCACCGTACACCTCGTATGCAGAATGTACGAGGCCAAACTCGGTGGCTCCGATTTGACCTTTGTCGATGACTCCCTGCAGCAGCTCCCCGTCCCGCACCACGACCTGGTGCTCGCCCATGACCTTGCCGAACATGACGTCCTTGATGCGCGATTTGCCGTCCATGTTCAGCGACTTCTTCGACGACTGGCCGCACACGTGGCGCAAAACGGTGCTGACCACCTGCTTGCCTGTCCAAAGCTGCACCGGTTTCCAGATTGTCGGCGGCAGCATTTCGATCTGCATGTTTTCGCATTCGTTGCTGCCTCGGATGCCCGCCGGGCGGGAGCATGCCACAAAGACGAGCTGCTGGTACTGCTCCCGGGTAAGAAAGGTGTCGCGCTTCGTCAGCTTCACCCCAGCGATCACGTGGTCCTGGATCAGGCCGCGGAGCGGCTCTCCCGTCGTGGGCACAAGGTACTGCTGCGCGTTGAGGGCGATATTGTACGCCTCCGAGCGTGCCAGCTCGTCCTGCGGAAAGTGCAGGTTGATCTCGTCCCCGTCAAAGTCTGCGTTGTACGTCTCGCAGTTTGCGTAGTGCATGCGGATGGTCTGCGTCGGCTTCATACCCGCAGGGGAGGGCAGGACGCGTGCAATGTGCGCCATGATGCCTGGCTTGTGCAGCGTCGGCTGGCGGTTCACCAGAAGCACGTCGCCAGACACGAGGTGCCTCCACACGCGCTTCACGCCGCCGAGGGGGTGAGTCGCTGCGCTGCCGCCGCTGCCGAAGCCCGACAGCAACGTCTTGCTAATTGCATCGCGCTGCACCGACTTGCGGTTCTCGAGGTTGATCTTGCGGCCATCTTCGTACTCGACAAAGTTTGCGCCCGGGTGAACGTCGGCACCGTTCATCACAGCGAGGCGCATGGCTTCGACGTTCCATGCGGTCACAGGCTCGGGGTACGTGAGGCGCTTCGCAAACTTGATCGGCACGCCGATCTCCGTGGTTGCAATGTAGGGATCCGGCGAGATGACGGAGCGGGCGGAGTAGTTCACGCGCTTGCCCATCATGTTCTTGCGGAAGAGGCCCTCCTTGCGCTCCAGAAGCTGCCGGTAGCCAGCGGGCAGCGTGGCGCTGGAGTTGGACTTCTGCGAATCCATGAGGCAATTCACTGCTTGCTGCAGGTCGAGGCACGACGTGATGCGCCGCTCCAGCCACTTCGTCTTCTGCGCGGACTCGCTCAGCGACTCGTCGTGCTGCGGGTGCGCGCTGCCTTGGCCAAGGATGGCCGCATTAATCGTCAAGATCTGCTGCAATGCGGCTGTATGCGGGTGCTCGATCGTCTGCCCGTTCAGCATGGCCGGCGGCCGGAAGCGCGCCGGCGGCACGGGCAGCACCTCAACGAAAAACGATTTGTCGCCCGTGATGGTGCCATCGCTGCAGCCCAGGCCAAACATGAGGTTCAGCAGACCACTCTCGTTCTCCCACAGAAGGCGCATCTGCTCCTGCACCTCGGCGGGCGGCAGGTACGTAGCAGTCTTGGCGCCCTCGCTGGCCGCCTCCGCCTCATCGCCCACCTCGTCGTCGCTGTCCTCCATGTCCATGTCGCTGCCCTTGTCGATCGCCGCACGCAGCGGCATGCCGAGCGCGTCCATCTGCCGCGCCATTTTCTCGCTCATGGGCTCGTGGAAGAGCTTGACGAACCCCTCCTTGCGCAGCTTGGGCGAGAAGGCGCTGCAGCTCTCGCACGGGCGCACGGCAGTGGGCAGGCTCTCGTAGAACGCGGACAGCAGCTTGCGGTGGTGCGCGCGCGCGTGGCCGCTCAGGTCCTTGCCCGGCACGCGGGGCGTGGCCGCGCACGTGTCAGCCAGCTCGACGAGCTCGGCGCGCCGGTCGGGCACCGCCTCGTCCCCGTCCTCCTCCGTCTGCAGCTGCGAAGCGCCCGACAGCTTCATGTCGTCGAGCTCCAGGGCCTCAAGCAGGTGGCCGCCGTGCAGCAGCGCGAGTTGCGCGCTCAGCCCGTCCGCCACGGAGCGGCTGATCTTGAAGCGATGGCAATTGAAGCACTTGCCGCGCAGCAGCTTGTACATGAGCGGGAACAGGAGCGGGTTGTACACCGGCGTGGCCAGCTCGATGTGGCCAATGTGGCCCGGGCACTCCTGGTGGTCCAGCGTGCACGTGGGGCACGTCACGTGCGCGTCCACGGGGCCGAGGCCGGGATCGTACAGGCCGCCGATCACGGGCGCCTGCTGATTCACGCCGGCGAAAGCGATGGGCGAATCAATGTGCTTCACGCTGATGGCCCGGATCTCATCCGGATCGTAGAAACCGAAGCTGGCGCCGCGCAGCTCGTGCGAAACCTGCGCCATCGTGCAGAAAACCTCACGTCCACGAATTTGCCTGCAAGGGAGAGAGAAGGGCTATGTTACAGTCGGCTTTGACCTTAACTCTCTGTTCGTCTGCATGCCAGAGGCTTTGGGCACAGCGCCGGGGACCGGGCGGTGCTCATCTCGGGCGTGGCTGGCTGTGTGCCTCGTGGCGTGCGTCCTTGCTGATGATGGACGTCCCCAGCACCCGTTGACGGACCTGCCGGACGCATCTTCTGCTG
>Ga0308021_10000944_pt1 | contig 13388 bp, 16 predicted proteins | sample Neamet351_FD_201296 | JGI IMG/M metagenome (GOLD analysis project Ga0308021, IMG submission 201296) | Marine microbial communities from water near the shore, Antarctic Ocean - #351 | ecosystem: Environmental > Aquatic > Marine > Unclassified | place: Southern Ocean | collected 2014-10-02
CGTTGCTCTCGTCAAGCGTTTCTTCGCCGCTTGTCCACGGATTCATTGAATCGAGATACCCCACTTGAGTCATCATGAGCATCAAGAGCGATAAAACGACTGCTTGGTTGAAATTGGAATGGCGTGCGCCGGACATACAACCATTAGACGAACATAGGGGATAGTCATTCAACCGATTATGATAGGTATCATTGACTAATCGAATGGATTATTTTTGATTCTGCTGATTGAAGGTGCTCACTCACCGTTGCTTGCTTGATATTCATGGCATCGGCAATATCACGTTGCGTGCAGCCACGTGGTCGGCTGTAGTAGCCCATTCCAATCGCTTTGTCAAGAACCATTCGTTGTTTTTTGGGAAGTAAATCACTGAACTCTGGACTTTGAAGTGATTCGGCCCCCAGTTTAACAGAAAAACCATTGCCCACTAAAGCTGATAATTCACTTCGAACGCGGCTTAGCCCTTCCTTCGTACCACGAATCGTCATTGTCATCCCATTACGATTCAAGTGTGTCGGACTAATCCACCAAGCATCTTCATGCGTGTTGAAAATCAAAGAGATCGGACCACCTGCCAATACTTTGACCAATGCTGAATGATGGTTTTTCGATATAATCTCTAAAATCGTGAAGCCGCCGTACTTGCCTTTGAGAGCGTTAGGATTACTAAATTCAAGTCGCAGATAACAGATAAGGCCCTTTTCCGTCTTTTCGAGCAAGGTGATAAATTCACATATCGAAAACGATTCGACAAGCCCAATCCCTGGTAAATTGGTTCCACTCTGCAAGGAGATTTCAACTTGCATGTATCGCAAGTTAAGGTCCATTGGACCATTCATTGCATTGGAACCCATAAACCCACAACCTCAGTCGTCGCCACCGGCCTCAAACATGCTAAGAACACTGTTGAGACCACGAAGGTCTTCTTCGAGTAGAGCACGTTCGTTCTTATCCAAATCTACACCCTGTAACTTCTCAGTAATGCTCTCGATTTCTATTTTCGCTGAAGCGCGTTCTCTGGCCAATTGCTTGTCCTCTTTGATCATCTGCATCCGAGCCATACGGACACTGTTATTCTTATGTCGTTGATTTCCCTCAGGTTTACTTACCGTAGTGATTTCAACTGCTGTTGGATATGGAATATCGATACCTTCTCGCTTGAAATGTTCATCGAGATTCTTGAGTAACCAGTCACGAGCAACAAATTCATCGGAATAATCCTCGACCCATCCAAACATACGGAATACCTTCGCAAAATCACCCAATTCAATCAGTAAGACACGAGGCTCAGGTTTCGACAAGACGAAGGGGCATTCACGCATGAGCGTGAGGATTGTGTACTTGACGTGGTCAATATCTTCATTGTAACTAACGCCGATGTCTTGAACCAGTGAAATACGGCGACCGGCTCCATCTCCGCCACCACGAGCGTGGTTGATAATTGTAGAATTAACAAGGCTGTTATTCGGAACGACGACCAAGTTCTCTTCATGCGTGAGAATCTTGGTTGACAGGATACCAACCGATACAACGGACCCTACCTTTCCCTCGACTTCGATTCGGTCACCGACTTCGAATGGTTGATCTAAAGCCAGCATGAAGGAGTTGACGATGTTACCAAGGGTCTGCTGCATGGCAAGACCGATGATGAGTGAGAAGACCGCCAAGGATGCGAGGACTCCGAATAATTCAATTCCGAGTTCAGACAGTGCGAGGTACAGTCCACCAAACCAAACTGCTGCGCGGGAGAGGAATATAATCAACGAATTACTTCCAGATACAGTGACAGAAGACGGTTCTGAGAATCGGTCCATGATGACCGGAATCATCACTTTGAACGAAGCACTGAGCAAGGAAGTCGAAAGAAGAATATAGGTTGCTTGGAACATAGGGTCAGTCGATTCGACAAAAGAATGATTTTCGCCCAGAACCCACCTCATTGTGAGTGAAATACCCGTAATGAAAATGAACACAAAGATTCGCTTGGTAACCGGAGCGTAGAGTTTGTCATCCCACTTGAATGAAGTCTTTTTCACAAAATCCAACAGAATCTTTTCCATCAACCAACGTATGATTCCAACTACGAGCAAAGTGGCAATCAATCCAACAGACCATTGCATCCAAGCATCAAGCCCGTTTAACGTTTCAACAGCATCTTCGATTTGTGACACAGCACCCCCTCCCCTTGCCGTTCATGAAAGGTTACCCATTCATGATAGTGCCGTCTATTTCGGTCGATTCCTACTTTTAGCATAGACAAGCGTCAAGAACCCCCTTAAGCCTAGCAGGGGCATGGAAAGAGTACAACTTACCGTAGAATTTGCTCGACTTGATGAAGAGGCTCGTTTGCCAACCCAAGGCTCGCCTCAAGCTGCTGGCTGGGATTTATATTCACTTGAAGAAACAGTCGTCGTAAGAAGAAAAAGTTCGATGATTCGAACAGGCCTCGCAGTAGCCATCCCAGAAGGCTGGGAGGGTCAAATTCGTTGCCGCTCATCACTCGGGAAAAAGGGAATGATTATGCCCAACGGCGTCGGGACTATTGACTCGGATTACCGTGGAGAACTGATGGTTCTAGCCACGTGGATTGGTGAAGGGGAGGAATTCATCGTCGCCAAAGGCGAACGGGTGGCTCAACTTTTGTTTGCACCAGTCCCTCAAGTCAATATTGTAGAAACTTCGGTCGAACACCTTGGGAAAACGGAACGTGGACAAGGTGGATTTGGTTCAACCGGCCAGTTCTAACAAGGCATGTATTGATGGATTACTTCGCTTTGGCATGGACATGAGCGGAAACCGAGAAGTCGATGTCCGCCATGAAGGATTGGTTGAATACACCCATGCCCTTGATTTGATGAAGCAGTTGCAGAAACAGCGAATCGATGATGTCATCCCGGACACGCTGTTGATTATGGAACACCCTGAAGTCGTAACCGTAGGGCCACGTGCTCGTAATGATGGAATTCTACCGCCAGAAGATTATGCCACACATCCTGTTGACCGAGGTGGTGGATTGACGTGGCATGGAGCAGGACAATTGGTCGCTTATCCTATTTTTAAGTGGGACTTTGAAGGCGAGGTCTCGGTTGCTGCTATCATTCATCTGCTTGAAGAATGGATCATCAAAGCCTTGGCAACGTGTGACATCAAGGGTTCTAGAGATGAACGTATGCAAGGCGTTTGGGTCGACGGAAAGAAAATCTCTAGTATTGGACTTTCCTTCTTACGATGGACTTCACGTCATGGATTCACCATTAATTACAACACTCCGAAAGGAAGAGTCGAGATGCTTGCCGGTTGTGGTTTAGACAGCCATACGACCACTTCCCTTGCTGAACTTGGGTACACCCTCGAGCGTGACCAATTGCTTGCCGCACTCCTTCAATCAATGAACGAATCAGTTCATCGAAGTCAAAAGAAAGAGTAGAATTCACTCTCAAGATTCCACTCCAATCTATGAGTTAATTGAAAACAAGTGCATAAAAGGTAGAAGCCCAACCATCAATCATGGGCGAAGTTGTTGTAGGAATCTCTGGAGCATCCGGAGCAATATACGGTCAACGATTAGTTCAGGTTCTTCGAGAGAAAGACATTCCCGTTCGGTTGGTTGTTACCAATGCTGGTGAAATTACCTTAAAGCACGAGTGCAACACAACCAAAGAAGAATTGGCCGAATCGACTGGGGCAATTCTTGAAGAGGACAAAAACATTGGAGCGAAATCTGCATCGGGTTCCGCAAACATAGACGCAGTTGTCCTCTGTCCATGTTCAGGAACTACACTTGGCAAGTTAGGTGCTGGAATCGGTGACAACTTGATTACTCGCTCGGCAATTGTTGCCCTAAAAGAACGGCGTAAACTCATTATTGTTCCACGTGAAGCACCCTATGCTACAGTTCATTTGGAAAACATGCTCAAACTCTCACAATGGGGAGCAATTGTTATTCCAGCATCACCTGGATTCTATAATCATCCAAAATCACTTGATGACATCGTAGACTTTGTCGTCGCCCGAATCTTAGACCACATTGGTATTGAACACACCCTTGGCCAACGCTGGACTGGGGAAGAAATCGAGTAAGCAGCGCACCGCCGCATTCTTGAACCGAACCCCCCTAAGCGTTGCATGGACGAAACTGCATTATCACAGCACTCCGTTGCTGAGCTCAAAGAAATGCTTCGCAGTCAAGGTCTTGCTGTGAGCGGCAACAAGTCACTCTTAATCGAGCGCTTAGTTACATCCGGCTCTCAAAAAGGTGGAGTTCGAAATGACCTCACCCACGTTCCAACCACCTCAGAAGAAGGGCCACAGGCAAATTTGAGTCTTGAAGAAAAAGGGGATTCTGCTTCACAACTCACTTTCAAACAACGCATGTCAACGACTGTATACGGGCCACTCAATCTCGGCATCTTGATTGCAATTGGTTTGGCTCTGCTCATGGTCACAGCGACCGTGTTTATCATTCAGCCTTCGTGGCTCGGTTTTGAACCGGATTATGATTACGAACTGATCGATTTCGACCAAACTCAAGCGCAAACTTTTGCCCAGAATCTTGTCGACTTAGGTCATCCTGATTGGGAAGGAAGAATGAGTGGAACCGATGAAGAGGCAAATGCTGCCACCTACATTGAAAGTGAATTCAAAGCAATGGGTATGACAACTCAACTCAATCAATACCAAGTCCCAATGCATCATGTTGATGCCGAGCCAAGCCTCCAAGTCTGCATCCCCAACATATTGAATGTCTGTGATGGTCTTTTCGGTGGAAATGCCGATGTGACTACATTCCAACACCGTGTTGATTACGTCATCCAAGGTTTCTCGGGAAGGTCACAATTCGCATTTGCTGACAACGTTCCTGTCACTGACTTAGGCAACGGCAGTGATGATTCATTGTGGCAAAGTGCCAGCGACAGTGTTGGGTATCTTCGAAGTGGAGGGACCAAAATTGGAAACTCTGCCATGTATGTCAAAGCGGTTGAAAACGGTCTTTTAGGACTTATTCGAGTGAATAAAGATTACAATTGTGGCAAAATAGAAGGCAATGATTGCGTCCCAATTTTCAAAGGTTCAAGCGTTGATGACATCACTGCAGCCAACGGTGGAACTGTTCCGACCGATATTGCCTTTATCGGCATGTCCAAAGATGCGGGCGAAATACTTGAATCGGTTGTGTTTAACGGAACAGGAACTCTGGCTATGAACATCGATGTCACCAACGATGGCACACGTACGATTTATGTCCCATGCGGAACCATTGAAGGCAAATCAAGTGACATTGTCATGGTCGGTGGACATCACGATACGGTCTATCACGGACAAGGCGCAATTGATGACACTTCAGGCTCTGCCAGTGTCATGGAAATGGCACGACAGATCTCTGAGATTGTCAATACTACTGGAACACCAGAGCGTACCTTGCGATTCTGCACTTGGGGTGGAGAAGAAGAAGGACTCTATGGCAGCAAGGCCTATGTGGCAGAGAACAAAGAATTCCTTAAAGACCACTTGCGACTCTACATTAATCTCGATATGAATCACGTTGATGCAGACACTGCCAACCGTGGAAACTCAGTATCACTCTTTACCAATAACCAAGATGACTTTGAACATATCGAACGAATCACGCAACTCTACCGAATACAACGTTCAGAGGTCGCCGAAAAGTATGATATTGGAATTCAATTGCTCGAAGGAGAAAAAGGCGACGCTGATGGAATGCCTTACAATTCTGACCACGGTCCATTTGTCTATGACCTCGGTGGATCAGACCGTGGGCGTGCAGTCGTTTGCTACGGCAGCGGTAGTTGGGAATACCACACCTATCTTGACACCATGGACCGCTTCAATCCGGAATCACTCGGAGTCTCCGTGACGATTTATGGCACCTATGTTCGGCTGCTTGCCTACAACGCTGATATCTGAAACCAGCGACGAGGGTTTCAAAGCGTTCACGCCTTAGCCATGCCATGGTCGCACAGAGTGCTTGGGCTTCACACATCCTTGTGACTTCAAAGTCAGAGGCTGTTCAAATCAAAGAGAAGGTTGAAAAATTGAAAGATTTTCAGAAACTTGCTCGGAAAAAAAGTACCTGTCCTTCAAGTCAGAAAGGCGGAGACCTCGGTTGGTTCCGCAAAGGTCAGATGGTACGCGAATTCGAAGAAGCAGTCTGGACTCTGCCCGTTGCTTCGGTGTCTAAACCAATTAAAACTCAATTCGGCTACCATTTGATTTGGGTCCATGAACGCGATGAAGAGGTGAAGTAATGACAACCCGTGTTGCTTTAGAAGCCTACACTGTCATGGCTAAACATGGCTATTACTCGCATGAGCATGAACAGGACCAACCGTTTGTAGTGAGCGTTTGGGCAACGCTTAGGAATCCGCAGATTGAAGAAAAACTCGATCAGACGTTGAACTATGCAGATATACAAATCGCTATCGACAAAGTGATGCTGAAAGCAGACAAACCAATTCTTTTAATGGAAACGATGGCTCAAAAAATTGTTGATGAACTCAGTCCAAAACCTCATGTTCAAACTCTACATGTCCGCATCGAAAAGCCAGAGGCACCTCTTCCGCATCCTGGTGGATTGGCTGTTGTTGAACTTGAATGGGCTCGAAACTGAGCGAGGCTTGAAACCCAACAACAACCACGACGCACTATGGCCGATGACGTCCAGCGTGTCTATGTTGCTTCTGTGGTAGAAGAAGGCGGCAATTCATTGGCTCTCGGTTGCTTTTCAAGTGAAGAAACTGCTTGGCAAGTCTTGCGAACCTTTCTCAAAAAGAGTGACCAAATGTTACTCATCTCTTCGACCGTAGTTGTATGGGATATCGATGTCATCGGTGAAGACGGCGTGACTGTACTCTCGACGATGGAATGCAAGGATTGTCCAGTCTGCGGTCGGCGGACATTTTGGATGGATTTAGAAAACTTCTCTGCGTTGTGTCATGGTGAAGTTTGTGCGGCTTGGGTTGAAGAAAGTACAATTGAACCAGGCGTCATCGATTGTGGATGGCCGCCAATACGTTTCCTAAAGCAAGCCAAGGATATCGATGAAGCATTCAGTGAATTATTCAAACTTGGAGATCAAATGAAAGCAATATCAAAAGTCGATACACTCTCAGAGAATCAACCTCAAGAGATGCTTGAGGAGTTTGAGAAACAGGTTGCTCTCGATTCAAACGATTGAACGAAGAACGATTGGCCCAACAAAACTGAAGGCAAACAATCCGAGGAAGACAAACATCCAAATTCTCATCTGCTTTTGGTTTCGGTCGTCGCGTGAGTTCCGGTCAATGCAAGCTTGGTCCTTACAAACACGAGGTTCGGAAGACATTTGAATCGGTGTGAAACATACTCGGCAATGTTTGTGCGGCTGAACTTTGCCAGAGGGAAGTGAACTACGTGCTTTGTTCGTCATTTTTGCGATGTTTTCTTTCACTTTATTTGCATCAACCATAGTGTCACCTCATTGAATTAATGTGCCTTCAAACGGTTTTCCGTCCAATGCTTGTTCCAAGAGTAGCATATTGCGACCGTCAAGAACTGCAAGAGTAATAGCTGCTTTTTTGGCCCATCCAACCGCAATCGGGTCGATCACTGCCGATTCACCAGGTGCTAATGCTTCAGTTCCAGTAATCGCTGCTAATTGGTCAAATGACATCGAACTAAACGATTGGGCATCCTCATGTTCTCGAGGGTCTTTGTCAAAGACATGGCTCACGTTTGTTGCGATAATACAGTGGCCGGCACCAGCATCGCGGGCAAAAGCGACTGCGACAGCATCGGTTGTATGACCTGGAGTTGTTCCACCCATGATGACCAAGTGGTGCTGGCCAAGGAGTTCTGCTGCTTGTTCGGTAGTAGTCGGAATCACTGGGGCAACATCAATTCCGATGTCGAGGAGAATCTGTTGAATGATAGTCGCGTTGAGACGTGTTGCTGCAATACCGACTTCATCAAGTCGATAACGGTCGCTTACCATCGTTTTCGCCAGTTCAATACCTTCACGGGCAGGAAGTCCTCCACCGACAACAATTCCCAAATGACGGCCATTGCCTTCGATGTGAACCGCAAGTTGTCGGATTTGACCAAACCATGCAGTTCGTTGCTCTGACTCTTCAGGGCGAAGGAGGCTACCTCCCAAAGCAACGACTTGACGACGGGTCATCAAACACTCCTTACGCCTCCATACTTTGAGACTATCCCCCTTAACGACAGAGGAACGCCAATCAAGGTACTTGAAACTTCAAATGAAACGGTTGGACAACATAAGAGAGTTGAAGACCCCTCAACCATGCCATCGAAATGAGGCCAACTCCTATGTCCGATGATGCAGTTCTCGCCACGCGACGACTTCGTCTCAAGATTGCTCTCGAAGATCTGAGAGAAATGAAAGGATTTGGTACTGAATTAGTCACCATCATCATCCCTCCTGAGCGTCAAGTTTCCGATGCTCGTTCATTGCTTCAAAACGAACACGGTCAGGCTGCTAACATCAAATCGAAAGGCACTCGTAAAAATGTTCAAGCCGCTATTGAATCTGCACTTTCGACACTTTCCAAATACAAAAATGCTGGAGAACATGGCATTGCCCTCTTTGTTGGCTCAATCATTATCGGTAACAACAAGAATCGAATGGTCAATGTTGTCGTTGAAGAGCCTCCGCAACCGTTAATCTCGTTCCGATATCGCTGCGACTCAGTATTTGAGTTAACGCAATTAGAAGACATGCTGGTTGACAAGAAATCATACGGTTTGTTTGTCATTGACCGCTCAGAAGCGGCATTTGGTATTGCATCCGGGAAGAGAATCCACGTCCAAGAACACTTGGTCTCCAACATCATGGGTAAGCACCGCCAAGGTGGTCAATCCGCTCAACGTTTCGAACGGTTAATTGAAGAAGCGGCTCATAATTTCTTCAAAAGAGCCTCTGAGCACGCCTCTTCATACTGGTTGCCAAATATAGAAAACATTCAGGCTATTATCGTTGGAGGACCCGGTGCCACAAAGGATTTCGTTGTCAAGAATGACTATTTCCACCATGAAGTGGTCAAGAAGATCGCCAAGACTACCTTTGACGTCGGCTATTCAAACGACAGCGGAGTTCGAGAACTGGTCGAGAACGCTGGAGCAATGATGGGCGAAATTGAACTTGATGCTGAACGCCAAGTCATGAATGCCTTCCTGAGTGAATTAGTCAGACCTGCGCCAAAGGCAACCTATGGTGAGAAAATGATTCGTGAAGCACTTGAACAAGGAGCTGTTGGCCGATTATTGATCTCAGAAGGTTTGCGAAAGAACTCAATTACCTTGCTGTGTGGTTCATGCAGCCACGAATGGACAGCAAGCGTCGGTCGAATGGATGCCTTGCCAGAATGCCCTTCATGTGATGCATCAGGTGATGGAGCAAAGGAATTGAAGAATGTTTCCTTGATTGATGAACTCAGTGCATTAGCAGCAAAAAGCAACACTGAAATTGTCTATATATCGGTCGATACAGAAGAAGGCTCCCAATTGCTTCTTGGATTCGGAGGGCTTGCTGGCATTTGCCGCTATCCCATGATGTGAGGTGTTTCAATGGAAATACTCAGAACCGTTCTCGAACCACTTCTTGAAACTGTGCTGCAAGGCATTGGGGTCACATCACCACACTGGCGAAACATGTTGGTTCGTTCAAGAGAACATGACCAAGGCGACCTCTCACTCCCCTGTTTCCCGTTTGCCAAAGAACTTGGAAAGTCCCCTCTTGAAATTGCGGAACTACTTGCAGAGGCACTCCCAAAAAATCCTGCTCTCGGCGAAGTCAATGCTGTTGCTGGATACCTCAACTTCAAGGCAGATCCACATTGGCTTGCCATTCACGTCATGAGTAATGGTATTCGAATTGGTGATGCCTATGGCAAGAAACCGGTCAAAGAACAACAGATACTCATTGAACATACTTCAGCCAACCCAAACGGTCCATTCCACGTCGGCCGTGCACGAAACGCCATCTTAGGCGATTCATTGGTTCGTTTGCACCGTCTTCACGGCAATAATGTTCGTGCTGAATACTATGTCGATGATATGGGAAAGCAAGTTGGCGTGTTGGCCTGGGCATTAGCAAACCTCTCGGGTGAAGAAGTCGAGGAAACTTTGGCCCAAAGAGATTCAATCAATCCAAAATGGCAAGGAAAAGCCGACCATGAACGAGTTCGCTGGTATCAGGCGGCACAATCGATTCGACAAGAACGTTCTGATAAAGACGAAATTGAAACTGAAATTGGGCGAATGGTTCACGCAAGTGAGCACGGTGATGCAGCGGTCTTGCAATCCTTTCAAGATGCATATCAACCGGTGTTGGACGGTATGCTTTCCACTTTAGAACGACTTGGCATATCATTTGATACCTTTACCAAAGAGTCGATGTTTGTCACCAATGGCGATGTTGCAAAACTGATGGAGAAGTTCAGAACCTTTGAGATTCATGGTGTAGCAGACAACGGTGCTGAATTTTTGGACCTCGGTGCAAGGGGTTTGAAAGGCAAAACTGAGTTCTTCTTCCGTCGTGGCGATGGCTCTTCTTTGTATGCTACCAGAGACATCGCCTATCACATCTGGAAATGGAATCAATGCGATCAACTGATCAATGTGCTTGGAGAAGACCATAAATTACAAGCAAAGCAAGTCGGCATGACCTTAACCGAATTAGGCCAGAAAACGCCAGATGTATTGTTTTACTCATTCATCAAATTACCAGAAGGAAAAATGTCAACTCGTAAGGGTAACGTCGTCTACATGGATGATTTACTTGAAGAGGCACAGGCACAAGCAGCAGCCGTTGTTCGCGAACATCATCCTGACTATTCGGATGAACTGGTCGACTCCATCTCAGAGGCTGCAGGCACCTCAGCTGTGCGTTTTAACATCATCAAAGTAAGCCCAGACAAAGGATTCACTTTCCGCTGGGAAGAAGCATTAGCCTTTGAAGGCGGCTCGGCCCCATTCGTCATGTATAGTCACGCAAGGGCATGCTCTATAGTGAGAAAGTGCTTGGCAGCCGGCATTGATATCGAAGCGAAAATCTCCGATAAAGAAACGCCAATTCCGACACAGATGCCAAAGGGCATGGTTGAGTTACTGAGGACTCTTTGTGTTCATTCAGATATCTTAGCAAGGGCAGTCAATGACCGAAAACCACATCTTTTTGCCAATCAACTGTTGCAATTGGCCACTTCATTCAACAGCTTCTATCGAGATTGTATGATTCTCAAAGATGGAGAACTCAATGTATTCAATTTACAAGTATCAGAAATTGCACGAGACCTCATGCGAACCAGTATGGAAGGTTTGGGCATTGTTCCGATCGAACAAATGTGATTACTGGTCTCGTCGATACCAACCATCTGGCAATGCCATTGGGTCGATTGGACGAGCGATTTTGACTCGGCGAACGATTTCTAATCGCATTGAATCCATACCAATGAATTCTGTTGCTGACATCGTAACTCGTCCTTTCAAGTCATACAGCAGCGGCAATTCCGGATCGCCTTCAGAACCTTCATCGCGCCATTCCTTCTCTGCAGCAACAACTTCATCCCAGTTCTCGGGAAGCGGTTTCAAGAGGTCGGCTTTTGAGGTGACAACCATTAAATCAGTCCCAGGAAGCAATTTCTTCACATCTTCGAGCAGGTGTTGTTGTTCTTCAAGCGAAGTCCCACAGGCTTCACTCTCATCGATGAGGAAAAGCACCAATGAACCAATGTTTTCCAATGCAGCTATCGCTTGTAATTCAATGTCATTCCGCTTTTCAAGAGGTCGGTCCAAAAGACCAGGAGTATCGACCAACTGGAATTGAAGACGACGATGGACAAAATGTCCAACGTGAATTTGTCGAGTCGTAAATGGATAGTGATTCACTTCCATATTTCCAGAACTTAAAGCAGATATGAATGCGGACTTCCCTACATTCGGTGCACCACATACCACGATACATGGGAGGAGTTGGTCAACAGTTGGAAGTCGCTTGAGTACTTCTCGTGATTGACTTAGCCAAGTCAACGACGGACCGACACGACGCAAGATGGAAGAAATACGTCCGTAGGCTTCTCTCCGAGCATCATGCATCAATTCAGTACGGCCGGTTCGAACAATCTTTTTGCTGTTTTGTCCAGCGATATTGAGTACTTGCTTCCCGCCCCATTGGAGCATTGAAAGATGGTGCCTATAATCATCGCAACCGACACATGCATCGATCATAGAAATATCGAATTGAGGCGACTGGTCTAAAGAAGGCCATGTATTCACCGTGTCGAGGAAAGTGGTTGAGATGATATCAGCCGCAGTTTGAACCATTCGGTTCATCTGTTTACGGACTCGGAATACTCGGTCAGAATCATCAACACGGTCTGCTGCTTTCTTCGCTCTGGAGAAGGCTTTGTCGAGAACTTCTTCTTCGAGTAAAACGGTGGGAAGTTTACGCCATGAGACTTTCATACCCTTCTCCTCGTTCTAAGCCGGCGGCCCATCCTTGATGAAGCCACCCGTTGAGGATAAAGGGCTATATTGGTTTCATGTGATTCAAAGAGCGAGGTTCAAGTAGCCTCGCCCTGTGAACGGTACATGGCGAGCAAAAAGAAACAGGGAGTCAAACTACCCAATTGGGCAACACCACTTTGGAAAGACATGGGATCCCCGGATATTTCAGGATTTGTAGATGTCTACAACGGTGATTTGTTGAAGCGCCGACATGGCCTACGACGTGATGATTTCGTCGAGATTCTCGTCGATTCTCGTTCGATCGTTTCTGATGATGAAACATGGCTCCGTGGCCGACTCCTCTCCTCAGGTAAATCCAGTATTGAATTGTTAACGACTGATGGCCGTACCCATTATGTGGCACGAGACATCATCGCACAGATTGTATTGGTTGCACACACTCGCCCAGCATACATCGATGACAAAGGCCTCCTTGCCTTTGAGCGTGCTGACATGAAACGACGTTCAAAACTCCATGAGAAAGTGGAGAAAGAGAGCGAAGGCAGCGATGATGCACACCTTTGGGGATGATTGAATGAAGGTCCCAGAGGGCTGGGAACTCATCGATGGACGCTTGATGGCGGAATATGAATTTGAAGACTTTGCACTTGCAAAACAATTTGTTGATACCATCGCCGTTCTTTCCGAACAGGAAAACCATCATCCTGAACTTCATTTTGGCTGGGGCTATGTCGTTGTCGAACTGTTCACCCATTCCTCCGAGTCGGTGACCCAGAAGGATTACGACCTTGCTCAAAAGATTTCTGAACTTTCTACGGAGTGAGATGATGGCAACAGATCCCAAAGGCCGTGCAACGCCTGGCTATGAACGCCATGTATTCGTTTGTGGCCATGAGCGACCT
>Ga0308021_10000945_pt1 | contig 13373 bp, 13 predicted proteins | sample Neamet351_FD_201296 | JGI IMG/M metagenome (GOLD analysis project Ga0308021, IMG submission 201296) | Marine microbial communities from water near the shore, Antarctic Ocean - #351 | ecosystem: Environmental > Aquatic > Marine > Unclassified | place: Southern Ocean | collected 2014-10-02
CATTTGGTCGAAACCGCCCAAAATTGATTTCTGCACCAGAGACGAAAAGAGTGGCGTGAACAGGGATACGATCAGTAATGAGATTGCAAAGACAATGGCAAAGCTTGCCAAAATCAATAATTCACAACTATCGCCCAACATATCACCAAGATAAGGAATTTGGCGTACTAATGGCTGCGCAGCATTGGCAAATACAAATGCTAAAACAGCTGCTGCAACCCACCCTGAAATTGCCAGGACTTCGCGAACTATGCCGCGCGAATAGGCTAACAAAGCCGATACAACGATCAGGATAGCAACACCACTGTCAACTATTGTAAAACCTTCCAACTCACTTCTCCAACCTGTGCTTTTCAGCCTGATCCAAATAACTCATCAACAAAACTAGCCAAATCGGTGACTGTTTGCACTGTTATTCCCGCAATATCCTCAATTTTTTTTGCAGCCGGTACCAGTGCTTGACTGAAACCAAGTTTTTGAGCTTCTTTCAACCTACTTTCTAGCTGTGAGACTGGTCTTAGCGCTCCTGAGAGTGATATTTCTCCAAAAATTACTGCTTCTTTGGGCAAGGCGACGTCCTCCCGTGCTGAAACTAGGGCTGCTGCTACGGCCAAATCAGCGGCGGGTTCAGTGACACGCATCCCACCTGCTACATTTAAATAAACATCAAGCCCAGTAAATGGAAGGCCACAACGCGCTTCTAGTACAGCTAAAATCATCGCAAGTCTTTGACCATCCCACCCCACAACACTACGACGGGGTTGTCCATGGGGTGAGGGTGCTACTAGGGCTTGAAATTCACATAAAACTGGGCGGGTACCTTCAATGCCGGCAAATACTGCAGATCCTGGCGTTGGATCGCCGCGTTCTGACAAAAATAGTGCGGAAGGGTTTTTCACCTCGACTAAACCCTTGCCAGTCATTTCAAACACACCAATCTCATCAGCGGGTCCAAAACGATTTTTTACAGCACGGAGTAGGCGAAACTGATGATTGCGTTCACCTTCAAAATACAAAACTGTGTCGACCATGTGCTCAACAATGCGTGGTCCGGCAATTTGGCCATCTTTGGTGACATGTCCTACCATGATTACTGAGACGCCCTTGCGCTTTGCATAGCTAGTCAACTCATGGGCTGATGACCTTACTTGGCTGACCGAACCTGGCGCGGCCTCAATATGATCAGCCCACATGGTTTGGATGGAATCTATTATAACTAAATCAGGCTTTTCTTCATCCAGAGTAGTAAGAATATCGCGTAGGTTGGTTTCTGCAGCCAGTATAAGAGGGCTGTCGGTCAACCCTAATCGTTGCGCGCGCATGCGCACTTGAGCGGTGGCTTCCTCACCAGAAATATAGATCACTTTTAGCCCATTACGTGCAAAACGAGCCGCAGCCTGCAATAAAAGGGTTGATTTTCCTATGCCAGGATCACCTCCGACCAACAGTGCACTAGCCTTTACTAAACCACCGCCCAAGACGCGGTCCAGTTCCGCGACGCCAGCTTTAGTGCGTGGTGGTGGTTCCTCGATGGTGGCTAGATCTGTGAGAATGATTGAGCGGCCACGTTTGCTACCAAGTGTTTTTCCAGGACCTGCTGAGAGGGGTCCCTGATCGGCCAGCGTATTCCAAGCCTGACAGCTGTCACATTGTCCCGCCCATTTTGTATGAGCCGCTCCACATTTGCTGCAGGTATATGAAACTTTGGCCATCACCAATCCTTTGAAGTTAATTACTGGTATACAAATTTAGGTCAAAAGACAGCCTGAAAACCTTTAAGCTGACGGTTAGCGGAGGGTTTCAATAGGGCCATCAGCACGACCGTTTACAAATTGATCCACATGTGGATCCCCACTGTGGGACAGATCGTTCAGCATACCACACCATTGGATCGCACCGTCGTGCAGCATGGCTACCTTGTCGGCGATAGTCTCGACTGATGTCATGTCATGTGTAATAGTCATTGCCGTCACGCCCATTTCCACTACAATTTCACGGATTAAATCATTGATAACAGATGACATAATTGGGTCTAGTCCGGTGGTTGGTTCATCAAAGAAAATGATCTCAGGGTTAGTGGCGATGGCGCGCGCCAAGCCAACCCGCTTTTGCATTCCGCCTGATAACTCTGCGGGGAGACGATTAGCGACCTCTGGGCCCAACCCTACTCGGCGCAGTTTTTCGATCGCTATTTCGCGCGCTTCCGCCTTGGGGCGTTTGAGGTGGCCGCGTTGCAGTCTAAACGCTACATTCTGCCAAACAGGCATAGAATCAAACAAGGCTCCACCCTGAAACAACATTCCAAAACGGCTCAGAAAGTCATCATGTTTGGCCTTTGCCACATCCTGGCCATCAACAAATATTTTGCCAGTATCCGGGGTGATTAGTCCAAGAACTGTTTTTATCAGTACGGATTTACCAGTTCCTGACCCACCAATAATGACGATGCTTTGGCCGCGCTCAACCGTAAGGTTTACGCTGCGCAAAACGTGATTAGAGCCGAACGATTTACCTATGTTTTCAAATTCAATCATGCTGTAAAAAATACCGCTGTAAGTAAAAAGTTAGCGGCCAAGATCAAAATGGCTGCTGCTTGCACTGAAGATTTGGTAGCTGCCCCCACACCGTGTGCACCGCGCCCTGCGTTAAGGCCGAAATAGCAGCCCATCAAAGTAGCAATAAAGCCAAAGGCAGCCCCTTTGACCAGAGAGGATATTATATCTGCCCCGTTTAAAAAGTTTACAGTGTTCAATATATAGGTTGCAGAATTGAAGCCTAATGTTTGTGTGGCTACTATAAACCCTCCAAAAACTCCAATGCTATCTGCCACACCGACTAATATAGGCCCCGCTAATATACCAGCAAAAACCCTTGGTAATACCAGATATTTCAGTGGAGCGGTGGAAAGTGTTACCAGCGCGTCGATCTGTTCTGTGACTTTCATCGTGGCCAATTCTGCGGCAATTGAGCTTGTGACCCGCGCAGCAATCATTAGGCCAACCAATACGGGACCCAGCTCGCGCACCATACCAATTGCCACGATTTGTGGTACCACTTCTGGTGCATTGAATCGTGACCCACCGGAGTAAATTTGTAACGCCAAAGCCGCTCCAGTGAAAATGGCCGTAAGTCCTACAACTGGTATTGATAAATAGCCCACGTTCATCAGGGCTGATAAAAACTCACGGGGATAAAAGGGTGGGCGGAAGATGTGTGATATTGTGCTGACGGCGAATAGAGCTACCCGTCCCAAAGAGGCGAGCGAATTTATAACCAATCGGCCCAGAGTACGGATGGTAGATGTTACTAGCGTTATCATTGGCTTACATAGTGGCGTGCATAACGAGTGCCAAGAGATGTTAGGATTTCGTACCCAATGGTACCAGAAATTCCCGCAAGATCGTCGATAGTTTGAGAAGAACTCAGAATATCTAATGTTTGTGGGTCATGGTCTAAATTTGTAATGTTAACACATATCAAATCCATAGAAACGCGGCCAGCAATTGGGCAGGGGGTTTGGGCATCCCAAAGCTGGCCCTTGTTTGACATGGTACGAACCAACCCATCCGCATAGCCTGCCGCCACCGTTGCAATGCGCGACTGCACCTGGGCGGTCCAGCTGTTGCCATAGCCTACAGTTTCACCTGGGGCTACATCACGGATCTGAATGACTGGTAGTGAAAGATGCACAACGTGATTTGCATCAGTGAACGGAGCACCACCGTAAAGGCCGATACCCGGTCTTGTCATATCAAAATGATAATCAGGACCTAAAAATATACCACCTGTTGCGGACAGTGAACGTTTGACGTCCAGCCCGTCGGTCATGGCCCGAAACAAATCGAGCTGCTGACGATTCATCGGGTGGGTTACGTCATCAGCACACGCTAGATGGCTCATAACCAAACTGGGTTTCAAAGCTACAACAGTATCTCGCACAGCTTCCCATTCTGAGGGCTCCATACCAAGGCGATTCATGCCTGTATCGAGTTGAATGCCAAAAGGATGGCCTGGCAGCGACTCGAGATGGCGGGTGAGTTGATTGAAAGAGTTCAGCATCGGAATCAAATGTAGATCATTGATCATTTCGGTATCGCCCCGCATGTGGCCAGAAAACACGCTGATGCTAACATTATCTCCAATTTCGCGCCGAATAGCAGCAGCTTCCTCTGCAGCAGCCACAAAAAAGTGGCGTGCGCCTGCGTGATAAAGCGTGCGTGCTACTCGACCCGCATCCAAGCCATAGCCATCTGCTTTAACCACTGCTGATGTTTCTACAGTTTCTGCCGTCAAACCATTCAGGGTGGCCCAATTTGTAGCAATGCCCTTAAGGTTGATTGTTAAGTTTCCTGTACTCATGTGGCGTTTTGGTCCTGCAAATTGAAGATTGATAAGGCTTATTTATGCGCCTTTTTGAACTTTTCGTCAATCAAGACATCTTCTAGAATTCATCTCCTTGTGTTTGTTGCCACGGTTTTATTAGATTACCAAAGCGGGTGAATTGACCTTCAAAGCTTAATTCTACAGTCCCTATTGGGCCATGCCTTTGCTTACCAATCACGACTTCTGCTTTACCATGCAATCGTTCCATTTCTTCCTGCCAAATACCCATTTTATCGAGTTCATGGTCACCAGGCTTTTCGCGCTCTTTGTAATACTCTTCACGGAACACAAACATCACTACGTCGGCATCTTGTTCAATCGATCCAGATTCGCGTAAATCTGATAATTGTGGACGTTTATCTTCGCGGTTTTCCACCTGCCGTGACAGCTGTGACAGCGCAATTACTGGAATATCCAATTCCTTAGCTATGGCTTTTAGTCCCATAGTAATTTCGGAAATTTCATTCACTCGGTTTTCAGACCGACCTGTGCCGCGCACCAACTGCAAATAGTCAATAAATAGAGCATCCAGACCATGGGTCCGCTTCAAGCGGCGGGCGCGAGCGGCCAATTGGCTTATTGGTAAGGCGGGAGTGTCGTCAATGAACAGGGGTGCGGCTTCCAACTCTTTGGCTGCGTCTACTATTCGTCGAAACTCGCTTTCGGTAAAATTACCACGGCGGATTTGGTTAGATGGAATCTCTGCGACCTCAGATAAAATGCGTGTTGCCAGTTGCTCTGCTGACATTTCCAGGCTGAAAAATCCAACAACGCCACCGTCAATTGCACCCTCCTCACCAGAGGCGGTTATGCCTTTTTTATAGGCTCGTGCAATATTAAATGCCACATTTGTCGCCAGAGAGGTTTTTCCCATGGAAGGGCGTCCAGCCAATATCAATAAATCAGAGCGGTGAAGACCACCTAGTTTTTTGTCCATATCTACGAGTCCGGTTGAAACACCAGCCAAGCCGCCCTCTCTCTGATAAGCGGCGTTGGCAACTTTTACCGCATCGGTTACGGCGGTTAGAAATGACTGAAACCCTTGCTCAGTTTGACCCTGCTCCGCCAAAGCATATAGCTTTTGTTCTGCATCGACGATTTGCTCTTTTGGCTCACTATCTACGTCAACTCGTGCGGCTTTGGCGGCAATGTCATTTCCCACAGTTATCAGCTCGCGGCGAATGGCTAGGTCATAAATCATCTCGGCATAGTCACGGACTGCAAAGGAGGAAATTGCAGCCCCTGCGAGGCGCACCAAATAAGCTGGGCCACCAAGCTCAGCCAAGCCCGAATCATCTTCCATGAATGCTTTGAGTGTCACTGGACTGGCTAAGTTGTTTTTTGCAATTCGAGCGCTCGCAGTTTCAAAAATACGCGCATGAACTGGATCATAAAAATGGTCAGCGCGGACAATTGAAGCCACCCTATCAAATAGATCGTTGTTGGTCAGTATTGCGCCTAAAAGCTGTTGTTCCGCTTCGATTGAGTGCGGCACTCCAATAGATACTTCTGAGCCCTTTTTAGATGCCTGCAGGCTTGAAATTTCATTCATATCCATCTCCTCTGTGGGTCTGGCTTAGAGCAGTTTTTTGAGTTTGACCATGTAGAATAGGTCTGTGAATATCTTGGGGATAAACCAGGGTTTTGTAGCCTGCCTCTGAAATTTAAGTAGTGAAAATCTAGATGTTGTTGTGATAATTCCCCATACACATATAAGGAACAGCCCCCGGTTCTTAGACCTAGACTTACTCACAATTCATCCACAGGATTTCAGTCGAAAAATTTATTTACTACTGCGTGCGTCTTGCCAAGCTTCAGGAGATTTTAAAAACGCTTCCACTTCGCTCAATGTGGTGTTTTCAAATGTGCCTTGCTCACGGGCTTCGGCCAAAACGTCCCACCATGTGCAAAGATGATGCAAGTTAATTCCGTGGTCGCCTAGTGTTTTCTCAGTTTGTGGGAAAATGCCATAATAAAAAATAACTGCGGTATGTTCACAGGTTGCCCCAGTCTCACGAATTGCATCTACAAAAGAAATTTTGGATCCGCCATCTGTGGTGAGGTCTTCTACCAAAAGCACCCGCTGGCCTTCGGTCATAACCCCTTCAATACGTGCATTGCGGCCATAGCCCTTAGCCTTTTTCCGCACGTAAGTCATTGGTAATGCCATGCGTTCGGCGACCAAAGCGCTAAAGGGAATACCCGCTGTTTCGCCGCCAGCAACATTGTCAAACGCTTCAAACCCTGCGTTGCGCATCACAGTAACCGTTAGAAAATCCATCAAGGCGCTGCGAATGCGTGGGTAGGATATCAGCTTGCGGCAATCAATATAGGTTGGAGAGGGTTTGCCAGAAGCTAAAATAAACGGGTTATTTGCATTGAAATGCACAGCTTTAATTTCTAGCAGCATCCGCGCTGTTAGACGCGCCATTTCACGTTGGTCGGGAAAATTTGTAGGAATCATGAGCAGGGCCCTTTTGTTGCTTTGGGGTTAATCGACCACCTTCCAGTGAAGATCAATGCCTGGATCGAAAACTGTGACTGGCCCAGCTCCGGTACTAATATGGCTTGGAAAGTTGACTGGTTTTCCCTTGGTGAGGGTGATGCGATCTGTATTTGGAGCCAAGCCATAGAATTTTGGTCCAAAAAGGGATGTAAAGCCTTCCAGTTTATCTAAGGCGCCGGCGCCTTCAAATACTTCAGCCAAGCAGGACATCGTATTGGTGGCCGAAAATATGCCCGCACAACCACAGGCACTTTCTTTTGTGTCATCCGCATGGGGCGCGCTGTCGGTGCCTAAAAAGTAGCATGAATTACCACTAGTTGCGGCGTCTAAAAGGGCCAAGCGATGAGTTTCACGTTTGGCCACAGGCAGGCAGTAATAATGTGGTCGTAGGCCACCTGCGAGGATGTGGTTACGATTTATAATCAAATGATGCGTTGTGATAGTGGCTGCCAATTTTCCCGGATCAGACTTGGCATAGGCGGCTCCTTCGACTGTGGTTATATGTTCCATTACCACCTTAAGATCGGGCACCCGGCGGCGTAATGGATCTAATACGCGGTCGATAAACACTAATTCGCGGTCAAAAATATCGACATCAGAATCTGTTACCTCTCCGTGCACACACATTGGCATGCCAATCTCAGCCATCCTTTCAAGAACTGGTTGTATTCTTTCAAAATTCTGCACGCCACTATCGGAATTAGTAGTTGCACCAGCGGGGTAGAGTTTTGCGGCGGTTACCAGACCTGATGCATGGGCCTTTGTGAGATCATCGGGGTCGGTCTGTTCCGTTAAATATAGTGTCATCAATGGTTCAAACGTGGAACCCTTGGGTAGAGCCGCCATAATGCGCGCCTTATAAGACGAAGCTTGTGCGCTGGTGATTACCGGGGGCACAAGGTTGGGCATTATAATTGCACGACCAAAATCACGGGCAGTTTCAGGCACAATTCCGGTGAGCATTGCCCCATCTCGTAGGTGCAGATGCCAATCGTCCGGGCGAGTGAGGGTCATGCTATGTTTCATGAACTTTATGTAACTGGCCGGCCTTTGTCCTACCAGTTAAAACTTGCGTTTGGGTTTAACCAATGAAAAATCTCCATTAATCCGCTCTTGTATGGTAGATATTACCATCACATGCTAATGATGCCTAAATTAACTAAACTACAGGAGTTGTTATGATGTTGCCATTTATCCTTGCTGTGCTCGCGGGATTCGCGACTCCCTTTGTTGAGCCAGCTTTGACCAAGCTTGTGCAGCCCCGCTTAAGCGATGTGCCTGTGCATGAGGACGAGTACCTCACTATTACCTTCGTTCTGCTGCTGATAGCTGTTGCTATTTTATCTATTGTATCCGGTGTGCAGGCTTCTGCATTTACTGTGTTGCTAGGTGGCGCGCTTGGATTGTTTGGCGTGAGGCTGTTTAACGTGCTCAAAGCTTTGGTGGATGGCCAAAACATTGATCGGGATGACGCTTAAGCAGCCATCGCGCGCGCAATTAAAGTGAATATTTTGATCCATGCTCCAAATGCATAAGGAGATTGCTGATTTTTGTGTGCTCATTTTAATCGAAGGCGGCTATTGGTTGAGTTAATTTAACGCAGGAGCATTCGTATGGCTATCATCACAGACATATCCCCATAAAAACAGCTTTTGTGTAGGCTTTGACCGTTTAGTAAAAGCTGTATTTAGTTTTTTGTTAGCTATCAGCACTGCTCAATCTTAAGTGCGTCAAATTGAATTGCTCTGCTTTAAATGAGACGAAGAGTTGGTAGCCCGCTACTTAAGGCGCCAAGATATTGTGCGCCACGTCTACCGCGACGTTTGTTACGTTTAAATTTTCTCTCTACTCTACCACAAAGGCACTGTCTTTGGTCCGGCGGCTTTTTGGCGTTTCAAAAAGGTTCATAATAAAAAACTTGGCCATGTAGGACTAACCTTTCAATGGTTAAGGCCAACAACTTTGTTTGGAGGTTGTTACAAGTTTTTAGTTGAGGCTGCCATCAATGGCTTTACATGCAGCAACCAGGCCTTTGACCGCGTCTACTGATTTGTCGAACATTGCTTGCTCGTCTTTGTTCATTTGGATGTTGATTACACGCTCGACACCGCCTGCGCCAATCACTGTTGGAACACCCACATACATGCCTTTGAGGCCTAAAGCGCCATCAACATAGGCAGCACATGGCAAAACACGCTTTTGGTCTCGCAAGAAGGATTCGGCCATTTCGATGGCGGATGTAGCTGGCGCGTAATATGCAGAACCAGTTTTTAAAAGCCCAACAATTTCGGCACCACCGTCGCGTGTACGCTGTATTATTGCGTCAAGTTTTTGTTGTGTGGTCCATCCCATATTCACCAAATCTGGCAGTGGAACTCCGCCAACAGTTGAATAGCGAGCCAATGGTACCATTGTATCCCCATGACCACCCAGCACGAAGGCTGAAACGTCGCGCATGGACACGCCAAATTCAAGGCTCAGAAAATGCCGGAAACGAGCGCTGTCGAGCACACCTGCCATGCCACAAACCATATTGTGAGGTAGACCTGAAAACTCACGGAGCGCCCAAACCATCGCATCAAGCGGGTTAGTGATACATATGACGAAAGCGTTTGGCGCATTATCGCGAATGCCTTCACCTACAGATTTCATAACTTTTAGGTTGATGCCCAGTAGGTCATCACGGCTCATACCTGGTTTACGTGGAACTCCTGCGGTGACAATGCAAACATCTGCGCCTGCAATGTCTGCGTAAGATTGTGTACCTGAAATGTGCGTATCAAAACCTTCAGACGGGCCCGATTGCGCTATATCCAAAGCTTTGCCTTCTGGCATGCCTTCTGCAATATCGAATAAAACGATGTCACCAAGTTCTTTTAAGGCTGCTAAATGTGCCAATGTACCGCCGATCATGCCGGAGCCAATAAGAGCTATTTTAGGTCGTGCCATGGAGCTGTTCCTCAAATGTTAATTTGCAACTCGGGTACACCCAATTACGCGCAGTGCCAAGGGAGCACGTGGGTGATTTTATGGATTTGAACGGCCCATCGTCTCTAATCATCGGCGAATTGTGTTGCACAGGCTCAGAAATCTTGCAGGTTGACCACATGGAATATGACTTTACTTTTTTTGTGATTGCAGGCGCGGCCATGCTATTTTCAGGTTTTTCGAAAGCGGGCTTTGGATCTGGAGCGAGTTTTGCCGGTGCGGCGGTTTTAGCAACGGTGGTGGACCCGGCCGTAGCCTTAGGGGTCACCCTGCCACTGTTCATGCTTACGGATGTTGTCGTCCTTCCATCATATTGGAGAAAATGGTCGTGGCAGGCTTCCAAAACAGTGATCATCGGCGGGTTACCTGGGGTGATGGGGGGTGTTTTGCTGTATAAGTTGGCCGATGCCGATATGCTGCGCATTTTGCTGGGGATAGTGTCACTGGCCTTTGTGGCTTGGCAATCGTTGAAGTCCTTGGCGTTTTTCAAACCAAGGGATCGCGAGTATCCGGCCTTGGTTGGAGTATTCACAGGCGTTTTGGCGGGTTTTACCAGCTTTGTTAGCCACGCAGGAGGGCCACCTGTTGCGGTATATTTACTATCGCAAGGCATGCGCAAAACCACTTATCAGGCCAGCACCGTTTTAATTTTCACCTTGATTAACATTTTTAAATTTGTTCCTTATGCGTTTTTAGGCATTTTTACCTTTGAGACCCTCTGGCTTGATTTCTATTTAGCCCCCTTCGTTTTGATTGGAGCGTTGCTTGGCGTGAAGGCTCATTTTTGGGTACCCGAGCATTTTTTTTTCTATCTAACTTATATCATGCTAATTCTGACAGGTACCAAACTTTTGTGGGATGGGCTTACATAGTGCAAGATTGACGGCGCATTGATCGTCTAGTTGTCAATAAATACGCTGCTCTAGGGTAAAATCATCTTGTATTTTAGCTGCGAAAGGTGTCTTTCAAGCGCAACTTTATTGCGAGGTTAATATGATCTTACGTCCGTACCGTTCTGTTCTCTATATTCCCGGTGGACGCCAACGCGCCCTTGAGAAAGCCCGCAGCATGCCTGTGGATGCTATTATCTTTGATTTGGAAGATGCAGTGGCGGTTGATGAGAAAGCGGCGGCGCGAACCCTGTTGGTGCAGCAGCTTGCAAAGGGAGGCTACGGAGTGCGTAGCCAAATTATCCGTATTAACGGATTGGGCACGCCCTGGTTCATTGATGATATTGCAGCTATTTCTGCAGTACGGCCCCAAGCGGTATTATTACCAAAAGTGGATAATGCCGCCATGATCGCGGATTTGCGAGTTGAAATGGCGCGACACGTGGGATTTGAGACCACTCAGATTTGGGCAATGATGGAGACCCCGCGTGGAATTTTGAACGCTGCGACGATTGCCGATGCACCTGGGATGGGTGGAATGGTGATGGGCACGAATGATTTAACCAAAGATATAAATGCGCGATTTGAACCTGCACGCGGCCCAATGATTGCAGCATTGGGGCTTTGCGTATTGGCCGCAAAGGCGGCGGGCCTCATTATTTTAGACGGAGTTTATAATGCCTTTAAAGATGATAACGGCCTGCAACGTGAGGCCAGTCAAGGCCGGGATATGGGCTTTGACGGCAAAACCCTGATCCATCCGGCGCAGGTGGCGTTAGCTAATCAGATTTTCGCACCATGTCAGGAGGAGATTGAGCTAGCGGAACGGCAAATTCAGGCCTTTGATGCGGCCACGGTACAGGGCTTGGGTGTTGCGGTTGTTGATGGCAAAATTGTAGAAAACTTGCATGTCGAAATAGCCCACGTCACATTGGCAAAAGCGGAAGCCATTGCCAAATTGGAGATGCAAGTATGAAACTTTATCGATTATTGACCGGAGATGACTCGTCTGAATTTTGCCACAAGGTTACTGAGGCTCTGTCGAAGGGCTGGGAGCTCTACGGCGGTCCAACCCATGCGCATGATGCGACGGTGGGGGTGATGCGCTGTGGCCAAGCGGTAATCAAAGAGGTTGATGGTACATATTCCTCCAATATGAAGCTTGGGGCCCAGTGATGAAAACCAATTCAGGCTGGTTTTTTGAAGATTATAAATTAGGGCAGGTGATAGAGCATGCTGTGCCGCGTACCGTGGGTGCGGGCGAGCGCGCACTTTATCACGCGCTTTATCCATCGCGGCATGCTTTGTATTGTTCTGATGTCTTTGCGCAGTCCTGTGGCCTGCCATTTAGCCCTTTGGACGACCTTATAGCCTTTCATGTGGTCTTTGGAAAAACCGTGCCGGATGTCTCACTAAATGCTGTAGCCAATTTAGGCTATGCTGAAGCAAAGTGGTTGCTACCAGTATATCCCGGCGACACACTAATTTCACGCTCGACTGTGATTGGATTGAAGCAAAACTCAAGTGGCGCAACTGGTGTCGTTTGGGTGCGTACTGAGGGTTTCAACCAATCTAACCTGATGGTTATGTCATTCGTGCGCTGGGTGATGGTACGCAAAAGTGATATCGAAGTACCTGCGCCACAAACTGTGGTACCGGAGTTGCGGGATGTGGTGCCTGTGGCGGAACTCGTGCTACCGTCTAACTTAAATTTCGGATCGTATAGTACTGTCTTATCTGGAAGCCCCTATCGTTATAGTGATTACAAAATTGGTGAGGTTATTGACCATGTGGATGGTGTCACTGTTTCAGAATCAGAACATATGATGGCTACACGTTTGTGGCAAAACACTGCTAAAGTGCATTTTGATGCCACAGCCCGCGCGGATGGGCGGAGGCTAATTTATGGTGGCCACGTTATCTCAATGGCCCGGGCTTTATCGTTTAATGGTTTGGGAAATGTTCAAATAATGGCGGCTATTAATGCCGGTGTTCATGCCAACCCCTGTTTTGCTGGTGACACAATCAGAGCTTGGAGTGAAGTTTTGGATTTAGCGGAGACTGCTACACCGACTGTTGGTGCAATTCGTTTGCGGCTTGTGGCGACTAAAGGCAGTGGATCCGATCTTTGGGATTGTGATGGAAAGTACCTTCCGGATGTTCTACTGGATATGGACTACTGGGCCTTCATTCCCCGCTAGCTTGAACAAATGCTTTAGGTTTGATTGCATGCCTTGTTCTTATTGAAGGTTTGTGATCACAAAAATAATGATATTTGCTGTGACGCTTAATCACAGGTGCTGTGATACCTTAAACTATGGCAATCTAGGGTTGACCATGACATGAACGGCCTAAATGAGTATTATACTTGTAGCAAAGGATTAATTTATGGCTGATGCTAAGCAGCCCAACCGGCCGTTATCTCCCCATCTAACTATATATCGTCCGCAAATGACCTCTATTTCATCAATTTTTGTGCGGATCACCGGCAATTCACTTTTGGTTTCAACGCTATTGCTGATTTGGTGGTTTTTGGCTGCTGCGACGAGTGCAAGTGCTTTCGCATCCGCTAATTATGTGATCACAAGTTGGGCTGGCGATGTAGT
>Ga0308021_10000946_pt1 | contig 13366 bp, 11 predicted proteins | sample Neamet351_FD_201296 | JGI IMG/M metagenome (GOLD analysis project Ga0308021, IMG submission 201296) | Marine microbial communities from water near the shore, Antarctic Ocean - #351 | ecosystem: Environmental > Aquatic > Marine > Unclassified | place: Southern Ocean | collected 2014-10-02
CTCAATAGTGCAAAAAGGAAAATTCGCTGACTGTGCTTTTGCTTTTGATAAACAATTAAATAATGTTGATTTTCCAACATTTGGTAAACCTACAATTCCACATTTTAATGCCATAACTATTATTTTTTAAGGTCGGCAAAGATAGAAATTGTTAATACTTGTTTGTTGTTTGTTCAAGGAAAAAATATCCCAAATAAAACGTCCAACTAAATGTTTAGCGTTTTTATCAATATATCTTAGCTAACCTTTAGGTGTAGCTGATTGAAAACCAAATCATCAATAAATATGATTTAAAAACATGACAACTAGAGTAAATTAGGAAATCTTTCAAGCATAAATACTACAAATGAAAAACCAAATGGTGCCTTTAGTTTTATGGTGAAAACAAACTAATACTTTATACCTTTAGGTGAAAAAATTGACGTAGCAGCAGAAATTGAAAAGCTACAAAAGGAATTAGACTATACCAAAGGCTTCTTAAAATCGGTGGAAGGAAAATTAGGTAACTTTAAGATTGAAACAAAAAGATGTTAAATTAATAGTTTTGATTACTACTGATAAGTATAGCTTTTATTATAATGATCTTTTGGATAACAAGTACCTTGAGCCAATTTTGTTTGATGTTTTAGATACATTATCTAAAGATTATTTATATTTTAATTCTAAAAAACTGTTGTCAGAATGCAAGCAGACAACTAAAGATTTATATTTTTTTAATGACACTCACTGGAGTCCTTTAGCATCTAAGATTATTGCTGATAAACTTAGAAAAATAATTCTTGAATAATTAAAAATCTACTCAAACGAGTGGGTATATTTTTGACGGAAAAAGGTTATGATTATAAATGGGAAACAATGGTGAGTGCAAGAAACAGAGGTTCAGAATTTCTTCCCTAATATATTATAATTAGATAAATAAAATAATTTTTTCATTAAAATAACATATTACTACATTACATTTGCATAATTGCCTAAAATAATGATTAAACAATCATGGATCTAGATACTATAGTTAAAAATAAAAAAAATAAGATTCTTGTTATAGGCCCTTCTTCATCCGGGAAAAGCACATTAATGAATGGATGGATTACTAAAGGGTTAGCAAATAAAAAAGAGATTTGCTTTGCATATCAATACAATAGAATAAAAAAATATACAAAAAGAATCTTTCATTACAACCTATTAAAATGTTATGAAGATAATAATTCATCAAATATAAATACTGATAAATTACTAGAAAAAATATTAACTATAAAACCATTATTTGTATACATCTTATTTACAAATGAAGACGAATTAGAAAATAGAATCTCAAAAAGAAGATATAATGAATATGAATTCCTTAATGAGAAAAAGCCATATAAAAGAGAAAAACGACTAGAAATATCAAGAAATTGTAATTATATTGAATTGTATAAATCATTAATTCAATTATTAGAAAAAAAGGAGATTAATTATAGTATACTTGATTCTACAAATCCTAAATTTACCAAAATAACTTATGACAAAATATACTAAAGAACAAATTGAGAAAATAATCTCTGAACACAAATTTGAATATCAAAAAATCGCATTACCCTACGATCTATCAACACCAGGCTCAGAAAGAGATACTGATTTAGATACAATTCTAGGAGGAATTATAGAAAATAAATCTGTACTTGATATAGGAAGTGCTTATGGCTACTTTTGCTTTGAAGCTGAAAAAAGAGGAGCTTCATATGTTTGTGGTACTGAACTTAAAGAACATAGATTTAAAGGAGCAAAATTATTAAAAGATATAAAAGGCAGTTCAGTTGATTTTCTGAATTTTGATATATTAGAAAAACCTATCAATAAGCAATTTGATATAGTGTTGCTTTTGAATGTTATACATCATCTTGAATATCCTATTTATTTTCTTAAGTTATTAAGTGAGATGTGTAATGATAGACTTGTGATAGAGTTTCCTACTACAAATGATGTAATTTTTAACAGAAAATCTGACAATAGTTTTAAGGTAAAATTAACTAGACTACTAAAAAGAAAATTAGGGATTGATTTAAATAATAAAACTAAAAATGATTTAGCGTCATTGCCATTAATAGGGGTTAGTTTAATGAAAGAGAAGGGTCAAACTTTTGTCTTTAATGAATCTGCATTAGAAAGAATTCTTATTCAAAATAGTAAATTATTTAAACGGGTTGAGTTTTTTGATTCTAATTTTTCAGAAGAAAGAAAAATTGCTATATTTTATAAATAAATTATGATTCTCGTTTCACTACAGAATCTTGTGGATATACAAAATTATATTTTGGGCCTTCTAACATCTTTTCTAAATATTCTATTGCTAAAAAATTACAAATCTCTTTTAAATACTTTTCACTATTATTCACCAAGTCAAAAAAGGTTAAGCCATAAGCCCCTTCATTTTTCAATTGATTAATTATTTTCATTCCACTCTCCCATTCTCTTTCAGCTTGATTCTTAGTTTGCCCAGCTCTTTTCATCATACTACTAACAGATGATTCTTTATCTCTTTCAATAGTAATAAAAACTGCTCCTTCTTTTTTATAATCTTCAATGGACATAACTGATGTTGGGAAAGGTCGTACTAAATGATGTCTATTTTCTTGCTTAAAATCTAAGTTTACGATCCGATTAATCAGGTGTCCCAATTTACTTGATCTTTTATTTTTTCTTATCTGCCGATATGCTAATAACTTATTGCCATTCCACTGCTTCCCAATTAACTTTAAAGAATCCTTGGTAACAGATTCAAATAACATATTTATTTCAGGATGTCTTCCTAGCATGCTTGCTAATAAAGTTGTTCCTGTTCTTTGTAAACCTATTACTACAAATAATTTCATATCGTTCATTATCCGAAAATTTTAAAATATCGTTTCACAATTTTTGACCCTACGAATGTAGTAATTAAATATAAGATAGTTTTTAATTCCATTCTTGATTTTAAAAGATATACTCTTGCCAATCTCATGTTTCCAGTCAAGTAATAATACCTTCCCATACTTCCATTTATTCTTCTTTCGGCAAACTTAACCTCTTTTTCATACTTACTTTTATATTTAGCAACAGATTGAAGTGAATACTGATAATCATTAATTCTATACTGCTGATTTAAAGATAAATTTGAACCATCTACTTTTCTTAGATATAAAGCATCACAAACTTCAACTGATTTTTGATTGTTAAATAATTTTAATACCCAATCAAAATCTATCATACCGTATTGTTCCTCAAATAAAATATGTTTTAATGAGGAACAAAACATTATACTGCCTAAATAAGTTTGTTGTCCAACTTTACTTTTGGTTAATTTACTGATAAAAGTTTCGTTTTTATCATAGAGAATATATCCCGCATTATCTGCAGAATTATTTGCCCTAGACACTTCTTTTGATAAGGATTTATCCGAAAGAATATAGCCTGAACTAATAATTGGAGCTAAATCAACTACTGCTAATAATTGTATCATTTTATTCGAAAACCAAATATCATCATGATCTGCAATACAAATATAATTACCTGTACATATTGAAAGGGCAATATTTCTGCCATGATTTGGCCCTCCGGTATTCTTACTAGTAAACTGAAAGTTTATGTTATTCTTAAATAATATAGCTTGAGTAGAATCTGTAGAGCAATCATCAATAACTAATAATTCAAGTTCAAATAATTCATCTTTTCCTTCTTGTTTATGAATAGAATCAATTACCTCCTGAATTTGATTTTCAGAATTATAGGTTGTTAAGATAACACTAACTTTAATCATTGTCTAGAAATCTTTTTTCTAACCTCAATTATTACTTCATTAATATCCTCAGACAACTTAAAATACATTACAGCTGAAATAAATAAGATAAATACGACTATTGATTTCCAAATAATATCTACAAAAGCATAGCTAGAATTAGGAAGAAAATCAAGTGCAAAAAACATTACAAATAATAGCAGGATTGTTTTGATTGTTTGCAAGCTAAAAGGATGCATATTCATCTTTACTTTTATTAGAATTAATCTAATAAGATTAAATAGAGAAATAGAGATTGCTGTTGCCATAGCAGCTCCATCAATACCATACTTTAGTATTAAAAAATAATTGGTTATAACAGTTGTCAAAACTAGAATTACATTTGTATATAAATCATATCTGTAATATTTTGAATTTACAATAATGGTACCATTAATACCAGTTATCATATTAAACAATTGGGCTATAGAGATATAAAAAACAACCCACTTTCCTCCTTGAAACTTTGCAGGAAGTAAAGAAAAAATATCATCAATATTCAACCAAATACACAAAAATAAAACGCCAGCTATGATCAGCTGATTGATAGATGATTTAGTATATAAAGTTTGGGTTTCCTTGTAATCTTGTTTTTCCAAAGCTTTTGCAACTAAAGGAGAAGAAATTGCAGCAATAGACTTACCAGGAACTTTTATCGCATTTCCTATAAAAAAAGCCACTGTATAAAAAGCTACCTGTTCCAAATCAAGCATGGATCCAATCATCATCATATCAAGCCTAGTTACTAACATTACTGATGCCCCCCCAACAAAAACAAATAAACCAAAACTTGAGATTTCTTTTAACTTCAAATCATTAAGCGCGAACGCTAAACTAAAACGATCATTCTTCCATTGTATCAAAAATAAGATAGCAAATTTTAAAAAATATCCAAATAAATAAATTTTAAGAAAAATAGAGAAATCTACATATCCAAACCAATGCAATAACAGTGCTAACATACTATAAACTTTCAAAAAAACTTCATTGATAAAAATAGGAGCAGCAGCACTTAAGAATGAACGAGAGACGGCCGTAAGAACATCATAGAATCCTATAAAAAATACCAATAGAATGATATAGAAGAAATTATCTTTAAGTAATGGACTTGCATTTAGCAATTCAAATATCTGTTGTTTAAATAAAAAATATACAAGCAGTGAAAGTATAAAACCTAATAATGGAATAATTAAGCTCAAAAAATATAATTGTCCTTTTTCTTTGATAACAGGAAAAAAACGAACAAATGTCTTAGGAACCCCAAAAGTTGTAAAAGTTGAAACAAGAATTGCATAGGCAATCAAAATCTGAATTAATCCAAAATGCTCTGGATGATCATTAAATACATTTGGATAAATAATTACAGTATTAATGGCGCCAATAGCCATTCCAATATAAAAGCTAATGGAATTTTTTATACTCTGATTTCTTACAATTCCCATTAGATATTATTTAATAAGCCGGTTAAATCTTTAGTTAGTTTTTCTCTTGAAAAACTTTCTATATTCTCGAAATTAAACTGATTTTCATTCTTAAATAAATCCAAAATATCATTTTTTAAATTTATTTTATCATATGAAAAATATATTCCAGTTTTTGTTTTTTTAATTAATTTCTCAGTATCACTATTTTCTGGACCAAAAGCCAAAATAAATCTTTTTGCTGCAAAATATTCAAATATCTTACCCGGATAATTCCCGACTCCACTTTTGGAATTAAAGAGCAATAGTAACAATACAGATGCCTCATTATATTCTGCTAAAACCTCTGCATGACTCAAATAACCCAATTGCTTCACTTTTGCTTTTAAGTAAGGAAAAGACTTAATTTCAGCAAGTACCTCTCCATCAATATTTCCTGATAAGTGAATTTCCAATTTATTATTGAACTCAGTATTCTCTTCACATAAACTATTGAGTGATTTCCATAAATTTTTAGGATTTCTTAAATGATTTAACAAACCGTAATGTCCAATGATAAATTTATCATTCGTTTTAGGTTTTAGCTCAAAATCATCAGCATCATAACCATTAGTAATTAACTCCACTCTATTACCTCCTAAGCGTTTCAAATCCTTCACCCAAGTTTCGCTAACCGTTAAAGTTACATCTGCTGTTTGCAAAACTTCTCTTTCTAAATCCTTATGCTTTTTCCTTGAATAATTAATAAGCTGAAATTCATTCAATAAATCTAATTCACTCCAAGGATCACGAAAATCAGCAATCCATTTTAAGTTAGGCATTGCTTTTTTTAAGCCCAATCCAATCAAATGCATAGAATGTGGAGGCCCTGTAGTTATAATATGATGAATATCTTCTTCTAATATCTTTTTAAGCAATAGTTTTACTGAAGGCTTTATCCAATATATTTTAGGATCAGGAATAAACACATTACCTCTCACCCAATTTAATACCTTATTTTTCAGTGATTTTTTATTAGTAATAACTCCAGCACTTTGGGATTCATTACCTTTACCAAACAACTTATCTTTTAAAGCATAAGGCTCCCAAATTGGTGCTTTATAAATTTTAGCTTCAGAAGGAATATCATTTAACAGGGCCTCATCCTTAACTTCAAAATAAGGATTTTCAGGAGTATAAATAATTGGTTTCCAATTGTGTTTTGGCAAGTACTTTGTCAATTTCAACCATCTCTGCACTCCTGAACCTCCTGCAGGCGGCCAATAGTAAGTAATGATTAATACTTTCTTCATTAGGACTTTAATTCCTTAACCGAAACAAAAGCAAGTAGTAATAATAATACAACAGAAGATGCTAAAGCAATCCGTTCAGAAACATGATAAACAGCAGGCTCAAACTTAAACTCAATAACATTATTTCCTACTGGAATCTTCATTCCTCTCAGGACAAAGTTTGCTCTAAAATGCGATTTCAATTCTCCATTAATATAAGCGTTCCATCCTTTATCATAGTAGATTTCTGAGAATATGGCTATTCCCTCTTTTGTTGTTGTAGAATTATATTTTATATAATTTGGCTTGTATTCAGTTAAAGCAATATTTGCCCCAGTATTATCAAGTTCAACAATAATTTGCTCACTAAACCTTGTATCAACAATAGCTGTGTTTGAGGGCTTAAATCCATCTAATGCAGCAATTTCAGCATCAGCATTCGCAACTATATTAATTTCATTTACAAACCAAGCATTGCCCATTGCTCCAGGATTTTGTTGTGCCTGACCTTTCGGGGTAATAAAATACTTAGTATTTAACATATTCAATACTGCCATATTTCCTTTTGAAATATGATTTTCAATCAATTCTTGGTAACGCTTTAACTTAGCACCATGATACCCTCCTATTGATTTATGAAAGTAGGAAGTACTTGCGTCATTAAAAGTACTTACGCTTTGATTAAATACTCTAAAATTTGGGTCAGTATCTCTTAAAATCTGCTGGTCAGCAGCAGTTGCTTGATAAGGCACCTGTACCTTACTCTTTCTTGCAAAATTATCATCATTTAAATAACGCTTATTAACTGTCCACATATCAGACAATACTAATATTCCAACAATAAGAATAACATATTTACTGCTGAGTTTGTTTTTTAAGAACATCCACATAACTCCAAAAGTAAGGGTAATAAAAGTAAAGGAACGCCAAGCATCAGCACTTAAAAGCCCTGCTCTATCGGCCTGCAAAGAATCAATTGGCCAACCATTTTTTGCTAAATTAGCATCTTGTCCGCCCACAAAATCAAAAAATAAACTTGGCATTAATGCAAAAATTAAACTTAGACCACCAACAATATAAAAGGCTAATTTTAATGGTTTTTTCTTTACATCTGAATCAGTTGTTAAAAATTTATTTAATGCTACAAAACCTAAAAGAGGGAGGGTAAATTCTGCAATTACTAATATCATTGATACTGCTCTAAACTTATTATAGCCTGGAAAATAGTCCAAAAACAAATCAGTAAGTGGCATAAAGTTTTTTCCCCATGCCAGCATGATTGACATAATAGTGGCTAATAAAATCCAAACTCTCATTTCTGATTTTACAAATAGTAAACCAAAAATAAAAAGAAACATAACTATTGACCCAGCATAAGTAGGTCCGGAAGTAAAAGGCTGGGTACCCCAGTAAAGTGGTAATTGCTTAATAAGCTGCTTAGCATTAGGAGCTCTTTTTATTGCTTGATAAGTTTCAGAATCAGTGGTTAACTCTCCTTGTGAGGCACCACCATAAAAATTGGGAATTAGTAGAGTAAATGTTTCAGCAACTCCATAACTCCAAGAAGTAGCATAATCCTTATCCAAGCCTGAAGTTTTATTATCTAAATTATTAGTTAATTCTGACTTCCCTCTTGTACTTTCAGCACCATATTCCATAGTTGTACTTAAACGAGTAACTGCGGTAGCAGAAGCTAATAAAGCCGCTAAAATCAAAACTCCTGATCGCTTTGAAAAATCAAAAAGATTATTAGCTTTAAAATCTTTTATAAACTGAACTAAACCTATTAAAATTAGCATCAATACCAAATAATAAGTAATCTGCAAATGATTAGCATAAAGTTGTAAAGCTACAGTCAATGCTGTTAATACCCCTCCTAAAAGCATCCTCCCTCTGTAAGCATAAAGTACAGCAGCAACTACCATTGGTACATAAGCTATTGCATGTGCTTTCGTCATATGCCCTGCCATTATAATAATGAAGAAATAAGAAGAAAATGAAAAAGCAATTGCCCCAACTGCTGATAGGCGATAATCTACTTTTAAGCTTAATAATAATAAATAAAACCCTAAAAGATACAAAAACAACAAATTTGCTGGCCTTGGAATTCCTAATGATATAGTTTTAGCTACATACTGAATTAAGTTACCATTTGATCTTGTAGAAATTTGATAAGATGGCATTCCTGAAAACATAGAGTTTGTCCAAAGCGCTTCATCACCAGTCGCTTCACGAAAATCAACTACCTCTTTGCTTGCACCTATATAATTAGTAATATCTGGCATATCCAACATTTTACCTTGTAGTAAAGGAGAAAAATAGGTAAAAGAAATACTAACAAAGAATAGTATTACTATCAAGTGTGGGATTATTTTTTGCAGTTTTTTCATAAAATGTTATTATTTATTAATAATCTATATTAGGTGGCTATTCTAAAGCTCTTCTTAAAACTCAAAAAATAATCTTCAAAGAATCTTTTAGATAAATAAGAAACTATAATCACAAGAGTTGTTATTAGCAGATAGAAAATAATTGATGAAGGAAAACTATTCATGATTAATAAGTATTGCTTAAAAAAGACAACTATACCAAAAATAACAAGCATATGATACATATAAATACCATACGAAATGTTACCAAGAAAATTCAATATCTTATTATCTAATCTAACTATTGATTTGGGATTTAATGATATATTTATAATAAGCCAAGCAAAAATTATCATAATTACTAGTTGAGATATTACTGGAGTAGTAAATAAAAAATTAAAAACCACACTTTGAGCCACTAGTAATTTAAAAGCAAATATTCTTAATAATACAAATATTATCAATAAAAATTGACTAAGCCTGGAAAATAAAAAATGAGTTAATATACTGCTATAATTATAAATTAGATATGCGCCTAAACCTCCAATTGCCATAGCTTCAAATCTAAGCATCTTTATAAGTCTTCGAATAACAGGGTCAAAATAACCTAAAAAACTAGCATACATAAGTAATGACCTAACAAATATAATTAATATAATAATTGGTAAGATATAATTACGCAGAAACTTAAATAAAGGAGCCCAAACAATATAATACAATTCTTCAACTCCAATAGACCACAATGGCTCTATTAAATGATGACCATAAAATATATTAACCATAAATGGAGAAAATAATATGTAATATAAAATTACATCATTAAAACTATATGGTAAAGAATAGCTATAGCCAATAAAATCTAGAATGTATGGTAGGAAAATTATACCTATAATTACAATAAGAAAATACAAAGGCCATATACGCAGAATTCTTCTGAAATAAAATTTCTTTACAGAGATATTATTTGTTATATCTGACTCCTTAAATAATAAATATGAAATTAAAAAACCACTTAGAACAAAGAAAAAAGTCACAGCAATTCCTCCATTATTAAACAAAGAATATTCCTTTAAGTTGAATAGACCATATTTCATTCTAATTTGTTCTGCATGATGAATAACAACTAAATATGCAGCAAAGAATCTTAATGCATTTAAGCCTTTAAAATATTTGACATCTTTATACATATTTAAATACATTTTTCATCTTACTCTTCAACTTCTTCAAAATCAACATAATCACCTAAATTATCCGATTTAGTTTTTGTTGAAGTTTTAGTTTTTTCTAGAGTCACTTTACCTTCCTGTTGCTTAGGAGGTTGTTGATTATGATTTTGCTGATTAAATTGCTGACCAAAACGATCTTGCATTTTAGTAGCAAAACGTTTTAAGAGGATTGGAGCTAGTATTCTTCCTAAATATTTAAGAAAAAGGTAAGTCAATAATATGAGAAAAAGTGTTTGCAATCTATTTACTTAAATATAAGTTTCTCTCAGAATATACTTTAGTAAAGTAATCATCCTTTAAATCATCAATAAAATAAATTGCTTCTCCTGTAGATTTCATTTCTGGCCCTAATTCTTTATTTACATTAGGGAACTTATCAAACGAAAATACTGGAACCTTTATTGCATATCCTTTTTTAGTAGGATTAAAATCAAAATCCGTTACTTTATTTTCTCCTAGCATTACTTTTGTAGCATATTTCACATAAGGTTCATCATAAGCCTTAGCTATAAATGGAACAGTTCTTGATGCTCTAGGATTTGCCTCAATTACATATACTATTTCATTCTTAATAGCAAACTGGATATTGATTAAACCTACCGTTTCCAAAGCAACTGCAATCTTGTTCGTAATATCAATCATTTGCTGACGCACATTATCACTCAAATCAAATGTTGGTAACACGGCATAAGAATCTCCTGAATGAATTCCACAAGGCTCAATATGCTCCATCATTCCGATAATATATACATTTTCTCCATCACAAATAGCATCTGATTCTGCCTCAATTGCTTTATCTAAATAATGATCCAAAAGCACCTGATTTCCTGGCATATCTCTTAGCAAATTAACGATATGATGTTCTAATTCCTCTTCATTAATTACAATCTTCATTCCTTGCCCACCAAGTACATATGAAGGACGAACTAAGATTGGAAAATTTAAACTTTTAGAAATTTCAATTGCCTTTTCAGCTGTTTCAGCAACTGCAAATTTCGGAAAAGGGATATTATGTTCTAATAACAACTCCGAGAATCTTCCTCTATCCTCTGCTACATCTAAAGCATTATAAGAAGTTCCCATAATTTTAATGCCATAACGTTCTAGTTTCTCCGCTAGCTTAAGTGCAGTCTGCCCTCCTAACTGTACGATTACTCCTACAGGTTTCTCGTGTCGGATAATATCATAAATATGCTCCCAAAAAACAGGCTCAAAATATAGTTTATCTGCCGTATCAAAATCAGTAGAAACTGTTTCAGGATTACAATTAATCATGATAGTTTCATACCCACACTCTTTGGCTGCTAACACTCCATGAACACAAGAATAATCGAACTCAATTCCCTGTCCAATCCTATTGGGACCTGAACCTAAAACAATAATTTTTTTCTTATCGCTTACCTCACTTTCATTTTCAGCAAACTTTTTTCCATCTACCTCTTTTGGCATTTCAAAAGTAGAATAATAATAAGGCGTTTTGGCAGTAAACTCTGCCGCACATGTATCTACTAATTTGTAAACACGCTTAATATTTTCAGCATTTCTTTTGTCATACACTTCACTTTCCATACAACTTAACAAATATGCAATTTGTCTATCGGCATATCCCTTCATTTTTATTTCTAACAACAAATCAGATGGAATAGTATCAATAGAATATTTTTCAATCTCTTTTTCCAACACAACCATTTCTTCAATTTGGTGCAAGAACCAGTAATCAATTCTTGTTATTTCATGAATTTTCTTAGTTGGAATGCCAATTCTCATAGCATCATACACTCTAAAAATTCTGTCACCACTAGCATGCTTTAACTCATGTAAAATTACATCTTGGTCCGTTTTTCCTTTTCCATCAGCACCCAGACCATTACGCCCAATTTCTAATGACTGACAAGCTTTTTGCAAAGCTTCTTGGAAAGAACGCCCGATAGACATTACCTCTCCAACAGATTTCATTTGTAAGCCTAACTCAATATTAGAACCTGGAAATTTATCAAAGTTCCATCTAGGAATTTTAACAACTACATAATCCAAAGTCGGTTCAAAAAAGGCAGAAGTTGATTTAGTAATTTGATTATCTAATTCATCCAAAGTATAACCAATCGCTAATTTACTTGCAATTTTGGCAATAGGATAACCTGTTGCCTTTGATGCTAAAGCAGATGAACGAGAAACTCTTGGGTTAATCTCAATCGCAATAATATCTTCAGATGAATCAGGGTTTACAGCAAACTGAACATTACAACCACCTGCAAAATCACCAATAGAACGCATCATTTTAATGGCCATATTACGCATCTTCTGATAAGTAGTGTCAGCCAAAGTCATTGCAGGTGCAATTGTAATTGAATCACCAGTATGGATTCCCATAGGGTCCAAATTTTCAATATTACAAATGATGATTACATTATCATTATCATCTCGCAAAAGCTCTAATTCATATTCTTTCCAACCAAGTACAGCTTTATCAATTAATACCTCATGGATTGGTGAAGCATGTAGACCTTTAGATAATAAATCTTCAAACTCTTCTTTTGTATGTACAAATGCAGCTCCACTACCACCAAGAGTAAATGATGGTCTGATTACTAAGGGAAACCCTAATTCTTGTGCTACTTCTTTTCCTTCTAAAAATGAAGTTGCAATACGAGCAGGTGCAACAGGAATATCAATCTTTTTCATTAACTTTCGGAACTGCTCTCTATCTTCAGTAATATGGATTGCAGCAATATCAACACCAATAATATCAACCCCATATTTCTCCCAAATTCCTTTTTCATCTACTTCAATGCAAAGATTTAAGGCCGTCTGTCCTCCCATTGTTGGCAGTACAGCATCAATATTTCTCTCTTCTAATATCTCAATGATTGAAGCTGTAGTAAGGGGTTTTAAGTAAATATGGTCAGCAACTACTTTATCGGTCATAATAGTTGCAGGGTTGGAATTGATTAATGAAACCTCAATTCCTTCCTCACGCAATGACCTAGCAGCTTGTGATCCTGAATAATCAAACTCACAGGCTTGACCAATTACTATAGGTCCACTCCCTATAATTAGTACTGATTTTAATGAATTATTTTTTGGCATTTTATATTTATGTAGTATGCAAATTTACAATTTTTTGTTTTTTATAAAAGGGGAAATCTATGAATAGATATTAACAAGATATAACCCTAAAAAAAACCTAAAAAAAAGGTGTTGCAAAAGCAACACCTCAATTATAATTTTATATCAAATCTTATTTATGGCCAATTTCGTCAGAAACCGTTAAACGGGTTCTTCCTTT
>Ga0308021_10000947_pt1 | contig 13365 bp, 8 predicted proteins | sample Neamet351_FD_201296 | JGI IMG/M metagenome (GOLD analysis project Ga0308021, IMG submission 201296) | Marine microbial communities from water near the shore, Antarctic Ocean - #351 | ecosystem: Environmental > Aquatic > Marine > Unclassified | place: Southern Ocean | collected 2014-10-02
TGTTTAATGTTTATTTTCGCGCCCTCAAAAATTAAATAAAATGAAATCAGCATTTAAATTTATTACATCAAGTCAAGGTAGTGTAAAGGACGATATGTTATCCGGATTAACAGTGGCCTTGGCCTTAGTCCCTGAGGCAGTAGCCTTTGCCTTTGTGGCAGGTATTTCTCCTATTGTTGGTTTGTATGGAGCGTTTATGATGGGCTTGGTAACGGCTATTTTTGGGGGTAGGCCAGGAATGATTTCGGGTGCAACAGGAGCATTGGCAGTAGTAATGGTGCATTTGATACGAGAAGGAAACGCTATGGGGCCTGAAGGGGCAATGATGGGTTTGCAGTTTTTGTTCGCAACCTTAATCCTAACCGGAATTTTCCAAACCTTTGCTGGAATCTTAAAAATGGGAAAATTTGTACGAATGATACCTCATTCGGTAATGATGGGGTTTGTAAACGGATTGGCAATTGTAATTTTTACTTCTCAGTTGAGTATGTTCCAATCAGGTGGTGAGTGGTTGCAAGGTTCAGCAATGTACACTATGTTAGGTTTGGTTGCTTTAACTATGGCGATTATGTATTTCTTGCCAAAAATTACTAAAAAAATTCCTGATGCATTGGTGGCTATTATTGTCGTTTCACTTATCGTTATCTTTGGTGATATCGATACGCAAACCGTAAAGTCATTTATTATTGCTGGTGGTGGTGAGGGTTTAAAAGCAGGTTTGCCAACTTTTAATATTCCTATGATATCCTTGAATTTAGAAACTTTGAGTTTTATTGCTCCTTATGCTATGATTCTGGCGGCAATTGGTTTAATTGAATCGTTAATGACTTTAAATTTAATTGATGAACTAACAGAGACTCACGGAAACGGAAACAAAGAATGTGTGGCGCAAGGTGCTGCCAATATCCTAAACGGATTTTTTGGAGGTATGGGTGGTTGTGCTATGATTGGGCAATCAATTATTAATATAAAATCAGGAGGTAGAGGAAGGCTTTCAGGTATTACGGCTGCACTTTCCTTGTTGGCTTTTGTCTTGTTTGCCTCTACTTATATTGAGATGATTCCTATTGCGGCTTTGGTTGGCGTTATGTTTATGGTTGTGATTGGAACTTTCGCTTGGAATACTTTCAAAATATGGAATAAAGTTCCTCTTGCTGATGTTTTAGTAATTGCCTTGGTAACTGTCCTTACAGTAGTTTTTGATTTGGCAGTTGCTGTTATTTCGGGGGTTATTGTTTCTGCATTGGTTTTTGCTTGGGAAAATTCATTGATGATTAGAGCAAGAAAACATACTGATGAACACGGTATAAAACATTATGAAATTTTTGGTCCTTTATTCTTTGGTTCTATTGAACTTTTTAATTCTAAATTTGATGTAAAAAATGATCCTAATGAAGTAGTGATTGATTTTGCGGAAAGTAGAGTAGTAGACCAATCGGCAATTGAGGCTTTAAATAAATTAGCAGAGCGTTACCAGAAAAACGGAAAGACACTTCACTTGCGTCATTTATCGGCTGATTGTGTGAAGTTGATTAAAAGAGCAGAAAGAATCTGTGATGTAAATGTGTTGGAAGATCCTGATTACTTTGTAGCAATTGACAATTATCGACAGGCTTTAACGAAAATACAAGCATAAAAAAAGCCCACTGAAAAGTGGGCTTTTTTATTATTAAATAAACAACAATTAAGCGTTTTGCTCTTTCATAAAGTTAAGTGCTGATCCTGCTTTAAACCAATCAATTTGTGCTTCATTGTAAGTATGGTTTAACATAATTGTTTCAGTTGTTCCATTTGCGTGAACTACTTCCAAAGACAATTGTTTTCCATCAGTAAATGCATTCAAATCTGTAAAGTTGAAAGTGTCATCTTCTTTTATCAAATCATAATCTGATTCATTAGCAAAAGTAAGTCCTAACATTCCTTGTTTTTTAAGGTTTGTTTCGTGTATTCTGGCAAATGATTTTACAATAACTGCCATCACACCAAGGTGTCTTGGTTCCATTGCGGCATGTTCTCTTGATGAACCTTCTCCGTAATTATGATCACCCACTACAATAGAAGTTATTCCTGCTGCTTTATAAGTTCTTGCAATATTTGGTACTTCATCAATACTTCCGTCAATCTGACTTAGTACTGCATTTGTTTTTCCTCCAAAAGCATTTATTGCACCAATCAAACAATTGTTAGAAATATTATCCAAATGACCTCTGTATTTTAACCAGGGTCCTGCCATAGAAATATGATCGGTAGTACATTTTCCTTCCGCTTTTATCAATAATTTTGCTCCTATAATATTCTCTCCATCCCAAGGGTTAAAGGGAGTTAATAATTGTAATCTGTTGGATTCAGGACTAACAACTACTTCAATTCCACTTCCGTTTTCAGCTGGTGCTTGATATCCATTGTCCTCTACTGCAAATCCTTTTTCTGGCAATTCTACTCCATGAGGTTCTGATAGTTTTACTTGCTCTCCATTTTCATTGGTTAGTGTGTCCGTAATTGGATTGAAATCCAATCTCCCTGAAATTGCAATTGCAGCTACCATTTCTGGTGAACCTACAAATGCGTGCGTATTTGGGTTTCCATCTGCACGCTTAGCAAAGTTTCTGTTAAAGGAATGAACAATCGTATTTTTTTCTTGTTTATCAGCTCCCTCTCTGTCCCATTGTCCGATACAAGGTCCGCAAGCGTTCGTAAATATTTTAGTGGATTCAAATTTCATAAACGAATTCATCAATCCATCTCTTTCGGCTGTAAAACGCACTTGCTCCGAACCAGGATTTATTCCTAAAGTTGCTTTAGGTTTAAGTCCTTTGGCTACAGCATCCTCTACAATAGAAGCTGCTCTGGTTAAATCTTCATAAGAAGAGTTGGTGCAAGATCCAATCAATGCCCATTCTACATCTAAAGGCCAATCGTTAGCTGCTGCCTTTTCTTTCATTTCTGAAACTGGAGTTGCTAAATCTGGAGTAAATGGTCCGTTTAAATGGGGTGTTAATTCTGATAAGTTAACCTCAATTACTTCATCAAAATATAATTCAGGATTTTCATAAACTTCTGCATCTCCTGTTAAGTGTTCTTTTATTTTGTTTGCAGCATCTGCTACATCATCTCTATCTGTTGCTCTTAAATATCTTTCAATACTTTCGTCATAACCAAAAGTTGAGGTAGTAGCACCTACTTCAGCCCCCATATTACAAATAGTTCCTTTTCCTGTTGCCGAAAGTGATTTAGCTCCTTCACCAAAATATTCTACAATAGCGCCAGTCCCCCCCTTTACGGTAAGTATTCCTGCCACTTTTAATATCACATCTTTAGCTGAAGCCCAGCCGCTTAACGTCCCCGTTAATTTAATTCCAATTAATTTAGGGAATTTCAATTCCCAAGCCATTCCTGCCATTACATCTACTGCATCAGCACCACCAACACCAATTGCTACCATTCCTAATCCTCCAGCATTTACTGTGTGCGAATCGGTTCCAATCATCATTCCACCAGGGAAAGCGTAATTTTCTAATACTACTTGGTGAATAATTCCTGCTCCTGGTTTCCAAAATCCAATTCCGTATTTATTACATACTGAACTTAAGAAGTTAAATACTTCATTGTTGGTATTCAAACTTTCTTGTAAATCTTTATCTGCTCCTAATTTAGCCAAAATTAAATGATCGGCATGTGCGGTAGAAGGTACAGCTACTTTGTTTTTCCCTGCTTGCATAAATTGCAATAATGCCATTTGTGCAGTTGCATCTTGCATAGCTACTCTGTCTGGTGCAAAATCAACATAATCTTCTCCTCTTGTAAATGCAGTTTCTGCATTGCCATCCCATAGGTGTGTATAAAGAATTTTCTCTGATAAAGTTAAAGGTTTTCCAGTTGCTTTTCGTGCAGCTTCAACTGCCTCAGGGTACTTTTGGTACACCTTTTTTATCATGTTAATATCAAATGCCATACTGTGTTTTTTGGTTTTAATTAGGATTGCAAATATAACAAAATGGACTAATTATTTGCGGAAAAATTTAGGCAATAAAAAAGCCGAATGGTTAGATTCGGCTTTTAAATTTATGTTTGAATTTACTTATTCAGCAACAACACTATAATTTACAGTTACACTAACAGTTCTGTGTAATCTTACTTCAGCTTCATATTTTCCTAATTCTTTTACTTTAGGAAGTTTTACGAAACTTGCATCAATAGTATGTCCCAATGCTGCTAAAGCATCAGTAAATTGTGATGTTTTAACTGAACCAAATAATTTAGTTCCACCATCAGCAACTTTCCCTTTTAATATAATTTCTAATTTAGGTAATGCTTCGGCAATTTTATTTGCAGCAGTAATTTCCTTTTCTTCTTTTTTAGCTTGTTGCTTTAAGTTTTCAGTTAAAACCTTTACAGCTGATTCGGTAGCTAAAATCCCTAATCCTTTTGGGATAAGAAAGTTTCTTCCGTAACCGTTTTTTACTGAGACGATTTCATTTTTGAAACCTAATTTCTCAACATTTTCTTTTAATATAATATCCATGTTTCCTTAAGTTTTTTAGGTTATTTTAAGTTGTCAGCTACATATGGTAAAAGAGCGATTTGTCTTGCTCTTTTTACTGATACGGCTAATCTTCTTTGGAATTTCAATGAGTTACCAGTAATTCTTCTTGGTAAAATTTTTCCTTGCTCATTTAAAAAACGCATTAAAAATTCAGGATCTTTATAGTCAATATAATCTATCCCCATTTTCTTGAAACGGCAATATTTATTTTGTTGTCTTAATTCAATATCTACTGGAGATAAGTATTTGATGTCTGTTTTATTTCCCATGATTATTCAGCTTTTGCGTTAGTACTTAATTTCTTTTTTCTTCTATCAGCATAAGCTAAAGCAAATTTTTCTAATTTAACAGTTTGCCATCTGATAACACGCTCGTCTCTCTTGAATTCAATTTCAAAATCATTGATCATTTGTCCATCAGCTTGAAATTCAATTAGGTAATAGAAACCAGTTTTTTTCTTTTGGATTGTGTACTTTAATTTCTTCAATCCCCAATTTTCTTCATTGGTAATTTTTCCTTTGCTTGCCTTAATGTGGCTCACAAATTTCTTTACTGTTTCCTTTACCTGATCTTCAGATAAAACGGGATTCATAATGAAAACAGTTTCGTAAGTAGTCATCTTGTTTTGTTTTAGTTAATAATTTTTACGGGCGGCAAATTTAGAAAAACTATCTATATAATGCAAATTGAATTCTTTTTTTTAATTTGAAATATTAGTTGCCCTTATTTTAATAGAAATGTTAGTTTTGTCTTTCGTTTTTAAACTGAATAATAATGAGTGATTTTATCGTTTCTGCTAGGAAATACCGTCCTTCAATTTTTGATGCTGTTGTAGGGCAAGCTTCTATTACTTCAACCTTGAAAAACGCTATAAAAAATAATCAGTTGGCACAATCTTTTTTGTTTTGTGGTCCAAGAGGTGTCGGAAAAACGTCTTGTGCGCGTATTTTAGCCAAGACAATTAACTGTGAAAATATAACGGATAATGTTGAAGCCTGCAATGAATGTGTGAGTTGTAAGTCGTTCAATGAAAATAGCTCTTTTAATGTGCATGAGCTTGATGCTGCTTCCAATAACTCAGTTGATGATATTAGAAAATTAGTGGATCAAGTACGGTTTGCACCTCAAGTAGGTAAGTACAATATCTATATTATTGATGAGGTGCATATGTTGTCCTCACAAGCATTTAATGCTTTTTTGAAAACGTTAGAAGAGCCACCAAAACATGCTAAATTTATTTTAGCAACTACCGAAAAACATAAAATTATTCCTACTATATTGTCAAGGTGTCAGATTTTTGATTTTAAAAGAGTGGGTATTAATGATATTTCAAACCATTTGGCTTTTGTCGCAAAAAGTGAAGGGATTACTGCCGAACAAGAAGCACTCCTTTTAATTGCTCAAAAATCGGATGGTGCTATGCGTGATTCTTTATCGTTATTCGATAGGTTGGTGAGTTTCTCGGAAAAAGAATTGACTTATCAAGGTGTTATTGAGCATTTGAATATTTTGGATTATGATTATTATTTCAAGGTTACTGATGCGCTTTTAAAAAATGACATTAATTCTTTGTTAATTTTATTCAATGAGATTTTAGAAAATGGCTTTGATGGTCATCATTTTATTAATGGTTTGGCTGAGCATTTAAGAGATTTATTAGTTGCTAAAGATGAGAGTACTCTTTCCTTATTGGAAAAAGGTGATGCTTTACAAAAGAGATATCTTGAACAATCCAAAGTATGTGAGCTTAGCTTTTTAATTCCTGCATTGGATTTATGCAATGAATGTGATGTGCAATACAAAACCTCAAACAATAAACGGCTTTTGGTGGAGTTATCACTAATGCGAATTTCGTCAATAGGACATCAAATGGCTGAAAAAAAAAGCCCTAAAAGTTTTGTAGTCACGCTAAATGACGAAAAAAGATATGTTTCTGTTGAAAAAGCATCTGAAGTTGCTAAAAAAATAGAAAAAACAGTTCAAAGTTACGAAAAACCTGAAAGTTCTTTAAAAGTAGAAAGCCAAGAAATTGTTCCTAAAGTTACATCAAGAATTTCATTGTCGGCTAAAAAGAAATCAAAAACAATTTCGATTACAGCAGCTTTTCAGCAGGTAAATCAAAAGCAAGAGGAAGTAGTAGATGTTTCAAAATTAAGAAAAACAGATTTTTCAGCAAGCAAAATGCTTACAACTTGGAAAGAAGTAATTGCATTTGTGAAGCAAAAGGGAAAGTCTAATTTAGGAATTACATTGGGTGTTTTTCCGCCAGAGTTAAAGGAGAATTTTGAAATTGTGTTGCCTTTAAGTAATAGTTCGCAAGTTGAGATGTTACTAGAAGAGAAGTATATGATTCTAGAGTTTTTAAGAAATAAATTAGAGAACGATTATATTGAAATAACGACTAAGGTAATTGCAGGTGAAAGAAGTAATATCCCTTATACGAATAAAGATAAATTTACCAAAATGATGGAGGAAAATCCCCATTTGGAAACTTTAAGAATGAAACTAGGACTTGATCCGGATTATTAACAGAATAAAATAAATGAATATGAAACCAAAACAAATCTTAACCATTGTGCTAATAGTAGCAGCAGGAATCTATTTCGCAATAAACGCTAAAGAACAAATGAATAAAATTGAAAATAATTATGAAACGGCATCAAATGATCCGTTAAAGGCAAGAATTTATACCTTGGATAACGGACTTAAGGTGTACTTGACTGCTTATGCTGATGCGCCTAGAGTGCAAACAAATATTGCAGTGCGTGCTGGGAGTAAGAATGATCCTGCTGATGCAACAGGATTGGCACATTATTTAGAACATATGTTATTCAAGGGAACGGATATTTATGGTTCGTTAGATTTTGAGAAAGAAGCACCAATGTTGGATATGATTGAAGAGCTTTATGAAGAGTATCGTACGATTGATATGGATGATGAAGAGAATAGAGATAGAGTATGGAGGCAGATTGATTCTGTTTCAGGTGAGGCTGCAAAATTTGCCATTGCCAATGAATACGATAAAATGGTAAGTGGGCTTGGAGCAAAGGGTACGAATGCTTATACCTCTAACGAAAAGACGGTTTATATTAATGACATTCCTTCCAATCAAATTGAAAAATGGTTAAAATTAGAAGCAGAGCGTTTTCGTTATCCTGTTTTCAGATTATTCCATACAGAACTGGAAGCAGTATATGAAGAGAAAAATAGAGGCTTGGATAATGATGGAAGTAAAATGTTTGAAGCACTTTTTGACGGTTTATTCCCAACACACCAATACGGACAACAAACAACAATCGGTACGATTGAACATTTGAAAAACCCTTCTTTAACTGAAATCAGAAAGTATTTTAATAAATACTATGTGCCAAATAATATGGCTATTTGCCTTTCGGGTGATTTTGATTATGACGAAACAATCAATTTGATTAATAAATATTGGGGAAGTTTCGAAAGAAAAGAAGATCCTACTTTTGAGGTGATTCAAGAAACACCAATTACTGAACCAGTGTATGCTGAAGTATACGGTCCAGAAGCAGAAAGACTATACATTGGTTTTCGTTTTGATGGAGCAAACTCTGAGGATGCAAAAATGTTAACTATGGTGGATATGGTGCTTTCTAATTCGGCAGCAGGACTTATTGACTTAAACTTAAACCAAGCACAAGAGCTAATGGGTGGAGGATGTTTTCCTTATGTATTAGAGGATTATGCTATGCACGGATTTTATGGTAGCCCAAAACAAGGACAAACTTTAGAAGAAGTAAAGGGTTTATTATTAGCACAGATTGAAGAAGTAAAAGCAGGAAATTTCCCTGACTGGTTGGTGGGAGCTATTATTTCTGACCTTAAAGTAAATCAAATTAAAAAATTAGAAAGCAATAGTGGTAGAGCAGGTGAATTTGTAGAAGCCTTTACTTTAGGAATTACTTGGGAAGATCATCAGAATGAAATGGATGAGTTAGAGAAAGTAACTAAGGAAGAAATTGTTGCTTTTGCAAATGCAAATTATAGTGACAATTATGTAGTGGTTTACAAAAGAAACGGAGAGGATGAGTCAGTGTTAAAGGTAACTAAACCTGCTATTACTCCTGTGTTGGTTAACCGTGAAGATCAGTCGGAATTCTTAGTAAACTTATTGGATGAAGAAGTAGTTGATATTGAGCCAGTTTTCTTGGACTTTGCAAATGATATTGAAAAAACTACTATTGGTGATGTTACTCTAATTTACAAGGAAAACACTGAAAATGAAAGGTTCAAGTTGAACTATATCATAGATATGGGGAAAGACCATGATAACAGACTAAAATTAGCAGTAGATTACTTAAACTATTTAGGAACTTCTGAAATGTCTCCTGCTCAAAAAGAAGAAGAGTTTTATAAATTTGGATGTGAGTTGAATGTAAGTTGTAGCTCCGACAAAATCCAAGTTACTTTAAGCGGATTGGCTGATAACTTTAATGAGTCGGTGGAGCTTTTCGAAACGATACTAGCAGGTGCAGTTGCTGATGAAGAGGCTCTTGTTGATTTGAAGATGAGCATTCTTAAAAAGAGAGCTGATGCTAAGCTAAACAAGCAAGTTATCCTTTGGAGAGCAATGGGGAATTATGCTAAGTATGGTGCTAATTCATCATTTATGAATATTTTATCGGAGGAAGAATTAAGTAATGTTTCTTCAGCTGAATTATTGGAATTGATTCATAACCTAACTTCTTACCAACACAGAATTTTGTATTACGGACCAGATGAAATGATAGCGGTAGTTGATAAGTTAACTGCTTTGCATACCAATACTTCTGACCTGAAAGCAATTCCTGCAAAAACAGAATTTACTGAAAATGCTATGGACAAGCCATTGGTATATGTTGTGGATTATGACATGAAGCAAGTGGAGGTAATGATGTTGGCTAAAGGAAGTAAATTGAATATTGATGAGTATGCAATTATCAAATATCATAATGAATATTTTGGAGGTGGAATGAGCTCAATTGTGTTCCAGGAAATGAGAGAGTCAAAAGCCTTAGCATACTCGGTTTACAGTACTTATACTGTACCAAGTGATGCTGATGAATCTCACTTTTTGATGAGTTATATTGGTACTCAATCCGATAAATTGTCGGATGCTATTGTTGGTATGACTGAGCTTTTGGATGTAATGCCAGAAGCTGAAGCAAATATGAACAATGCAAAAGAAGGGATTGAACAAAAAATTAGAACTGAACGATTAACAAAATCAAGAGTACTTTCAGAATATGAAAAAGCACAAAAATTAGGAATTGACTATGACATCAGAAAAGATGTTTATCAAGGTGTTCAAACTTTTGATATGTCTAGTTTAAGAGAGTTTCATAACTCCCATATTGCTAATGGTATCAGGGTGGTTATGGTGTTAGGTTCAAAGGATGATTTGGACTTAGAAGTGCTGAAACAATATGGTGAAATAAAACACTTGACTTTAGAGGATGTATTTGGTTACTAATTTTTAAGTTTGCAACCTTTAAAAATTTAGAAAATATAGAAGTATGAGTAATCAGAATTCAAAGATAATATATACTAAAACGGATGAGGCGCCAATGTTAGCTACTCATTCATTATTACCTATTGTTAATGCTTTTACTGCTAAGGCAGGGGTAAATGTTGAAACAAAAGATATTTCATTGGCAGCAAGAATTTTATCTGCTTTTCCAGAATACCTGGAAGAAAGCCAAAGAGTAGAAGATGCCTTAGCTGAACTAGGTGAGTTGGTGAAAAAACCAGAAGCAAACATTATAAAGCTGCCAAATATTTCGGCTTCTGTTCCTCAGTTAGTTGCTGTAATTACTGAGTTGCAAGAGAAAGGTTATGCTATTCCTTCTTATCCTCCTGCACCTAAAAATGAGGAGGAAAAACAATTGCAATCACGATACGATAAAATTAAAGGTTCGGCTGTAAATCCTGTTTTAAGAGAAGGAAATTCTGACAGGAGAGCGCCAAAAGCAGTAAAGAATTATGCAAAAGTAAATCCTCATTCTATGGGAGTTTGGTCTGCTGATTCTAGGTCACATGTTGCGACTATGAAAAGTGGCGATTTCTTTCATAACGAAAAATCAGTTTGTGTTGAAAAGGCTACTGATGTGAAGATTGAATTGTTTGCGAGTAACGGAACGACAACCACCTTAAAGGAAAGTACTCCTTTGTTGGCGAAAGAAATTATTGATACTACTGTGATGTCCAAAAAAGCATTATTGGCCTTTTTGGAAACTGAGATAAAGGATGCTAAAGAATCTGGAATCTTACTTTCTTTACATATGAAAGCAACAATGATGAAGGTTTCTGATCCAATTATTTTTGCGCATGTTGTACGTGTTTTCTTTAAGGACTTGATTGCAAAACATGATACTATTTTTAAGGAATTAGGAGTTGATTTCAAAAACGGATTTGGTGATTTGATTGCTAAATTACAAAATACATCATCCGAAAAAAGAACAGAAATAGAAAGTGATATTGCTTTTGTATTTGAAAATAATGCAAACTTAGCAATGGTTGATTCTGACAAAGGAATCACAAATTTACATGTTCCTTCTGATGTTATTATTGATGCCTCAATGCCAGCTATGATTCGTACTTCTGGTAAAATGTGGAATAGAGACAATGAAACAGAAGATACAAAAGCAATAATCCCAGATAGTTCGTATGCAAGTGTCTATAGTGCGACTATTGATTTCTGCAAACAATATGGTGCTTTTGATCCTACTACTATGGGTACAGTTCCTAATGTTGGTTTAATGGCGCAAAAAGCAGAAGAGTATGGTTCGCACGATAAAACTTTTGAAATCCCTACTGAAGGTGTTGTGAAAGTTACGGATTCAGAAGGGAATATATTATTAGAACATACTGTTGAAGAAGGAGATATTTGGAGAATGTGCCAAACGAAAGATGAGCCGATTAAGGATTGGGTAAAATTGGCTGTAAACAGAGCAAAGGCTACAAAATGGCCAACTGTTTTTTGGTTGGATGCTGAAAGGTCGCATGATGCTGAAGTTATAAAAAAAGTAAATGAATACTTACAATTGCATAATACAGCAGGTTTGGATATTCAAATTCTTTCTCAGAAACAGGCAACACAGTTTACCTTGGATAGAGTAAGAAAAGGAGAAAATACCATTTCGGTAACAGGAAATGTATTGAGGGATTATTTAACGGATTTATTCCCAATTTTAGAATTGGGGACTTCTGCAAAAATGCTTTCTATCGTTCCTTTAATGAATGGTGGAGGTTTGTTCGAAACGGGTGCTGGAGGTTCTGCTCCAAAGCATGTTCAACAATTTACTAAGGAAGGACATTTAAGATGGGATTCATTAGGAGAGTTTATGGCAATTGTTGTTTCATTGGAGCATCTTGCACAGGTGAATAACAATCCTAAAGCAAAAATTTTAGCGAGTACTTTAGATACTGCAATTGAGGATTTATTGAAAAATGGAAAATCGCCAATGCGTAAGGTAGGGCAATTGGACAATAGAGGTTCACATTTTTATTTGGCAATGTATTGGGCAAATGAGTTGGCTAACCAAACTGAAGATGTAACATTAAAAGCAACTTTTGAAAAAGTAGTTGCTGATATGAAAGTTCAGGAAGATAAAATTATGCTAGAACTGAATAATGCACAAGGTGAAGTTGAGGATTTGAAAGGATATTACTTGCCAGATAATGCAACTACCTTGGCTGCTATGCGACCAAGTAAAACCTTAAATACTATTATAGATAATATTTAGATGCTAGTAATTAGTTTCTAGTTGTTAAAAGGAAAGCCGAGCATTTGCTCGGCTTTTCTTTTGTTTGTCATTCAGAAGAAATGTGAAGGAACTCTAGATCTCTATTTAAAGATGTATGAAGTATTTTTTGTAATATTGGGTCGACCTAAAAAACCTTTGTAAATGAAAAAAATACTAAAAAAAATAAGATATAATTTTTATATTTCCACAGTTTTAAAATTAATACTTGTGCCAATTTATAAAATGTGTGATTTTATTGTTTTCAGAATTTCAAGACATGTTTTGATTAATAGTGGAACTGTTAAGTATGATGGTTATAAGCTGTTCTTTCCAAAAAATTTAGGAGTTAATTACATAAGTAGTCTTTTTTGGAATGGTGATGATGGTTTTGAAAAAGATGTTTGGAAAACATTAAAGCCATTAATTCTTAAGAGTAATTATTTTTTTGATATTGGTTCTAATATTGGATTTTATTCAGTTTTAGCCAAAAAAGCTAATACAAATATAAAGGTTGCTGCTTTTGAACCAATTGAATCAATTTACAATAAAAACTTAAAATTTCATAAGGCGAATAATATTCTTACTAATGAAATTAAGAATATGGCTATTTCAGATAAAGATGGAACAACAGAAATTTATTTGCCAGATTCAATAGATAATGAAGAAGAAACAACAGCAACTTTAGATAAAAACTCATGGCAACATAGTAAAAAGCATATGAGTTTTTCTGTAAAAACTCGTAAGTTAGATTCTTTTGTGAAAGATTTAAATTTATCAATAAAGGAAAAAGTAGTAATTAAAATTGATATTGAAGGTTTTGAATTATACGCTTTAAAAGGTGCAGAGGAAATGATAACTAAACATAAGCCATATATTGTTTGTGAGATTCTGTCAAGGAAAGATGCTGATTTAGATACTTTTAAATTTATGGAAAATTTGGGTTATCAAACATTTGCTATTACAGCAGATGGTTTGTTTAAAATTCAATTGCATGAAACTTTAATGCCAAGAAAATTTCGTGACTTCTTATTTGCCCCTAAAGAATTAAAAGGTAATTATTATCATTATTCT
>Ga0308021_10000949_pt1 | contig 13339 bp, 7 predicted proteins | sample Neamet351_FD_201296 | JGI IMG/M metagenome (GOLD analysis project Ga0308021, IMG submission 201296) | Marine microbial communities from water near the shore, Antarctic Ocean - #351 | ecosystem: Environmental > Aquatic > Marine > Unclassified | place: Southern Ocean | collected 2014-10-02
GCGATCCCCCAGTTGGGTTGTAGCATCACATGTATGTTATCACACACCATATGAGTAACCCTTCGGTATCTAATTCATGCCAATTCGGCTTCCACAGAAAACCGCCTCCTCAGGGACGGTTCTCCTCAGCCCTTCCCCCGGCACATGGCGTGCTAGGGTGCTTAAGCAGCCCCCCGTCTTACCACCTCTATATCAACGAATCGGTTAAGGCACCGGAGAAATGGTTCAAAATAACGACGGTAGAATGGTGTATTGCTCTACAATCACTACTTGGTGATTTTTGACAAAGTTGGCCCGAATTAGCGGTGGGATTTTCACTTTATTTGACTCAATACTGCCTCAGATTCGAGCCAGGAACCTTACTAAATTCAGAGATTGATCTTCACGAATATGTCAATTTAGCGACGTTAGAACGGATTGTATCATCAAGAGGGACAAGTTGAAGCAACTTTAGTGCCCGTCCACTCTCTCCTAAACTCACCAAAGATGCTGCTTCTAGATTTGCACTTTCAGAAGTTTTGGAATGGTTCTTTTCATACATCTTCAAGAGATGAAGTGCCTTCTCAGCTCGGCCACTCACCAGAAGTGCGTGAGATAAATTTAGGAGGATAGTTGGGTTGGTCGGGGATGTTTTTGCTGCTTCGCGGAGGGTGAGTATTGAAGATTCAAATTGGGTCGTTGCGAGTTGCTGTATTTCGAGTTCTGTACTCTTCGCCATGACCAGTGCACGTTGAAGTAAGGCGAGACCGTAATTATTGAACACTCCTGAATCGCCAGGCATTTTTGCGGCCATTTTTTGGAAAGCAATGGCTGCTTGTGCCCAAGACTCCTGCCCAATAGCATAGAACCCCTCAGCCAATATATCCTCCAACTCAGGGAGATGCGTAAGATCGACTCCCATGGCTCTCGCTGGGTGAAGGTCGAGGGAAATAACACCAAAGTCAGCATGTTCCACTTCGGCTACTTCGACATCGTTCGTGTGAATATATGTGTCGTGAATCTCATCAGTCGAATGGATAACATCAACGGTCTGGTCATCCACTGCATAGATTTGCTCCATGTCCACGGGTGAGGCATCGATTCGCCACATATCGGGCACTTCACCTCCGAGAGCGGGGGTGTGAGGCGCTTCAGGGAGGTTCATGGGTGGTTCTGCAACTGCATCGACTCGGAGTGACTCAGATTCATACGTTGAGGCCAAAGGTTGAGTTGGAATATTCATTACAGGTAGTTCAACCATTTCAGGTGTCGATTCAATACTTGCACTCTCTTGAACTGGAGCTACAGCAAGAACTTCCTCAGATCTGAAGGGAGAATGTGGCTGGACCGTAAGAGGGATTCCTGGTGCTGGTGCTGGTGCTGGTGCTGGTGCTGGTGCTGGTGCTGGTGCTGGTGCTGGTGCTGGTGCTGGTGCTGGTGCTGGTGCTGGTGCAACCGCATCGAGTTGCGTAGGTTGAGTCACAGATGGGTTTGCGGACTCACTAATGAGTGGGAGTGCTTCTTCTGTTTCATCAAATGGCATACCGCCTGAATAACTACCAACTCCAAAGGGTAGACGTGAGAGATGGGTGTTTGACTCTCCTGAGTATCCGAACGGTAAGCTCCCTGAATCTGTCGATGACCCTGGTTCATCAGGTGCATCTGTTGGAGGTTCTATTCCTTCCAATTCATACCAAGATGAAACCGCATCATCAAGTCCTGGGACTTCATTTGGCAAGGGGCTTGAATCTCCATCTTCCAATGCTAAATCGACGAGGAGTAGACTCCCGCATGCAGGACATGCAGAACCACCCAGTGAGAGCAATCCACATATTTTGCATTCAAACATTGGCTCCCTCACCATGAACCATGCACATTCTACACTTCAATTCAACGGAGAAACGAGCAACGCTCATTCTTCGCTTTCATCAGATGCAGGGGTGCGGTTTGTGACTTTATCAACGAGTGAGTCGACTATTTCTTTGAGTCCCTCACTGTCATCATCGACAAGTGATTCAGCGAAATTTTTGCCCTTTGAGCGACCTCGGGCCAATTGGAAAATAATTCCAAATGCTGTGATTCCCATCAAGACTATTTTCCAAACAAGACCACCATCATCGCCGCCCACAACATAGACCAACATCATGTAGAGTGAGACAATTGCCGTTGTAATCAGCATAATCGGGAAACCTGCTCTGAAAAATTCGTTAAACGAAATTGGATAACCGGCTTCCTCGGACATACCTGCAGTTACTACGTTGGCAGAGGCTCCGATGAGAGTTCCATTACCACCAAGGCAGGCACCAAAGGCAAGAGCCCAAATCAGGGGACCCAACTCGATTGAAAGGCTATCTGAGATCTGTAAGATAATTGGTATCATCGTTGCAGTATAGGGGATGTTATCGATAAATGCCGATGCGATTGCTGAGACCCATAGAACAATGAGAATCGCTGCTGCTAGTCGTATCACTTGTCCATCACCTTCTGAACTACCAAAGAAGGAAATAGCGAGTTCGACGTATTCTCCAATGAATGAAATAACGCCGAGATATTGCAGTGAGTGTACCAACACGAAGAGTCCTGCAAAAAAGAGGAGTGTTGTCCATTCAACCTTTTCCAATGGTGCTTCTAACTCGTGACGGTCTGTTGCCAAAAGCATCAAGACTGCACCTACTAAAGCGATCCATGATACGGCGATATGGGTGATTGGGTGAAGGAAGAAATTGATAACAACGAGAATAAGAATCGTTCCACTGACTTTCAGCATAGCTGCATCCTTGATGCCATACTTTGTTTCAAGTTCTGCAATGTCACGGACACGAACGCCAGAAAATTCTTCTCGATACATCCACTTTATGAACATAAATGCTGGAACAATTGTCATGAAAATACCCGGTCCCATTTCAAAGATGAAATCATTGAAGCTCACACCGCTTTCAGCCAAATGTGCATACATTCCACCTTTTGTTGAGGCAATGGCATCTGGGGAGAGAGCTGAGCCAATCATGATGTTCGGGGGGTCTCCAATCATTGTAGCAGCACCACCAATATTCGAAAACAAAACTTCAGAGATCAGTAAAGGAATTGGCTTCAAATCGAGAACCTTTGCCAGTTGTATAGTGACCGGAGTCAAGAGTAACATCGTGGTTACATTGTCAAGGAACGCCGAGAGAACTGCAGTTACTGAACATAAGATGACGACCAAGGTCCAAACCGAACCGCCGCTCTGTTTGTAGGCTTGAACTGCAAACCATTCAAACAACCCTGTGTGAGAAAGAATACCGACCATTACCATCATACCGAGTAACAAGCCAATGGTTTCCCAGTCGATGAGTGTTGTAACAGCCCCAAGAGAAAGCATCGGTTCAGGAGCATAGTAATTGAGGGCAATAACGGCAAGAATTCCACCAACGGCTGCAGCCAAAGTTCGATGAACCACTTCAGTGATGATAAGTGCATAGACACCTAACAAAATAGCCAACCCAACCCAAACGGCTTGAGTGTTGTGAATCGGTTCGACAAGAGCTGAACCTGACGAACCATCTCCGGAAGCAATGCTGTTCGATGTAAAAATCATTGAACCTGCAAAAAGAAGGAGTCCAAGTGCAATGTATTGCGACGGGTGTCGCCGTCGACCAAAGAACATCCCATTACCCCTCATGAGCCAGCGATTCAAAGTCTTCTTTTGACTATTTCCTAAAAAATGTTTGATTATCGCCAAAGAACGCCGACATTTCCACGAGCCAGTACGAGAACTGAACCAGTTTTATCGGCCAATTGAGCCCAAACTTCTGAAATGGCCTTTCGTTCAAAGAGGCCGCGATTTAATTTAATTTTCACCAAACTACGTTTCTGCAACTGGGTCTCAATTTCAGAAATCAAAGTGTCTGTTACACCCGATTTACCGATACGAATACTCACTTGAAAGTCATGAGACAACGCTTCAAGCCGAATTGATTCTGGGATGTGCTTTGTCATGAATCTCAACCCTCCGAGCAATCACTTGTTCAAGTATGTACCGTAGACCACTCTACTCACTTGATGTGCGTTGAGTACGATGAAATTTAGGTCCGCCACCGTATCTTCGAATGTTGGAGCATTCCAAACACGTCACAATACGTTGACCTGCTACAATACGAACACGTACATTTTCACCATACCGATGTGGAGCAAGACAGCGACGGCAAAATAAATGTCGAGCCTGCAAGGGAATCGAAAGCCTGTGGCGTTGTGAAATACGAACTAAATGACGAGAACTGGAACGGACAATTTGATCATCGTAGAGTGATGGATTTTCGATTATTTGAATCAAACTCATTTGGCTTGTTCGTGCAACTTCTCGACGGTCGATTTTGCTTCTTCGCCGGCGGTTGTTTCGAGATTTCAAGACGACACCTCATTTGTTCAAAACAAGTAATATGTCCCCAGTAATCTCATCGATTGCTCGGTCACCATTGACTGCATGAAAGATCCCTTTAGAACGGTACCAATCAGCGAGTGGAGAGGTTTGTTCATGGTAGGCACCTAAACGTGAATGGACTGTCTCTTCGTTATCATCTGCTCGACGTTTCTCTTCCCATTGTCCACAACTGCAACCATCAGTTGCTACCGGATTGAAGGTATCGTGATAGACACTACCGCAGCCAGCGCACGAGTATCGACCACAAATCCGTTCAACAATACGCCCATCTGGAACTTCGATGGCAATAACATGCGACACTGGAGTGATTTCTTCCAAGGCTTCAGCTTGTGGTATCGTTCGAGGAAAGCCATCAAACATCACACCGTTCTTTGCATCGGGTTGTAGAATTCGGTCTTTAATGAGGTCAATGATTACTCCATCGGGAACTAATTGGCCCGATTCCATGTATCCTTTCGCAACCATACCAGTTTCTGTTCCGGCCTTGACTGCGGCACGTAACATGTCCCCAGTAGAAATTTGAGGTAAGCCCGTTGCTTCCATGATTCGTTCTGCTTGTGTGCCCTTTCCAGCACCGGGTGGTCCAAACAATACAATACTGCTCATAACACGCCCTCGAGGTGCATCATATTAGAGATACGCACGAGGAAGTTACTGACGGTCTAACCATTGTTGGCCATAATGTTGCCATTGGTCAGTGGTCCAGCCAGCTGGTAATCCAGACGCCGGTAATGGCGGTCCAAGCGAAGGGACTGCTGCGATTGGTGCCGGTGCTGGCATAGGGATAGGCATAGGCATAGGTTGCACTATTGGGAGGGATGGCAATGCTTTGGGAGGCAATCCAGCAGGTAGCAATGCACCAGGAAGGGGCATTGGTAGACCTTGAGGCATTGCTCCTGGTGGGAGTCCTAAAGGAACTGCAGCCGGGACAACTGGTGATGGAATCTGTAAGGATTGAGCAAGTGCTGCTGCGATTTCATCAGAGGATACTTCTCCGCTGGCAATTTCATCAATTGCATGTCCAATATCCAAGGCATCATCTCTTCGTGTACCAAGATGGTCAGGATTGACAAATGCATCCGGAGCCACGAGTTCTTCACCCGAGTTCGTCAGTTGTCCACTCTTTTTCATACGAAGAGCAGAAACAATCGCACCAATGATGACAAGACCCATCAGTGGTACGGACAGATACAAAGGCATGAAACTAAACAATCCCTTTGCTCCTGTCGCTGATTCAACCGATGATTCGATACCGAGCGTTCCTAGAACAGTGTCACCAGAATTCAAGGTGATGGTCGTTATCACTTTCCCTTTCTGAGCGTTTTCAGTTGGTGTAAGGTCAATACGAAGGACAATTTCTTCTCCAATGGGGAGCGAATCAAGGGTGCTCGGAGAGCACGAAACAGTCCAAACAGATGTGACATTACCGTCACCGTCGAGAACATCACTCAGGACTTCACCACTCAAAGGAACATTTCCATCGTTACGAATCACAATATTTTGACTGACTGTATCACCACGTGAAACCAGAATAAATGGAGTGATACTGGCATCTTGGACACTAATATTGGCAAAAGAGGAGGCAAGAACAGATACTTCGGTTGTGAGAGCATTTTGAATCATTCGCCCGTTATTAAATCCTGATACCGTAATCACCAACTCAAATGCTTTGTCGGTTGCTGGAGTATTTGCTGGAGGAATGATTCCGAGACGAACTGTTCGTTCTTCTCTTGGTTCAATGTAAGTGCTTGGGTTTGCAAAACCAACAGTCCATCCATCTGGAGCGAGTCCATGACTCCAATTGAGCGTCAATGCTGCATTACCCGTATTCGTAACTTGGAATTCGCCAAACGAAAAGACAGAGGAAATTACAGTCTCGATTACGCCTGTTGAAGGGCCGGTAAGTTCCATAGAAAGATCATCACTTACTTTCAAAACAGTGGTGTTTGAAACAAATGCTTGAGCATTGAGTTCGGTACGAATCTCAAAAACATTCGCATCCCCTTCTTCGGCAACGGGAGGAACTCCTAAGACAAAATTGACCGTAGTACTTTCACCACCTTGCAAAGACAAGGAGATTTGGCGACTGTCAAGTTGATCTTGGTACGTAACCTGAATAGGCCACAGAGGATTTGATGGTTGTATTTTCACATCTAAATCAATTGCTGAGTTCCCAGTGTTTTCAATCGTCAAATTGAGACTTACTTGTTCACCCGTATCAACCAAGACATTCCGATTGATGGCCGTAGGGCCGATTGGTCCGTCGTCATCATACAAATCACTGGTAAAGGATTCCTGTGAAAGAACCAACACATCAACTGACTGAGTGAAATTCATCTCTGCATCGTTGAGTGAATTCACCCAGCATGTGACCGTATCAGTTGAGCCTGCAACAGGGACTCCGTTCGAAACAGGTGGAACAAAGATTCGAATATACATTGGAAGAGATTGTTTGATGTTCAAAGGTTCAAATTCCAAGGTAGAGGAATTGGATGCGCCCAACATAACTTGCCAACGGTTTTCGGATATACATGATACGACGTATTTGCCAGGAGTATTACCAATATTCATGACTGATATGACGAATCCTGTCGAGTCGCCAGGTACGGCTGATAGACCGGTAATTCCTGCGGCACCAATGTTAACTGCATTTACTTCAGGAACTTCAATCGTAATACGTTGCGTGTGAGAGACAGTTGGTTGTCCTTGGTAACGTGCGGTAATATCCACCACAAAGATTCCTGCACGGGCATAACGAGGTTCTGAAGAATCAGTTAGATCTGCATATTCATTCTCTATATGGACATTGAGCAACTTGAAATCACCACTTTCACCTTGGCCTTCAACCACATAAGGGCCAATCTCAGAAACTGACTTGGTCCAGTAATCTTCAGGTGCAAGTAAAAAGTCTGGACGGCCAGGTTGTGGCATTTGCACATTGGTGACTGAAAGAGTGACCGATTGTTGCCCCGTACCTTCATGAAGAATATGAATTGGAATATCAATGCCCGTTTCGTTGAGAACATCAAAGACCTTCATCGCCGAAGTTGCCCTGTCTTCTGGAGATGTAGGTGCTGAACCCGCTGCATCCAAAGCGACAACTCGAACGCCCAGAGCAGTGACTTCAATTTCTTGGGTCCAAATATTATTGTCGACGCCAGTAACCCCGTCATTCATCTCAGCAACTTGATTCAAAGTATCGATGCTAAGACGAATCGTATGTATACCGGTGGTCGTAAATTGATGTTGAAGTAAGAACGAATCAATAGCACCAGCCCCAAGACCAGGCCGGTCTGCATCAAACAAGGTCGCATTCATAGTAACATCTTCAAGAGTTACGTGGAATGAGTTCGAGGCTAAGGTGCCTTGATTAATCCAACCCAACTGAAGTGTAATGATATCATTGTTCAAAGGCTCTTGAGAAGAAGGTACGATGCTACCGTTATAGGTAGCCAAATCCGATTGAGGGGTCGAGGTTCCGTTGGCTACAATTACCAATCCAAAGGATTGAGTCACACCACCTCGATGAACGACCTTTACCTGCCATTGTCCAGATGTAGTCAGTACACCGGGAGCTACTTTGATTCGTTCGACATTGTTGACTGAATCTGCAGTTCCACCTGTGGTCGAAAATCCAGATGAGAAATCATTTCCAAGCCATTCATTCCCTGATGGGTCGATAAGGATTAAATCAAGGTCATTTACCAAGCGAGAACTTGACTGAGCTGCGTTTGCACTTCCTTCCTCGTCTGACCAAACAAGTGTCATATCAATGCCATGGCTTGGATCAAGCGTGAATGAATAGAGCAATCCAAACCCTGCATTCAGTTGCTTATTTTGGTCGAAAAAGGTATTGAGTGGTGTTGTTCCATCCATTGGCAAGACCGTTCGTTCAAGGTCAATTTGTCCCCAGCCCTCTTGGGCATTTGGAATATCGGGAGTGCCTAAATCGGTTGCTCCATTGATGATGGTCGCTTTGATTAACGCAGCTGAAGGTGAACTCAGCCCCATCTCTTCGCGCAAGAATTCTCGAATTAATGCCGTAGTACCGCCTGCGATTGCTGTGGCATGAGATGAGCCAGAGAGTGAAATGTAGAGACTACTTCCATCTGCATGTGTACCTGTTGCACATCCGAAACCTGCTGGTGATTTTGCCTCTTCAGCCAATCCAGAGCAGATGTCCATTCCAGGCGCGACAATATCTGGCTTTATACGACCGTCAAGACTTGGGCCTTGACTCGAGATGTTTGCCACACTGCCGGCTAAGGAGCCTGTTTGAGAAGTCCCAACAGCAAGGACATTTTTGGCAGTAGCAGGAGCAGAGACTTGAGATGCACCAGAGCTACCTCGGTCACCAACTGAAAACAAAGGCAGCACCGTATTTTTATCACTTACAAGAAGGTCAACAGACCGGGAGTCAGCAGTATATTGCCCGTAGTTCCCATTTGAACCCCATGCATTGATGGCAATACGTGCAGTTTTTTGTTCTGCATCGTTAAGTAAATCATAGATTGATCCAAGCCGTCCAAATACACCAGTTGGATCGTGTTCAAGAGCATACATGACGAGATTTGCATTTGGTGCAATCCCTTGTGCAGAAGCATCGCCTGTGCCGTCGCCGAGTGCAGAAAGTACCACGTGTGTTCCGTGACCAGTATTGGAATCAGAAGGTGAAGGGTCAAGACCAAAGTTCGTGTAAACTCCAGCAACACGACCGATGATGTCGGGATGGTCTTGATCGATTCCAGTATCGGAGATTGCAATGGTCTCGCCAGAGCCATCAAGGGTAAATGATGCATTGGCCGCAACATCATTCAAACCAATAATGGCACCAGCAACAGCGTTGTGTAAAACAAGTCCAGTTGTCGGTTCAGTCCAGATAATACGACCGTCATTGATGATGTTGTTGAGGAGAATATACTGTAGATCTGCATCGTAGTGAACTTCACACAAACCGATGCCACACCATGCTTCTTCCGCCCCCATCTTGACCAAATCGAGACTGAGCGAATCCAAGCCACCGACCGCAAGGTCAGATGAAGGAACAAGTGCAAGGTGGGTGGTTGATGATGGCTCAAGGAGTGAGGAATGCATTCTCCATCCAGGGTGTTGAACACCAGCCCAACGAACGCGTTCATCGCTCTGTAATGCTTCAAGGGATGAGAGAGGAGGAGATGGAAGACGAATCAACCAACCTTCATCAGCAATAAAATCCAAAGGGGTAAAAGAATAATCCTTCATCAACTGTTCAAGTATGTTACCATCATGCTCATGCAACTGAAGAAAGGCAAAAGCCGTTTGAACCGGATCGTTGAAGTCAACGAAATGGGCATCCAAGGCTGGGCCATCTGAGAGTAAGGGGTCAAATTCACCGGCTTGAATACGAATTATTCCGGACGATGGGCGCAATTCAATCTCGGTTAACGGAATTGGTTCAATGGACCCCCAAAGCGTTGTGGCAAGTTCAAGACGCTCGGATTGTGAAGGCAGTATGCCTTCGTCAAGAGGTGTTTGTAGTTGCGGGGATGTTTCGGATTGAAGCACTGGGCCAAGAGAAGTTAAGACGAGCAAGAAGAGCATGAGAACCGGTCGCCGAATGTCTTGCATGAGCATTCGTAACCAAGTACCCTTTTCAAAACGCCCCTTGTCTGTGCCCCTTAGGGGCACACAAATCAAAGATTATTGTACTTTGAAATTGCAGCATCTGTTTTAGCAACAGAGACAAGCCAATCGCCTTCGACGCCCATCAATGCACGAATGGCATCAACGTTTTCTGGAATGACGTCCGATTCTTGATGAATCGCTTGGAAATAATACAGCGTATTGCCTTCGAGTTTGACACCATCTTCCCAGATGAAGATTTCATGCAAATCGCCCCACTTTCGACCGATGTCTCGAGCGAATTCCATCACTTCAGCAGTCGTGGTAATTCCAGTTTCAGCACCATTCATGATAACCAAACGAGGACTCCTCGACCACATTTCCAAAATGGAAGCAGTCGTCAAACCATGGCCTTCAGGCAAAGTAGCAGTGACGACATGAACATGCATAATGGTGGTCGGAACTGCAACAGCCATCGAATTAATTTTGATTTCGGGTTTGACAGTCATGACGTCTGGTCCGTGGTGCGATGGCACTTTCAGCACAGGTTTGATAGCGTTAATTGGACCTTTATTTGATTCACCAGGGTCTGCTGCTCTTCGAATCATGGTGCATTCAACACTCAATTCACCACAGTGATCATACAAGGGTACTAATGTTCGTGAAAGTCCAGTTGTGTTACATGATACAACACGAGTGCCTTGAACATTCATATTTTCCATGTGATTGGCTGATGAAGTATAGGACATACCAGTCATTTCATGCGCTTCTCCACCTTGGAAAATCCATTTGACACCGGCTTGTTCGTAGGTTGCTTTGTTCGAAGCACCAACTTTCCCAGGAGAACAGTCGATAACAACATCGGCAAGTGCAAGTAAATCAGAGAGTCCGCCATGACAGATATAGCCTGCATCCGCAAAGGATGCAATACGTTCGGCATCATCAAAAGTGCAGTAAAGCGGGTATCCTTTCCGAACTGCTAAATCGCAGCCAAATGCTGGGCGTGTCTTCGTCACACCTACAATTTCCATATCATCTTGGGCGTCGACTGCATCTGCAACCCGCTTTCCGATTGTACCGTATCCATTGATGGCCACCTTAATTGTCATGGTTCTCATTATACCTGCCTTCGGAGACCCTCTATTAACACATCGTTGAAACGGTGAATATATTTCGATGGTAAATTGAACACTTATGTGAAACATGAAGAATTATACTTTTGACACAGGAGAGTATTAGGATATGGAGCAACAGCAAAACATCATGGCCGAACCACGAGAGGTTGTTGAACGCTCTTTCAATATCAACAAGAAACTCGGCCCGAGGTTGATTGAGGCTGCCAAACAAGAGGCGATTCTTCGCATAGGCTGGACAAGTGCAGGCGACCCTGTGCCTAAAAGCGGTGAACTTGGCCTCTGCCCGAACCTACCAAGTGGCTCGAAAATGCGTGCATTAGGTGTTCTTGGCTCATGGATTGCTGCTTTTGGTAGCGGTGGAAATTTCACAATTCAAGGAGATGCTGGCGCATTTCTTGGCGCTGGAAATCGTGGAAATACGATTGTCTGTGAGCAAATGGCTGGCAACTTTCCAGGCTATGCAATGCGCAGCGGAAAAATCAGCGTCATGGATGGCGTTGGTGACGATGCCGGTGCTTTGATGGAAGGTGGACTTTTGATGATTCGTGGTGCAGCCGGCGCTCGTATTGGTGGCGGAATGAAAGATGGCCTCATCGTCATCCACGGAGATGTAGGTACAGACCCAGGCGCTGGCATGACCGGCGGTAAAATCGTCATAAATGGTCGATATCCGAGCCGACTCCCCTCTGGTGTAGCCCAAAGGCTGCTTACTGCTGCTGAAGTTAAATCCATTAATGCTGAACTCGATAATGCTGGAATGGACATTCCAAAGGACGCCGCTTGTTTGGTGGCTTCCGAAAGACTTCATGTTGAAGCACCCGAAGCTCCAGTTTCAACAGCAGATTTGTCAAGTATTGGTCTCGTTGCTGGAGATTTACATCACACTGCTGCCTACCAAACCAGCGATACTGTGGTTTTGGTTGCTGATGGCCAAGGAGAAAAATCTCCGGTAGCCCTCCCTTTGCCACTCCTCCCTGTGATCTCGAGTGGCAAGTTCCTCCAAATGCCGGATGAAAGTGACCCTCTGGCAGCCCAAATCTTGGCGAAGCAACCGTTCATTACCCGAGAGCAACCTCGACCAATTGATTTTGTATTCATTGATGCATCGAATTTAGCAGATGCTCCGGAACTCTTGGAACACAGCAGTGGAATGGTCGTTGACCTCGACGATCTACCGGCAATGAATTCTGAAGAAATTGACGGATTTGTCGTAGCAACTCGCACATTACTGGGCATGGATAAGCCGGTATCATTCCTCAATGCCATTTCACGTGTCGAATCATTGCATGTTCGCTCCGCTCACCACGGCATCGATTTGGCAATTAGCCGGATTGAGGACGGTTCGGGTATGGCTGAGGCTGCAGCACTTCCAATGATTGGCCGTTCTACAAAATCACACTTATCCGACATGCCAATACAAACTGGAATGTTACTTGGCCTCTCGGCAAGTGGGCAAGATTTAGCCATCCTCTGCGCTTCTGGAATCAGTGTCGTTTGCTGCGAAGTACCAATGCAAGACCCACATGACTTAGCGCACTGGTTGCAAAGCATATCGACTGAACTCTCAGGTATCCTCAAACGACTTGGATTGGATTCTATTGAACATCTCCAACGCCAGCATTTACGAGCACTTGATTATGAAACTGCTGCCATCAGCGGACTGCGACTCGTCGGCTATGACCGACCGCTGCCACATTGGTTTGCACGCTGAGGTGAAAATATGCCAACAATTTCAATCGAACAAAAACTGCTGAGCCGACTCTTGGCTCAACATGGATTGCAGCATGATGTTGAGCTGATGGCGAATCAATTGCCTCTACTGGGCACTGATATTGACACATGTGACGAGAATACGCTCGATATCGAAATATTTCCCGACCGTCCCGACCTTTTGTCGGGAGAAACTCTTGCGAAAGCGATTCGTCCATTTTTACATGGTGCCAAAAGTGAACCGAGTCTTGATGTCGATACTGGCTCAATTAAGATGACAGTCGACCCTGAACTGGAACATATACGACCGGTCATTTTGGGAGCAGTCGTACGAAATGTAGAGACTGGAAACACTGAAGAAGAAAAAGAGGAATTCATCAAGGCGCTCATGGAGCACCAAGAGAAGTTACATTTCGCTTTGGGCAGAGGTCGACGAAGAGCATCGATTGGAGTTCATGACCTTGCGAAAGTCGCTCCTCCATTTCGTGTTCAA
>Ga0308021_10000950_pt1 | contig 13315 bp, 11 predicted proteins | sample Neamet351_FD_201296 | JGI IMG/M metagenome (GOLD analysis project Ga0308021, IMG submission 201296) | Marine microbial communities from water near the shore, Antarctic Ocean - #351 | ecosystem: Environmental > Aquatic > Marine > Unclassified | place: Southern Ocean | collected 2014-10-02
CATCAACTCTTTGATCCGCAACTTTTCCATTATCGCCCATATCGATCATGGTAAGTCCACTATTGCTGATCGCTTTATCCAAATGTGTGGCGGTTTGTCAGATCGTGAAATGGAGCAGCAAGTGCTAGATTCCATGGACATCGAGCGCGAACGCGGAATCACCATTAAAGCTCAAAGTGTGACTTTGAATTTCCCCAGTAAAGATGGCAAAACCTACCAGCTTAACCTTATCGACACTCCGGGGCATGTAGATTTCTCCTACGAAGTATCTCGCTCTTTAGAAGCCTGTGAAGGTGCCTTATTAGTAGTGGATGCGGCTCAAGGCGTAGAGGCTCAATCTGTAGCCAATTGCTATACGGCCTTAGAGCTAGGTTTAGAAGTGGTCCCTGTGTTGAATAAAATGGACCTGCCTCAAGCTGATCCAGACAAGGTAAAGCAAGAAATAGAAGAGGTTATTGGCATCGACGCCAGTGACGCAGTTGAAGCCTCGGCTAAAAGTGGCTTAGGCATGGAAGAAGTGCTGGAGCAATTAGTTGAATTAATCCCGCCTCCTATAGGCGACGAAGACAAGCCGCTACAAGCATTGATTATTGATTCTTGGTTCGACAACTACCTTGGTATCGTATCATTGGTGCGTATTAAGAATGGCGTATTACGCAAGAAAGACAAAATTATAGTGAAGTCTACGGGCGTGCAGTACGGCGTAGAAGATCTTGGTATCTTTACCCCTAAGCGCACGCAAACGGGCATCTTAAGAGCCGGTGAAGTGGGTTATGTGGTTGCTGGTATTAAAGACATTCATGGCGCGCCAGTAGGCGATACCTTAACTCACTTTAAAACCTCTGACGTTGAGAGCCTTCCAGGTTTTAAGAAGGTTCAGCCGCAAGTGTATGCCGGTTTGTTCCCTACTAGCTCAGATGACTACGAAGATTTCCGTGAAGCATTAGCTAAGCTAAGCCTCAACGATGCCTCCTTGTTTTATGAGCCAGAAAGCTCTGACGCATTAGGTTTTGGGTTCCGTTGTGGTTTCTTGGGCATGTTGCACATGGAAATTATTCAAGAACGCTTAGAGCGTGAATATAATCTAGATTTGTTGACTACCGCGCCTACTGTAATCTACGAATTGGAACTTAATAACGGCAAAGTGATCTATGTAGATAACCCGTCCAAACTACCCGACATGGGTGGTGTGGCCGAAATGCGTGAGCCCATTGTGGAGGCTAATATATTAGTGCCGCAAGAGCACTTAGGTAACGTTATTACCCTGTGTGTGCTAAAGCGAGGCGTACAAAAGAATATGCAGTTTACCGCCACTCAGGTTGCGTTAACCTACGACATGCCGATGAGTGAGGTAGTATTAGATTTCTTTGACCGCCTTAAGTCTGTGAGCCGTGGCTATGCGTCTTTAGAATATAACTTTACTCGCTTCGAAGAAGCCAAGCTTGCACGTTTAGATATTCTCATTAACGGCGAACGAGTGGATGCGTTGGCGGTAATTATGCATCGCGATAACGCCCAATCCCGCGGTCGGCTTCTGTGTGAAAAAATGAAAGAGCTTATCCCAAGGCAGATGTTTGATGTGGCGATTCAAGCAGCTATTGGTGGTAATATTGTGGCTCGTACTACGGTTAAAGCGCTGCGTAAAAACGTAACGGCAAAATGTTATGGTGGTGACATTAGCCGTAAGAAAAAACTTTTGTCGAAGCAAAAAGAAGGCAAGAAGCGCATGAAGCAAGTGGGCAATGTAGAAATCCCACAAGAAGCGTTCCTAGCCGTACTCAAACTAGATAGCTAAACTGCTAGCTGAACCGATAGCTAAGACAATGGTTATCAGAGATAAATAGAGATATACACATGATGGATTTTGATTTTGAATTACTGCTTACGGTACTAGTAGCGGTGTTTGGTATTGGTTATGCCTTAGATGTGTGGTTATGGAAACCTACCCGCATTAAGGCCCTGGTGCTGGCAACAGCAAGTGCAGGCGGTACACTGCCTCGGGCTGATCAACAAAAAGTAATGCGTGAACCGATGTTTGCAGAATACAGTCGTTCATTTTTTCCTGTATTGGCCTTTGTGTTGATCCTGCGTTCTTTTTTTATGGAGCCATACCAAATTCCGTCAGGTTCTATGTTACCTACCCTTACTGTAGGTGACTTCATTGTGGTCAATAAGTTTGAATACGGCATACGCTTGCCTGTATTAGGTACTAAAGTGCTGGACTACAATGAGCCAAAAGTGGGCGATGTGATGGTGTTCAAATACCCAAAAGACCCAGCTATTAAGTATATTAAACGTGTGGTAGCTGTGCCTGGTGATACCTTAGAGTTACGCGACAAGGTCATTTACATTAATGGCGAGCAAATGACCCAGACTTATGTTGCTGACGAGTCTCCCACGACGGAAATTTATAAAGAACAACTTGGGGGTGTTGAGCACCTTATATGGCGCAATAAAAACCCTGGACAAAATGGTTCAATCACTATTCCACCAGGTAAATATTTCATGATGGGAGACAATAGAGATGGCAGTAATGACAGCCGTTACTGGGGTTTTGTGCCAGAAGAAAATATTACCGGTAAAGCGGTTGCTGTTTGGTTACATTGGGAAAGCTTCTTTAGTTTGCCCAACTTTAGTACAGCGGGTAGCATAGACTAATATGAAAGCGCCTGCCGCGACGGCCTACCAGCAAAAAATTGACACTTTGTGTGCTGCAATTGGTTATTCATTTGCCGACACTACACTGCTGGAGTTGGCGCTTACTCACCGTTCGTGTGGTCACAAAAATAACGAACGGTTAGAATTTCTAGGGGACTCTATTGTTAACTTCGTTATTGCAGATGCGTTGTTTGAGAAATTCCCCAAAGCACGCGAAGGTCAATTAAGTCGTTTACGCGCAGGCTTAGTAAAGGGTGTGACGCTTGCTCAAGTGGCAAAAGAAATGCACATTGGCCCCTGTTTGAAGCTTGGTGTTGGGGAGTTAAAAAGTGGTGGGCAGCGACGCGAATCGATTCTAGCGGACGCTACAGAAGCAATCATTGGCGCTATTTACAAAGATGCGGGAATGGATGTTTGCCAGGCACGTATTTTGGACTGGTTTACCTCTCGGCTTGAAAACCTGAGTTTGTCCGATACCCAAAAAGACCCGAAAACACGCTTGCAGGAATACTTACAGGCTAAGAAATCGGACTTGCCCACGTACCAGTTGATCGATGTCAAAGGGCAAGATCATGAACAAATGTTTATCATAGAATGCCACAGTAGCTTACTGGATAAACCCACTAAAGCGGAAGCCTCCAGCCGCCGCATCGCAGAACAGAAATCGGCCACGTTAGCATTACAGCAACTTGGTCAAGAATCTTTATAGTAGAAAATATATCATGACAGATTTAGATACTTGGCTAGCAGCCCAAAATGACAGCAGCACAAAGTGTGGTTACGTTGCTATTGTAGGTCGTCCTAATGTGGGCAAGTCCACTTTGCTTAACCATATTTTAGGCCAAAAAATAAGCATTACGTCTCGTAAACCACAAACGACACGCCACCAAATTTTGGGTATTAAAACCGAAGGTGACGTGCAGGTTGTGTATGTAGATACCCCAGGTCTACATCGAGATCAAGCCGATAAAGCCATTAACCGCTACATGAATAAAGCCGCTTCTAGTGCCTTAAAGCACGTTGATTTAGTGATTTTTATGGTAGATCGTACCCGTTGGAATGATGCCGACGAGCACGTTTATGAAAAAGTGAAAGATGCTAATTGTCCGGTCATTTTAGCGATTAATAAAATTGACATACTGGATGATAAGCAATCCTTGTTGCCGTATTTACAAGAAGTTCAGCAGCGTTTGCCTAATGCCGTGTTGGTGCCCATATCGTCCCATACAGGCGCTTCGGTTGACCAGTTAGAGCAATGCGTGCTTGATCAACTACCTAACGGGCGGCATTTTTTCCCTGAAGATCAGGTGACCGACCGCAGTGCGCGCTTTATCACCGCAGAGTTAATCCGTGAAAAAATTATGCGTCAGCTAGGCGATGAGCTGCCTTATCAAATGACCGTAGAAATAGAAGAATTTGCTCAAGATGGCCCAGTGTTGCACATAGGCGCTTTAATTTTAGTAGAGCGTAAAGGCCAAAAGCGTATCCTTATCGGCGACAAAGGCGACCGAATTAAACAGATCGGGCGTGATGCGCGGGTAGATATGGAGCGTATGTTCGAGTGTAAGGTCATGCTCAAACTGTGGGTGAAGGTGAAGAGCGGTTGGTCTGATGACGAGCGTGCTTTGCAAAGCTTAGGCTACGACGGCCTCGATTAACCAAGGTGAATGAGCAGCAGCCGGCCTACGTATTACACAGTCGCCCATGGCGGGAGACTAGCGTCATTGCCGATTTGTTTACACTCAACCAAGGCCGAGTGTCGGTGATTATTCATGGGGCAAGAAAACCACAGGGTAAGCAGCCTGCTAAACGCGCTTTAGTTCAACCTTTCACGCCCTTAATGGTGAATTTCACAGGACGCGGTGAATTACGGACAAGCGTGCAATTTGATGGTGCAGGTCCGCCGTTAGCCATAGTGGGTGATAGCCTTTACAGTGGCCTGTACGTTAATGAGCTGTTGCTCAATCTGCTAGCCGCCGATGACCCCCATCCTGATTTATTCGCTTACTACCAAGCCGTGCTCAATGAGTTGATGGATAATCCAGTAATAGAGCAATGTTTACGTCCGTTCGAGGTCCATCTAATGGACGAACTGGGGTATCATATGGTGTTAGATAAAGACTATATAACGGGTAAGGTCGTAGTGTCTGATGCGAGTTATCAGTTACATCCTCTACAAGGCGTGTGTTTAAAGCAAATCCCCCATGGTGAGCGAGATGGAGCACCTTCGATTAGCGGTAAGGTGCTGCTACAATTAGCTGCCGGCCAATACACTGATAAAGAATGTCTTAAAGTGGCTAAGTACATGGCACGAGCCAATTTAGGCCAATTATTAGGCGGCAAACCATTACAAAGCCGTAATTTATTCCACACTATCGTTAAAAAGTAACTAATGCTAGGTAGCCGAAAATAAAGGCTAGCGACAATTAGGAGAAGACAATACATGGTTGATCCAAATCGAATTTTATTAGGTGTTAATGTAGACCACGTTGCCACCTTGCGCCAAGCTAGGGGTACACGTTATCCCGATCCGGTAAAAGCAGCTTTAGATGCAGAACAAGCCGGTGCAGATGGTATCACAGTACATTTGCGTGAAGACGCGCGCCATATTCAGGAGCGTGATGTGCGGGTTATGGCGCAAGTGTTACAAACGCGAATGAACTTTGAAATCGCAGTCACTGATACAATGATCGATTTAGCCGTGGAAATTGCTCCAGCTTATGTGTGTTTAGTACCAGAAAAGCGCCAAGAGCTCACCACAGAAGGAGGCCTAGACGTGGTCTCCCAAGAAGCAAGAATCAAAGCAGCGTGCCAGCGTATGCAGGCTGTAGGCACTCAGATTTCATTGTTTATAGATGCAGACAAACAGCAAATAGATGCAACTAAGCGCACAGGAGCGGAGCTGATAGAATTGCACACAGGCGCTTATGCAGATGCCACTAGCTATGCCCAGCAACATGCCGAACTCACTCGTATAGCAGAATGCGCAACCTATGCCGCCAGTATTGGGCTTATTGTTAATGGTGGCCACGGGCTTAACTTACAAAACGTAGAAGCCATTGCTGCTATTCCTGAATTTAACGAGCTTAATATTGGCCACTCTTTGATGGCGGATGCATTATTTGTTGGCTTGCCTCAGGCGGTAAAGAATATGAAAGCATTAATGTTAGCGGCCCGTGAACCCCACCGTCCTAGTCGGGTTTAAACCACGTCTAACAAGGCAGAGCGAAACAGCACATGGTTAAGGCAATTGGCACAGACATAGTAGCAACCGCTCGCATTGAAGCAGCGTTAGAGCGCACGGGACGAAAATTTGCCCAACGTATACTTACCGAGTTTGAAATGACTCAGTTTGATGCGGCCAGTCAACCCGCCGCTTTTTTGGCAAAACGATTTGCCGCTAAAGAAGCTGCTGCCAAAGCGTTAGGAACGGGTATTGGGCGGGGTATTTCTTGGCAACAAATGCACATAGAACATGATGAAATGGGTGCGCCTCTGCTTATCTTTAGCGGTGCAGCTGCGCAACGACAAGCTGATTTGGGTAGCCAAAAAACTCATATCAGTATTGCTGATGAATTAGACCAAGCTTTAGCTTTTGTAGTGCTAAGCTAGGAATGTTAACTTGAGGTTAGTATGCATAAGTTCCCCACCATAGAAGACTACGTAGGCAATACCCCCTTAGTTCGCTTACAGCGTTTACCGGGCAATACCAGTAATATTATTCTCGCCAAGCTAGAGGGTAATAACCCTGCAGGCTCGGTAAAAGATCGCCCTGCTTTGAGCATGATCACTGAAGCAGAAAAGCGCGGTGATATCCAGCCTGGTGATGTACTTATTGAAGCCACCAGTGGCAATACAGGCATTGCTTTAGCTATGGTGGCCGCCATAAAAGGTTACCAACTGAAGCTAATTATGCCCGATAACATGAGTTCGGAACGCAAGGCCTCTATGGCCGCTTATGGCGCTGAACTCATTGAAGTGACTGCAGAGCAAGGTATGGAAGGTGCTCGAGATGTAGCTTTAGCAATGCAGGCTCGTTGTGAAGGCAAGGTGCTGGATCAATTCGCCAATAGTGATAACTCATTGGCCCATTACCGTACCACTGGCCCTGAAATTTGGCAGCAAACCGACGGTAAGATTACTCATTTGGTGAGCTCCATGGGTACCACTGGTACTATCATGGGGTTGTCGGATTATTTAAAAGAACAAAATCCAGAGGTTCAGATTCATGGCTTGCAGCCTAAGCCGGAGTCATCTATTCCAGGCATTCGGCGCTGGCCGGAAGCCTACCTGCCAAGTATTTTTGACGCAGAAAAAGTAGACGCCATTATAGACATGGACCAAACCGAAGCAGAGGCAACGATGAAAGCCTTAGCCACAGAGGAAGGGATCTTTGCAGGGGTGTCTTCTGGAGGCTCTGTAGCAGGCGCACTGCGCCTGTCTAAGCAGGTAGAAAATGCCGTTATTGTTTGTATTATTTGCGATCGTGGTGATCGCTACTTATCCACTGGAGTATTTGGTTAATCATGGCCCGTTTATCGCCCTTACAGCGCAAGCTTAAACTTAAAAACCCTTCGGCTTCAGCTAAACAAAAGCGCTCTCAAGCCCAAGTAGACGTTGAAGTCGTCACCTTGCCTGTTGGCAAACATATCCATTTAGAGCTTGAAGACTTAAGTCACGATGGCCGTGGTGTGGGCCGTTGGCAAGGCAAAACCATTTTTGTTGAAGGTGGATTACAAGGTGAGTCCGTTAAGGCAGAAGTACTTAGCGATCGTAAAACCCACGCTGAAGCTCGTTTGCTGGAAATTAACCAAGCCAGTGAGCAGCGGGTGTCACCTTTTTGCCCAGTATACGACACGTGCGGTGGTTGTCAGTTGCAGCACTTAGAGCCGGCGGCTCAAGTTAGTTTTAAACAGGCTGCTATTGGTGAGCAATTGCGTCGTTTGGCCAATATTGAGCCTCAGCAGTGGGTGCAGCCTATTATTGGTGAAAGTGTGGGTTACCGAAGACGTGCACAATTGGCGACACGTTATTTTGCCGACAGCAAAACCTTATTACTAGGGTTTCGCCAAAGTGGCCATAAGCACATTGTACCTATTAGCCAGTGTCCGGTATTAGAACCCGCTTTGTCTAATCTTTTGGTCCCTCTGCATGAGGTATTAGTGGCTATGGAGCATACACAGTGGGTTACCCATGTGGAGCTATTACAGGCCAGCTCCGGTGCCTGTGTTATTTTAAAAACATCAGCAACCCTAGTGCCAGAAGATCAGCAGTTATTAACAGGCTTTGGTGCTCAACACACGCTTAGTATTGTGTGTCAGCAAACAGACCATGAAGACCTGTGGTTAAATGGCAGTGCAGAAGGTTTGAATTATAGCCTGTCTGTAGAAGGCATAGATAAGCCCATTGAGATAGATTTCGCACTGCAAGACTTTGTGCAAGTAAATGCTAAGGTTAACCAGGGCATGGTGGCCCAAGCTCTAGAGTGGCTTGAGCCACAGGCTGGAGACAAGGTGTTAGATTTGTTCAGTGGTGTAGGTAACTTTGCCCTGCCGATAGCGAGCATGGCTGATCAATACGTTGAAGTACTGGCTTTGGAAGGTGACTACGCCATGGTAAAACAAGGTCGTAAGAACGCTCAGCGTAACGGTCTGGCTTTAGTCGATTTTGAACACGCGGACTTATTTGAGGCTAGCGCTCGCAAGCAGTGGCAAAAAAAGTCTTTTAATAAAGCGCTATTAGATCCTCCTCGTGCAGGGGCTAAAGGGATTGCCCAATTACTTAAAGGTCAGCCGCTGGAACGAGTGGTTTATGTATCGTGCAATCCAGCGTCGATGGCACGAGATCTAAAAGAATTCCAAGCCCTAGGGCTCAACGTTGATAAAGTAGGTTGTATTGATATGTTTCCCCATACACCTCATTTAGAAGTGATGGCTTTGCTTGTTCGAAAATAACCCTCAAGCAGTGAGAGATACACTAGGATAACGAGCGAGCCCTGTTGGCGCGCCATTTAAACGAGATGTAACCATGGTACAGGTACGCGCAGTACACCCAACCCATGCAGACGGCAATGTTGATATCCAGGCATGGATGGCGGGATTGCAAAATGAAGTAGAGTTGGCAGACACCAGCCGCCTGCATAAGGCCTGTGAATTGGCCCAAGAAGTACGTGATCACGCTAGTAAAAGCGAAGATGTTTGGGCCACAGAAGAAGTTGACTGCTTCCGCACAGGCCTTGAAATGGCCGAAATTTTAACCACGCTACAGGTGAATGAAGAAACCTTGGTAGCTGCGGTGTTGTACCGAGCTGTGCGCGAAGATAAATTATCCCTTAGGGATGTTAAGGATGCCTTTGGCTCCGTAGTAGCTCAGTTGATCGATGGTGTGTTGCAAATGGCTGCTATCAGCAGCTTGCAAAGCCCCACTCGCGATAGTATTTTAGGCCAATCAGACAGTCAGCTAACTAACGTTCGTAAAATGTTAGTGTCCCTAGTAGATGATGTCCGTGTTGCGCTGATTAAATTAGCCGAACGTACCTGCGCTATTCGTGCGGTAAAAAATGTTGATCGAAAAAAACGTTATCTAGTCTCCCGAGAAGTGTTTGATGTGTACGCACCTTTGGCCCATCGCTTAGGTATTGGTGCCATTAAGTGGGAACTTGAAGACCTATCCTTTCGCTACCTTCAGCCTAATGCCTATAAAGAAATCGCTGCGTTTTTAGACGAGCGGCGAATGGATAGGCAAGACTACATTGAGCGGGTGTTGGCCGATCTCACGGAGCAGCTTAAGTCTGCGGGCATTGAGCCGGATATTACCGGCAGAGCCAAGCACATTTATAGTATCTGGCGAAAAATGCAGCGCAAGAATATTGAGTTTTCTCAAGTATACGATGTACGCGCAGTACGTATACTTGTACCTGAACTTACGGACTGTTATACCGCCTTGGGTATCGTACACGGCTTATGGCGTAACATTCCTAAGGAATTCGATGACTATATTGCTACGCCTAAAGAAAATGGTTACCGTTCCTTACATACAGCGGTCATTGGCCCAGAAGGCAAGGTAGTAGAGATTCAGATTCGCACCTTTGCGATGCACGACGAAGCAGAGCTAGGTGTGTGTGCCCATTGGCTATACAAAGGCACCGACGTTAATAGCACTGGGAACTCATACGACGAGAAGTTGGTATGGCTACGTCAGGTATTAGAATGGCATGATGAAGTAGGCGATGGTGCCGAATTTGTTAATCAAGTTAAGATTGATGTGGAGCAAGACCGTATTTACGTGTTCACTCCAGAAGGTCATGTCGTCGATCTGCCTAGCGGCGCCACACCTATCGACTTTGCTTACCGAGTGCATACAGAAGTGGGTAATACCTGTCGTGGGGCAAAAATTCATGGCCGTATAGTCCCCCTTACCTATAGTTTGAAAACTGGCGATCAAGTCTCCATTATGACGTCCAAGGGTGGTGCGCCGAGTCGAGATTGGATGAATCCAAACTTAGGCTACGTCAATGCTGGCCGTACACGGGCTAAAATTGGGCACTATTTCAAACAATTAGACAAAGATAAAAATGCTGCCGCTGGCCGCCAACTGGTTGAGCGTGAAATGCGCCGCATGGCCATTACAGGGGTAGACTACAATCAAATGGCCTCCGCCATTAACTTTAAACATGTAGATGATATGTACGCTGCTTTAGGTGCTGGCGACCTTCGTTTAGCTCAGGTCATTAACGCTGCACATCTACAAGTAGACCCTAACCTTAAGCCTAAGAAACAGCCAGATCTTAGCCTGTTAAATGGTAAAACTAAGCCTGCTACTGGCACCGGTAACGATGTTCAAATAGCTGGGGTGGGTAATCTATTAACGACTATGGCCAGTTGTTGTAAACCAGTACCAGGTGACCCTATTACTGGCTTCATTACCCTCAGTAGGGGAGTGTCTGTCCATCGACAAGACTGCCTTAATATCATGAATTTGGCCGAACGTGATCGTCAACGTATTATCGAAGTGAATTGGTCCGGCAGTAGTGAGCAAACTTACCCCGTGGATATCTTTATCGAAGCCGTAGATCGATCTGGTTTGTTGAGTGAAGTCATTATGGTTTTGGGCAATGAGCACGTTAATTTGGGCAACATAACCACTAACGTCGACAAAAACACCCACTCTGCCACTATCTCCATGACTATAGATATTCCCCGTATAGAGCTGCTTGGTCGCATATTAGATAAAATAAGTCAGCTACCTAACGTATTAGATGTGAGACGACAAAAAAATGCTTAACGATATCAGCAATACTAGCGATTCCATGCAGCAGTTATTGGCTATTATGGCACAGTTACGCAACCCAGATGGCGGTTGCCCATGGGATCTTAAACAAGATTTCCGCAGCATTTTGCCCCATACCTTAGAAGAAGCCTATGAAGTGGCAGACGCTATAGAATCCGATGATCGTATGCAGTTGCGGGACGAGTTGGGGGATCTGTTGTTCCAGGTGGTATTTTACTGCCAACTAGCCCGTGAAGAAGGTAGTTTTGAATTTGCAGATGTAGCTCAAGCTATGGCGGATAAACTCATTCGCCGTCATCCCCATGTATTTGGCCCCCACGGCGATGGAGAGAAGAAAGGCGAAATAGCTATAGACGCCGACAAAGTATTAGAGCGCTGGGAAAGTATTAAACAAGACGAGCGTGATGCTAAGCAGCAGCACTCTGTACTAGACGATGTGCCTAATGCATTGCCCGCCATGCAACGCAGTGCAAAGTTGCAAAAGCGTGCAGCTAATGTGGGTTTTGATTGGCCTGATATAACCCCTGTGCTAGCTAATATGGCAGAAGAGCTGGAAGAGGTTCAGCAGGCTTATGCTAGTGGGGATAAAGACCATACTTTAGAAGAACTAGGCGATTTGATGTTTGCCTGCGTGAATATGGCACGGCATTTAAAACAAGATCCAGAACAAGTAATGCGGGCTGCTAATGCCAAGTTTGAGAGACGGTTTCGTTTCTTGGAGGCACAGTTTTTAGAGGCTGGAGAGCAGTTAGAAAATGTTAGTTTAGAGCGCATGGACGCTGGTTGGGATGAGGCTAAGGCGCAAGGCTTATAGTAATTGTCAGTGTCCTATAACCGCTATAAGCCAGTTTCCGTTTGCGGCCGTGGTACTGGAGCTGAGTTTTCGTTACACTACGCGGCCCAGTTAAATGTGTATTTTGAATAATGGGTTTCTTAGCAAGCGGATTGTGAGGGTAGTGCATCCTTTTTTGTCGGTTTTCGTCTTATTGCTAAGGCATCTTAATTTAGTCGAATATGGATTGACTGTGCTATTAAATAATGGCCACCGTATTTAAATTTTTGGAGTTAAATCATGAAGTTAATCCTTTTGGGTGCGCCTGGCGCAGGTAAGGGTACACAAGCTCAATACCTTACAGAAAAGTATGACATCCCTCAAATTTCCACAGGTGATATGCTGCGTGCGGCCGTTAAAGCGAGCACAGAATTAGGCAGAATTGCTAAAAAAATAATGGATGAAGGTGGCCTAGTCTCTGACGAGTTGATTATCAACTTAGTTAAGGAGCGTATTGCTGAGGACGATTGTAAAGAGGGCTTTTTGTTTGATGGATTTCCTCGCACAATTCCTCAAGCCCAAGCATTAAAAGATGCCGGTGTCTCCATTGACGCAGTGGTTCAAATTGACGTTGCAGACGAAGAAATTATTAAACGCATGAGTGGCCGTCGTATGCACCCTGGTTCTGGTCGTACGTATCACTTGGTATTTAACGCGCCTAAGCAAGCAGGTAAGGATGACCTTACTGGCGAAGACTTGGTGCAGCGCGCTGATGATGAAGAAGATACAGTGCGCCAGCGTCTAAGTGTATACCACGATCAAACTGCGCCATTAGTCGATTTCTACAAGAGCTTGATCGTTTCTGAAGGCCCTGCTGCACCGGGGTATCATTATATTGCTGGTGTGGGTAGCGTGAGTGATATTAAAGAGGCTGTTTTCGCAGCTCTCGACAAGTAATATTACTTATGACTCGCATATTGGCACTGGATACTTCCGGTACCTCCTGTAGTGTCGCTCTATGGAGCGATACGGGCCTTTTGATAGGCAAAGAAGAGCTTGCAGAACGGCAACATACTCAGCGACTTTTGCCTATGGTGAAAGAACTGTTGCTAGAGGCCGATGTGAACATGTCGAGTCTTGATGCGATAGCCTACGGACGCGGGCCTGGTTCGTTTACGGGAATCCGCATTGCCGCAGGTGTGGCGCAAGGTTTGGCTTTTGGTATCGACTGCAAAGTGATTCCCATCTCCACCCTAGCTGCCCTTGCGTTGCGATATCATCAGCGGTCCGACACATCCAACCTAGCCTATGCCTGTAGTTTAGATGCGCGTATGGGAGAAGTGTACTGGGGCGAATACATTATTGATGAAACCCACCCCGAACTGGCTCTATCTCAAGTTGCAGAAAGAGTGTGCTCGCCAGAGCAAGTTAAGCTGATTAATTCAGTGTATGCTGCTTGTGGTAGTGGCATGGCAGTGGCTAATATGCCAGAAGCCATTCTAGCGTCTGCTCAATCAGTCTGCTCAGATCTAGAGCCAAGGGCATTAGAGATGGCGCGCTTAGCGGGGGCAGACTTTGCTCTAGGGCGCCAGTGCG
>Ga0308021_10000955_pt1 | contig 13283 bp, 4 predicted proteins | sample Neamet351_FD_201296 | JGI IMG/M metagenome (GOLD analysis project Ga0308021, IMG submission 201296) | Marine microbial communities from water near the shore, Antarctic Ocean - #351 | ecosystem: Environmental > Aquatic > Marine > Unclassified | place: Southern Ocean | collected 2014-10-02
TACACGAAATCACCCGCCAGGCCACAATCACCCGCGAGACCAGCGTCCCGCCCCGACGACGCTCTCCACCCTCCAGGCCCCAGAACGCCCCAACGGCCAGGGCCGGCATGCCGCAGCAGCTGAGACTGAGACTTATTATTTTGACAGCGCCCGCACGAAGCTCGAAATCGAGGGTGAATGGGGCTCGGCGTCCAGGTGCTCCAGGACTCTGCCGGCACGGCCCGCTTCTCGCGCGGGCGCCTAGGCCACGGCAGCAGCAGAAGCAGCAGGGAGCTTCCTGTGTGCACCGCAGTGGCGGGGAGATTCTGCAAACCCTGTTCGCGGGCCATTGCCTCGCTGGCAGCGTGCGCTCAGACCGGCAAGGTGCTGCAGGTGCGCTGCGTTTCTCCAGGGACCGCAGCGCCGTTCCTCAAGTACCAGAGCTGCGGCACGCCCGCGAGAGATTCGGGCGGCGGCGGCAGCGATGTGGGCGGCGTGCTGGCGTTCGAGTTCGTGATGGCGATGCTGCTCGCCTGGGCGTGGCTCGAGATCGTCAGGGGCAAGCGGAAGCACGAGAGCAACTTCAGCAAGCGCAAGCGCGAAGCCAAGGAGGGCGACAGCCACGTGTCACCGCGCCCGTCCCTCAAGGACGGCGAGGGGGATACGCTGCTGTCCAGCCCCTCGGTGGGCGGCGGTGGCGGAGCCTCGAGCGGCGGCGCTGGTGGTGGCGGCGGCATTGGCGGTGGCAGCAGCGCTGGCGGCGCTGGCGGCGTTGCTGTCGTTGGCGGCAGTGGCAGTGGAAGCGGCAGTGGCGGCAGCGGCTTCGGCCTGCGCGAGCGGTCCTCGGGCAGCGGCGCCGACCAGCAGGCGCGCTCGCCGCCGCTGGCCGCTGACGGCAGCGGCACGCCGCGCGGCAGCCGCTCCGCCTCGATGGAAATGGGGATGATGCCGCCCATGTTTCTCACGCGCTCGGCAAGCACCGGCACCATGCCTCCGGCGCTCGTGCCGAAGACGGAGCGCTCGGCCAGCTCCGGCAAGCTACTGCTGCCGTCGCCCCTGCTCCGCGGCAAGTCCACAGGAAGCGATACTGCCCCTCAGGAACTGGACCGCATCATTTGATCATTTGATCGCTGCTGCCACGAATAAACAACATGCTATGGATGCGAAGGACCCTAAAACCATAGACAATGTGCCGCCTTCACGGACGAATTCTGCTTCAAACGGCTTGCCCTGGTTGGAGCAGAGAAACCGCACCACTTTCAGCTCGTCTGTTTGCCTGGCTGACGGCACCACCGACGCCGCCGCCGACGCTGCCACCGACGCCGACACCAGCAGCACAGCAATGACGTGGAGAGGCGGCCTACTTGTGGCGGGAATCCTCGCTGGGGCATCGGCGGACTGCCCACACCGGCAGTGGTTCGACAGCGCGACGCAGTCTTGCCGCCCGCTGACGACGTGCACCGGTGCGCAGTACGAGTCAGCAGCGCCCACGCAGGCATGGGGCTACGAGAAGCAGCAGTTCGGCACGTGCGCGCACGCAATCCACAGCGAGACAGAGTGCGAGCTCGCCGCCAAGGAGCTTGGCGTCGTGGACACGACGGCAGAGGACGACCTGCAGAAGCTCGGTGTTATCTGGGACCCGCAGGGCTGCTACTTCGAGAGCGGGCAGCTGAAGCACCACATGTACGGCACGAATTCGGGTCTGTGCACGCAGACCGACACGTGTATCTGCCGCAAGCGCGGGCAGTTCACGTCAGACCGCGCATGCATGCAGGTGGAAACGTGCGGTGCCGGCACGTTCGAGCACGCACACCCCACCCCAACCCGGGACCGAGTGTGCAAGCCGCTCACCGTATGTGGCGACTCGGAGTACCAGAGCGTCAAGCCACGGCATGCGTGGGTGTGGGCACTCCTTACCGATGGGGTTTGCGACAAGCACGTGGAATCGTCGGACGAGTGCAATGCCGCCGCGCGCTTCCTGAGCTTGCGCGACACTACCTCCGAGGCCGACCAGCAGCCCCAAGGCGTGAGCTGGGATCCATCCGGCTGCTACCACGAGTTTGGCTACCTCAAGCACCACCTGCAGATGCGCAACACCGGCAAGTGCACCGTGATCGACCAGTGCCTCTGCCGCACCAACAGCTACCTAGCGGGCGACCGCGCTTGTGCGCCCGTGCGCACTTGCTCCGCGCACGAGTACGAGACCGCGGTGCCGGGCGACAGCAGTAACCGCGAGTGCGCGCGCTTGACCGCGTGTGATGCTCAGACACAGTACCAGTCGACGGTATCGACGGACACGTCGTCCGACAGGGCTTGCACTGACCTCACCACGTGTACCGAGGGGACCGAGTACGAGGCGAAGGCACCAACGACCACCTCAAATCGCGAGTGCCGCACGCTGACCACGTGCCGCGCCGGTCTCTACGAGGCGACGCCCCCCCCGACGCGCTTTCACTTCCTTCGCCAGACGTGGGGGCGATGCGAGGAGCCGATCCGTGCCGGGCTCGAGTGCAGCACAGCGGCGGCGGAACTGGGTCTTCGGGACACGGCGGCCAAGGACGACGGCCACAAGTTCGGCGTAAGCTGGGACCCCGACGGCTGCTACTACGAGAACGGCAGCCTGAAGCACCACCGCTCAGGCTTGAACACCGGCATGTGCTCGGCCACCGACCAGTGCCTGTGCCGCGGCGACAGCTACGCCGCGGGCGACCGCGTGTGCAAGGCGCCGTCAGCGTGCTCCACAGTGCAATTCCAAGTCCACGCCCCTACGGACACGTCAGATCGCGTCTGCGCGGCGCTGACGGAGTGCCAAGGCGGCGAGTGGGAAGCTTCGGCCCCCATCGCCGCAGCCGCATCAGCTGCGGACGTGCGCCGGCTCGGGGACTCCGCGGCAGCCCCTACACACCACTTCTCGGCCGACAGACAGTGCCAGAAGCACAGCACCGACTGCAAGCCTGGCACATACGAGACAGTGACGGCTGGTGCGCACCATGACCGTCAGTGTACGCCGTGCCCACCGGGCACGGCGCAGCCAAATGCGGGCCAGGGACGCTGCGAGGATTGCAGCGAGAGCTATGCCGATAGCCCGGGCCAAGTGAGTTGCACGCCCTTTGCTTCGTGCCCTGCTGGCTCTGCCCGTTCGGGCTCGTCGAGCGTCTCCGGTGGCACATGTGCGGCGTGCCCCGAGGGGCAAGCTAAGACCAGCGCTGGTAACTGGGTTACCCCGTGCCTTCCGTGCCTGCCGGGGACGTTTGCGACGGCAAAGGGCAGCGTGCAGTGCAGCGAGTGCGAAGCGGGCAAGTACCAGCCGTGGACGGGGCGGCCAGCGTGCACTAGCTGCCCCCTCGGCCGTTTTACCGCTGTCGCTGGCAGAACTGCGGAGGCCCATTGCTTGCTCTGCCCCACCGGGAAGTTTGCAGCGCAAGAAGGGAGCGCAGTCTGTGACGTGTGCCGCGGAGGGCGTTTCGGTTCCGCTGACGCCTCGGCCACGCACTCGGGGCATTGCATCGCCTGCCCTACGGGCAAGTTCCAAACCGCCGATGGGCAAACCAGTTGCGGACACTGTCCCAGCGGCAAATATCAGCACATGCCGCAGCAAATTCACTGCCACGCGTGCAGTGAGCATAACCCACCTTACACGCTTGGCAAGATCGACGAGCTGCACTTCTACTGGACCGCCAACCGTGCGGGCGCGAACAAGTGCGTGGCTCACCCAGTGGACTGCCTGCCCAGCCTCTGGGGCACGTGGTCAACATGCGACAGATCATGCGGCGTGGGCACGAGCCGCAGGTCTCGCACGCAGGCTCGCACAGCCTGGGGCGGCGGCAAGGCATGCACGAGCTTCGAGTGGCAGCAAGTGAAGGACTGCACGAGCGGTGAATGTCCAGTGGACTGCACCCTGTCGTCTTGGTCGCAATGGGCACCGTGTAGCCGCTCCTGTGGCGGCGGATCAGCACGCCGTACGCGCTCCGTAACTCGCGCAGCCGTGCAGGGCGGTATCAAGTGTGGCGCTCTCTCGCAGACCCAGGCCTGCAACGTGATGCTATGTGCCGTCGACTGTAAGATTGGCGAATGGGGCACGTGGGGACCGTGCACGAAGGCGTGTGGGAACGGCCAGAAGACGCGCACACGCTTTGTCACAGCACCCAAGCTGGGCGGCAAAGCCTGCCCGACGACGCAAGATGAATCCTACTGCAACTCGCAGTGTTGCGCTGGGACGTTCCACTCACACGGATTCGAGTGCGAGCACTGCTCGAGCGGAAAGTATGCGGCAAAAGAAGGTGCTATGTGGTGCCAAAGCTGCCCGGAGGGACAGTACCAAGTGGCCTCAGGCAAGTCTTCCTGCCACCACTGCCCGGCAGGAACGCACCAGCCAGCGGTGGGCCGAGACTCCAGCGACCATTGCATGCAATGTAACCTTGGGCAGTACCAGCCGGCAAGCTCGGCGCGTGCATGCATCGCATGCCCCGCCGGGCGCTTCAACGCGAACACAGGCAGCACCCTGGCTTCGGCATGCGAAAACTGCAAGGCAGGGCAGTTTTCTGCCGCAGCAAGCGCAAGCACGTGCGAATCTTGCGAAGCAGGGCAGTTTCAGGTAGCCAGCGGGCAAGCCATCTGCACTGCGTGCACAATGGGGCGATACAGCCCCGTGAAGGGCAGCGCTCTCGCCGAGTACTGCTACGATTGCGCATGCGGCAAATGGTCCAGGTCCGGCGCCAGTGTCTGCGCCACATGCGAAGCGGGGCGCTTTCGCAGCAAGAAAGGCGGCCAGAACGTGGGATCATGCAGCCAGACGGCGGCTGGACACGCAACGGCAGAAGGCGCGTGCGCACAGACCGTGTGCGCTGCTGGGCGGTTCCAGTCGACTGGTGGAGCGGCAGAGTGCAACGAGTGCCCCGCAGGGAGGAGCAGCGCGGCGACGGGCGCACAGCATGTTTCTGCGTGCAAAGTGTGCACAGCAGGTACCTGGTCGCTCGCAGCCGCATTGAAGTGCACCCATTGCGAGGCTGGGCGCTTCAACGCCATGCCCGCGATGTACAGCAAGACGGCATGCAAAGTATGCACCCCCGGCTGGTACAGTGCCTCTCTCGGCACCACTTCATGCACCATGTGCGAGTTGGGGCGGTGGCAGGCAGCCAGCGCAGCGCACGCGTGCACACAATGCGACGCAGGGACAGCTAACGATCAGCGTGGCGCGAAGACAGCCTCTGCATGCGTACCTTGTTCAACGGGGAAATCACAAGCCACCGCTGGCCAGGTTGCCTGCACCGCCTGCGCCGCTGGATCGTACAGTGGGACGACCGGCTCTGCTGCTTGTACCGACTGCGAACACGGCACGGCAAATGCCGCCGCAGGCTCGACCAGCGCATCTGCCTGCAAACCATGCGCGGCTGGATCCTATGCACCTGATGCAGGCAGCACTCGCTGCGTAGAGTGTGCCCTGGGCAAGTCTTCGCAGCACGCCGCGGCCACGAGCGCTGCTGCATGCGTTCACTGCTCCGCGGGGCAGTACGCTGATAGCCTAGGCCAAGCAGTGTGCAAGAAGTGCGCCGGCGGTCGCTTTGGTGAAGCCAAGACGGGTGCCATCGACAACATGCTGCACTGCCTGAAGTGCCCGGCGGGGAAGTTCCAGCAGGCTGATGGCATGGCAGTGTGTGCCGAGTGCGAGAGCGGCAAGTTCACCGCCATGCACCACGACATGGTGCAGTGCGAGGCGTGCGCCCAGCTCGACAGCGCGCGCAAGTACACCACCGGAGGCCTTGCCGGGCAGAGCTCGTGTCAACCAGTGCCGCTAGACTGCCAGCCGTCGATGTGGGGCGCATGGGGTGAGTGCAGCCATTCCTGTGGCGGTGTCGGCAAGCGTACCCGCACGCGGCACCCGATGCACCAGCCCGCGGCACCCTCACTGTGCGGCCTGGAAGACGATTCGCAGTGCGCGCAAGCGTGGGGCGGTGGGCTGGCATGCGAATTGCGACAGTGGAGCTCAACAGAAGACTGCAACCCGGATGCGTGCCCCGCAGATTGCGTGGTCTCGCAGTGGGGTTCCTTTGAGCCGTGCACGAAAACATGCGGTTCAGGCGGCACAAAGCGCGTGCGTGCGATCACAAAGCACGCGCAGCACGGAGGGAAGGGCTGCCCCCCGCTCCGCGATCCAGTCCAAGGGCTCAAGCTATGCAATACTCACGAGTGCGGCTGGCACGCACTGCCGGCGTGCCACCTGAGCCACGTGCGCTGCAACGTCATCGCCCTGTCGCACCCCAACTCGCACAAGAAGCGGCCCGACCTTCCAGGGTGCGCCTGGTCCGTGATTGAGGATCAGAACCGGTGCTGGAATAACCGAAACTGCAAGACAGCGCCCTCGCAAGTATGCCATGACCCGGACGGCGAGTCGGAGAAGGCGCTGGGCGAACGCCTCGAGCAGCAGTACGCCGCATGCATCCGACATGGTGATGCCATCGGCGATGAGGCTCGGGCGCACTTCAAGGCCACACCGCAGACGTGCCAGCAGCGCTTCGGAACGCTGGTCGTTACGCACGACCGCCTAAACATGCAGAAAAGCCTGGGTGTGCAGCGCAATGCATTCCATTGCAAAAAGACTTCCGTCGGCTGTAGCTGCACGTGCCGCAAGCACCCTCCTTGCTGCTCCCACGCAAGAAAGGTGTTGGTCAATGCCTTGATCCTGGGCGCGAGCTACAGGAACGTCGCCACCATGCAGGACTGCTGCGACATGTGCACGAACCACCCGAAGTGCACCAGTTGGGAGTACACTGGCGATGGGCTCTGCTCACTCAAAGAGGGCGCACCGCAGATGGCCAGCAGCGATAGCGCCGTGTGGGCGGGCACGCACAGCGGAGCAGCGTGCTGAGTTGACAGATGACTGCAGACATGAGCAACGCGACTAAGACTAGACACTGTCGACAAGACAATTAAAATTTCACGAATAAATTCACCTCAGCATCTTTACCGTTACTTTCAACGAATGAAAGATGAAAGTGGCGCAAAAATTCGATCCAGCCAGCCGGTTCACACGGACAGCACAAGACCTCCCTCGCTGGGCTCGAGTCAGCGACGCGATGCAGGCAATTCGCAACGCAGTGACGAAGACCGGCTCCTCTCGCGGCGAGGCGTCCGTCGAGGACGTCGATGTAGCTATCGACAGCGGCTCCGACTACGGCGAGCTTGAGGACGACGACGACTGGCTGGGGGATGACGAAGACGACCTGCAGTCCGCAGTGCAGCTCTGGCCGGAGGCGCGCAGCGAATACCTGCGCGACAACAAGCAGCTGTACAAGATCCTGAACACGATCCAGCTCTTCAGCACGCTGGACGACGTGCAGAAGGAGGCGGTGATCCGCGACCTGCAGACAGAGACCTTCGAGGACGGCGAGCCGATCATCATCCAGGACCAAGTGGCGGACGCGCGCGAGCCGGCGCCGGTGGCGGCGGGTGGCGGCGGGGGCGGCGCAGCGGCGGAAACGGAGCACGCGGGGGCGGGCGGCGCCGGCGACGGTTCGCAAAGGCACTCGCGCCTGCGCAGCAGCACGACAGCCGGGCTCAGCCGCGGCCAGCGCTTCTACATTATCGCCGCTGGCGGTGCCACCGTGAAGAAGCGCATCGAGAAGCAGGGCGGCAGCGTGGCCGAGGCGTGCATCGAGCTGGACGTGGGCGACTACTTCGGCGAGCTCGCGCTGCTGCACGAGGAGCCGCGCTCCGCCAGCGTGTTTGCGCGCGGCGCAACCGAGTGCAAGACACTGACGAAGGCCTCGTTCAACCAGGCCGTGGACGACGGCAAAGGCTCCCTCTCCACGATGCTGCAGGAGATGCTCGCGCAGATCGACCTATTCAAGGATCTGCAGACGGAGCAGCGCGCCGCGCTCCTCAACTCGCTGCGCCCAGCGCACTTCGCGGACGGCGAGGCGGTGTTCCTCCAGGGGGACAACGGCGACCGTTTCTACGTGATCACGCAGGGCGATGCGGTCGTGACGAAGCGCGCCGACGCCGTGCCGGACGGCGCCAAGGCCGGCAACGAAGGCGCAAAGCTCGTGGTGGCCGCCGAGGCGTCGTCGGCGGCGGCGGCGGCAGCGGGCGGCGCCTGCGCCCCCGCTGCTGATGGCGAGTCGACGAGGCTCGCGCACGCCGACAGCGTCTCGCATTTCAACGGCCGGCCGCACGAGACGATGGTCACGCACCTGCACGCCGGCCAGTACTTTGGCGAGATGGCGCTGATCTACGACACGCCGCGCACGGCCTCTGTGCGCGCTGTGGGGTCGCTCGAGGCCATGTACCTCACGCGTGCGGAGTTCGAGCAGTGCAAGCAGCAGTACGCGCTCACCGTGGTGCTCGACCGCGTGCACCTGTTCAACACGTGCTCGCCCGAGGAGAAGGAGGCGCTCGTCAAGCTGCTGAAGCCCGATTCCTACGGCGACGGCCAGCTCATTATCGAGCAGGGCACCGATGGGGACAAGTTCTTCGTGCTTACCGAGGGCGAGGCCACCATCTCCGAGAAGGTGATGCATCATGCCATCAGCGCGGGTGATCTCTCGATGGACGGCAGCGCCGGTAAGGAGGGGGGCAGTCAGAGGGAGCAGGACGGCATCGAGCTTGACGAGCGCGTGTTGACGCGTCTGTACCAGGGCCACACGTTCGGCGAGCTCGCGCTCATCTCCAACGAGCCGCGCACCTCCAACGTGCGCGCGCTGGGGCAGGTCAAGGTGATGTACCTGACGAAGTCAGACTTCTCTACTGCGCTTGCCGGCAACCCTGAACTGGTGCGCCGCATCGCGAAAGACGCACAACAGAAGAAGGCGGTGCGCCAGCGCCGGATCAAGACGGCGCACGTGAAGCAGCGCGCGCGCGCGTCGCAGCGCGCGGGGCGCGCGGCGACGTTGCGCCGCGCAGAGCACGACAAGGCGGCGGCCGCCGCGGACAACTTCTTCGTGGTTGAAGGCCAGTACAAGAAGCAGAAGATGCTGGCCGATGCCTCGGCTGGCTGGGCGTCGACTGCGCTCCTGAGCGCGCGCACCATCGAGGATACGCGCAGTCTGCCCTTGTCGAACTTGGAGTCCAAGAAGGTCTCGGGCGCGATGAAGGCTGCTGTGCGGCGGGTGAGCGGCAAGGGCAGCACACCGAGCGAGTCCAGCAAAGCCGACGAGGCTGCGCCGGGCGCGTCGGCGCAGGCCAAAGCCAAGGCTGCTCTGGAGGGCTCATCGAGCCTCAGCCAGAGCAAGGGGCGGCGCCAGGGTGGCGCCTCTGTCATTGAGAGTGACGTGGCCACCTTCGCTTCGCGTGCGAGCTCGCCCGCTCTGGGGCTGAAGGCGGGGCAGTCCGCAGGCTCGCTCGAAGGCGTGGCCATGCCCAATGACTTCGTCTACGTGCGCGAGCTCGGGCGCGGCTCCTTCGGCACGGTGCACCTCGTGATCAACCCGCGCACGCGGGACGAGGTGGCCATGAAAGTGATTCCTGTGGCTGCTGCCGCCTCCGAGACGCCCGTGCTGAAAGCGGACGCTGGGCGCAGCGACTCCGAAAAGGACGTTGGGCGCGACGACGTGCTTGGGCGCGAAACCACGGTGATCTCACGCGCGGCAATCGAGAAGGAGGTGGCGCTGATGAAGCTGCTGGGGCGGCACCAGAACGTGCTGCAACTGATGGAGGTGATCAACGACCCCAGCTGCGGCTCCTTCTACCTCGTGATGGAGTACTGCGCGGGAGGCGAGCTCGACACGCACATGTCGGAGGACATCGCGCGCGAGCGCTTCATGGACATGCTGCGCGGCGTGGGCCACCTGCACGCGTGCGGTGTGATTCATCGCGACCTGAAGCCAGAGAATTTCCTGCTGTCGCAGTCCGGCGTTGTCAAGATCGCGGACTTCGGCGAGGCCATCTGCATCAAGCCACCTGTTGTGAACGGGCGCAGCCGCACCGCCAAGGCGATGATGGCACTCTCCAACGAGAGTGCGGAGCTCAGCCCTGCTGGCACCCCCGCATTCATGGCCCCCGAGCTGTTCCCATCGCTCTCCATGTCTCTCGAGCGCGACGTGAGCGACCGCAAGCTGAAAAGCGCCCAGTCTGACGCAAAGAAGGCGCGCAGCACGAAGCCCTACCAGCCCGCCACCACTGAGGACGTCTGGTCGCTCGGCTGCACGCTCTTCATGATGACGTCGGGGCACCTGCCATTCGAGGCGCGCAACGAGGTGGAGCTCGCGCGCAAGGTGAAGCATGACGAGCCCAACCTCTCGCTCTCGCTCTCGCCGCACCTGCAGAACCTGCTGAACCGCATGCTCAACAAGTCGGCGCAGCGGCGCATCAAGCTGGCGCAGGTGATCGAGCACGAGTGGGTCACGGCCGAGGGGTCGGAGCTGATCGAGGAGGAGATCCTGCAGTACACGGACGTGGACGGGGGCAACCTCGACTCGATCTTTGACATGTCCTCCGGCTTGGGCATCGACCGGCACAAGAAGCACATCGATGAGAGCAAGCTGCGCCCCGACAGCTCCTCGTCCGTCATCCGCGACAGTCGCTCCATGTCGACGTTCGTGGACGTGTCGCTCGAGCCGCTCGGCAGCGTGCTGGGCACGCACAACGACAAGGCGCCTTTGCTGACGCGCGGTGCGAGCTCCCAGCCGGGCGGTGTGCTGGCCCCCAGCTCGGCGCAGAGCAAGGCAGACTTGCTGGCTGTTTCCAAACTGCGGCGGCTGCGCGCGCAAAACAGCGGCCACCTCGGTCGCTCGTCGTCGCTCGTGCCAGCGCCGGCTGCGGAGAAGGTGGACAGTGTGGGCGAGTCGATGACCAACGCAGCGCTGGGCCTGGTTGCCGGCGTCGCGGAGCAGCAGGGGCGGCGCTACACCTCGGAGGACCGCCACGTATGCCTTGCGGAGTACATCGCCGAGCTGCGCCGCCCGGAGAGCGGCACGGCTGCCCCGCCTGCGGAGGGTCTGCTGGTGCCGGACGCGGCGTTCTTCGCGGTCTACGACGGCCACTCCGGCGACGAGGTGGCGGCAACGCTGCGGGCGCGGCTGCACTGCGCGCTTGCGGAGGCGGATGGGCTGGGCGAGGGGGAGGCGGCAACGGTGGGCGGCGATAGCGGTGTCATGTACGGCGGTTCGCGTCTCACACCGGAGCGGGTGGCACGCGCGCTGGAGGCGGCGTGCCTTAAGGTGGATGGCGAGATCTTCGACGAACAGGGCGGCCTCCTGGCGAACGCCCACCGTCGTTCATCGCTGGGCTTGCCATCGCGAGCAACCTCAGGCGCAGCGCAGGTCGCGGGCTCGACGGCGGCCATTGTGGTGCTGTGGCGGCAGGGCGAGGCGGGGGCCACGCCGCAGGGGGCGGGCGCTGCCGCCGCGGGCGGCGCAGACACCAACCCGACACAGCTGGTCGCGGCCAACGTGGGCGACTGCCGCGTCACGTTGTCGCGCGCCGGGCGCGCCATGCCGCTCACGCGCGATCACAAGCCGCTGCGCGACGTGAACCGCGAGGAGCTCGCGCGCATCAAGGCCGCCGGCGGGGTGGTCTTTGAGGGCAGGCTGAACGGCGTTCTCGCGGTGAGCCGCGCCTTCGGCGACTCGGGGCACAAGCGCGGCGCGCAGGACGGGCAGCTGATTGCATCGCCCGAGGTACACACCCAGCCCGTGGACGCGGCGGACGAGTTCTTGATCATTGCTTGTGACGGCGTGTGGGATGTGCTCACGGACCAGCAGGCGGTGAACTACGTGCGGCGCCGCCTCTACCAGCACGGCACGGTCAAGCGCGCGGCGGAGGAGCTCGTGCAAAAGGTGGGCGGGCACTGCCGCGCTCGGCGCGCAGCTCCTACCGCATGCCGCCGTTGTCGCTTTACTCACCGCCCCCTCTTCCCCCCCTCTTCCCCCCGGGCCCTTGACGCACGCCTGCACCAGGCCCTGGATTTGGGTTCGGTGGACAACTGCACCGCATGCGTCGTTGGCATGAACCAGCACGCCAGCCTGCCACGCGGCACACTCGGCTGCCCGTGCACAATTTCTTAAGGGCGCGCGCGGTAGAGAAAAGAGAGCAGTGCACCAACACAGCCCACCGTTTACAGTTTACAGTTTACAGCTGATTGGCCACAGGCCACAGGCCTCACACTCACATCACACACGCATTTTATACGCTTATACATAAAAACAGTTGGCGCGCGCTCCGTTTAGTTTAGAATCGCTGCTCACCGCGCATGCCGAGCCACTTGGCGACGTTGGGGTGTGCCTTGACCGCCGCGCAGATGGCCTGGATCTTGGGGGCCGCAGCCAGCGCGGCGTCGGTGCGGGCCTTGCTGGCGAAGGGCTCGCGCTTGAACTGCGCGACGGAGGGCGCCGCCTGGCTGTCCTCGAGGAACTCGGCGAAGGCGTTGTAGAGGAGCACATCCGCGAGCGAAATCTTGCTGCCGACCGCAAAGCCGCCCTCGCCGACGCAGCCCTCGATGCGCCCGATCCACCAGTTGATGTTGCGCTCGGACCGCTTGGAGCCGTCCGCGGGGGCCGGGCTGCGGTCCTCAGCACCGCCGTCGAACCACGCGTTCATGCCCTCCTCCGTGGGCTCGGCGCCGTACGGCACCTTCTGGCGGAACGCGGCGCCGCACTCCTTGAGGTGCTCCTGGATGGCGATGATGGTGGCGGCCTCGAAGGTGCTGGAGCCCATGAGGTCGAGCTCCGAGGCGATGTAGAAGTTGATCGCCGCGGACTGCCCCACGTCGCCGGCCTCGGAGCTGCACACGGGCATCCGGCCGAGGTTGGCCGTCAGCGACGAGGAGATGCCAGCGAAAGAGTTCGGCTCGCCGTCGGCGACGTCCTTGCAAGGCCAGCGGGGAAGGGAGAAAGGGAGGGTGTGTGAGTCGTTTGGCGGCGCCCGGACAAGCAGCAGATGGCCGGCAGCAGCAGCAGACGGCTGGCAGCAGCAGCAGCAGCAGCAGCAGCAGCAGCAGAAGCAGCGAGAGCGGCGCTTACCGTGGTGTAGCGCCCATCGACGTAGTCGTCGCCAGGGAACTTGCCAGCGATGGCCAACAGCGTGCGCGGCACTTCCATCAGGCCGCGGCCATCCCAGTACTTGAGCTGGAGGGAGGTTGGGCTTGCGAAGATGGACATGGTATTAGAATTCGGATCCACGAAAAAGTTTTGCCGCCAAAGAAGCTCAGACGCGCTAGGCAGCCACGAAAGAGGGGTTATCATAAGGGAGTAAGTGAAATGGCGGAGTCGAGGTGATATACAGAGATATGTATTCACCTGCTCAACTCCTCCTAAAGTTGGGAATGCCACGGAGTGATCGAAGTCCGAAAAGTGGCCAGTCGCAGGGCGGTG